>JAESFK010000029.1_pt1 | contig 308340 bp, 258 predicted proteins | sample 9269391 | NCBI WGS metagenome assembly JAESFK01 (sample SAMN14506231, study PRJNA617097) | algae metagenome | isolation source: Drouetiella hepatica UHER 2000/2452 and co-occurring heterotrophs from... | place: Slovakia: Slovak Paradise National Park, Hrabusice, Kosice Region | collected... | reverse complement strand
GCTCTCAACCTGCTCACCCAAGAGACCACTGCAAAGCTTGGCATCAAGAATAAACGGTTGCGAGCGGGTTGGGATGAAGACTATTTGCTCAAGGTCTTGTGTGGTTAAGATGCGTTCGCCCTGAGGGCAGTGCTGAATCGCGTAAAAGCAACGCCACCTTTACAGCAAGGAAAGCTGATTCTCTTGCTGCTCGTAGAATACTTTCTCCACATCGCCCCGTCGGTACATCCAAGTGCCACTGCTCCCGCGACCCACAAACCGCGAGGCTACCTCTGCAAGGCGGGATCGCCCTTCAGCTTGCGAACAGCCCAATAGCCGCGCCGCATATTTGAGGGGCAACCACTGTCGTGCAAATCGAGCCAGCAGCACCTGATCCTCTTCGGCGTTAATTTCAGTGAGCAGTTGCTCAGCCAATAGCCAACAGGCGAGGGTATCGGCGGCAGCGCGGTGAGATTTGCCCACGTTAAATTGGAAATGGCGCACCAGATCAGGCAAACTGCGAGAGGGCAAATCCGGCAGCATTAGCCGAGAGAGCTGAACCGTGCAAAGCTGCTGATCCTCTGGGCGATCGAAGGCTAAACCCAATCGGGCAAACGCTGTCTGCAAGAAACCATAATCAAACTCAAGGTTATGAGCCGCCAAAATGCCGCTGTTGAGCAGCGGCAAAAAGGTGGGAAGAATCTCAGCGGCGAGGGGTGCAGTCTCCACCATTGCCTGAGAAATGCCCGTAAATTGAACAATCTTTGCAGGAATTCGCTCTTGGGGATTGATCAGGCTCGTCTGCTGCTCAAGAACCCCTTCAGCCAAAGTCGCCCGAATCACAGAAATCTCTGTCAGGCGACTGGTGGTGGCATATCGCCCTGTGGTCTCCACATCGACGATCGCCAGGGGCTGTTGGCTAACCCAACGGTAGTAACGCAGCAACTCAGAAGAAAGCATAGAGGAAGTTCCTAAAAACTGAGAGGTGTACTGCTCGTACCAAGAGGCGCAAGCAGTACACCTCAAACTCTACGGCTTAGAAGGAATGCGGGGCTTGTCTTTCTTGACAATAGGCTTGGACTTGGGACCGCCGTGACCGCCACCGTGACCGCCGCCGTGACCGCCACCATAGCTGCGCTGTCTGGGTTCGTCCATCATCATGCCGTCATCATTACCAGGCTGATCAACCCGCATCCAACTTGGGCGAATTTGGTCATACGCCATCTGTAGAGCTGCTGCTGCAATCGTATGGGGATCAAACTCCTCGCTGAGTTGAGAGATGATCGGCAAGAAGGAAGCCATGCGCTCACCCGTAAGGGCTTCACGGAGCTGCTCTTGCAATTTGTGTAGATGACGAGCCTCAATTTGGGCACGGGTTGGAATGGTGCCGATTTCCAAGCGCTGACGAATGTGGTGTTCGATATCTCGCAGCTTACGCTTATCAAGAGCATGGAGCAGCGAGATGGCTACGCCCTCCTTGCCTGCCCTACCCGTCCGTCCAATCCGGTGAACGTAGTTCTCAACGCTGTCAGGCATATCGTAGTTGATCACATGGGTGAGATCTTCTACGTGCAGCCCACGAGCTGCGATGTCAGTCGCCACAACCCAGCGCACTTGACGCTGACGGAAGCGAAGCAGCAGACGCTCTCGCTGGGATTGGCTCAAGTCGCCATGATACTCGTCGACGCTGTGCCCTGCAGACTGCAACTGACGAGTCAGATCGGCAGCAGCTTTGCGGGTGCGGACAAAGATCAGAGCCGACTCTGGATCTTCCATTTCTAAGATGGGCTGAAGTGCTCTGCTCTTCGTCCAGCCGCGTGGCACGATATAGACCACCTGATTGATTCGAGTGGGAGCTGCCTTGGGCTGCTCAACCGTGACGGTGACGGGCGATCGCAAGAACTTAGCCGCCAAAGCTCGAATGGAAGGCTCCATAGTTGCTGAGAAGAAAGCAGTTTGGCGTTCGGCGGGAGCCTGTGCCAGAATCCTTTCGACATCTTGAATAAAGCCCATGTTCAGCATTTCATCTGCCTCATCTAGCACCAGCCAGCTGAGGTGATTAAGCTTGAGGTCGCCGCGCTTCAGCAGATCCAGCACTCGTCCGGGGGTGCCCACGACCACCTGAACGCCGCGCTGCAGACGACGAATTTGCAGGTCGATCGCTTGACCGCCGTAAATTGGCAGAATTTGTAGGCGGCGATCTTCGCTAAAGGTGCGCATGGATTGATGCACCTGAACAGCAAGCTCACGGGTTGGGGTGAGAATGAGCGCCTGAACGGCGTTGCTGTTGAGGTCAATCCGCTCCAGCAAGGGCAGCGAGAAAGCGGCTGTTTTACCTGTACCTGTTTGCGCCTGACCGACGACATCGCGCCCAGCCAGCAGGTGAGGAATGGCTTGCGCCTGAATCGCGGTTGGCTCCGTAAATCCTGTTTTTTCCAGGTGGCGAACAACGGTTTCAGACAGACCAAGACTATTAAACGAAAGCGTCATTGAAAACTCCTTTAAGAGGGTGAATTTTGAGCGTATGAACTGAGATGTATGGGCTTAGGACGTATGAACAGAGACACGGCTGATTGCGCCTCTCAATTGAGTTGAAGTATCGGCAACGTGACCGTAAAGGTCATAGACATCGGCATCGGCGATCGCCACCGGAATCATCGATCCCAGACGCGCATCTCCCTGGACATAGACCAATCCATCAACCTCAGGCGCAAAGCGAGCCGATCGCCCCACCAATTCCCCAGTCTCAGGATTTTCTTGTTCAACCAACACATCAACAACTTTGCCAATTTCTGCCCGATTCTTTCGCAGCGAGATCGGCTGCTGCACAGTCATCAAGGCATCCCGTCGCTCATCCATAACTTCTTGCGAAATCTGGTTAAGCATGTCATGGGCGGGTGTTCCTTCTTCGGGAGAGAACGTGAACACCCCAACGTGATCGAATTCATGGCGCTGGACAAACTGGAGCAAATGCTGGAAATGCTCATCTGTCTCGCCAGGGAAGCCCACGATGAAGGTCGTTCGCAAAACCGCGTTGGGCAAGGCGGCTTTAATGCGATCGATAATTTTGTCGTTTACCTGCCCTTGCCAGGGACGGTTCATGGCTTTCAGCACCTCAGGGTGAGAATGCTGAAGCGGCAGGTCGAGATAGGGCAGTACGTTTGGCGTTTCTCGCATTGCCTCAATCACTTTCGGAGTCAACCCAGTTGGATAAGCATAGTGCATGCGAATCCAAGGCACCTGTACCTTGCCCAAGGCTCGCAGCAACTCTGCCAACCTCGGTTCGCCGTACAGATCCAACCCGTAGTTGGTGGTGATCTGCGAGATCAGGATAATTTCCTGAACGCCCTCAGTAGCCAACTGTTCGGCTTCAGCAACAATCGACTCAATGGAGCGCGATCGCTGATTGCCCCGCAGATGAGGAATGATGCAAAAGGCGCAACGATAGTCACAGCCCTCCGCTACCCGCAGGTAGGCGACTCCCTCAGTGGTAGTTCGGTAGCGAGGCACCGTTTCATCGGCAATGTAGACGGGGTCAACAGAAATTTCGCTAACCCGTTCTCCCGTCTCTGCCCGCTGGATTACGTCAACAATTTTGTGATAGTCACCCGTGCCTACAACAGCCACAGCTTCTGGAATTGCGTCCAACAATTCTTGCTGAAAGTGCTGTGCCATGCAGCCCGTAATGACGATCTTTTTGTTGTCTTCTGCTAGCTCTACCAGCGTCCGAACCGATTCTTCGCGGGCTGACTGGATAAAGCTGCAAGTATTGACAATAACATAGTCTGCCAGCTCCTCGTTGGAATCTACCTGATATCCAGCTTGAACCAGCAGACCGAGCATATGCTCTGTATCAATTCGGTTTTTTTCGCAACCTAAATGAGAGACGGCAATAGAGAGTTTGTTGCCCATGCAGGTGATGTTTTTTGAGACTTCTAGTGTGACAAAGTTGCCAATTTTCAGGTTGTGGCGATCGCTTCATCAACGGGCTAGACTTCTGTCTCTAGAGCTATCCCAACTAGGTTGGGAGGCATCGTTAACTGCAATCGCACGGATTGGCGCGGCGGCTTACTTCAGACGTGGCTTACCCATTTGTAGCCTGTATCTAAGAGGTAACTTCAAAGGGCTTCGAGAACTGAACTCTTGATCTATGGATCTAACCCAGACCTTTAACAATCAAGTTCAGCCCGTCTCAGGCAGGAAGTACAACAATCTTAACACAAATACTTCGATAATAAATAGCTCACGACACAGTTCAATGGAGATCTCTCAGGTCGGAGGCACACTGTTAGAGTAAATTTAAGTAGTAGAGGGGACACCTCTGCCTTGCGTAAATTTTCTTGGCAAGTTTCCTTGAATATGCTTGAATCCCGATATCAATTCGCCCGATATCTATCTTAGACCAGTGGACTTGAAACAAACCTTTAAAACTGTAAATCCCGTAATCGGCGTTGTGCATTTGCTGCCGCTTCCTACCTCTCCTCGTTGGGGTGGCAGTCTCCAGGCAGTGATCGATCGCGCTGAGCAGGAAGCCACGGCACTTGCCTCTGGAGGCGTAGATGCCATCATTGTCGAGAATTTCTTTGATGCACCGTTTGCTAAAAGCTGTGTTGATCCGGCTGTGGTGAGCGCTATGACTCTGGTGGTACAGCGCTTGATGAATCTGGTGACGCTGCCGATCGGGTTAAATGTCTTGCGTAATGATGCTCGGAGCGCCATTGCGATCGCCACCTGCACTCAGGCCCGATTCATTCGGGTTAACGTGCTGACGGGCATTATGGCAACTGATCAGGGCTTGATTGAAGGGGAAGCCCATACGCTACTGCGCTATCGGCGAGAGTTGGGCAGCGATGTCAAGATCTTGGCGGATGTGCTGGTAAAACATGCTCGACCGCTGGGTTCTCCTAATCTAACTACGGCAGTCCAGGAAACGATCGATCGCGGTTTGGCGGATGGGGTAATTTTGTCGGGCTGGGCAACCGGAAGTCCTCCTACTCTGGAGGATCTAGAGCTGGCGAGTGCTGCTGCTAACGGAACTCCGGTGTTTATTGGCAGCGGCGCTAGCTGGGAGAATATTCCTCAGCTGATTCAAGCTGCAGATGGTGTGATTGTGTCTAGCTCGTTGAAGCGGCGTGGCAAAATCGATCAGCCGATCGATCCAATTCGCGTTAGCCAATTTGTGGAGGCCATGCGGCGCAGTCTGGCGGCTCAAGGAGCAGTTCAAGGAGTTGTCAAGTCGGATGCGGCGATCGCCGCGCTGGCTCCCAATTCGCAGGTTGCAGGGCTATCAACCTCAACGTAAATTTGTGCGTAGGTTTGTGCGGCGCGAACCTTTAGCATAAAACTTCTGTGTTCCTTGAGGTTTTCAAATAGGGCACTTTATGTTTAAGTTTGAGTCAGAATGGATTACAGGTAAGCTGCTTGTTAATCTAGCGGTTCGATCTGATTTTTTACTTTGCTCTCTCTGAAGCCTCTTGCAACTGGAGCCTTATGACTAGCCGTCGTCGTCAAATTCCCTGGATGTACCGTCAATCGCGGTATTTGATTGCTGCGGTTGCTGTTCTGGGGGCGCTAAATACGGGATATATCACTGCTACTAAGCTATTTGGGGGAGAAACAGCCTGCCCGACTAGCGGCTGTGAACAGGTGCTTTCTGGGCCGTATGCCACTGTTTTCGGGTTGCCTTTGGCGCTGTTTGGTTTGCTGGCTTATGTGGGCATGGCTGCTTTTGCGCTGGTGCCGCTGGCGGTGAATCCTGAGAAGGAGCGATCGCAGCGATCGAATCTAGAAAACCAAACCTGGCTGCTGCTGTTTGCGGGAGCGACGGCAATGCTGGTGTTTAGCGCCTATCTGATGTACATCATGTTTTCTCAGTATGTGGCGCTTTATGGGGCAAAGGGGTTGTGCTACTACTGCCTCGCCTCTGCGATTTTTGCCCTAACGCTGTTTGTGCTAACGCTATTTGGGCGTGATTGGGAGGATGTGGGGCAGCTTTTCTTTACGGGAATTTTGGTGAGTATGGTGACGATCGTGGGGACGCTGGGCGTTTATGCGAATGTTAACGGCTCTGCTGTGGCAAATCCTGATGCGCCGGGTCGGGCTGCGCCTGCTATTACGACGTTATCAGGTCAGTCAGAACTTCAGCTTGCTCGGCATTTAACTAGCGTTGGGGCGAAGATGTACTCTGCCTACTGGTGTCCGCACTGTCATGACCAAAAGCAGTTGTTTGGGAAGCAGGCTGTGGCAGTGTTGCCAGTGGTGGAATGTGCGCCTGATGGGCGTAATTCTCAGACTGCGCTGTGTCAAGAGAAGAAGATTGAGGGTTTCCCGACTTGGGAGATTAATGGCAAAATGACTTCGGGAACGCAGACGCTTCAGCAGTTGGCTGATTTGTCGGGCTATACAGGATCACGGGACTTCAAAAACTAGACCTCTTGCACTAGACCTCTTGCAAATTAGGTTTAGTGGTGGCTGCGCTCCCCACTAAACCTAGTCCCAAAACTTTAATCTGAAAGAGGTCTACTAAGGGCTGGAATGGTTTTGAGGTTTGAGAAACAGCCGAACAGCCTTGGGGGATTCCCCCAAACCCCTAGCGGAGGACGGGCGCGTCCCCCACACCCCCTCCGCATCAGGCTTTAGATGAGTCGTTGGGATCGCTTCGCATTGGTTGGGCAGATCGGGGGTGGCTGTTTACTAGAGGTGCTTTGACCGATCGCCCAGGAATTTCCAATTACCTCCAAAATCTAAAGTTCAAAATAAAGCTGGCTTTACTCGGTCGGCTTTTTGGTCTGTAAGTTTGGTGGCCTCCAAGTTTAGTAGCCTCCAAGTTTAGTAGCCTCCAAGCTTGCCTCGGCGCTTGGTTTCTCGTTCTGACCAGCGAAAGAGGAGCATTCCCAGACTGAAGTAGAGGGTGCCGTTGAGGAGGGCGATCGCCCATCTGCCGCCATCTAAAGCTTCGCCTCGTGCCATAACGTCACGTAGCAAGCCTGCGCCCGGAGCCATGGGCATACAGTAGCCTAGGATTTTCATGCCGCCTGTCCAGCTTTCGATGGGAGCGGTAAATAGAAACAGAAGTCCGAATTGAAAGATGCTGAGAGCTTGCTGAACTTGCTTCAGAATTAGGGCTAACGATCCCATAATGAATGACAGACCGTATGCCCCTAGCAAAACGGTGAGCAGGGGTAAAACCAAAATTAAGGGAAAGCTGATGTTGCTTCCCGTAAGGGCAACGATGATCAGTAAAATGCTGATGTTGATAACGAGGTTGATCAGGAGACTGGCGATCGCCCTTGACAAAAAGACCTGCGATGCGCCGTAAGGGGAGAGAAAAACTTGCTCTAAGGTTCCGGTTCTAGCCTCATCCTGGAGATTGCCTGAGATACTGCCCTGAATGAAGATCATTAATGTCCAAAGCACGTAGCCAATGATGATTGAGTCGAAGCGATCGCCAAACTGAAAGCCTCCCCCTGCAACATATCGGGTGCTCAAAAACAAACCATAGAAAATAATGGTGGTGCCGACGATGCCACCAATGATTTCGGCGGAGTAGCGGGTAGATTGAATGAAGCTCCGTCTTAATTCCGCTAGAAAGAGTTCAAATATCATGGGTTGGTGCCTAATGTACTGCTGCCTAATGCATTGCTGCCTACAAGCTTCAAGAAAATTTCTGTCAAATTAGTCCGATCTTTCTCTAGGCGCACCAAAGGCAAGGGCTTGAGAATATCCAAAATGGGATAGAGCAGCGTAATGTCTTCAACAAGGATGCGATCGCCCTCTACAACTGCCCCCAGCGCCCCAATTTTTTGAGTGCGATCGTCATCAAGCGGCAGTTCTAGCTCAATTCGGTAGGCGGTACCGGAAAACTGCCGGATTAACTCAGAGGTGGGTTCTTCGATGACGATTTTGCCTTGGCTAATAATGGCAACGCGATCGGAGAGTTCTTCGGCAATATCAAGCTGATGGGTGGTCAGCAAAATGGCGCGTCCCTCCGCCGCGATTTCGCGCACGAGCTGCTTGACGCTTGCGGTGGCTTCTACATCCAAACCCAAGGTCGGCTCATCTAGCAGCAATAGCTGCGGATCGTGAATCAGGGAAACAGCGATCGCTAATTTCTGCTGCATTCCACGAGACAGCTTCTGCACCTGGCTATGGCGCTTGTCCGTCAAGTCAAATCGCTCTAGCAGAGTTTGGGCACGCTGACGAGCTACCTTGCGGGTTAGCCCGCGCAACACGCCAAAATATTCTAGATTTTCTTCGGGAGTCAGCCGCCAGTAAACGTTGCGGTTGCCCTCTAGCACGGCTCCCACGGATCGCAATGCCTTGGGATCGCGATGCGGATCGCGTCCGACAATTCTGACGCTGCCGCGATCAGGCAAAATCAGTCCGGCAATCATTTTGATGGTGGTGGTTTTACCTGCGCCGTTTGGCCCCAGGAAAGCCAGGACTTCTTTTGCGGCTAAGGTGAGGGAAACTTCTTGAACAGCAGCAACGGTCTTTTGACGATCGCGGTAAATCTTTTGCAGGTGAACTGCTTCCAAAACATTCATGTACAAGCGCCAACCAATCAGAACATCGCCTCATGGCGCTTCTTTATGATGACACTGGAATCAAGAGGTCGGGATGCCGTTTGTCTGCTGTTGGCTATTTCTGAGAGGGAAGCTTCACATCCTTCCCAAGCTTCATAGCGCTATGTAATTAAGTTAGGACAGGTTATTTTTGAGAGCCGCGCTCCACGCGGCTCTCAAAAATAACTCATTGGATCTAAGCGCGTAGCGCCGTAACAGGCTACGAAGCGCAGTAGCGATTGATATCACTAACCAAGGGGGACTCGCGATCGGTTGCTGTTTTCAGCGCAGCAAAGCTGCTTTGAGCCACCTCTGGGTTTTCATTTTCTGCGGCTTCAACGATGGCGCGAGTAGCGCTGCCTGTGTCTAGATACATTGACACAAATCGGTTCTGGAAACCCGCAAGCTGCGGATCGGTAAGCTGTAATGCCTGCATTTCGTTGGCAAAGCGATCGCTGGCTTCGGCAATCCCAGACATGGCTGCTGTGCTGCCTGAATTTGCGCCCTGGGCAATGCCCTGCACGGTGGAAACGGCTTGATTGGCTACAGCAATGAGTTGACCGCATTGTGCGGCACGGCTAGGCTCTGCACTTAAACGCAGGGTGTTAGCAGGCGCTTCAGAACTCACGCGGCTAAACAGAACGCTAGCGGGAAAAGCCTTGTTCGCAGGAATTGTGCCTGTCGAAGCCGATCGCGTGCTGACCTGATAGCCGCCAACAATTATTTCAGCATCGGCATTGTAATCCTGATAATCTGCATTTACCCCAAATAGATTCAAGATAAAAATCGTGTTGCCTCGCTGTTCTACAAAGGAAACAGCGTCTAAAGCATTGCCCTGTGGGTCGCGCCCTAGCCAGTCTATGCGTAAGCTACCATCGGGCTGAGATGAAGATCCTTGCCACACTAGATCTGAGAGCCGCTTTTCATACTCTGATTTGAGAGAGGCTTCCAGTTGGGCAATGCTAAGCACGTTGCCCTGAGCAGATCCGTAATCGACAGAACCTCCAAATCTTTGATCGGGCGAGGTAAAAGCAATGCCGCTGCCCGTCTGTTCATAGGTGTAGCCTTCTGGCAGCGAGATTTCAAAGAGTCCTGTAGGTTCGCGGTAGATTTGTCCTTGCACTTGTGCCAATTGCTCGACGGCAAGAGGAGCGGCGATCGCAGGCTCCCAAAAACTCGAAATTCCACCCATAGCGATCAGGGCAACAGCGACAAATACTTTAGATGTCATAAATCTTACTCAGCGCGAAGAAATTTGAGCCTAGCCTAGTCGATAGGATTAGTCTTCGGCAAGGTGATTTGTACGCTGTGGCAATATAGCTGTCGCCAGTTTGCTTAGGACATTTAGAGTGGGGCGCTTCACGCCCCACTCTAAATGTCCCCGTCCTAACCGCTTGGCGGTTGCTATAAGAGTTTAAAGGTTCAAAATCACAAATTTATGGGACTTACGCATTTTTGTTATGTGTGGTGGGCTGCGCCCACCACACATAACAAAAATACACTACAGCTAGAGGGCTTGCGTAAGTCCTAATTTAAAGTTGCGTCCTTTATCCTGCCAACGCCAGCCCATCTGCGCGGGGTTCGGAGGCGGCTACCAGCACACCATTTTGCCGTAAGATCATCTGCCCTTTGCCAAAGGGACGCGCTTCTGCCATCACCTGCACGGCATGATCGCGATCGCTCAAGCCCAAAGCTAACGATCGCGGTACCGATTGCTCCAGCAGCACGGATCTACCTGTCGTGTAGCACCAGCGAGGCGCATCCAAAGCCGCCTGGGGGTTCATGCCATAATCCCTCAGATTGACCATCATTTGTAGATGTCCCTGCGGCTGCATATGGGCGCCCATCACGCCTAGAGGGCCTAGGGGGCGATCGCCTTGACTCAAAAATCCTGGAATAATCGTGTGAAAAGGTCGCTTGTTTGGGGCAAGACAGTTGGCGTGATCTGGCTCTAGCGAGAAGCCCATGCCGCGATTGTGCAGGGCAATCCCCGTGTCAGGAATCAGAATGCCGCTGCCAAAGCCCTCGTAGTTAGATTGAATAAATGAAACCATTAGGTCTTGATCGGCAGTCGCCAGATAGACCGTGCCGCCCTGGCGAATGTGAGGATAGGCAATAGTGGCGCGATCGCTCACCCGTTTTCTGCGCTGGGCAGCGTAGCTTTTATCTAGCAGCTCGGCCGCTGAAACCCTCAGCCAATCTGCATCTGAGACATGGCTATGAACATCGGCAAACGCTAGTTTCATCGACTCGATTTGCAGATGAAAACTCTCTACTGAATCTCTGGGATAGCGAGACAGGTCAAATCCTTCCAGAATATTCAGCGCCAGCAATGCCGCAATTCCCTGTCCGTTGGGTGGAATTTCCCACAGGGTCAAATCCCGGTAATCTGTGGAAATTGGCTCTACCCAAAGCGGCTGGTGATCTGCCAAATCTGTGGCGGTCAAGATTCCACCCGTTTCGTCAGCAAAGGCAGCCATGCGGTTAGCCAGTTCGCCCCGATAAAAGCTCTCGCCTCCCGTACTAGCAATTTCTCGCAGCGTTGCCCCATGAGCCGGACTCGCCCAAATTTCTCCAGCTCTGGGAGCGCGATCGCCCTCAAAAAACACTTGTTTAAAGGACTGAAATTCCGGTGCATTCAAGGGCACAAACAAAGCCTCAGCTGTTTGCCATGCCCTTGCCGTCTCTGGAGATACAGGAAAACCCTCTTCGGCGTAGCGAATCGCAGGCGCAAAGAGCTGTTCAAAGGGCAGTTTACCCCAGCGCTCCCAAAGCGATCGCCATGCAGAAACTGCACCTGGCACCGTCACGCTCCGCCAACCAAATTGCGGCATCGTTGCCAAACCCGCGTAATCTGAAACCTGTAGACTTTGAGAGCTTTTGCCCGAAGCGTTTAGTCCATGCGGTTTTCCCTCCCAGACGATCGCAAAGGCATCTGAGCCAATGCCATTAGAGGTTGGCTCAACTACCGTTAGGGCGATCGCCATTGCCAGAGCCGCATCGACCGCATTACCCCCTGCCCAAAACATCTCCATCCCCGCTAGGGTCGCTAACGGTTGGCTCGTAGCCGCCGCATGGCGCTTGCCCATCACCACGCGCCGACCCGAAGCATAGGGATAGCTTGTCAGGTTATCAAACATCTAAGATCCAAAATCCTACTAATACTTATTCGCCCTAGAAAAATCGCCGATCGCACAAGAGACAGTCCTGAGACTAGCTAACACCTGTTGCTCTAGCCGCTCATCTTGCAGGGCTTTAACGACGCTGAGCCGCTGCTCGTGATACTGGATTGCCCTTTCATAATCGCCCAAACTGTCATGCAGGACAGCTAAACTTTCTAGCACCTGCTCTTGAGCGCGAAAATCTCCCTGGAGACGGGCGATCGCCAAACGCTGCTGATGATAGGCGATCGCCCTAGGCTGGTCTCCGAGGGTGTAACAGGCGCTTGCCAGGTTTTTCAGGACTTGCGCTTCGGTCTGGCGATCGGGATCTTGGCGAGCAATCGCTAGGAGTTGCTCGTAGCACACAACCGTTTGAGCATAATTTGCCATCGCATGATGGGCGTTGCCCAAGTTGCGTAACACCTGTCCCTCAACCTGCATATCTGACATCTCGCGGGCAATGGTCAGACTTTTGTGGTAGTAGTAAATCGCTTGAGGACAGTCATTCATGGCTTTGTGCGCCATGCCCAGGTTGTTAAGTGCCGCCATTTCGCCTCGGCGATCGCCATTCTTCTGGGCAACGGTCAGGCTTTGCTGTTTGTAATCTAGCGCCCTGCCATAGTCTTCCAGATGGCGATAGGAGTTCCCCAAATTGCTGAGCGCCTGACGCTCAGTTGGCAGGTCTTTAAACTGGCGGGCAATGGTCAAGCTTTGGTGAGAGCAGGCGATCGCTTCAGGATAGTTGCCCAAAGCATAGTAAATTAGCCCCAATCCTCCTAAACAGCGTCCTTTACCCTGCAAATCTTGCAAATCGCGGTAAGTTTCCAAGCCCTGCTGAAAGGTTTTCAGCGCCGCCTGAAAGTTACGAATCTGATATTGCTCAACCGCTTTTTCTAGAAGACAGTCTGCCTCAAGTTTTCGAGGTTCGGCAAACCGGGCACCGCCGTCTGTAAACCGCTCTGAAAGTGGGACAAACGTTCCATGCTTCTCGTCCACTGACTTCACCATAAATCTAACCTTCTCGACTCTAAAGTCTCGTTTTGATGCCTTACTTTTGTTTCGCTGTTGCTGCCCTGGATGAGAAGTAAATCAGAGAAGGCGAGGAAAACCTTTCGACTGTAAATTCAGGAGCGAATATAGCAACTAAAGCAGCCTAAATTTCTTACCTGCTCTACTTGCCACCTTTCCTGGCTGAATCTACTCAGATATTCTCTCACTAGCTCCATTATTAATTTGTATTTATTTAGTGTTGATGAAAATAAGATTGAACAAAAATAAACTTAGGCTGTGTTTCGCTATCTTTGGCTTGAATTCGTGGGGCAAATAGCCGTTTGTTAATTTGTTTGAAACCCAACTTAAAGAAAAGAAATAATTATGTTACTGAATCAGCAGATTTATTTCTTTGTCTATACATAGGTTTATATGAAAAACAGGTAAAAGCCTACGGTGTATACCGTGAATTCTGGGTTTATTTTTTACACCTAGCTTCCAAATAAATTCCGAGTAAATACGGGGCTATGTAGATCTGTCATTAAACGGTTTGAGAAGCAGATGCTAGGCTGAATGTGGCTTAAGCTGGGTTGTATAAGCTGGAATTCTGGATGACTTTAGTTAGACTTGTTGTAACTTCTGCCCTCTAGTTTTTGCTAGAATTTTTGCCCTCAGCAGGTGCGCTCCACCTACCGAACTCCTCCTCATGTCTCCAACTTCTGCTTTTGAATCCGAACACCTTTTGTTCACTCCCGCCACACCAGATGGAGAGGCGATCGCCACGATTTTTGCTTTCCCAAACGAGTACAGCGTTGGCATTACCAGCTTGGGGTACCAGGTTGTGTGGGCAACTTTGGCTGCTCGCAGCGATGTAGAGGTCAGCCGCCTGTTCACCGACCTGCATGAGCCGTTGCCCACCGCTCCAGAGCTGATGGGCTTTTCGCTCTCCTGGGAGTTGGACTATGTGAATATCCTCAACCTGCTAGAGTCTTTGCAGATTCCCATTCGAGCGGGCGATCGCACTTCCCACCCGCTCATATTCGGCGGCGGCCCCGTCTTGACCGCTAATCCTGAACCCTTTGCTAGTTTCTTTGACCTGATTTTGCTAGGGGATGGGGAGCAGCTGCTGGGAGAATTTATTGAGGCATTTAAGGCAGTGCGCTATGCCGATCGCCCTACTCAGCTTCGGCACCTGGCGCAGGTTCCGGGTATTTATGTCCCTAGTCTGTATCACGTCACTTACGATTGCCCAGATGGCGCTATTCAGTCGATTCAGCCGATGGATGCCGCGATTCCGGCACAGGTGCAGAAGCAGACCTATCGGGGCAACACGCTTTCGGCTTCGACGGTGGTGACTGAAAAAGCGGCCTGGGAAAGCATTTACATGGTGGAGGTGGTGCGAAGCTGCCCAGAGATGTGTCGCTTTTGTCTGGCGAGCTACCTAACGCTCCCCTTTCGAGCGGCAAGCCTAGAAGCTTCGCTGATCCCGGCGATCGATCGCGGCTTACAAGTCACCCACCGTCTGGGCTTACTAGGAGCCTCGGTGACGCAACACCCAGAATTTGATGCGCTGCTCGATCATCTCGATCGCCCACAGTATGATGATGTACGCCTCAGCCTCTCCTCTGTTCGCACCAATACTGTCACAGAAAAGCTGGCGCGTGTCCTGGTAAAGCATGACTCCCGCTCAATCACAATCGCTGTAGAAAGCGGCAGCGATCGGCTGCGACGCATCATCAACAAAAAGCTGGAAAATGACGAAATTACCCAAGCCGCCATCAACGCCAAAGCCGGGGGATTGAGCGCCCTCAAGCTCTACGGCATGGCGGGGATTCCCGGCGAGGAGCCAGAAGACTTGGATCTAACGGTGGCAATGCTGCGAAACCTGAAGCGGGCGGCTCCAGGTTTGCGGCTCACCTACGGGTGTAGCACCTTTGTGCCCAAAGCCCATACCCCTTTTCAGTGGTTTGGGGTCAGCCCGGATGCTGAGAAACGGCTCAAGTCGCTGCAAAAGCAGTTGCGATCGCAGGGCATTGATTTTCGCCCCGAAAGCTACAGCTGGTCGGTCATTCAGGCGTTAATTTCTAGGGGCGATCGCCGTCTTGCCCCCCTTCTGGAGTTAGCCCGTCACTATGGCGACACGTTGGGCAGTTTCCGTCGTGCGTTTAAGGAGCTACGAGGAGAGCTGCCAGAGCTGGATTACTACGTTCATGCCAACTGGTCAACAGAGCAGGTGCTGCCTTGGAGCCATATTCAGAGCGGACTTTCTCAGGCAATGCTGATTAAGCATTTAGAGAGCGCCATGGCGGAAGGGCAGGCTGCCTGCTCCACCGCATAACTTACCGAGTAGTGTTTCAAAGGTGTTGTTGATGTTTTTGAAAGGGGCGCGGAGCGCCCCTTTCAAAAACATCAACAGCATGTCTAGGGGATCACCAACCTGCCGATCGCACTATATCTGGAAGCCATTGAGAGCCGTTGTGGAGTAAAATACAGCGTCACTGGTATTGATTTTAACGGGCGGCTCGCCTGTTCTAGTGTCAGCAAGAGTCCAGCGTGAGAAACATCCCATGACATCAGCGATTTCCGTAGAGTTACCCCAGCAGTCTTACGAGGTGGCGATCGTCCCTGGTGGGCTTTCCCGTTTGGGCACTTGGATGCAGCCGCTGAAGCTAGGTCAAAAGGTGCTACTGGTGTCAAATCCAATGATTTTCAAGCGCTACGGAGAAGAGGCGATCGCCTCCTTGACTGAGGCAGGATTTCAGGTGATTTCGCACATGCTACCCGCAGGTGAACGCTACAAAACCCTGGCTTCGATTCAAAAAATCTACGATACTGCCTTGGAGCATCGGCTGGAACGTTCTTCGACGATCGTCGCGTTGGGAGGCGGTGTTGTCGGCGATATGTCGGGCTTTGCGGCATCAACTTGGCTGCGGGGCATCAACTTTGTCCAAGTGCCTACTTCGCTACTAGCCATGGTGGATGCATCGATCGGCGGCAAAACGGGAGTCAATCATCCCCAAGGGAAAAACCTGATTGGTGCATTTTATCAGCCGCGTCTGGTGCTAGTTGATCCGCAGGTCTTGGCGACCCTGCCACCCCGTGAGTTTCGGGCAGGCATGGCAGAGGTGATTAAATATGGCGTGATCTGGGATACAGAGCTGTTTGCTCAGCTAGAAGCTGCCGATCGCCTCGATCAGCAGCGTTATGTCAGCGCGGAGCTGCTGCAAACAATTCTCACCTGCTCTTGTCAGGCAAAAGCCCATGTTGTCAGCAAAGACGAAAAAGAGGCGGGACTGCGCGCCATTCTCAACTACGGACATACAGTTGGTCACGCCGTTGAGAGCTTGACCGGATACCGGGTGGTCAATCATGGAGAAGCTGTGGCGATCGGCATGGTCGCAGCTGGGCAAATTGCCGTGGCGCTGGAAATGTGGACGCAAGAGGAGAGCGATCGCCAGCGACGGCTCATTGAGAAAACGGGACTACCGACTCAACTACCAGCAGGAATAGATATTGAAGCAATCTTAACAGCCCTGCAAACCGACAAAAAAGTAAGAGCGGGACGGGTAAGATTCGTTTTGCCTACCCAAATTGGATCTGTAACCGTGACCGATCAAGTGTCCACAGAGGTGATCCAGCAGGTACTTCAGCAGATGCTAGCCCCCTAGTTTCTTTGAAAAGCAAAATCAAAGCAGAAGCTGTAGAAGTAGTCAACGTAAAAAGTTCGGGCAAATGAATACCTGATGAAGCTTTCAGAACTGGTTAGACGCTATTTGCTCTACGGGTTGAGCGGTCCAATAATTGCCTTGAACCTCTGGGTTTTAGGTCAATTGTTTAGCTATTTTGAGGGAATTATTACTTTTACAACTTTGAGTGCTGTGCTGGCGCTGCTGCTCAACTACATTGTCCGTTTTTTTCAGCGCATTGGATTCAACCGCACCCAGGCAATTTTACTGGTGCTGTCTTCGTTTTTGATCGTAGTGATTGTTTCTGCCGTGACGCTAATCCCGATCGTAGCTGATCAGGCAACCCAAATCTTGCAGGGGCTGCCGCGACTGCTGGAGGCAGGCAATCGCAATCTCACCTGGTTTCAAAATCTGATTAACGAGCGGCAGTTGCCCCTTGATCTCAATCAAATCGTCACCCAGGCAACCTCTCAAATTCAGGGTACCGTGGGGCTACTGCCAGAACTGGCGGTCAACACGCTAGGACAAGTGTTTGCCACCATTTTTCTGATCGTGCTGGCGTTTTATATGCTGCTATATGGCGATCGCTTTTGGCATGGCATCATCAGCCTCTTACCCGAAAAGTTAGGGACTGCCCTTAGCGACTCTCTGCAACAGCAGTTCCATCAGTTCTTTTTGACTCAATTGTTACTGTCTTTGGTGATGGTGCTGTTTTTGCTGCCGATTTTTCTGGTTCTGCAAATTCGATATAGCCTTTCGTTTGCGCTCTTGATTGGCTTCTTTGAAATTGTGCCGTTGTTTGGAGCAACGATCGGCATTGGCATTGTCACACTTTTGGCACTGGGCATCCAGGGTTATTGGACTGCCGCTCAAATTCTGATTTCAGGTGTTTTCTTTCAGCAAATTACTGACAACATTATTGCCCCTCGTCTGCGAGGAAATTTCACGGGTCTTAACCCCATTTGGGTAGTGGTGGCTCTGCTAGTCGGCTTCCGGGTGGCGGGCTTTTTGGGAGTTGTGCTGGCAATGCCGATCGCCGCTACCATCAAGAGCACGATTGAGGTGATGCGATCGGTCGATAGGCGCAGAGGGAATTTGGTGCCGCCTGAACCACCCTCACTTCACTGAGTCTGCAAGAAGCTAGTTCTCAATCGGGAAATATCCTAAAACTGGCAACAGCCATAACTGAATTCGATCGCTCTCTGCTTGAATAGCGTGAAAAGTTCTTTTTCAAGTCAACCTTACTGGCGAAACCGTCCGTATAAGGCTTCGCTTCAATAGTTTCTTCCAGTTGATCCTGTTTGAGCAGCCGCACCAAGTGGGACTGAATCTTCTGTTGTCAACATTGGCATAGCGGCTGAACTTTACTGCTCTTCATGCAGCAATTATGGGCAGGCTAGGCTGGCGTTTTGACGATCGCCTGATCGGGGAGCCTTGCCATTCTTTTCCTGCTCTCGCTTTTGGTCTGCAAATTTTGGGAGAGCCATTTTGCCGAGGAAGGGGAAACTATGTCTTAATTTACCAGCTATTGCAACTACTAAGCAGCTACAGGGTCAAATCTATGACATTAAACTCAAGATAAAACGACCCAATACTCAAAAAACATTGGATCAAAAGCCTGGGTCAAAGGACTAAAGCCCAGTCTAGAAGAGCTTTTCTCGATATTTCAGTTCTGTCTGAGTTAGAAGATCATGACACTTCGGGGAATTGTAAATAGTTATTTTTTATATGACTTGTTGAGAGAGTCTTGCAACACTATAAAATAGTACGATCGCTCGAATGCTGGCTACTGATTTACAGCTTTCTCTCTCAGGTCAGATAACGCTGGGTTGGGTGGGCAACGAGTTATGGCAGGGTATTCGGGCTGAGCAACATTACTTCAAAGGTTCGCTTATGTTCCTGACTGATTTGTTTGCCGCAGGTGGGATCGTTATGTATCCGCTGCTGGGGTTTTCAGTTTTAGCGGTTGCCTTAATTATTGAGCGCTGTATTTTTTGGTCAAAGGTTAATCGTCAACAGCGGCGGATTGTGCGCGGTGTACTGGCAGATTATCAAAACGGCTCTGATGACGTTCTGCCCAAGCTGAAGCAAAACAGCGACTTACCCATTGCCCGCATTTTTATGGAAGCGTTAGAAATGGACTATGCGCCGCCCCAAGCCTTTCACAATTTTCTTGAAGGTGCCATTCAAGCCGAGTTACCGCTATTACGTCGATTCAACACAATTTTCGACACGATCGTTGCATCTGCTCCGCTGCTAGGTTTGTTAGGAACAGTCACAGGCTTAATTCAATCCTTCGCCAATATAGATTTGGGCGGTGTTGGGCAAGAAGGCACCGCTGCAGTGACAGGCGGAATCAGTGAAGCGCTGATTTCAACTGCAACGGGTTTGATTGTGGCACTGGTGGTGCTGATGTTTTCTAATGTATTCCGAGGTTTTTATCGCCGCCAGTTGACCTTAATTCAAGAATATACAAATCAGTTGGAAGCACTACATTTTTGTCGCCATCAAGAAAGACGGACAGAAAATTCTGCTGAGCTGATCAAGTTAAGAGAGTAGAAAAGTCTCTAATTCTCTCAGTTCTGTTTTCTCCTAACTCTTCCCTTCGTTCAACTAAAACTATGACCATCCGCGACGAAGATTTTGACTCACCGCCTCAGATCAACATCGTGCCCATGATCGATGTGATTTTTGCGATTCTAACCTTTTTCATCATGGCGACGTTGTTTTTAACGCGCTCGGAAGGTTTACCCGTTAATTTGCCCAATGCCGAAACTTCCACGCAGACTAATACTAAGCAAAAGAGAGTAACTGTAACAATTGATGACCAGGGCAAACTGTTTCTCGATCGCAAAGCTGTTACCGCTCAAGACCTAAAGACTGCTATTCAATCTGCAAAAGGAAAACAAAATAAAGTCTTAGTTGTCATTAATGCCGATCGCACTGTAGATCATGGTCAGGTGATTGAAGTGATGGATCAAGTGAGGACGATCGAAGGAGCGACGTTAGGAATTGCCACGCAGCGATCGAAATCATGAATACATCTCAGTCTTATTTGCAGCAACAACTCCCATCAAAGCGATCGCATTCATTCCGGTTACTAGGATTAATAGTCGGCATTTTGCTGTTGGTCGTTTGCTCCCTGATCAGCCTTACCTTGGGTGCAGCAGATATTAGCCCCGATGTGGTTTGGAGGGCGCTCTTTGCCTTTGATGGTTCTACCAATCATTTAATTATCACAACAGTTCGTTTGCCCCGCGTTCTGATTGCCTCGGCAGTGGGAGCAGCATTAGCAGTTGCTGGATCGTTAATGCAAGGACTGACCCGGAATGCTTTGGCAGATCCCGGTATTTTAGGAATTAGCGCCGGAGCCGCCCTCGCCGTGGTGGTCAGCACTTTTTTCTGGGGTAGTTTATCCGTTCAATCTTACACTTGGATTGCCTTTGCGGGAGGGACGATCGCGGCGATCGTGGTCTACACTCTGGGTTCAGTCGGACGAAACGGCATGACACCCCTCAAGCTAATTTTGGCGGGTGCTGTCCTCTCCTATTTAATGTCGGCTTTAACCACAGGCATTCTCATTCTTAGCCAACGCACCCTAGATGAAATTCGCTTTTGGCTAGCCGGATCGGTGGCAGGGCGAGATTTAGATAGTTTGGTTCAGGTGTTGCCCTACATTGTCGTTGGCTTAATCATCGCCTTTAGCTTGAGTAAACAAATCACGGCTTTGACCCTAGGAGAAGATGTGGCTAAAGGGCTTGGGTTACAAATCGGATGGGTTAAAGCGATCGCCGCTGTGGCAGTTGTTCTGTTAGCAGGCAGCGCCGTATCTTTAGCTGGGCCTATTGGATTTATTGGCTTAGTTGTGCCTCACATCGTGCGTTTTTGGGTCGGTGTCGATTATCGTTGGCTGCTGCCCTATGCTGCAATTTGGGGGGCGATGTTGCTTTCTCTAGCAGATTTAGCCGCTCGTTTAGTCATTAAACCGCAAGAGCTTCCGGTAGGCATCATGACTGCCTTAGTGGGGGCGCCATTTTTTATTTACCTAGCAAGGCGCAAGATCAAGTCCTGATTGGTTTTTACCTTTAGCACCATCTTTAGCGTCATTGCATTCAGCGTTATTTTGAGAAGTTTTTGAAAGAGCTATGACAAACAGTTGGATAGTAATTCGGACTCAGAAATCCCTTCTCTCAATGCGGATCGATCGTCGAGTTCCTTGGGTATTGTTAGCTCTAATCATAATGACATTGATGATCATGGTAATTAGCATTGGCTATGGAGAATACCCTATCTCACCGCTAAATGTTATTAAAACGATTTTAGGATTATCTACTAATAATCCTGATTACAATTTTGTCATTCACACACTTCGGTTGCCGCGAGTCATTACTGCATTCTTAGTAGGAACAGCTTTAGCGATCGCCGGAACAATTATGCAAGGGTTGACCCGTAATCCATTGGCGGCTCCTGAAATTATTGGAGTGGAAGCAGGAGCTGGATTATTTGCAGTGACAATAATTGTCCTCTTTCCATCCGTACCCGTTTTCTTTCTACCGATCGCCGCGTTTACCGGAGCATTTATCGCAGCAGCCCTAGTTTATCTACTGGCATGGGCAAATGGCAGTTCACCAATTCGGTTGATTTTAGTCGGAATAGGAGTAGGAGCGATCGCCTCTGCATTCACCAGCGTCATGATCACCTTTGGCGAGATTAGCGATGTCAGTCAGGCGTTAGTCTGGTTAGCAGGAAGTGTTTATGGTCGCACTTGGGAACACGTTCAAGCGCTGCTACCCTGGCTGATTTTGTTTATCCCAGCATCTTTACTTTTGGCGCGAGAATTAAATACATTAAACCTGGGAGATGAAATAGCACGGGGCTTGGGCAGCCGGGTGGAATGGCAGCGAGGCTTGTTGCTCATAACCTGCGTAGCTCTCTCTGGAGCTAGTGTGGCGGCCGTAGGCACGATTGGTTTTGTGGGGCTAATGGCTCCTCATTTAGCACGTCAACTCGTGGGCAATGCTCATGAAGGATTAGTCCCAACTTCAGCCCTAGTGGGCGGATTAATCGTCTCATTTTCTGACCTGTTAGGGCGATCGCTTTTTGCCCCGATCGAGCTTCCCTGTGGCGTAGTGACAGCCGCCGTGGGTGCACCCTATTTTCTGTATCTGCTCTATCGTAACCGTAATGCTTAAACCCTATGGCTATCATCACGCCCATCAATTCTGATTTCACCCATTCTGAACCTGCCTTAACCACTCGTAAACTGACACTTGCTTATGATCAGGCGATCGTTCTTAACGAGCTAGATCTAGCCATTCCATCAGGGAAGATTACTGCTTTAGTTGGCTCTAATGGCTGCGGCAAATCTACGTTGCTCAGAGGATTAGCGCGATTGCTCAAACCTATTAAGGGAACAGTTTATCTGGACAGCGCTTCCATTTTCAAACTATCTACTAAGGAAGTTGCAAAACGATTGGGAATGCTGCCCCAAAGCCCTGTTGCCCCCGAAGGATTGACCGTGAGAGAGTTAGTTGCACAGGGGCGCTATCCCCATCAAGGCTGGCTTCAGCAATGGTCGGAGGAAGATGAAAACTTTACCAAACAAGCCCTTGCCATTACGAATATGACAGAGTTAGCAGAGCGTCCGTTGGATAGCCTGTCGGGAGGACAGCGGCAACGAGCCTGGATCGCTATGGCTTTGGCACAAAACACTGCCATTCTATTGCTAGATGAACCCACAACATTTTTAGATCTGGCCTATCAAATCGAGATTTTGGATTTGCTCTATGACCTTAATCAGGTGGAGGGACGAACGATCATCATGGTTTTACATGATCTGAATCAAGCTTGTCGCTACGCAGACTTTGTCATCGCTCTACGACAAGGACAGATTGTGGCGCAAGGAATTCCCGCTGATGTGATGACAGAAGGAACAGTGCGAGAAGTTTTTGGTTTAGAGAGTCGGATTGTTAAAGATCCCGTTGCTGGAACACCAATGTGTATCCCCATTAGTCGGCGATCGCACCCTTTAACCTCCAATCATTAACACCATGGCAATTACCTTTCTCAGCACAACTATTGGGAACTATTTCAGGAGTCAGAAGAACAAAATGCCTTTAGCGCCGATGACTTTGATACTATCTGGAAATATCCATGGCAGTTAGATTAGGGCTATTGGCGCGAAATTAGATTGCGAGACAGCATGGAATTGGCGATCGCCCACGGCGTTGTTGCATGAAGGGGGGTTGCGGAGGGTAGGAGACATGGTAAGTTTCAACTACCACACCAAAACCACGCAATGAAACCTCAACACCGCATCCGCAACTGGTCTGAGTATAACGCTGGATTGAAGCAGAGGGGAAGCCTCACCTTCTGGGTCGAGGAGTCCGTGCTAGAGGCATGGATTGTTGAGAATTTAAGCGGTAAACCTGGAGCATCTAAGCTTTATAGCGAATTGGCGATTGCGACAATGGCAACGCTAAAAGCAGTGTATCGTCTAGCAGGAAGACAATGCCAGGGCTTTGTGGAATCCATCTTTGAGTTAATGGAAATTGATTTATCGGTGCCTGACCACAGCACTCTATCACGCCGATTGGGTCAGTTATCGGTTGCATTACCCGTGATGCTCAAGGAGGGTGCTCGGCATGTGGTAGTGGATTCAACCGGGGTGAAAGTGTATGGGGAAGGGGAATGGAAAACCCGTCAACACGGAGTGAGCAAGCGACGGACATGGCGCAAGTTGCATTTGGGAGTGGATGAGGCAACCGGCGAAATCTTGGCGGCAGTGGTGACAACCCGATACAAAAAACCTTTCAGGCGTTGCTAAATTCGTAATGATTTTCAGGTATTGGTTCACAAAGCAAGAGCGATTACAGGACGTAAATCCAAGGCATATCATTACCCAATCAGCAACGCCCCATCTTCTTCAAGCAGTTTCTTTGATGCCCGTTCTCTGAGGAGAGGCGATCGCTGGCTCTGAAACACAGGGGCAGATCACAGACTTATTGCCCGACCAATCCGTTAAAGTTTGCTGATCTTTGTAATGACGGGGAGTATTCAGCAAACTCTGCCACGCGTCACCTGCCGTCAGCAAGTTAAGGCGATTAGGATAATGAGTTAGGATCAAGTTTCTCAAGAGCGGATAATAATCTGAATTGATGCTGGGGAAAAAATGATGCTCAGTGTGATAAGAGAAATTAAAATGAAGTAGATCAAAAAACTTGTAAACCTTGATAGAAAGGCTATTGAAAAATGGATCATTTATCTCTGTCATAGGGCAAAGAAAATGATTCGTATAAATATAAAACATCACTCCCGCATATCCAATCCAAATCGGCATCAAGTAACCCAGAAGTATACTCAAAAAGCTGAACTTCAGGTAAGCTAGAATACTGAAGTGAGCCAAGGCGATAATCAACAGCTCTCCTGCAATCATTTTGCGCTTGTTGGCGTTAGATGCGATCGGAGTGGGGCCAAAGCCAGATGGGTTAATCTGCAAAACTGAGGTGAGGTGGCGAAAGGTATGGGTTCCCCAAGCTGTTGCCATTCCCAGGATCAAATAGAAGGAATTAACCTCTGCTGAGGGCACCACAAGATTCTGAATCCACTTACCCCAAGTCTGGCTTTGCTGCAAGAGGTAGCTGCGATCGGGATCATCCATTGCATTGGTTTGGGTGTGATGCTTTTGATTGTGGACAACTTTCCAAAGCGTCGGCGGCATCCACAGCAGTGCCAATCCAAACAGGCTGATGAAATGCGCCAGACGAGGATTTTTGATCACGCTACCATGAAGTAAATCATGGGAAGAGAACAGAAGCACAACCACACTGTTTCCCATCACGATTGCCAGCGGCAAATACAGCCAGAGCCACCCTAAAGACCACTGATCTAAATCACGGGCGATCGTCAAGCCTGCGATGAAGATCAATAGATTAATGACCAGGATAACGAGCTTGCCAGAATCAGGAATAAACGCCTCTTTAGGGAGTAAAGAGCGCAAAGTTTTCAGACGATTAAGTTGATCCATTTTTCTCTAGTTGCGGCTCTGTATCTTAACACTAAATAATGATAAGAAAGCTACTCAAAAGAGGTGGATTAATTCAGCAAAAGCGATAGCCAAATCCGCGCATGGTAATCAAATATTCAGGTTGACTAGGATTGATTTCTAATTTTTCCCGCAGCCACCGTACATGCACATCCAGCGTTTTATAGTCTCCGATCGCTTCTCTACCCCAAACCTGCTTCATCAGCTGCTCTCGCGTCAAAACCTGGCGGGGATGCAGCATAAAAATCTCCAAAAGCTGAAATTCTTTAGGAGATAGGGAAATCTCTTTGCCCCGGACGAGCACATTTGCCAAATGCAAATTTAGCACAATGTCTCGAACCGTCAGAAGCGGAGGGGGGGGAGGGGGCGCATCCCAGCGGCGAAGCAGCACCCGACAGCGTGCAATCAACTCTCGCATTCCAAAAGGTTTAGGCAGATAGTCATCCGCTCCCAAGTCCAAACCCGTGACCCGATCGCCCTCACTCGACTTAGCGCTAATGATCAAAATTGGCAAGTTGCTGCCCTGATGACGGATTTGCCGACAGAGATCAAAGCCACTCATATCCGGCAGCATCAAGTCTAGAATCAGCAGATCAAAGGCGATCGCAGCATTGCCCCGCTGCATTAGATCAAGACCCGCCGTGCCATCTGCAGCGGTGAGCACCTCATAGCTTTCCCGTTGCAGTGAATGAGCGATCGCCTCTCGAATAGACTCTTCATCTTCAACAATGAGAATGCGCTCAGGTCTGCGGCTTGCTCTGGCTTTATTGGCTTCTGAGGTCAGCATAGATTGGGGGAGCAGATGCTCAATAGATCCAGAGTCTCCAGAAGATTAGGCACGTATCTTCTGAAACTTGTTGCGAAAATAGATAGCGGTTGCATTCATGGAGAGCAGCACCAGCATTAACACAATAATTCCGGCAGCCGCATTGTCATGGAACGCGGGCTGAGGGCGAGAAATCCAGTTATAAATTTGAATGGGCAACACTGTAAACGGACTTTGCAGATTTGTAGGCAAATAAGGCACAAATGTGAGTGCCCCAAGCACTACTAGCGGCGCAGTTTCACCGATCGCTCGTGCCAATGCCAAGATGGTGCCCGTCAAAATTCCCGGAACTGCAATGGGCAAGATTTGCTCTCGCACGACCTGCCACTGCGTTGCCCCTAGCGCTGCTCCCGCCTGCCGGATACTGTCTGACACAGCGCGCAGAGACTCTCGCGTGGTGACAATGACAATCGGCAAAACCAGCAGAGAGAGAATCAGACCGCCCGCAAGCACCGATCGCCCACCCGTAATTGGTTCCATGCCGCGCACAAAAATTTGCAGCCCCAGCAGCCCGTAGATGATAGACGGCACACCCGCCAAATTGTTGATGTTCACCTCAATGACTCGGCTGAACCAGCTATCCCCTGAGAATTCCTCAAGATAAATCCCTGCCCCAATTCCGATAGGAAAAGCAACACAAGTTACCACAAGCAGCATCCAAATGGTGCCCACTAGAGCTGGAGCAATGCCCGCAGAAGCAGCTCTGCGCGAGGGAAAGCTGGTGATGAACTGCCAGTTGAGTCGGGGTAATCCATCCACCAAGAAGTCATACATCAAAATAGCCAGCGCCAAAATCGAGAGAACGATCGCCGCTCGACAGAAGAAGACAAACAGGCGATCGAGCCGATAGCGCTGGGGCAAATTTGCCGTAAACATACCGCTACTGGGGAGCGGGTTAATGAACAAACTTTTCCTTGAATCTTGAACCGTCATTCGTATTTTTCTCGGAAACGGCGAACGAACCAGAAGCTAAAAACGTTCAGCGCTAGCGTGATCAAAAACAGCGTCATGCCTACAGCAAAAATGGTTTTGTATGCCAGCGATCCGGCAGGCGTATCCCCCAGACTTACCTGCACGATATAAGCCGTCATTGTTTGGATCGGCACCAGCGGATTAAAGCCCAGAGTCGGATTCTGTCCGGCTGCCAGCGTCACGATCATAGTTTCACCGATCGCCCGTGAAACCGCCAGAATCAGCGAAGCAACAATTCCCGAAAGCGCCGCAGGCAAAACGACCGAAATAATGCTCTCGCGCTTAGTGCCGCCCAACGCATACACACCATCTCGCAAACTGCGGGGCACTGCATAAATCGCGTCTTCGCTGAGTGAAGCAATCAACGGAATAATAGAAACGCCCAGCACCAAACCTGCACTCAACCCATTAAAACCCTGCAAATCGGGAATAATCTGCTGTAGAAGCGGCGTGACAAACAGCAGGGCAAAGTAGCCATAGACGACCGAAGGCACACCCGCCAAAACCTCCAGCATGGGCTTTAACCACTGACGCAGTTTTGGGCTAGCATACTCGCTCAAAAAAATGGCCGCCAGCAGACCTATGGGCGCAGCGACCAAAATCGCGATCGCAGACGTGAGCAGCGTAGCGCTGACCAAGACAAAAATGCCAAAGTGGGCATCCGCAAAGAGTGGAGTCCACCGATCTTCAGTCAAAAACTGCCAGAGTGGGACAACCTGAAAAAACTCGATCGTCTCAAAGATTAGCGTGAGGATAATGCCCAAAGTAGTCGCCACCGAAACTAGGGCAAACAGCGTAAATGTAGCTTTAGCAGCCCCTTCAGATAGTTTGCTCATCTGTCGATTAGGCTGCCAAAGATCCGAGCTTCGGGACGAGGGCAGTTCAAAAGTCATGTAAAAACTGAGATCCAGATCCTAAGAGAGCTATGTTATGGGCTTGTGATCTATAACTTTTGCCTTTGAAGCTCTCTCCAAAGAAAAAACGATTCTTATCTAGCCTCCGTGCAGCTTATGGCATGAAGGTAAAGCCTCAGTTAAGGAAGGGCAGTCGTTCAGTTAACCTTGCTCATGACCTTTCCCATCTCAAGCCTCACGAAGCCGATCGCCCGATCGCAGAAAAGATCAGGAAAAGCCCAGCGGCTAGACCTGTCGCCGCTGGAATCGTCACCACCCAAGCTAGAGCAATATCTCGCAGCATATTGAGCCGAATTGCCTTTAGACCCTGGACTAAACCCACGCCTACGACTCCCCCCACGATCGCATGGGAGGTAGACACGGGCAGCCCCAGTTGAGAAGCGAGCAACACCGTTGTTGCCGCGCCCCACTGCGCACAGAAGCCGCCGCTAGGCTGAAGCGACACAATGCCCTCTCCGATTGTCGCAATCACTTTTTTACCCCATACTGCCAACCCAGCGACAATGCCCACCCCACCCAAGAGCAGTACCCAGAGCGGAGTCTGAAAATTGCCCATGGGAACCGAGCCAGTCTGCTGCACAAAGACGATGGCGGCAAGGGGGGCGATCGCATTTCCCACGTCATTGGCTCCATGAGCAAACGCCACAAAGCAAGCGCTGAGAATCTGAAACGAGATGAGCTGAGCTTCAATTGAAGCTTGAGGAGCTGAGCTAAGTTCAGCCGTAGACTGCAAGTTTTGTGACTGCAAGTTTTGCAACTGCAAATTTCGCAAGCTAAACCAGGTGAGGCTAAAGGTGGCGATCGCCTCCATACCAATGACCAGCGTATGCACAGGCAAATTCCAGCTCTCTCCCAGTTTGTCTTGCATCACCTGTTGCAGCCCTTGCGCGATCGTTGGCAGTACCAAAAGCCCGAATGTTGCCAGAACAACGGCACCTAGCCAGGGCACAAACTCCTGCCAACGCACTAGCGCGTCGGCAGACTGAATAATGCTGCGCTGAAGGATGGCATAAAACAAGGCGGCGATCGCCCCGCTAATCACAGGCGTAAGCACCCAGCTCAGCGTAATCATGCCAATTGACTTCCAAGCAACGGCTTCTAGCCCTGCCGCCAGCCAGCCAAATCCGGCGATCGCCCCTACCACTGCATGGGAGGACGACACAGGCAGTCCCAACACGGTCGCAATGTTGAGCCAAATGCCGCAAGCCATCACTACCGCGATCATTCCCCAGATAAACTCAGCCGGATTGGGAGCAAATAGAGCAGGATTGACAATCTTGGTTGCCAGAGTCGCCGAAACATTTTGTCCGAACAGTAAGGCTCCGGCAAGCTCTAAAATGCCCGCAATGACGAGCGCCTGTCTTAGCGTAATCGCCCCAGAACCGACCGAAGTGCCCATAGAATTGGCGACATCATTGGCTCCTAGATTCCAGGCAAGATAAAACGCCAAGAGACTGATTGAGATGAGCAGCATTTTGAATAGAGAACTTGGGATGGGCAGATGACGCGATCGCTATTATCCCGGCAATCTAATATTTATTGTTTCACCCTCCAGAGCCATTCCTCATCTTTTTTTGCCAAAACCTCTAGAGGATAGTACTTGGCTTCCTTCAACCGCTTCTGCCAGAGAGGTTGAGGTCGGGCGTAGAACAAAAACACGTCAGTGTAACCTGAAGGAATCGACGGCAAGTAGGGAGAAAGCTCTAAGGCGCGGTAGGCAGGATCAACCTGACACGCGGTGTAGCAATAGGGTCTAACTAACAAATCTACTTCTGGCTTTAGATAGTGAGTTAAGGAAAGAAGGTCACCAAGTCCAGTATCGCTAATGACTAAGGGGTTCTTAGCTTGATTAATAATTTGGGCTATGGCTGGATTGTTATTGCTAATTCCTTTGTTCCACCAGGTACTCGACTGAACGATTAATCCACAAGACAAAATACCTGCAATAAGCATAATGGCTGTAATTCCTTGCCATACTGTCTGCTGCCGATGCTTAATGCCGCGCCCTGGCAACTTGCGAGCCACAACATAAGTTGCAGCAATTTGGCAGCCTAAGAACAGTGGAACCATGTAGCGCGGAACCAGAAATCGAGTTCCCCCGAATATTAAGTCAGGTAAGATTAATCCAAGAGCAGGAACAAGAATTAGCAGCAGAACAAACAGCCAAGCCTGCCAAAGCTTTTTGCGGCAGAGTAGGTAAAGCCCATACACAACTAGAAAACGCGAGACCCAGTAAGCTAAAGAGAAGAAATACTTCAAAGGTGTTGGAAATACCTGTCCACCTGTATCAACAAATCCAACGCTAAGGTAGTACATCCACTGGCGATAAAGATCGGATAGGGATAAAGCATTATTGACAGTCCACGTCCACCGCGTAGCATGATTAATCTGTTCTGTTGTAGATAGAAGAATAAGAATCCACGGTAAAAAAGCGAGAAGACTGATGCCCAAGGTAATTGCAAATGATAGCATCCGTCGGCTGGGTCGAAACCGTTCAATTCCTAATATGTAAAGACCATGAACAATCACTATAAATATTGAAAATAGACAGGTATAAAGATTGAGAACTGTAGTTAGGGTATAAATTAACCAACTTACTTTTGTCTGTACTCGTGCAGCCCTGAGCAAAGCAGCACTAGACAGTAAAAGGGTAGCTGCCCACAGACTGTAAGGACGTGCTTCCTGAGCATAGAGAATCTGGAAGGGAGAAATAGCCAAGATTGCCATTCCCAACCATCCGGCTGAGGCAGATTTGAAGAGTTCCCAGCACAACCAATACATGCAAGGCAAAGCTAAAATACTGCCTATTACAGATAGAATACGAATTGCTGCGATGGAGTCACCAAAGATTCCCGTCCAAAACCTGGTCAGAATGAAATATAGGGGCGTTAGCTGCGATTCTTCAGCAGCTAAGCCTTTGATAGTATCGTTAACGGTAGTTTCACGATTATACTGCTGATATTTTTTGATATCATCAAGGCTAACCACACCTGCTTGTGACAGATTTTGCACAGCCTGGGCTTCGGTGTATCCTGAAATTCTTAATGAAGTAAATGTTTCATCATGCTGATAAACTTTACCCTCCAAATTGACAAATCGTAGTGCAATTCCTAAAACCAAGCAGCCTATGATTATAAGTCGCCACAGATTAGAGATGGAACGCCAATCTGCTCCAAATAAGCTTTGAGGCGAAGATTTTTCCATATCTGCAAGTTTATTTTGTGATATCAAAATGTTATCTCCCCGACAATAAAGCAACTTCTAATTGGAGTTGATTAAACTTTCAAATTAAACATTTATTAAGTATTTGGTGGCTTCAGGTACTAGACTCAATAGTCTAGTAGGCTCACCTTAAAATTTACTTAGATAAGCTGGTCGCTTAACTTTCAAAATAAATTAATCGTCATATTTTCTTACATTCAATAGATACAATAGCTCAGTCCTGGAACCGATTTATTCTCATACCTATGCCTTGAGCGGCTGCTCAACAAATCTTGCGTAAGTCACTTAATCTTCTAATAAGCTTCTCAAAATCTTTTGAGAAATAAGAATTTCTAGGTAATACTCTCAATGAATAATTAAGATTCTGGCTTGATTTGCTCATCTCTGGGTACAGAAGCTTATTCAGGTAGAAGTCGGATGTATATTGAAATACACTTATACCAATTTTCTATGAGGCTACACAGAATAATCTCTTTGACTGGCAGGGGTTTCAGCCCTCGTATTTTATGTAGCTTTATATAAAATTGGTATTAGCATCAAAATAAATTTCTATCAGTTGTTCCACCCTGCCAGATGCCTATATGAGAATAGCAAGCAGCACTTTGTTCCAGCTGTAAAACATCAAATAGATTTATTGGCATTTCACAAAGGCAGCTCAATAATTAGTTTTGTCTAAAGTGTCATGGCTAGAGATAAGTAAGTTGCAAACAGATGATAGAACTGTATCGGTATTACAGAAGACACTCTGTCTTTAGCAAATCTCTCTCTTTATACAGACCTTTATCGATTATGTCGAAGGTTGTAAAGGATAGCCCTACTCCTTAGGATGAAATTGCTTGGACTTTGCATCCAGCCAGTAATCTGAATACCGAACAGAGCTTAGTTCACTGAAGCTGCCGATCGAAGGCTAGAGTTTTATCCGCCTCAGCAAGACCTTTGGCTTTCGCAACCCTTCACACTATCAATATAACTACACGGATATAACTATTATGACGGGTTCTGAAAAAGCATTGCTGGTGGTGCCTTCAGGAGCACTACTCATTCCAGATTTGACGGGAATGCGCTCTGGAGCTGATCAACCTCCGCTGGGGCAACTGCAACCTAACATCAGACTTTCGCTCATCATCCCAACCTATAACGAAGGCAAAAATATTGGAGCGATCGCTGCAAAACTCTCAAATTTGCTGGATGCTGCGCTGCCTAACGCCTATGAGCTGATCGTAGTTGATGATGATAGTCCCGATCGCACTTGGGAACTAGCACAAAACCTCATGACGGACTACCCGCATCTGCGCGTGATGCGGCGGCAAGAAGAACGGGGTTTGTCCACGGCAGTCATTCGCGGTTGGCAGGCGGCACGGGGCGAAGTGCTAGGCGTAATTGATGGAGATTTACAGCATCCGCCAGAGGTGCTGCTGAATTTGCTCAGGGCGATCGATCAGGGCGCTGACTTAGCCGTTGCCAGTCGCAACTCAGAGGGTGGTGGCGTGAGTGACTGGAGTCCAACCCGTCGCTTCTTATCACGAGGTGCCCAAACGTTGGGCTTGATTGTGTTGCCCAGTGTCGTCGGGAGAGTTTCTGACCCCATGAGCGGCTACTTTATGGTGCGCCGGGAGGCAATTGCTGGATGCACGCTCAATCCGCTGGGCTACAAGATTTTGCTAGAGGTGTTAGGGCGCGGCAATGTTGAGGAAGTTGCCGAAGTCGGATATGTGTTTCAAGAGCGTCAGGAAGGAGAAAGTAAGGTTACTTGGAAGCAATATATTGAGTACCTGATGCACCTCGTCAGGCTGCGCTTCAGCGGGGCGCATAGTCGCTTTGGCAGCTTGGGAGAACAGATTCCTTGGCAGCGTTTTATTCGGTTTGGCTTGGTCGGACTGAGCGGCGTGTTTGTCGATATGGCGGTCTTCTATCTGCTGAGCGATCCATCCAGTCTGGGCTGGGGGTTGACTCGTAGCAAAATCATTGCCTCTGAGGTAGCCATTGTCAACAACTTCACATGGAACGATGCTTGGACATTCGGCGACATCTCCGGTCAACAGAAGGGGAAGCGCAAGCGGATTCGCCGATTTCTGAAGTTCAATATGGTTTGTCTGGCAGGACTCATCCTCAACGTTTTGCTGCTCAATATGCTGTACAACGTGCTGGGAATCAACCGCTATCTGGCGAACCTGATCGCGATTATGGCTGTGACCTTTTGGAATTTCTGGCTCAACTTGAAGCTGAGTTGGCGTGTCACAGATACTAGAAATTGAACGATCGCTAGCCAACTCTCTGCCTGTTCCCCATGCTCTGAGGCATTGCGCGATCGGGGGATGAATGCGGCATTGCTTAATATCGGGATAAGTTGCCCTCATCCCCAGCTCTTCTCCCTGAGAAGAAGGGAGCCGAAATCTTTGTTCCCTCTCCTTTTGGGAGAGGGCTAGGGCGGCTCGAATGGCTTTGTCCCAGAATTCAGCAGCGCATAAATGATTGTGAGAGAGGATCACAGAGCGCCTCTCTCACAATCATTTATCCCTGAGATTCAGTACGCCTACTCAGAAGATTGCTCTCGAATTTCTCGCTGGGCAGGGCGCTGTCTGTTGGGGATCTGGTAAGGAAAACTTCTCCAATTCTGCCTTGGCATCACGCACAATAGAGAAACAAACTGAAACTCTCGGTGTCTTCATCTTCTGTAGCTGAGATTGGTTCATGGCGGTTAAGAGAAGGGACTCAACCTCCCCTCCTATCCCCCAGAATGGCTGTAGGATGTCTTCATCTGCCTGCTTACAGATGTGTGGTTCTTCCAGATGTAGGGCTACAGTCACGCTTGAGGAGGGTAAGCACCCTCCTGTGGATTAACCCTGCGTCAATGCCTTAGCCAATCCTGCCCAATTGTTTTGTCAGTCATCTAGCTCTGCCTTTGCCCAACGAATGAAACTGACCTCTGAATCCCAAGATCAGATGCCATTGGAGCGATCGCTCCCTGCCGAATCGGTTGTCGATCTGCTCAGCCGAGTTAAGCCCAAACCTGAAACGACGCTGCTGCTATTGGCGGTTCTAATTGGCATGGGTGCGGGTGCAGGAGTAGTGCTGTTTCGGACGCTGATTCATTTTATTCATGGCTTGATGTTTGGGGAGGTTTCTAGCTTTTTTTCGCCTTGGGGGCATTGGACACTGGCACTCATCCCTCTGGTGGGCGGGGTGCTGATTGGGCTATTGCGCTGGTGGATGCAGGACTTTGGACCTGGGCTGGCAAAGCTTATGGAGGTGGTGCAAGGCAACCGTGAGGTGATGCTGCTCAATCCTGTAACGAAGATGGTGGCTGCTTCGATTTCGCTGGGTAGCGGTGCATCTTTGGGGCCTGAAGGACCTAGCGTGGAAATCGGCGCGTACTTTAGCCTGCTGTTAGGCAAGGCGTTGCAGGTGTCACAAGAGCGACGGCGGCTGTTGCTGAGCGCTGGGGCGGCAGCAGGTCTGGCGGCAGGGTTCAATGCGCCGATCGCCGGGGTATTCTTTGCCCTAGAAGTAGTGTCTCGCACAACCTTTGCAGCTTCGGCGGCGAGCGCAGTTTTGCTCTCAGCAGTAGTGGCGGCATGGATCGCCCAAATTGGGTTAGGCTCTCAGCCCGCCTTTGCCCTACCTGCCTACGAGGTGCGGAGCTTGATGGAGCTGCCGCTGTATGTGGGGCTGGGGCTTTCAGCTGGCGGGGTTTCGCTGCTGTACGTGCGATCGCTGAAGTTTTCTCAGCGCTGCTTTCAGGGTGAGATAGCGGGGTTTCGCTGGTTGGCAACAATTCCGCGACCTTTCCATCCGGTTATGGGAGGGCTATGTCTGGGTATTGTGGCGCTGTGGCTGCCGCAGATTTTGGGAGTGGGTTACGAAACCGTTGAGTCGATGCTGCAAGACGTGCAGTTTCCCCTACCGCTAGTGGTCTCCCTGCTGGTCATGAAGCTGCTGATGACGGCGCTGAGCTTTGGCAGCGGTTTTGTGGGCGGCGTGTTTGCCCCAGCGCTGTTTTTAGGCGCATCTCTGGGAGCGATGTATGGCAAGGTATTGGCGCTCGCGCTCCCGATGCTGCATGACTACATTGCCTCGCCTCCGGCTTACGCCATGGTGGGCATGGCGGCAGTCTTGGCAGCTAGCGTCCGTGCCCCCCTGACCTCGATTTTGCTATTGTTCGAACTGACTCACGACTACCGAATCGTGCTGCCCCTAATGACGGCAGTGGGGCTAAGCATTTGGCTAATTGACCAGCCGCAGGCGCAGGTGGTGATTGACAACACGCCGGAGCCACAGGCTGAGACGATCGCCCCCTCAGAAATTCCAGATATTACTGTGGCTGAAGCTATGCATTTGGCTCCGCTACAGCTATCCGCAGATTTGCCCCTTGCCGCCGCAATCCAAACCCTGATTGAACGACGCGATCGCAGTGCTTTGGTCGTAGGAGACGATCAGCAGCTTGTGGGGATTTTGACGCTGCAAGATATTAATCGGCTGTTGGCACGAGCAAAATCGGACGGCGAGAATGCGACGTTGAGCCAGCCCATTCAGCAGCTTTGCACCACGAAGGTGCTTTCTGTCCATGCCGATGAGCTGTTGACGGAGGCAATTGCCCGGATGGCGACCCGTGGACTGCAACAGCTGCCAGTCATTACCCGCGAAGAGCCGCAGCGAGTCATCGGTCTATTAACTCAAGAGGATCTGGTGTTGGCACAGGCGATCGCCCATACCCGCGATGCCTTCCAGCACCATCTTGCCCAGCACCCTGGCAACCACACTAGCCAATCCGAGAGCCATACTAGCCATCTAGAAGATCAGGAAACGGCTACCATTGCACCTCTTTAGTAAACCGCATCATAGCCCTGAAATAGAGCTAAATTAGTTGAGGTACCTAACGAGTTGAGGTACGTTGGTGCAGTTCACAAGAGCTATAGGAATCCCACGGAATTCATGGATAACGAGCAAATCATATTATTATCCAGTCGAGAAATTGAGAAAATGCGTCAGGCTGGGCAGGTGGCTGCCGAACTATTGGACTATCTGGAGCCAATGGTGAAACCTGGTGTCAGCACGCTAGAACTCAATGATGCAGCCGAAGCCTGGACGCAAAAACGAGGAGCCAAAAGCGCGCCGCTGGGCTACCCGGCAGGAGGCAACAATCCTTTTCCAAAGTCTATTTGTACTAGCGTCAATGAAGTGGTCTGTCATGGCATTCCCAACGCTAAGCAGATTTTGAAAGAAGGCGACATTATCAACATTGATGTCACGCCGCTAGTCGATGGCTACCATGGCGACACCTCGCGCACCTTCTTTGTGGGAGAGCCTTCACCGATCGCCCGTAAGCTGGTCGAAGTCACCGAAGAGTGCCTGTGGCGAGGCATCCGCGCCGTCAGACCGGGCGGCAAGATTGGCGATATTGGCGCAGCAATTCAGGAATATGCGGAAGCGCAAGGGTTTTCAGTCGTCAAAGATTTTGTGGGGCATGGGGTAAGTCGAATCTTTCACACTGCGCCGCAAGTTCCTCACTACGGCTTTCGGGGCAGAGGCAAGCGGATTCGTCCCGGCATGGTGTTTACGATTGAGCCGATGATTAACGAAGGGACTTGGGAGGTGGAGGTGATGTCTGACCAGTGGACAGCGCTGACGAAAGATCGCAAGCTGTCTGCCCAGTTTGAACACACGATCGCTGTCACCACCGAGGGTGTAGAAGTGTTGACTCTGCGTCCAGCGTTAGTTTCTACTCCGTAAGGCTGAGTAGGCAATGCTGATTTCTGATAGCGCTAAATTCTGACAGCGCCAATTTTGATAGCTCTGTAAGTCCCTTGGGCACTCTGTCATCAAAGGGAAATAGCTAACAGAGATTCAGCATGAAATATAGATTGGGCGGATTACTCATTGGAGTATTGGCAACACTTGCAACTCCTGCCGTTTCTAGCGAAGTGCATCAGATTGCAGCATGGCGATCGCAACTTCAACAGGCCATGTGTGGTCAAAACTGGTCTCAGGCGATCGGCGTTTCGGGAGCGCTGGTGGGCAGTGAAATTCATCCTAGCGAACGAATCTGGCTGTTGGCGCTTCGGCAAGATCTGTTTGCCTATCAGGCTGGAACGACTCCCTTTTCTCAATGTGAGGGCAATACTGTGATGGCAGGAGCAACTCAGGAAAGCGTTCGGCTTCTGACTGCTCAGTCCTCTTTTAACTGGGAAGGGACTCTAGAGAGAATGGGGATGGCTGGAGCTACATCTGGCGCTCCAGATGAGATAGTTGTATCTAACAGCGTAGCGATCGCTGCTTTGACGACTCCATCGAATGCAGATCTGTTGGGGATAGAGCGTCCTGCCGAAATTGCGTATACAGCTTGTCAGCCTGTCTCGACAGGAGATTTTCGTGTAGCCAGCGGAGCCATTAGCCATCGCTGGGTCTATGAAATCTGGCAAAACGTTGATACTTTTTATCTCCAGTACTGGCGGCAAAGTCAAACCTGTACTCAAGCCCTTACTATGGGCGGCTTTGAAACTCAGCAAGAAGCCCGCCAATATATGTTTGATCTTCGCAGCAATGAATCGGTTGGCAATATTGCTCAATGATGCCAACCGATTGCGGGAGGTCGTTTGCGAATAATGGCTCACCCTGCAAGCCCATGGAGGCATTTTTTCGGGCTAGCTGACTTTGCTGCGCCCATAGCCAAGGGGGATTTCAATCTGAAATCTTGTCCCCTGCCCCAAAACGCTGCTCACTTTAATGTGTCCACCATGCGCTTGCACAATCTGCTGGGCGATCGATAATCCCAACCCAAACCCCCCAGTCTGACGCGATCGGGCGACATCCACGCGATAAAAGCGATCGAAGATATGGGGCAAATCAGGTTCTGGAATGCCCACGCCATTATCTTCAACTTGAATCACGGCATGGTGAGATTGAGTGAGGCAGCGAAGATGAATGCTGCCACCAGAAGGCGTGTATTTGAAGGCATTATCCAGTAAGTTGGCGATCGATCGCTGTAGCAGTTGAGTGTCTGCCCTTATGTATATTGCCTGTTTTGGCATATGGCTCGTAAAGGTGCGCTCCTGCTGCAAGGCTCGATTCTGATACTGATTCACTAGAGGATAGAGTACGTCAAGGGTATCAATTTTTTGATTCAATGTCGCTGTAATCATGGGTGCCTCATGCCGTGCCAGGAACAGCAGGTTGTCCAATAGCCCACCCATAGATTTAGCCGCTTTTTCGACTTCTGCCAGACACTGCTGCTGCTCACTTGCTTGCTCACCCGCCTTAAAGGCTGGCATCATTGCGACCTGCACGTTGCTCAAAATTGCTGCTAGAGGCGTTCGTAATTCATGGGAGGCGTCGGCAGTGAACCGCTGCAAGCGATCGTAGGACTGACGAATCGGCTGCATTGCCATGCCACCCAAAGCCCATCCGGTGAGACCGATCGCCCCCAATGTGATGGGAACACCGAGAGTCAACATCAACAGCATTCGGCTGAGATCTGCCTCTAATGGCGCAAGTGGCGTTGCTGTTTGCAGGTAGCCAATAATAACTCGATTGTGCTTTACGGGTACAGTGAACTGCCGCAGCGATCGTTCTTCTAGTTCTTTCAGCGACCCTTCTGCTAACGCTGTGGGAACACTCACTCGAATAGTTTGAAACACAGGATTGTTTAGAGTAATCTGCTCAGGAACAGGTTGAAGTCCGGTGAACTGCACCAAGCGTCCGTTTGCATCATACCAGCGGGCATAGACGAGTTCGTTTTGTGGCGATGCCTCGCGTCCCGATCGCGGCGTACCCTGCTGAAGCTTAACTTGCCACTGCCCTTGCTCTAGCTGATGCTGCACCTTGGTTGCCGCCACTTTGGTTTTTTGGTATAGATTTTCATCAAAAGTATTAAGCTGATCATCTGCTTGCAGATAATACAGACCTGCCGTGAATAAAGTGAAGATACTGCCCATTGAGAGGGCAAACCAGTGGGCTAAATTAAGGCGACTGCGGTTAAACATGGGCGGTTAAATTATAGAAATGCCTTTACAATTCATTGGGAAGCTTGAGGCAATAACCCGCTCCGTAGACTGTTTCCAACCAATCTTTGGCGTTTAGCTCCTGTAAGCGCTGGCGCAACCGCCATACTAGGGCAGTCATTGCATTGCTCTCCGGCTCGGTTCCCCACTCCCAAATGGCTTGCTCAATCCGTTCACGCGGGATAACCTGACCCGATCGCCGCATGAGGTACTCCATCAGATGAAACTCTCGACTGGAAAGCTGAATCTGCGTGTTGTGTCGCTCCAGCGTTAGGGTGGTCAAGTCTAGACAGAGATCGCCTAATACCAGGCGATCGCCATGCCACTGCGGAGAGCGCCGCCCTAATGCCCGCACTCGCGCCAGCAATTCATTCAGATCCACGGGCTTCACCAAATAATCATCAGCTCCTGCATCTAATCCTGAGATTTTATCGATCGTTGCATCTCTAGCGGTTAGCATCAAGACAGGCGAGGATTTTCCCATCCTGCGATACTGTTGGCATAAGGCAACACCGCTGAGCTTTGGCAGCATCCAATCTAAAATTAACAAGTCATAGTCTTTGTGGGTCAGCAACCCCTGTGCGGTTTCGGCATCCTCAATGCCATCGACCAAATGACCAGACTTTGATAGTGCTAGGCACAGAGGTCGAAGTTGAGCCGGATCATCCTCAACGATTAGAATAATCATCAAAAAGAATAATCATGAAACAACGGTTCGATCGATTGCTATTTTAATCAAATTGCTATTTTAATCATAGCCGGGGAATGAATAGCAAAACATATGTCACGATCGCAGCGATTTCAAGTTTTAATTCTGCAAAATATCCGGTTTTGGCTGCCTTTATTGTTGCTGGCGTTTGGCTTTTGGATTGCTGGTAGGTTCATCACGCTGCAAGTCCTGAACCAATCTAACAATACCTCTCGCGCTCTCGTTGCGAATACTCAGACTGATGAAGCCACTACTCCGCAAATCGCATCCATTACGGTAGAAATCGATCGGTCGCGAGGGATTGCCTTAGCGCAGGTCAAATTATTTAAGTCGGCACTCAAAAAACTTGAGTTTGAGTTTTTCCTAACGGAACCCCAGGCGATCGAAGCATCAATTGCTCAGGAGTTAGGGCGATCGCCGCAAGAGATCAAAAGACTCGTGATTTACAAGATCATCGATCGCTAAATTTCATTGCTAAATTCCATAGGCGCAGTTCTGTCATCTTTCTGTGAGAATTTCTCTCTAGACTGATATCCATGTCCGAGCTGAAGTTTTTTGCGAAAAGAATTCTCGATGCCTTTTTCAATACAGTTCTCAATCTAACTGTTCTTTATGAAGTTCACTCGCAGAGTCCTAACCCTAATCCTGGGTTTCACCACTTTGATTCTAATTTGTGTTCAGAGTCAATTGAGCGATGCCCAACCCGTACAGCTCCCAAACTTTGTAGGTCGCTACATTGCCACCCTTTCTGATGGTGATTTTCTTGCTAGCACCTATGCCGATGGCAAGCTGCCTGATTCGATCAATCCAGACAGGCTATCTATTATTCAGCTTCCTCTAGATGAGCGTGCGGCGATCGCCCAGGTAGAGGCATCCAATTCGGTGACTGGCGCACCTTATGCGTTTGATTTAACCGCAAATGGGCAGACGGCTTTTGTGGTGGAGACGCTTGCAGCTCCGCCCATAGGCGCAACCCAACGCGACCAGCTCCCACCAGGACAGCAGTTGGTAATGATTGACCTATCTGATTCGCGTCGTCCCAGGGTTGAGAGTGTAGTTGCGATCGCACCTAAGCCCGAAACGGTGAGTGTGCATCCCGGCGGAGCGCTGCTTACCATTTCAACTCAGACCCCAGGCAGAGAAATCCTTCTCATTCCCATTCAAAATGAGGTTTTTGGGCAGCCAATCGAGTTCTCGCTGAGCCAGTTGGGAATTCAGCCTGATCCCGATCGATTCCAAGACGGCATGTATGTCAGCTCTGTGCAGTGGCATCCGTCTGGACGTTATCTGGCAGTGAACCTCACCTATCGCGACCAAATTGCATTTTATGAACTACGGCAGGATCAAAGCGGAAATCCTCAGCTCATACCTTGGGGAACGCCCGTCAACGTTGGCAAAGATCCGTTTACCGGACAGTTCACGCCTGACGGACGTTTCTATCTAACCAGCAACTGGGGACGTAATTTTGGTGAAAATATTACCACCCTAGAGCAGCGCATACCTTCAGCTCAAGGAACAGTGTCAGTCATTCAACTAGCATTAGACAACGCTCAACATCAGGTCGTATCTACTGCAACCAGCGATCTTTCTCCTGAGAGTTTAGCGATCAGCCCAGACGGATCGCTAGTGGTTACGGTCAATATGCGAGGAACACTGTTTCCGCCTCTATCACCCCGATTTACCCGTGAAGCCTCTCTTAGCTTGCTGAAGCTAGAACAATCTGGGCAACTCACCAAAGTAGGTGACTATCCGTTTGAAGGAATTTTGCCAGAAAGTGCTGCCTTTGATGCTAGCGGAAATTATTTGGCAGTTGCCGTCTATGACTATTTCACCTCAAAGCCGGAAGCCGGAATTGAATTGTGGCAGGTAATTCGTAGCCCAGAACTTGGCTTACGGCACACCCGCCAAGTGATTGAAGTCGATCGCGGTGCGCATCAGGTGATGATTGCGCCTTGAACCTCAAAATCTTTCACATCTCAGCATCTTCGGCGTTGCTGGTTTTATGTATGAATTTTTTTGAAAGAGCCGTAGAGCGCCCCTTTCAAAAAATCATACCCAGATTCAGCACTACCGCATCTTTTACTGAATAAGGAGACTCTAATGAACAAAGATCATGCTGATTCATCCAATCCACAAGCCTTTTCTCGTCGTAGCGTCATTAAGGCAATGGGAATCAGCGCTGCGGCTGCCCTTACGCCTTTGGCTCTGAGTAGATCCCAACCTGCCCAGAGTCAGGTCAACTCAAACCTAGGAAGTCAGAATTCAGGAAGTCAGAATTCAGGAAGTCAGAACCAAACGTCAGATATTATCACGAAAGCTATTCCCAGTACGAATGAAAAAGTACCTGCGATCGGCATGGGAACGTTTTTAACATTTGATGTATTGCGAGAACAGCCGCGCGATCATCTTCAGCAGGTGATGCAGCGCTTTCGAGACGGCGGTGGACGAATGATTGATGTCTCGCCCCTGTATGGTATGTCAGAAGCAAATGTTGGCGAATTTGCGGCAGCACTTGGCATGACTGACGAACTGTTTATTACCAACAAAATCTGGGCGACAGGCGAGTATTTAGGCGATGACAGTCAGGCGCTGCGCCAGCTTGAGCAATCGATGAAACGGTTGTCACGCGATCGCATTGATGCTATGCAGGTTCATAGTTTGGTCAACGTAGAAATGATTGTGCCAATACTTCGAGAATGGCAGCAGGAGGGCAGAATTCGCTACGTTGGAGTAACACATCACGATTTGCCCCTGTATGCTGCACCGATCGAAAGCTGGATTGGAAAAGGTAATCTCGACTTTGTTCAAATCCGCTACTCGATCTTTGAACGCGGAGCTGAGGAAAGAATTCTCCCGGCAGCGGCAGATCAAGGTACGGCAGTTTTAGTCAACATGCCTTTTGAGAAGGCACGTCTGTTTGAAGTGGTTCAGGGACAACCCCTTCCAGATTTTGCCAGCGAGATCGGCTGCGAAAACTGGGCACAGTTTTTCCTCAAGTACGTAATCTCTCACCCTGCCGTAACTTGTGCCATTCCGGCAACCACAAACCCTGCTCACGTTACTGAGAATTTAGGAGCGTTAAGAGGATCACTTCCTGACAACGAAATGCGTACCCGTATGGTGCGACATATGGAGAGCCTACCTAGCTTTAGCAAACTCGCACAGATGCCCTGGTATCCCGGTAAACAGTTTAATGGACTGGTGCGTCTGCCCGGTCTGGCAGCTACTAGAAATGCTGGAAATAGAAGCACTGGAAATAGAAGCACTGAAAACAGCTGACATGAAATCTACCGATCGATTCTTTCTGCTAATTGGGGCTTTTCTGGGTGTGGTTAGTCTGAGTATAGTTGGCTGTACGTCCCTGAATACCCGCAACAGCCCAAGTCCTGCTGCCTCCAGTCCTGCTATATCCAATCCTGCTGTATCTAATCCTGATAAGCCTGCGAATGTCGATCGCCCTTCAGCATCTCCCTCGGCAAAGTTGGAAACTCCTGCCTTTCAGAGAACTGGACAAGATATTTGGGCACAGATGCGGCAAGGCACAGGCTACGTCGTGCTGTTGCGTCATGCCCAAACGGTTGATGGGACGGGCGATCCACCTGGGTTTCAGCTAAATGACTGCGCCACCCAACGTAACTTGTCAGAGGCGGGCAGGCAGCAAGCTATACGGATTGGCAAAGCATTCCGCGATCGCGGTATCCCCATTCGCCAGGTTCTTTCCAGTCAATACTGCCGCTGTTTGGATACGGCAAGATTACTCGACTTAGGTGAGGTCGAATCTTCTGCCATGCTGAATTCTACTTTTACAGATCGCGGCAATGAAGCGGAACAATCCGCACAGGTGCGCCAACAAATTCTCAATCATCTAAACACATCTGGCGTGATCGTAATGGTGTCGCACTTTGTCAACATCGGCGCGATTAGTGGCGTGAATCCTCCGGCAGGCGGAGCGGTAGTGGTACGAACGAATCAGCAGGGCAATTTAGAGGTAGCAGAACAAATCCAAGGTTTGTGAAAATTACAGCGCTTTGCGCTTGGTTAAGTGTGGGTTATTTTTGTAGAAGCCTTGCTCTGCGCGGCTTCTACAAAAATAACTGTGGTTTATGCAATTGAAAATTGCTGTAAAATTATGGAGATTAAAAATGCAGGCTAAATGTTTTTCTCCTCAACATACCCCGTCAGAAACAGGTTCAGCACATATTTTCGTGATTGAGAGCGATGACAAAATCGCTCAACTGATTAGGCTAGAGCTGTCCTACGAGGGATATCATGTTGACCTCTGTCAGGACGGTACGTTGGGTCTGATGAGCATTCGAGAAACCTGTCCAGATCTGGTCATCTTGAGTAGTTCATCACCTGGCATTTCGTACTTAGAAATTTGTCAACGTTTGCGGGCTACCCGTAGCTCAACTGTGATTATTGCGATCGCTGAAGATAGCTCAGCCTGTGTTGCTGCACTCAATGCGGGTGCCGATCATTGCCTCGTGCGATCGGATCTAGCGCGATCGTTTGCCCTGGAGGAGCTGCTAGCAAAAATTCGGGCAGGATTACGGCGATCGCAAAACGCACCGTCTCATTTAGCAGAATATGGCGATTTGTTGGTCAATCGTAATGCGCGACAGATTCATCTAAATGGACAAGAAATCGAGCTGACCGCCACAGAGTTTAATCTATTAGACTATCTGGTCGAGCATTCAGAACAAGTAATGAGCCGAGATCAGATTTTAGAGCAGGTTTGGGGGTTTGATTTCATGGGCAAATCTAACGTTGTCGAGGTCTACATTGGCTACTTACGACGCAAGCTGGAAGCGCAATACCCCAAACGACTGATTCACACAGTGCGGAGTATCGGGTATGTGTTGCGGTGAATATCTTATAGAGTGCCACATGAGTGAAGCGCAGCGTAACGTTAGCCTATCTAAAGCGTTAACTGCCTAAAGCGTTAACTGCCGTCGGATTGCAAAGCTGATGAGCCGACCTGGAGTTCTGGAGCTTTTAACAATTTTGGGGCGTAGGTATTTGCCCATCGCCAGACGGGCAATGCCCTTGAAGCGAGCTTGCAAACGCGCCCCAAAGAGCCGTAGATGAGAACCCTCTGAATAGATTGGTAAAAATGCTAAGCTTCCCCACAGCACATCTGCCCGATGCAGACCACTCATGCCGTTGCGCCGATGTTCTGGGTTGGCTCTGCCGCCATGTTCACCATAGTTGCGAAAAGGAACATAGTTCTTGAGATTTTGAGCGCGTAAAAAGCCGTCAATTTCAGAATCAAAGTTGTAGTATCCTGTGCCGTGCCGTACCGTAATTTCGCCAACAAAGCCTTGCAGCGCCCTTGCTCCTTGGGGCGTGAGGATGTACGCCACCAATGCTGTCGAGAAACCCTCAGCAAATCCGTCTACGGTGACGCTGTAAATCTGCGGCGCACAAGTGTAGAGCCATGCCATGCCCACATTTTCTAGTCTGGCTTGGTCGGGGCTAAAGGGCAGCGGCAGTTTCCCAAGATCAACGATCGGCACAAAATCGGCTTCCACAATCAGGGTGGGCTGCTGTGCCTGAGCGGCGAATTCCCAGGCTTGACTATGATTGAGCAAACAGCGATAGATTGAGGCGTAAGTCTGGTATTCGGGCTTGTCGGCTTGCCGCAGCACGTCACACTCAAACCCTGCTTGGGTAAAGGTCGATTGCAGCAGGTCAGTCGATTCTCGATGCGCCAGAATTAGCACCTTGCCCACTTGATGAATCAGCGTGTTCGAGTCGGCATCGTTATCCAGATTGGAATGAGGAGCGATCGCATTCATTGAGATTCAGAGTCTCCTGAAAATTGACGGATTAGATCTCTTGCAAATTAGGTTTGGCGGCTACGCTCCCACCAAACCTAATCCAGAACCTCTCATTTGCAAGAGGTCTATTGAATTAAACGGATCAACAGGCAAGCATCGGGTGTAGGGTAGGATTACTGACCCTCTCTACTTTTCCTTTGATTGAATGAGCGCGATCGCCCAAACGTTTGAACATATTCTGGGTGCGGATGCAGTTTGCAGTTGGGAAACCTTGAATGCTATTCAGCCCAGCCTCCAATCTCAGATTGCCCAAGCCATTACGCCAGAGACACAAATCGACTGCATTATTTATCCCAGCACCCTAGCAGAACTTGCCGAAGCGATCGCCTGTGCCCATACTCAGCGCTGGCGAGTTCTGCTCTGTGGGAGTGGCAGCAAGCTCCACTGGGGCGGTCTGGCGCAGGGTATTCAGGTCGTTATCAGCACCGCTCGGATGAATCGGCTGATTGAACACGCGGCTGGAGATATGACCGTTACCGTTGAGGCAGGAATGCGGTTTGTCGAGCTTCAGGCTTTACTGGCGAAGTCAGGGCAATTTCTCACCGCCGATCCGGCATATCCTCAGATCGCGACAGTAGGCGGCATTGTGGCAACGGCAGACACAGGCGCACTGCGGCAGCGCTACGGCGGCATCCGTGAATTCCTCATCGGTATTTCCATAGCGCGAACGGACGGTCAGACAGCAAAGGCAGGTGGGCGAGTCGTAAAAAATGTTGCCGGATACGACTTGATGAAACTGTTTACTGGCTCCTACGGCACGTTGGGGGCAATTGGCGAACTCACCTTTCGGCTGTATCCCTTACCTGCGGCATCTCGGACGGTGGTGCTGACGGGAGATGCCGAGGCGATCGCTCAAGCCACTTCTACCCTACGAGCCTCTGGCCTAACCCCAACGGCGATCGAACTGCTCTCGGCTGAGGCGGTGAAGGCGCTATTCGGCTCACGCGGCGCAGACCTGGGTTTGATAGCGCGGTTCCAAGGCATTGAAATTAGCGTGGAAAAGCAGACAGAGCAGGTGCTAAAAATCAGCCAAACGCTGGGATTATCCAGCGTTGATCTGACCGATGACCCCGAAAACTCTCTATGGCACCAACGGCAAGAACTGATGGAGCATCGCCCCCCTGAACCGCAAATTTTCTGCAAAATAGGAGTATTGCCTGCCAGAGTGGTGGAAACGCTTGTCAAGCTGGCAGGCTTGCCCGATTTAGCCCCGGCGATCGCCACCTTTCACGCCAGTAGCGGATTAGGAACGGTACGCTGTTCGGCATCTCTCCAAAGCATCCTCGACCTGCGGCAAATCTGCCAAGCTCAGAGCGGATTTTTGACGGTGTTGGAAGCGCCGATCGCCATCAAGCAGAAGCTAGATGTATGGGGTTATTCTGGCAATTCGCTGGAGATTATGCGACGGCTAAAACAGCAGTTTGACTCCGAAAATCTCTTCAGTCCCGGTCGGTTTGTCGGCGGTATTTAGCCGAGACGCTTTGAAAAAAACAGACAAAAAAGCTCCAGAAATTCATTCCTTCCTCAGCCCAAAATGACCGCATCCTCCACACCAGAAACGCCCAACCTCGTTCTCGACACCAGCTTTGATCCCAGTTTTGATCTCCAGCATCCGCCTGATCCTAAGCTAATTGATGCCTGCGTTCACTGTGGCTTTTGCCTCTCGACCTGCCCCAGCTATCGGGTGCTGGGCAAAGAGACTGATTCTCCCAGAGGTCGCATCTACCTGATGGATGCCATTAACGAAGGACGCGCACCGCTCTCGCCTACCTCCGTTCAGCATTTTGATTCCTGCCTGGGCTGTCTGGCTTGTGTCACGGCCTGTCCTTCTGGCGTGCAGTACGACAAGCTGATTGGTGCCACCCGCCCCCAAATTGAGCGCAATCACGAGCGTGGCTGGGGCGATCGCCTCTTTCGTCAGCTTCTATTCTCGATGTTTCCCTACCCCGATCGGCTGCGAATGCTGCTGGCTCCGCTGGGCATTTACCAAAAGCTGGGCATCTCGCGTTTAGTCAGAGCAACTGGACTGCTCGATCGTTTTTCGCCCCGACTAGCGGCAATGGAATCGCTGTTGCCGCAGGTTACAGTGCAGTCGTTTCAAGACAATCTGCCGACCGTGGTTCCGGCGCAGGGAAAACAGCGCTATCGCGTGGGCATGATCTTAGGCTGCGTCCAGCGGCTATTTTTTAGCGACGTGAACGAGGCAACCGCAAGAGTGCTGAGCGCTAACGGCTGCGAGGTGGTGATTCCCAAGTCTCAGGGATGCTGCGCGGCGCTACCCCAGCATCAGGGACAGGAAGACCAAGCGCGATCGCTGGCTCGGCAGATGATTGATGCTTTTGCGGATACCCAAGTCGATGCCATCATTATCAATGCGGCGGGCTGCGGTCATACCTTGAAGGAATACGATCATATCCTTCAGGACGACCCGGAATATTGCGACAAAGCCAAAGAATTTGCCCACAAGGTCAAAGATATTCAGGAGTTTTTAGGGGCGATCGGTCTAGTTGCGCCCTTGCATCCGCTGCAAGATGAGCCGCTAACGCTGGTTTATCAGGACGCCTGCCATCTGCTACATGGGCAGAAAATTAGCCTCCAGCCGCGCCAGCTTTTGCGCCAGATTCCGGGGGTGGTGGTGCGAGAACCGATCGACGCAGCGCTCTGCTGTGGTAGTGCTGGGGTCTACAATATGCTGCAACCGGAAGTGGCTGAGGAATTGGGGCAAATGAAAGTCAACAACCTGCTGAATACGGGAGCGGTGATGATTGCTTCCTCTAATCCGGGCTGTTCGCTGCAAATTTTGAAGCACCTGGAACTTCAAGGGAAATCTGTGCCTGTCATACATCCGATCAAGCTGCTGGATGCCTCGATTCGGGGAATTAAGCTCAGGGCATTTTAGGTGAGTGATTTTCGATCGCACAATGATTCTGAGGCAAGCATTTGCAGCTACAAAAAGAGGGGTTAGGCAGAGCCTAACCCCTCCTTTGTTCGACCTGAAAAATTCCATAGCAACCGCCAAGGCGGTTAGGACGGCGACAGCTATAGGACGCTATTACACTGGAGCTGGAGTGGTCAGAGGAGACAGGTTTGCTAACACAGGTGGCTTGACAAAAATATCTGCTGTTATCGAGCTGGCTTGAACTCCAAGCAACAGCCCAACCTTACGATTTCCCTGCTGAATCGAGGTGTGATTGCCAACCTGCCTGAAAGTCAGATTTTCAAAGCTGAGTTTTTGGGGCAACACCAGCTTGTCGCCTTCTAAGGCATTGAAGTCTTTAACTACATTGTGGCCGCGCCCTCGATTCAGTACAAAAATATCGCTTCCAGCACCACCCTCCAGGATGTTTGGCCCTCTATGCCCAAAAAGGACATCATTTCCTTCACCCCCTACAAGCAGATCTTTACCTTTGCCGCCAATAAGTTTGTCATCGCCCGCACCCCCTTTGAGCTTGACTTTACCGCCCTTATTATTTGTGAGAACATCGTTACCCTCGGTTCCAAGACCTGGATGCCGATGTTTTTCTTTGCGGTTTTCACCTTTGCCCGATCGCTGAGTTTTGATTCGTATCCGATTCTCACTGGCTTCTGGAGGCAGTGAATCATCCATATCTGGAGGCATTTCGCTTTCTTCTTTCTGGTCGGGCAAGGGCATTAAATCGGGTGCATTCTCGACAGGCATATCATTCTGCATATCAAAATATCCTAAGCAGGAAGGGGAAACTCCTTTAATTTAGGCAGTTTTTCTCAGTATGTCGTCCGAGAAAGTATTTTTTTTACACCATGCTTTCTTGATAAAATCCGTGAACCACTCAGCAAATCTGCCTATATGGCCCGCCAGTTGGCTTAGGATCGTGGATTAAATAATCTGTACAACCGATCTGCGGTAGGGGCTTAGCAATGCTAAGCCCCTACCCCAAGAATTACATCTTGTTAAATCCATGTTCCTTAGGACATTTTTGGTAGGGCACTGCGCGCCCCACCAAAAATGTCCCCATCCTAACCGCCTTGGCGGTTGCTATAGATGAACATCACGATACTGACGCATATATCTTAAAACTGACCGTCGATCGCTTCCACACAGCGCTCACACAGCAGGGGATGGACTGTAGATTCGCCCACATGGGTGGAGTAATTCCAGCAGCGATCGCATTTCGTTCCCTCAGCATCGACTACGCCAATGCCCAGCGCATCGGATTGGGATTGGAACTTAGAGTCTGAGAGGCGATCGGGCGTTTCCAATAGCTCCACCTGTGAAGTCAAAAACAGATAGCGCAGTTCATCCACGCCATTGCTGCTGAGGCTGTCCGTGAGATTCATGGCTTGCAGCTTTTGCTTCAGCGTCAGGTCAGGCACGTAAAGCAGGACTTTTGCCTCTAGGGAAGAGCCGATCGCCTTGGCAACTCTTGCCTGCTCCAGCACCTTGTTGACTTCCTGCCGAATGTCGCGCAACTGCTCCCAGGTTTCTGCAAGCTGCGGCTGCTTCCAGGAGTCCTCTAGCTTCACCCAACCCGACTCAAACACCGACTGGTAGGGCGTTTTGTAGGGCAGGTATTGCCAGATGTCTTCGGCTAGGTGAGAGAGAACAGGAGCGATCGCCTTTGCCAAATTCTCGATCGCGACTGCCAGCACCGTCTGGCAGCTTCGCCGCCGCAGGGCATTCTCGGTGCTGATGTAGAGCCGATCTTTTGCCGCATCTAGGTAAAAGTTGGACAAATCCACCACGCAGAAATTCTGGATGGTTTGGAAGAAGCGGAAAAACTGGTAGCTCTCGAAGGCATCGGTGACATCGGCGAAGACTTCCGTCATCCGGTGCAGCATATAGCGATCGAGTTCGGGCATTTGATCATAGGGCACCGCATCGGCCGGATCAAAGTCGTGCAGGCTGCCCAGCAAAAATCGTCCGGTGTTGCGGATCTTGCGGTAGACATCGGCAAGCTGCTTCAGGATGTTCTTACCCAGAGGCACGTCGTTGGAGTAATCCACCGAAGACACCCACAGCCGCAATACATCCGCGCCGTAGGCTGGCTCTTCCTTCTGATTTTTGCCGCCCTCAATGACGATCGCCGGATCGACTACGTTGCCGATCGATTTGCTCATCTTGCGTCCCTGCTCATCTAGGGCAAAGCCGTGGGTCAGCACCGTCTTGTAGGGCGCATAGCCATTCACCGCCACGCTAGTCAGCAAGCTCGACTGAAACCAGCCGCGATGCTGATCGGAGCCTTCCAGGTAAAGGTCTGCTGGATAGGGCAAAGGCTCACCGCCGTAGGCTCCCGCCTGTAAGACCGCCGCCCAAGAAGAGCCAGAATCGAACCAAACATCCATGGTGTCGGTGCCTTTGCGGTAGGTGTGTCCGTCGTTGCAGTACTGCTCCGGCAGCAATTCCTCCACGGACATCTCCCACCAGGCATCCGAGCCTTTTTCGCCAAAGATTTGCTCAATCCAAGCGATCGTCTCAGCATTCAGCAGCGGCTCATTCGTGGCTTCGTCATAGAATACCGGGATGGGTACGCCCCAGCTTCTCTGGCGCGAGATGCACCAGTCCGATCGCTCCGACACCATTGAGGTGATGCGGTTTTCGCCCTGCGCCGGAATCCAGGTGACTGCGGCGATCGCCTCCAATGCCTGATCGCGGAACCCGGAAACCGAGGCAAACCACTGCTCGGTGGCGCGATAGATCACGGGCTTTTTGGTGCGCCAGTCGTAGGGGTAGCGGTGGGCGTAGGCTTCTTCCTTCAGCAACGATCCAGCGGCAGTTAGGGCTTCGACGATCGCCCCGTTGGCATCTTTCAAGACATTCAGCCCCTTGAATTTGCCCGCCTCATCGGTGAAGTCCCCGGCATCATCCACAGGCGACAGCAGCGGCAGTCCGTAGCGCTGACCCACGATAAAGTCATCCAACCCGTGACCCGGAGCAGTATGCACCAGCCCCGTACCCGATTCGGTGGTCACATAATCGCCGCCAATGACGATCGGACTTTGGCGGTCAAACAAGGGGTGCTGATAGGTGGAATGCTCTAAGTCTTTGCCCGTGACGGTTGCCTTCACCGTCAGCTCAGTTTCAAATAGCTGAGAGAGGCGTTCCACCAGATCGGTTGCGACAATGAGGTACTTAAACGGCAGGTTTGCCGCTTCTACCACCGAATACTTCAGATCGGGATTGACCGCTACCGCCAGGTTTGCCGGAATCGTCCAGGGCGTAGTCGTCCAGATAGCAACCCCCAGTTCCGATAAGTAGGGCTGGAGTGCCGCCGCCGCATCTGCAAGGCTAATCATCCGAAACGCGGCATACACACTCTGCGAAGTATGCCCTTCCGGATATTCTAGTTCTGCTTCAGCCAGCGCCGTGCGAGAGCTAGGACTCCAGTAAACGGGCTTGTAGCCGCGATAGATGTAGCCCTTCAGCACCATCTGACCAAACACATGGATTTGCGCCGCTTCATACTTGGGCAGCATCGTCAGGTAAGGATGTTCCCAATTGCCCCAAACCCCATAGCGCATAAAGCTTTTGCTCTGCTGCTGCTGCTGCTGCAATGCCCATGCTTTTGCCCGCTGACGCAGCTCTAAGGGCGTGAGATTCTTACGCTCTTCAGGCTTCATCTCTTGGAGGACTTTTAGCTCGATCGGCAGTCCGTGACAGTCCCAACCGGGCACATAGCGAACTTTGCGCCCCTGCAAGAGCTGATACTTATTGATAATGTCCTTGAGGGTTTTGTTCATCGCATGACCGATGTGCAGCGCCCCATTGGCGTAGGGAGGCCCGTCGTGCAGCGTGAACGGCTCTCCAGGGTTGTGCTCTGACAGATTTTCGTAAATTTTGTGGTCTGCCCAGAATTTTTGCAGTTCGGGTTCTCGTTTGACGGCATTGGCGCGCATATCAAACTGGGTTTGGGGCAAGTTAACCGTATCTTTGTAGCTTCCGGGTTCTGTCATCGCGGCAGATTTACGCAAAAACGCTATGGGGCATTTAAGAATTGTATCTCCAACTATCCTGGATGGCAGGAACTAAAAGCTAACTGTAATGAGAAAGCAACGCGAAGATGCGGTAAAGTCTCAGAAAGCTGTTGAAGAGGCTGCCAGATGAAACTTACTTCCGTTTGCGTTGGAGAGCCGCGTGAGGTTATCTGGAAGGGCAGACCCGTCATGACCGGAATTTTTAAGCAGCCTGTGGATGGGCGAGTGATGATGCGATCGCTCAATCTAGACGGCGATCGACAGGCGGATCTGACGGTTCATGGTGGGAGCGAGAAAGCCATTTACGCTTACCCCAAGGAGCATTACGCCTACTGGCAGCAAGAATTACCCGATGAGGCGTTTTCTTGGGGCGCGTTTGGCGAAAACCTGACGATTGAGGGCTTGTCGGAAACAGCAGTGAATATTGGCGATCGTTTTCGCATTGGCGCTGCCGAGGTGATGGTGACACAACCCCGGTTCCCTTGCTTCAAGCTCAACCTCAAGTTTGGGCGCGATGATATGGTCAAGCGCTTCTTGAACAGCCGTTTGAGCGGCATCTACTTTTCAGTGGTGCAGGAAGGTGAAGTGGGTGCAGGAGATGCGATCGAGCGGGTGAGCCGTGACGAAAACAACGTCACCGTTGCCGATATTGTGCAAATCTACGTGCGTGAAGCCAGTGAAGACCTGGTGCGCCGCGCCCTCCAAGTGCCAGCCTTGGCAGCCGATTTGCGCGATTACTTTCAGCAGCAAATTAAGTAACGTTCTTGACCCCAACCTTTTCCCCTGGGGAGAAGAGAGCCAGATATCTTAATTTCCTCTCTTTCAGTGTAAAGGCTTCTGAGGTTTTAGTCAGCTTGCCGTCTTCCATAATAGATAATCCGATCGGCAACGTCGAGAATTCAATTATCGTGTGTCACCATCAGAATAGTGCCGCCCTGTTCTTGAGCAAGTTTTTGCATCAGCTCAACCACATCTCGACCAGACTGCTTATCTAACGCAGCCGTGGGTTCATCTGCCAGCACGATTTGGGGATGGCTGACCAACGCACGAGCGATCGCCACCCGCTGTTGTTGTCCGCCCGACAGGTTTTCTGGATGATACTGACTCCGCTCCTCTAAGCCTGCTAGCGCCAAAATGTCTAGCGATCGATCACGTCGTTACCGAGCGAAAGTAATTACCGTGAACCATCGATCGGCTGGTAGTGTTTCAAATTTGTTGTTGGTGTTTGTGAAAGGGGCGCTCCACGCCCCTTTCACAAACACCAACAACGTGTCTAGAGCATCACCTAGGGATGAGTCGATAATTTTGCTTGATCTCAATTTTGCTTGATCTGAATTTTCAAGAGCAACCTGGGAACTCTAGGGAATAGAAAAGGCGATCGCCCCCTTCGATCGCCCTCTACACCAATTCCTCCAGGAGTTCATGATGGCAAACGGTCTCTATCTATACGGCATTTTCCCCCCTTCCATTCGTTCAGATTTGCAGCTAGAAGGCTTAGACCAGCAGCCTGTGCAAATGCACGAACTAGATAACTTTATGTTTTTGTATTCGGAAACCGAGCAGGATCGCTACCTTGCCAGCCGCAAAAACTTGTTGGGTCATGAGCGGGTCTTAGAGCAGGTGATGCAGCAAGGTCATCCGACGCTGTTGCCGTTGCAGTTTGGCTTAATCATCAGCGATTGGGAAATGGTGCGTCAGCAGTTGACTGTGCCAAAAGGGGATAGCCTCAAGCAGCTTTTCAACAAACTAGAGGGATATCGAGAAGTCAGCATTAAGATCTTTTGGGAACCGGAGATTGAACTGGAATCGCTGATGCGAGAAAACGACGATCTGCGAACCAAACGCGATCGCTTAGAAGGCAGATCTCTCAGCATGGATCAGGTGGTGAAAATTGGACAGTCAATTGAACGGGCAATGGACGATCGTAAGCAAGAGATTGTGACTCGATTTCAGGACGCTTTAAATCCGCTAGCGATCGAGATTGTGGAAAACGATGTTCTCACCGAAAAGATGATCTATAACGCTGCCTATCTGATTCCTTGGGAGGCAGAACCACAGTTTGGAGAGCAAATTGAAGAAGTCGATCGCCATTTTGAGAACCGTTTGAGACTTCGCTACAACAACTTCACAGCTCCCTTCAACTTCGCTCAGCTCGCCTAATCGATCTTAGATTGACATTCCCCATTCCCCCACTCCCCCACTCCCTATGTTTTTTGATCTACTTGTTGCTCCTCTTACTGCTCCTTTGAATGGTATTGCCTGGATTGGCGAAAAAATTTTAGAGCAAGCCAACATAGCGCTTGACGAAAAAGAGAATCTAAGCAAACGCTTACTCTCGCTTCAGCTGGCGTTCGATATGGGCGAAATTTCAGAAGAAGATTTTGAGACTCAAGAAGAAGAGCTATTGCTGGCGATTCAAGCTGAAGCAGATGCAGTCCACGCTGAATCGGAGGAGCTTAGCCACGAGCTTAGCTAGAAGTTGAGCTGAGGCTGTGTCCCCGCAAAATCTCCTAGAGGTTGGTAGACAGTGCGTTTCTACCAGGAACCCATGCGATCGAGAAAGGGCGAAAAATTAGGAGCTGACCCGCGTAACGGCAAGCTGCCCTCTACGCGATACCCATGAGAGAGGCGGAAGCGCAACAATCGCTCTGCTCCTGCGTAAGCCCGAATTTCATCCCCTTCCCAAATCACTTCGGCAGTTCCTGTTAGATACAGCAGATTGCCCCGATCGAAGTCTATAAACAGCAGTCCTGCATAGGGATTCAGCTTTAAATTACCGAAGGTATTGAAGTGATCATTGCCAGAAAAGTCAGGAATCGTTAATGTGCGATCGCCATCAATTCGGACAAAACCCGGTTTGCCGCCCCGATGGGAAACATCTACGCCACCAGCGGCAGCAGCGTCTTGATAGGCAGTCGCAATGAAGAATGTGTCAGCCGCAGCAATCATCGCGCGATCGGGTTCTCCTAGCACTTCAACCAAATGGACAGACTGAGGCGCCGCGATATCCGACTCGCTGAACTCAAGCAGACGTGCCTGAATGTATTGAGGACAGTTGCCAAAACTCTGTACTATCTGCACATCAAAGCGATCCGGGTGAATTGCAGTAACAGTGCCGTTCAAACGATTCCGTCGCCGGGTATGAAGCTCAATTCCTAGTAATCCAATGTCGATTCTTGCTCTGAGAATGGTGGCTAAGGGATCGCCCAACAGAGGTTTAGCGGTAACTTGTAAAGAACGATCGTCGGGGGAGGAGAGAAAGCCAGGTTCGCCCGCCAGGATGGAAGCCCAGGGCGAACCAGAGGCATCAACTGTGCCCACAATCACATAGGAGAGCTGGGCAAAAAACTGACGGTGCTGATCAGGAAGATAATCTCGAATCACGCGTCGTCCCTGCTTGTCCATTTGCTCCTGGACACCGAGCTGGGCTTGAATTGCCAGTTCGCCAGGATGAAAGGGGGATTCGGTGTGCAGCCAGCCTGAATGGCTCATTATGCTTTCTCTCCTTGGTTAGTACAATATTGAGGCTCAGATTTTTGGCAGTGCTAAATCTGGGTATGAATTTTTTTGAAAGGGGCGCGGAGCAAACCTTTTAAGAAATTCGTGCATAAAACCAGCAGCGCCAGCTTTTTCAGATCCCTGCCATAGCGATATAGCCTGGAAGTTGCTTAACCCGATCGATCCACACCCGCACATTGGGGTAAGGAGCAAGGTCAATCTTGCCGTCTGGTGCTAGAGCAATGTAAGGAAAGACGGCAATATCAGCGATCGTTGGGCGCTCAAACTCTAACCAGGTGCGATCGCTCAAATGCTGATTCAATTGCGTCAGGATAAACGCTGCCTTCTGATTCGCCCTTTCAATGTTAATGTCAGTTGCTCCAAACAAATGGTAGAGCCGCGCATGTTCAGGCCCTTGACGGACTTCTCCTGCCGATGTTGATAGCCACCGCACAACCTGTGCCAGAGGCAGCGCCTCGATCGGTAGCCATGGCTCGCCACCATATTGCCGCGCTAGATAGACGAGAATTGCCTGTGAGTCCGATAAGGTGATAGCACCATCCACCAGCGTTGGCACTTGACCGAAAGGATTGCGCGCTAGATGTTCGGGTGATTTTTGTTCTGCTTTCGACAAATCAACCTTGATCCATTCAAATTCAAGCTGCAATAGAGATAAAAACAGACGAACTTTGTAGCTATTGCCAGAGATTTCGTGACCGTAAAGCTTAATCATCTTCGGGTAGTCCTTGTAGAGTGAATAGGTTCTGAATTAGGTGACTTTAAATTAGGCGATGTGAGCAGGAAGAAAGCGGCGAATTTGATGAGCGATCGCTTCACCTTCTTCATCCAGAGCAAAGTGTCCAGTGTCGAGCAGATGAGTCTCAATTATGTTCAAATCTCGTGCAAAGGCTTTAGCACCTTCAGGCCCAAAAAACGGATCATTCTTGCCCCAGACAACGAGCGTGGGCGGTTGATGAGTACGGAAATAGGCGTGCCATTCTGGGTAGCTCTCTAGATTTTTGCGGTAGTCGTAGATCAATTCCAGCTGAGCGGCAGCGTTGTTGGGGCGATCGAGAAAAGATTGATCCAAATTCCAGTTGTCGGGGTTAATATTTTGCCGATCGCGTGTTCCACTCGTGTAAAAGAAAATTGTCGTGTCGCGCTTGAAAAATTCACGCGCAGCAGTTTCAGTGGCTTCGGTGCGATCGCGCCACAAATCTCGGAGCGCTTGCCAAGCGGAAGTTAAACCTTCTTCATAGGCATTGGCGTTTTGCAAAATCAGCGCTTGAATCCAGTCAGGATGTCGAGTCGCAACCCGAAAGCCAACAGGTGCGCCATAGTCTTGCAAGTAAAAGCTAAATCGAGTCAGTCCTAGCGCTTTCAAAAAATTCTCGGTGATGTCGGCAAGGCGATCGAAACTATATTCAAATTGATCAATGGACGGCGTATCGCTGTTGCCAAACCCAGGAAAGTCTGGCGCAACTAAATGAAATTGATCAGACAATTGATTGATTAAATCTCGATACATATGAGATGAAGCTGGATAACCGTGCAGAAGCACAATCGTAGGCTTATCTTTGGAACCTGCTTCTCGGTAGAAAATATTGAGTCCCTCGATCGCGATGGTGTGGAAGGTTGTAGGCATGGGTTCAATTTCCAATGGGTGAGTGGGACAATTATCTATACTGAACGTTTGGTACAACTAAAATTTACCGAACGTTCAGTATAATGTCAAGTAGGAGCGCAAATTTTCTTGAGGTCAATCTATCTCTGAAGTCAATCTATGTCTCAAGCAGCAGTTATTCCCCAGCTGATGGCGGTGCTTCAGCAGTACAGCTATGAGGGAGATAGATTACCTGGTGTTCTGAAACGACCGGATTGAAGTGAACCAGTCTCTACCACTATTTCCCTAACGGCAATTCTCAAACGGTAGGGAGAAATGGCAGCAATAACAATGTAGTGCTCAGTCGGTAATGATTTTGTGCTGTACGGGTAAAGACTATACGACACAGAATCATTACCTGAATACCACCCCTAAAAATATTGATCGCGATCGCGCCTATGAGAGGGCTGAATCGTACAGCTGAGCGCATCTTGAATCGGTAGTCCTTAAGGGTTAAGGATTTTTTGCTGTGTTCTGAGTGAGAAAAGCTCTTACCTTAAAGCTTATGCTCCTTCAATAGCGTGAATTTGTTTCACCTGAAACTTGTGGATTCTTTTGATTTCGGTAAAACGATAGATTCACAATACAGAGGATAATCGTAGATTGATATGTGTTAGTGGTATATATGACTTTACAGTAGAGACCAGAGGTTTTATCTCATGGTCAAACGATCGCTTCGGACATCACCTCTCGGTATTGAGCAAGCGAAACGTGCTTTTGCCCAGAAGGGATGGACGCAAGAAAACCTAGCGGGAGAAGTCGGGCTAAAAACACGCCAGTCAATTTGGCGGTTTTTTACAGGTCAGCCGATTGAGCGGCAGGTTTTTTTGGAAATTTGCTTAATATTGGAGCTAGATTGGCGAAAAATAGCGATCGATCCGCCTTCGGATTTTCCTAAGCTTGGAGGGGTTTCCAGCACTTCGGTTGCCGAGATTGATGCTTTAGTCAAACAGGTGCGATTGCAGCGTCGGGACAAAATTCAGCATCAGTGCGGCACTCTCCAGCTGTTGAATATCAGCCACCCCGTTGAAATTGACAACATCTATATCAATGTCAATACTCTGGAAGAGATTCCGAGCCAACAGTGGTTAGAATTAGCCGACCTACAGCGCTTCACGCCCAAAGAATTCAATCGATTTGGATTAGGAGATGTTTCTCAAACCCAGATTGCGGGGGTAGAAGCCGTCGAAACCTACTCAAAACTGAGGGTTTTGGGGAAGCCAGGGGCAGGGAAAACCACTTTTTTACAGCATCTGGCAATTCGATGCAGCCAAGGCAGCTTTGCTGCTGAGCGAGTTCCTGTTTTTATCACCTTGAGAGATTTTGTCGATGAAGCTAAAGACCCAGACGAGCTGAGTTTAGGCACCTACCTGCATGATGAGTTTCTCACCTCAGGAATTTCAGACCCATCCGTAGTCAGAACTCTGCTTCAAGAGGGTAGAATGCTGCTCTTGCTAGATGGCTTGGATGAAGTGCTGCATCAAGAACGCAAGGCGGTTGTTAAAGAAATTCGCAGACTTTCCGAAAAGTATCAGCGGAACCTATTTGTCGTAACTTGTCGTACAGCAACTCAAGCTGCCACTCTCAGGCGCTTCACAGATGTAGAGATGGCTCCCTTTACACAAGACCAAATTGTGGATTTTGCTCAGAAATGGTTTACTACCCTAACGAAGACCACGACCCACGCTGGGCAAGTGCAGGCAGTTCATTTTATTCAGAAACTAGACTTGGCGGAAAATATGCCTCTCCGTCGGCTTGTCACTACGCCGCTATTTCTTCACCTTGCCTGCTGGATTTTCCATTACCAGGGTAGATTTCCTATTAGACGATCGCAATTTTATAAGCAATGTTTAGATCTGCTGCTCAGCAAATGGGATGAAACCAAAGGCGTTGAGCGAGACGAAATGTTTTGCGGTTGCTTACTGCCCCAAAAGCTGAAGCTTCTGAGCCAAGTTGCTAAGATCACCTTTGAGCAGGAGGATTATTTTTTTGGAAAACAGGTTATCGAGCACCACATCAGTGATTACATTCAGGGCTTACCTAATGCTTCGATAGAATTAGAAGAATCGCAGTTAGAGAGCGAAAGGATACTTAAAGCGATCGAATCACAGCATGGAATTTTAACAGAACAGGTGCAGGGAATTTTTTCATTCTCTTACCCAATATTTCAAGAATATTTTACGGCTCGAAAAATTGTAGCCAATCACAATTCAGATGCCACCGATCACTCATTGGAACAGTTAGTTAGCCATATGAATGAATCCCGCTGGCGAGAAGTTTTTCTCATGACAGCGGCAATGCTGCGTACCGCTGATCCTTTAGTGCAGCTAATGAAACAAAAAATTGATGCGATCGGGACTGAAGACGCTGATCTGCAAGAACTTTTAACTTGGGCAGCGCACAAACCTCTTGTCGCTTCTCCACAGCCTGCTGCAATTCACACATTCTATTTTGCCCTCACCCATCAGCCTCATCTTGTTCCGCACCTAGTGCTTGCCTCTATGCTGAGTTGGGGAATTTTTCTAGATATTGTTTTTGACTTCAGTCTAGAGCAGCAGGAAGTATGGCAGCGATACTGTGATGCAAATCAATTACTGCTCGATTGCCTCAATAGCAACTGCGAAGTAACCGTTACCGTGCGGCAAGAAATTGAAGCTGCTTTGCTATTGCCTCATGAGCTGGTCGGGCTAGAAAGAATCTCAACAGCAGGGAGAAATCTCACACCTGATTTAAGACAGCCTAAGTGAAGTTTTAATACATTTCAATTTATATGACACAAGTTATACAATTCAAATAGTTGAATAGACGCGATTTCAATCATTCCTGTACTATCTTTTAAGGTGATATAAAAGTGATTGCACAGGCTGACACTACCTTGTTTGCCTTGCAGCTTTCTCCCAGTGTTATTTCTCCAGCGTTATTTCTACTGTCTTGTCTCTACCAATCTCTACAAATTGATAGATGCTACACCTGTATGGGTTGTATAACTTTAATAATGACAAGCTTCCAGTCAGCCTGAATTTTAATTTGTCTCAGCTCAATGAAGCTATACACGCCCCAGTGAACCGCTAAAATCATGGTAGGCGATCGCAGTTAGCGATTTCCATACATAGCCAACGCACCAGTATCCACTGGATCTAGCTAAACGAAGCGTATGTATCAAACTGCCCTTTTCATATTCCTAGTACGGTAGAAACCTTTTAAATTCGATCGCTTTAAACTCCGTTAAAAAAATCTACAGGTATCTCTGATGAATACACTATCACCGGATCAAACAGCATTATCATGGTGGGTGGAAGTTTTTATCTCCGCTCCCCAGCAAACTTACCAGTTTGGTCCCTTCAAAAGCCGGGAAGAGGCAAAGATTTCTAGATCTGCTCATGTTGCAGCTTTAGATCATAAAAAGATGAGAGACATCGTTGCCTTGATCAAGCAGCATTAGCAAGGTGTTGTGGAATGTCATAGTTTACCCAAAGAAAACCTGCATCATGCAGAGCTACCTTGAGGGTTTGCATCTGCTCGTGACAGCTGGTACAAGAGCACACTTGAGGAGTACAGAATGTTCTGCATTCGCCTCCCAGTCCCTCAACTTTAGGGGACTCTCAACAAGAACTGGCTCGAAAGTCCCTGGGATTTGGGGGATCTGGGGGGCGATTTAGACAGCAGTTGTTACCCTTTAAACATTCTCTAAGACTGGTTAGCCACATGACCAGCTTTGACCACTGCTTACAGCAAAGCATTGAGGCTTTGAACGACAGGATTTTGTCGATGTCTCATGACTTGCAGATAGATCCCTGCTAGCTCCTGAGCCAGTCTGTCCTCTGCCTGCTTTGCTTCTTGTTTAGAGTGATGCTGCTCGTAAAACACTAGGTATTGCCTAGATTGAAATAAAGTTGCCGCCAGTTCTTCTAGAAGAGGATTAGCCGACTCGAAACAATCATCCGTTCCAAAAAACTCGTCAGTTGTTTCTAGAAGCTGCATTTTAGCCTTGAAGCGAATAGCTGCACGGTGAGGACGGTGATTGATCAGTGCCATAGTTTGTGTGTGCTGCATAAAGATGTTGTGCAGCATACACTATATTGAAGCTTTAGGTTTAATTTTCTAAACTTGCTACTGCGTTCAGGTGAGATTTGCAAGACTTATGCTTTGCTATTTAAAGAACTCCAACCTGTTGCCAAGCGCTACTCACCGCCTTTTGTTCGTCCCCGTCGCTACCATAAATCTGCCCTGCAATCTGGATAGTTGCCTCAGCTGCCTGCTGAAAATTTGCCTCAGGAGATAGCTCTTTCTTCAGCGTAAGGTACCAAATCTTCCCAGTCTTTTCCCAAGCAAAACCGCCGATCGCCATAGCAGCAAGATAGAAAGCGCGATTAGGAATACCAGAATTGATATGCACCCCTCCAAAATCGGAAGTGCCTCGATAAAGGTCGCTGTAGTGTGCAGGCTGAATGTCTTTCCCCAAAACGCGATCGTCATAGGCTGTTCCGGGTGCTGCCATGGAGCGGAGCGCCACACCATTCACCCCGACAGCTAGCTGTCCGGCACCAATCAGCCAATCTGCCTCATGGACTGTCTGGTTGAGCGATCGCTGTTTGACCAATGTCCCAAACACGTCAGAGAAGGATTCATTGAGCGCACCGGGTTCGTCCTCATACTTTAACTTCGCTGTGTAATCAACCATTCCATGGGTGAGTTCATGAGCCATGACATCGATCGCGATAGTAAAACGATTAAATAAGCGACCATCGCCATCGCCATAGACCATCTGATCGCCATTCCAGAAGGCATTGTCATAGTTCACACCAAAATGTACGGTGGAGTCTAATCGCAATCCGTTATCGTCAATAGAATTGCGTCCATAAATGTCTTTGAACAGATCGTAAGTGGCTCCAGATGCGTCATAAGCTTCATTGACTGCCTCATCGGTAGAGGCCGGGTCGCCCTCCCCTCGAATTAGCACACCAGGAAGAGACTGGCTGTTTTTAGCATCGTAGATTGTGCGTCGCTTTCGACCCGGCGATACCGCAAACGAGATGTTACCTACAGCAGAACGTCTGCCGCGAAATTGTTCTGAGGCTCTCAGGGTTTTAAGTGCCCAATCACATTGATTATCGTCGCCATGCCGGATAATGTGATCTAACATTTGCGGTGGCAAAATGCAGCAAATAGGGCATCTTTGGGGCTGCTTTCTTGTGCCTATCCAGTCTTTGAGATTCTGAGGCGTGTTTAGCTTATGGATCATGACTAATCTCCCTAAATTTATACTGACAACATACAGTGCTTTAAGCTTGGTTAAGTACGAGTTATTTTTTGGAAGCCGCTCTCCGCGCAGCTTCTATTGAAAATTGCGGTAGGTTATGACTATCATTCTGAATTTAGCGAAATGAAGAATCTCAACGTCGCGTTAGAAGACAAGATATTTCAACTCCGCCAGCGCTTCATTAGACCTCTTACAGATTAAAGTTTTGGGATTAGGTTTAGTGAGCGTTGCACCCCCACTAAACCTAATTTGCAAGAGGTCTATTCAATATGACAAATGCAGAGTCAATTATTAGCTGAGGGTTAAGCAAATAGATAGCACCCTCTCTCCGTTGGTTAATTTCTAACGACGTTTCTAATAACGTTTGCAGATATCCAAACCGAATTTTGCTGCAATCCTGTTCACATTTATATAGCAACCGCCAAGGCGGTTAGGACAGGGACATTTAGGGTGGGGCGCGAAGCGCCCCACCCTAAATGTCCTAAGAAAACTGGCGATGACCATAACCTTCACATTTATAACCTTCAATAGGAAACCTGGCAGGTACCGTGCCCTGCCAGGTCTGTCAGAGTCTTGAACTTTACCAGGCGATCGTTACGCCTCAATCAGCGTTACTCTCATCTGGAAAAGATTACTCTTGACCCGAAGCATAGACTTGAAGCAGCACTTGCTCAATGTAGCCATGTCCCCAGATCTTAGTGGTGCAAGCGTTTTCAACAGGCCCAACTGTAACAACTGCGCCCATTGCATAAAGACCAGCAGGCATATTCTGATCAACGGGACGAGTAGGAATCGTCTTCAGGCTGTACTTGAATACCCCTTTTTGAGTCAGGATCGTAGCACCCAAATTCAGTTCTGATGCTTTCTTGCCATAGCCTTCAAGCGCAAAGTCAATATTGATCCGGGTTCCTAAGCACATCAGTAGCTCAGTCAGAGGAGTTTTGTTAAACTCGATATCAACGCTGGCAACAAAAAACTCATCTTCAGCGGCGATATACTGCGAGTTGGCAGGATCAGCAGGAACGTTGCCCAAGCCTTTGATATCCAGGTTAGAAAGCGTGAACTTTACAGGACCGACAATACCTTCAGAACGTGTCTCAGATAGTGTATTTTCATCACGTTGTCCAGGCACACCTACCACTGTTGAGATTTGTTGAGAACGTGCTGCGCGGGCTGCCATTTCTTGCATTTCGTTAGACATGATAATTTCCCTTTTTTGATTTCAAGTTTATGGATTGAGTTGCAAGCCTTCGTAGAATCAGCTTTCAGTTTTTCGTTCTTTGGCTCAGTTACTTTGGCTTCCAATGAATCTATAATCCTTCAACTACAAGCCATTGATAAGTACCCGACTTGGGTACTCTTTTTTGATTAATCTTGTCAAGAGAATAGAGCGAATGAAGTGATGGGCTTAATATCAGAATTAATAAATAAGCTTATTTATTTGTTTGAAAAGCCAACTCTATTGTTGGTTGTGACAGTGCAAACAGAAAGTATTTTTAGAGGCGCAAGCAGTCTAGGATAGGCGGCTAAGAATTGTTATTAATAGGCATGAAAAAGGTTCAGACACTACTGCCTGAACCTTGAAATTAGCTAGAGATAAAATACCTCTAGTAAAAGAAATGAATACAATAACTTAAGAGGATGTTTAAAAGCGGTCGGCTGTGATTTTAGGCACCTGCTGATCCCCCTGCCCGCTTAGAAAGGGAGAAATGGATTCAAAGTCCTCCTTTTTAAGGCGGATCGAGGAGAATCTGAAACGTTTCCCTACCAATAGTTGGACTTTCCAACCATCCTTTAAGGGTTATTAGTTACGAGAGAAGCTATCTCTACGATTTCCGCCACCAAAAGAACTTCTATCTTCACGAGGTTTAGCTTTGTTGACCTTCAGATCACGCCCCATCCACTCAGATCCATCTAGAGCATCAATAGCAGACTGTTCTTCAGTGTCTGTACCCATTTCTACGAAGCCAAAGCCGCGCATTCGACCCGTTTCGCGATCGGTCGGTATCTGAACTCGCTTAACTGAACCGTACTCTGCAAATACAGCCGTTACGTCAGCTTCGCTCACCTGATAGGACAGGTTACCAATATAAATCGACATTAACTCATCTCCAAAATTGAAAAACTTGTAGAGAAAAATCTCGGAGAGAAGCCTGCCAATACCAAACGTAGAAAAACTTTTAATACTTGAAACAAACGCTGCCACCGATACTTAATCTCAGGTATCATCCTAGCATTTTTAAAAAGTAACGGGGGAGAGGTTATTAATTAATAACATTCCCAAGAATGGATAATAGTCCTTAAAAGGTAATGATTTTTTGTGGTGTGGGCAAAGCCCACACCACAAAAAATCATTACCTGCACACCACCACATAGATATCGTTGGTTGCCACTAGCCAATCTTAAAAGTAGAGATAGATAAGAACGCAAAAACATGACCTGTAAGAAGTTTCCTACAGGTCATGTTCCGTATCTTGAGTTTTGGATACCCCCAGGGGAATTCGAATCCCCGTCGCCTCCGTGAAAGGGAGGTGTCCTAGGCCTCTAGACGATGGGGGCAGGTTCCTTTTCACTTTTACTAGATTAGCCAAAAGAATTACTTCTTGTCAACTGCCACCTGCAATTCTTTGAACGGCAATTGGTGAGGGGCAAGAGTTTGAGGCCAGTATTTTTTGAGATCAGCGCTATTCAAAAGAAACCAAATGAGATAGGCCGCGATCGCCAATCCTGCCACCGCCAAAAGCAGCGATATCACATCGGGCAACCAATCAGGTCTTGAAACAGTATTCCGAACGATCGTAGGCTTAGTCTGGGGAGTCGTTCGGGTGGGAGAAGTACGCTGATAGGCAGGGGCGGCAGGGGGCATCCCATAGGCAGTCCGAAATTGCTGAAATTTCTGGCTGACGGCAATGGGGCGCTGTCCGGTACGGCTCCATTGCAGGAGAGATTCTCCCGTAATGCCACACAGATTCACCACCGGAATTTCATAGAGCCGTTGCAGCAAGGCTCGGTCTTTGGAAACCAATACCACCAGGCTATTAGAGAAATTTTGGGACAGGGCAAAGGCGCAGCGCCCCACCGCTAATGAGACCCTAGAGCGGCGCGTTAACGCCTGTCCAGACCCAACCTTCAGCGTAGGGTGGTGGGCATTGGCATCGGTAATTTGCCAGCCGCTAGAGGCATAGAAGCGGTTAAACGCTTTTGCGATTCTCTCTAAGTCTGGATCGGGCGATCGATCGAACATTAGCTTCATTTCCTCATAAACCACTTGAGGAATGTAGCAGCTACCGACTCGTGAAAACTCTTGCCATTCGCTAGGAGAAGAAACCGACAGCGCGCTGATATCAAACACCAAAATAACTGGGGGAACTGCCATGGTAGATTTAGCCTCTAAAAAATAGCCTCTGAGTAAAGTAGTCTTCAAAAAGCACCCTGTGAACTTAATCTCTACAATTAGCCCCCAATGCCCAAGCGACTTGCCAGACTTGGGGTTAAGGGCAGCAGCGTTGCCGCCATCACAAACAGAATCAGTAGACCTAGCGCGGCTCTTGCGTCATTTGGCTCCGTTAGCTCGTTGAGCGCAGGACGTTCTAAATCACGTTGCAAAAACAGGATGGCGATCGCCCAATACAGCGCCAGCGGATTGACCAAAGCCGCCAAACCCACAACAATCAGAGTGCCAATGGTGGTGCGAGCCGCCACTTTACGACCATAGATGGATTGTAAGATCCGTCCGCCATCAAGCTGTCCGGCAGGCAGTAAATTAATTGCCGTCATCACCAATCCCAGCCAGCCAATGACTACGAGCGGATGCACATCAACAACAGGCTGCTGAAGCGCATTGCCTAGAGCGACCTTGGCAAGCAGTCCTACCAAAAGCGATCCCTGAAAAAACTCTGAAGGAAGTTGAAAATAGCTCCCTTGATGGGACAACAGCAAACCTGCAATCAGCATTCCCAAAGCAGTCAACCCGCCGACAGCTGGCCCCGCAAAAGCGATGTCAAACAGGGCAGTGCGGCTAGGCAGCAGGGAAGCAAAGCGCGTAATTGCCCCAAAAGAGCCAATTTGCAGCACAGGCAAGAAAAAGGGCGGCAGTAGCTGAGCCTGGTAGCGCTTTGCTAGCACCAGATGCCCAATCTCATGAACTGCCAAAGTCAGCAAAATCCCTGCGCCGATCGGCAAAACTTCCAGCAGTCGGGCGGGAGTCGTCAACAAATCGAATCCCAACATTAGCCCTGCGGTTTCTAAACAGGTCGCGATCGTCGCCACACCTAACCCAATAGCCAGCACAATCTGCGAAACCGTAGCGGGCTTGGGATCACTACTGCTGGGCAGAACCACCACAACGGGCTTGTCTTCCATGCCTTCCACCAAAAACAGGCGATAGCGATCGTCTAGGCGCTCTTTCAGTCGGACAGAGAGGCGCTCATGGGTGGACTGTGGCTCTCCCCGCAGATTGCCTTTAAAGATGACACCTGCCTGATAGGGGATAGCTTCGACTGCAAAGAACGTGTCTACTCCAAAAATGCCGCGAATTGTCTGAAGGTCGGCGGCCGGAAGGGCAGGAGTTGCATCTTGAACGGGTTCCGCCTGAGCAACTGGAGGTGGCGGAGATTGAGCTAGAGGAGGCGTGGGAGCCGGAGAGATATACTTCTCCGGATCATTGCCAACTATATCTCGTAGCCATCTGCCCAAAGCAATGTAGATCAGTGTAGAGCCGACCAGCAAAGACAAGGCTTCTGCAAGATTAATGAATGTACCTACTGCCGACAGACCAAAAAATAGAAACCAAGGCAGCATGAGCGCTACGGATTGCAGCCACGCCAAAACTCCCGGCTTGCCAAGGGGTAAGGCGCGGTAGAAACCCCACCCCAATAGTGCCAATGCCACGAGCAGAATCACAGCAGTAATCATTCAGTAGAGGCTCTCTATTAATCCACAAAGTATGGATAATCTTTAAGCATACCAAGAGACTCTCAAACAAGGAGTATTAATACCCCTTGAAATCCTGGATCGCTTGCCGCAAGTTTCCTTGATGCTGAGTCAAGAGCCGATCGCCCCCCTGCCGATCTAGCCCTGTCCAGTGCATCAGCAGTGCCAGCTTCACCTGAAGACCGCTCTGTTCTAGAAGAGCGATCGCCTCCTCTCGGCTCAGATCGGTCAAGTCTTGAAGGATTCGCAGGGCGCGATCATGCAGCTTAGTGTTGGTGACGGCCACATCCACCATGCGATTGCCGTAGACTTTGCCCAGTTTAACCATCACGCCCGTAGACAAAATATTGAGCGCCAGCTTGGTGACGGTACCTGCCTTGAGGCGAGTAGAACCTGCCAATATCTCTGGGCCTACCAGCAGGCGAATGTCAATATCAACAGTATCCAGGCTGACCTGATCGCGAGGCACACAGGCAATGAACACCGTGGCGGCCCCGCGCTGACGGGCGGCACGGAGCGCTCCGTGAACATAGGGCGTGGTGCCTCCTGCCGTAATGCCCACCACAACATCTAGCTCGGTGACTTGACGATGGGCGATCGCCTCTGCCCCGTCCTCCGGGCGGTCTTCCAAATCTTCGGAGCTGCGAACGAGCGCCCCCGATCCTCCGGCAATGATGCCCTGTACCAGATCGGGCGGGGTGCAAAACGTGGGCGGACATTCGGCAGCATCTAGCACCCCCAGACGACCGCTAGTGCCTGCCCCAATGTAAAACAGCCGTCCGCCCTGACGCAAAGCCGCTGCCGTCCGATCGATCGCCTCAGCTAGATCCATCCGTGCGGCGGCAATGGCAGCGATCGTCTGAGCATCTTCGCGATTGAACAGATCGACAATTTCAAGCGCTGTCAGCTGATCAAGCGTCTGACTATTAGGGTTAACTTGCTCGGTCAGCAGATGCCCTCGTTCAACAAAATCTTCTTTCATGACTAAACTTTCATAGCTAACCTTACTTTCATAGCTAACCTGGTCATGGCTAAACTTCAGGCTTACAGCAGCCCTTCAAACCGTCGCCGCAGTCGTTCTAGCTCTGAGGGGGGCATCTCAGCCTCGTCAGCCGGGTCGCCGGAGCTAGCGGGTTGCCCCTCCGGATTCCAGTCAGGTTCTTCAACATTGGTTTCGGGAGGCACTGCCAACATACCTTCTGGCACTAGCTTACATTCGTAGTTGGCGCTATCACAGAACTCCTCGATCTCTTCTGTTTCAAAGGCTTCTACCGTAGGGTTAGAGAAGTCTTGGGCTTCGAGCAAGATACCGTAACGAGTGGCATCGTCTTCTGATTCAAACATTAGAACGACGTTGCGATCGTCCATCTTCAGCGTATGGATTCCTTCATTCTCGGTACGGGCATTAAATAGCAAAACAAACACGCGCATGGGACGTTGAGAAAAAAGCGTCTTGTCTATCCTACTGGGAATGGGAGCGGAGGGATTAAGGTATATTCTGTTAGGGACGCGCCAGAATCTTTAAGCTACGTTTCAACGTCAGGCTGAAGATGAAGACTGTTGGGTGAAAACTGTTGGACGAAGACTGTTGGGTGAAGACTGTTGGGTGAAAGTGCAAGGTCATGACGAATTCTCCCCATTCGGATAATCAGCCAGATCAGCAGCCTGAGCCGCCCTCAGGCAATCGGCGCGTTTGGCTATGGGTGGGCGCAGCCCTAGGCGGAGTCGCTTTGGCAGGTGCGGCGGTGGGCGGCTGGTGGGCATGGCGGTACGTGCAAAATGACCTAGCTCCGCAAGTTTCAACCAGCTTAAGTGATTTGCTCGATCGTCCGGTTGAGGTGGGGCGGCTAGAGCAAATTTCTCTCACCAGCCTGAAGTTTGGGGCTTCTAGCTTGCCGCCCACCGCTAGCGATGCCGACACCGCTCAAGTGGAGTCCGTCTGGGTCAATTTCAATCCCTGGGAGGTGCTGTGGGAGCGATCGCTCAGCCTTAATGTGACTTTGGTCAATCCCACTGCCTACATTGACCAGGATGAAACAGGGCTGTGGATTGCCACTGAGCTGAAAGACCAGCCGCCCACCGAGGATCTGATTAAGCTCAAGCTAGATACGCTGCGGGTGCAAAACGCCAAGCTGCAATTAGCGCCCTACGGTAAGGAAGTAGAGCAATCAGCGATCGTCTCCGATGAGCCTACAAACACGCCCTCTCCCACTTCCAAAAGCAGCTCTCCTGCTGAGAAAGCCCGCATTAAGCCACTCCTTACCTTTCAGGAGGTGAATGGCTCAGCGACCTTCCGAGAAGACAACAAGCTGATTACCTTTGAAGTTGCCGGAAAGCCTGAAACAGGAGGCAATTTTGATCTAGACGGCAAAGCCGATCTGCGGCTTCCAGAGATTACCCTCAACACAAAAGGGAATGACCTGCTGGCGGCAGATATTGGTTTGCTCATTCCTCTACCGCTGACGCTGAAGGCAGGGTTGCTAGATGCTGACCTGCAGGTATTGTTTCCGCCCGACAACCAGCCTTTGGGGCTAGAGGGTACCGTGCGGCTGCAAAATGTCACTGCGATCGCTGAGGGAGTACCCAAGCTGATCCGCAATGTCTATGGCGGCTTGCGCTTTCAGGGTCAGCAGATCGCCATGCAGGATCTGCGCGGTCGCTATGGCGAGGTAAATGCCCAAATTGGCGGCAGTCTGGATACCCAAAAAGGCTACAACCTGACGGTGCAGGTGCAGCCTACCCAAATTGCAGATGTGCTCAAGACTCTGGACGTTGATCCTGAAACACTGCCGATCGCCCTCACAGGAACTTTCCGCGCCAATGCCACGGTCAAAGGCAGCAGTGATCAACCCCTGATTGCGGGAGTTGTCGAAAATACTCAGCCCGTTCTGGTAGATAAAGTTGCCCTCCGATCGGCACAGGCACAGTTTACAGCAACGCTGCAATCGATCGACATCAGCAATATTCGAGCGGTGCCCCAAGCAGGGGGGCTACTGACGGGCAGCGGCAATGTGAAATTGGGCGATCGCGGGGGGTTAGCCTTTGATCTTCGTGCCCAAGGTCTACCCGCAGATACGATCGCCCGCACCTACGGAGCTAATCTAGGCAGCGTCACGGTTGGCAACGTCAACGCCACCGCTCAGGTTTTTGGCGGGTTTGACAACGTGCAGGCGATCGCTAAATGGGAAGCTCCTGAAGCCACCTATCCGGGGCGAGGTACGGTGGCGATCGCGGGAGATACCATCCGCTTTCAAGACACGCTGCTGCTGGTTGCCGGGGGCATTGTCCGGGGGCAGGGGGCGATCGCCCAAAACCGCTGGAATGCCGATCTCGACACGTCGGGAATTGAACTCAGCCAGTTCTCTTCTGACCTGCGGGGGCTTCTCAGCGGCAATTTCGCCCTGGGCGGCAGTCTAGATAATCTCAGCCCAGAGGCCATTAGTGCTGAAGGACAGGTGCGGCTGTCTCAAGGCGTTTCGCTGATTGCTAATCCGCTGACGGCTTCGGTGAAATGGCTGGGCGATCGCCTCCAAATTCGGCAGGCATCCGCGCCCGGATTTGATGCCAACGGCTTTGTATTTGCTTCCCTAGAAGGCACCCCTGCCATCACCAACCTAGATTTGAATGTCAATCTGCGGGGCTACGACATTACTCAGCTCCCCATCCCGATTCCTCAGCAGGTTCAGGTTGCCGGAACCACAGACTTCAGCGGTCGGCTGACCGGGGCATTAGAGACGCTGTCGATTGCTGGGCGGGTGGGTGTGAATAATCTGGTGGTCAACGCAACCGCCTTCGAGCCAGCTTTGAATGGCGAACTTCAGTACGTCACCAATCGATCGCTCAATCTAGATGTGGCCGGGGCGCAAGACCGCATTGCCCTACAGCTAGACAGCCGCAATCGCCCGGTTTCCTTTTTTGTGCAGCAGGGAGAGGCGATCGCGAAGGGCAGAGGCAACGGCGATCGGCTGGTCGTCGACCTGGAAAATTTCCCGCTTGCTATTCTCAATTTGTCTCCTGCGGCTGACTATGGGCTGGGGCGAGTCACAGGTAGGGTAAACGGCAATTTCAACCTCAATATTGCCAATTTGGCGCAGCCAGACGTGGTGGGAGAGGTGGCGATCGCCAATCCGGCGATCGACTACATCAGAGCCGATTCCTTCACCGGACGCTTCCGCTACGTCCAGGGTATTGGCGTGCTAGATGAAGGTGAACTGCGCCAGGGCAACAGCCGCTATCTGCTGTCGGGGAGCTTTAGCCCAGGAGCCGATCCGCAATTGCAGGGCAAAATAACCGCTGATTCCGGCAGAGTAGAAGATATTCTGACGGCGCTGCAAATTTTTGACCTGACGGATTTGGGGCGGGGCATCGGCGCTCCTAGCTTTGCCTCAGCGATCGATATCCTGCCTACATCTGTGACAACGGACGGCCTAAGCTTGTTGAACCAGCTCCGCCGCTATTCCGAAATCACGGCGCTACGCGACCAGCAGATTGCTCAGCGTCAAAACAATGCCTTCTTGCCCGATCTGTCGGAGCTGCAAGGCGTGTTTACCGGAGACATTAACGTTGCCTTTTCGCCCAGGAACGGGGCAACTCTGGGCTTCGACTTAAAAGGACAGGATTGGCGGTGGGGAGAATATGAGGTGAATCAGGTGGTGGCATCTGGGGGGCTGGAAAACGGCATCCTGACCCTATTGCCGCTGCGATTCCAGTCGGACAACTCGTTTCTCAACTTCTCTGGCACCTTGGGCGGCGAGCAGCAGTCGGGTCAGCTTTTGGCGCAAAATATTCCGGTCGCGGCGCTTCAAGACTTGTTTAAGCTGCCTGTGGCGATCGATGGTAATCTCAACGCCAATGTCTCTGTGGCGGGTAGCGTCGGCAATCCTCAGGTGACTGGAGAGCTGGTCTTGGCAGATGCAACCGTTAATGGTCAGACAGTGCCGCCCTTGAGGAGTTTGTTTGGCTATGCCAATGCGCGACTCGACTTTAACGGCAGAGTCATTGGCGATCGGGTGGCTGGGAATCAAACGGTCGAGGAGCTGGCAACTGAAAATCCGGCAACTGGTAATCCGGCAGCGGGGACACCTAGAAGTCAGGCAGACACTTTTCAGCTCAACGGTAGCGTGCCTTACGCCTTTCCGTTTATGACGGTGAAGCCCAACAATACTGACCTCAGCCTGGATGTCGATATTCGCAACAATGGCATTGCCCTCCTCAGTCTGTTCACCGACCTGGTGGCTTGGAAAGGCGGTGAAGGAGATGTCAAACTGCAAGTCCGGGGTACATTCGATCCGGCGCTCTCTAGCCCTGTGCGGCTCAATGCCACAGGCAAGGCGACGTTCCAAGACGCAGTTTTTTCTGCCAAAGCGCTGCCCCAAGACTTAACCAATGTGAATGGCGATATTTTGTTTAACAACGATCGCATCCGGGTAGAAAACCTTCAGGGACAGTTTAGCAACGGACAGGTGACGGCTCAAGGAACATTGCCTATTCTCGCGCCTCTAGCCGCTAATGATCCAGATGCCGCTACGCCTTTGGTTGTCAACCTAGACAGAATTGCCCTGAACCTAGAAAACCGCTTTGAAGGTAACGTGAATGGCACGATTCTGGTAACGGGTGCAGCTCTAGCGGCTCAGATCGGGGGTGACATCGACCTCAGCAACGGCAGGGTTATCTTGCCTAATGGTGAGGGCAGTGCCCCTGCTGTCCAGACTGCTTCCGCGCCTTCCACCCCCGGATTTCTCACGCAGCCGCAGTTTAATGATTTACAGGTTAGCCTGGGCGATCGCATGCGCGTCACGAGCGATCCCATCCTCAGCTTTGTGGCCACAGGCGATCTGTTAATTAATGGCACCCTCAACGAAACCTTTGATGACATTAGCCCCAACGGCACGATTTACCTAAAGCAGGGTCAGGTCAATCTGTTTGCCACTCAGTTTAATTTGCAGCGAGACTATAACAACCGAGCCGTCTTTTCGCCCACTCGCGGGTTAGATCCCTATATTGATGTCCGCCTGATTACCTCTGTCCCTGAAGTGGTGCGGGTGCCTGTCGCCAATACCACCTCACCCTTTGGGGTAGCAGAGCTAGCGGATACCACGGCATCCCCCTCCACCTCCACCGATTTTGGCTCGCTGCAAACCATTCGAGTACAGGCGAGTGTCACCGGACTCGCTAGCCAGATTTACAATAATTTGGAGCTTTCGAGTAGCCCTAGCCGCACCGAGGCGGAAATTGTGGCGTTGATTGGCGGCAATTTCCTTGGCAGCATCAGTCAAGCTGCCGATAATCCCACCTTGGCACTCGCCAGCGTTGCCGGGTCAACCTTACTCTCAGGCTTGCAAAACCTGATCAGCGATGCCACCGGACTGACTGATTTTCGCCTCTTTCCCACGACCGTTTCGTCTGAAAACGCGCGTTCTTCAACTCTGGCTCTGGCTGCCGAGTTGGGGTACGACATCACGGACAATCTTTCAGTTTCAGTGTTGCAGTTGCTGACTGTCGCAGAACCGACTCGCTTTAGCCTGCGCTACCGAATTAACGATCAGCTTTTGCTGCGCGGCTCTAGCAACTTGAGTGGAGAAAGCCGAGCGGTGCTGGAGTTTCAGACTAGGTTTTAAGAACTCCAATCTGTCGATCGCACCACCTGCATCCCGGCATCGGCAAAGCGTTGGTAGGTTTGATTAGCCTGATCGGTGAAATCCACCACGCCAGGAACCACGACGGGAGAAGAACAATCTTCGAGCAAGTAAATCTTCCGCGCCAGAGCAGGATCGATCGCCTGAATTTCAGTCAGCAGGTCATCGATTGTCCAGGCAACACAGTGGCTCTTTGCCTGTCCGGCAATCAAGACAACATCAAAGTTGAGCAAGCTTTGAATCAGCGCCGTGTTTTTGTGGGCGATCGTCTTTTGCTTCTCGTCTTCCAGAACTTCGGGTTTCAGCACCGAATAGTTTTCGGTCAGGGGATTATTGCCCTTCATTTCAAATCGCGTCTGGCTATCCCGCGCCATGCTGTGGAAAAAACAGGCTTCTTCGACTGAAGAAACGATCGCGTGACCAATGCCCCCCAGCATGGAGTGATAGGGCCAAATGGTGAGCGGAAACTTACCCGCTGCGTCAAGCTGGCGCACATAGTGCAGTGCGTGAGCCTGAAGGCGATCGCCCCCATAGTCCGCCTGTCCTAGATTTGCCCCAGGATTGGCGCTCCAGATGCCTTGCTCTACATCTTCTCGATGAATCATCGTCATGGGTGCTGGGTGCTCTCCGGCAGCGTTCACCCAAAATACGGGATGAAAAATCTGCGTTGCCGTATGGGTATCCATCGTCAGAACAATTTCGGTAATCGCGCCCAGGTTGCGATAGATAAACTCGCACAGCCGCTCGTTATCTTCCACGGCTCCCTTACCCGATCGCCCTCCCACAAACAGCTCAAACTCTGGAATGCAAAAGGTGTTTTGAACATCGATCGCCAAGAGACACACGCGAGTCTTGTCGTGGGTAGCAGGTAAAATCTGCTGCTGCTGCGCCCAAATCTTGGCTTCGGCAGCTCGGCTTTGGTAAGGTACGCGCCAGACTTCACCGACTTTTGCCGAATTGAAGTGCACCGGAATAGGAAGCTGGGTTGAAGTGCTCATGGAGAGTGTCTCATCTCTTAAGAATAGGGAAACTATAGATTGGAGGACGGGCGAATGCTTTTATCAGTCCATCTCATTAGATGATACCCTATTTATGGTAAAAATTACCAAAATATAGTTTATAGCCCTACGTGATTGAGCTAGGACGAGTTATTTTTTAAGAGCTGCACGTAGCACAGCTCTTAAAAAATAACTCATTAGATCTAAGCGCGTAGCGCTATACCTAGTTGAAATCAGGCGATCGCTCCTCACCCTGATGCTGGAAGTTCTCATAGACAATAGGCTGATAGACAATAGGCTGAATGCCCAATTCCGCTTGCCATTGCGATAGCGGCTTGTCCCAGGATTGTTCCCACTTTTGAGCAAACAGAGATTTTGCTGCCTTGCCCATCTCCCATCCTTGAGCGATCGCGTTGAGGAGCTGGGGCAATTCCGCAGGCTCAAAAAAAGTGCTTGCCATTAGGCTGTTGGCGATCAGCATCGTTGCCAGCGGATAAGGAAACTGGGGAAGGTGAAACGCCTGTAGCCCAATCTCGTCGATCGCTGAAGTCTTAAATCCAGTTACTGTATGCCAAATGTCATGCGTTTGCCCCAGTCGTGCTTCGACGTAGCTGGCATCAGAGTCAACGTTGAGATGAGAATACAAGTCTGGATCAAAGCCTTTTGCTTTCATCTGAGCGGCATAGACATAACCCAGAGAATCCTGGGGATATTGCAGCAGGGCATCAAGATCGTGCGGTGGAGCTAAATATCGCTCCTGAATGAGTGCCGCAGCAGCCGGATCACGCTGCAAATGTTGGACAGCCAAGTCAAAGGAGGGGGTCTTGAGGAGGGCGACAGAGAGTTCGCCTACCGTATCTAGGCTATCTTCTCCGTACAGCAAAGTCACGAAGGGCTTGAGTACCTGCAAGAGGTGCAGATGATGCTGAATTTCCGCTGCTCTGGTGTTGAATACAATTGTGAACTGTGCAGGAAGGATCGTAGGAAACCGCATAGCGTAGACCTCTCAAAAGAATTAGGGAGTTAAATCGAGCGATCGATATAAATAAAACCACATAAACAAAACGACTCCAGACCTTCTGTTCAGAAGGTTCTAAACTCAGACCCCATGTTTCTCGAAGTACGCGGTGAGCATATTGACCAAGAGATCAATCTGCTCACCAAAGGGGAATGATTCATCACTCCCAATTTGCTCTATCAGCACACCATTGATTAGCGTCCAGATAAATCGAGCCACCTTGGGGTTGGAAAGACCCAACACACTGGTAATCATCTGCTGATATTGCTCATCTACTTGCTGAAACACGGGATTGTTCAGAATCTCATGCAAATCAGTATGCTGGCAAAAATCTATCCAGATGACGGCTTGTTTAACAAAATAGCTTTCGTGTTCAACCAAAAACTGCCCTAGGGCTGCAATTCTCTCTGGTAAAGTACTTGCGCCCTGAGCTGCTGCCCTGAGCATCACCTCATCTTGCTGACTCATTTCTTCTACAAGCTGTTCAAACAAGATTTTCTTACTAGGAAAGTAGTGATAGAGTGCCCCAGTCGAAATGCCAAGCTCTTTAGAGATTTGGCGAGTCGTCACGTTGGCATAGCCCTTCTCCGCCAACAGGTCAAAACACTTGTGGAGAAGTTCTTTGCGGTACAGCTCTGAATCAACAACTTTCGGCATGGTCTACTTTATTTTATATCGATCGCTCGTTTTAATATAACTCCCAGCAATTTTGCCTGTCAAGATGAATGGGCTGCTGATTCTATAGCTGTCGCCAGTAGGGGTTTAGCATTGCTAAGCCCTTACCCCAAGAATTACATCTTGTTAAATCCATGTTCCTTAGGACATTTTGGGTGGGGCGCTTCGCGCCCCACCCAAAATGTCCCCGACCTAATCGCCTTGGCGGTTACTAACACGCTTGTTTGATTCTGTACGCTTGTTAAAGTTGCAACCCCATTGCTTCCCCTGCTCCCCTTGAAACTATATAGTGGAGCTTATACCGCTGAACGATCGATGCGTATCCAAATTTCTGTGCTGGAGGAGTTGCTAAAAAGCTGTCCCCAGCTCCGACCCCAGCTCTATTTCAAGGCTTCGCTGACTGCCCTATCCCACGCCATGGAGGATCAGGTGTTGGCGGGAGGTGTTCGTATGCCTCTGGTAATCGCCAGCTTTCAGCGAGAACGGTTTTATCGGCAGGAGTCACATCGCTATGAGCGAATTGCGGCTCTGACGCCGCATGTTTATGTGCTGGCGGCTCCAGAAACCAGCTTCATGAACGAGTCTAAAGAGTACGAAACGATCGCCTTTGACCCAGAGGATCAGCTTAGCCATGAATGGCATCTGGTGGTGATTGGACAAAACTATGCGGCTTGCCTGGTTTGTCAGGAGCGCCAAACTCTTGCCCCCAGTGAACAGGAAAATGCCGGACTGCCTGCTATGGATCAAACTCGGCGGTTTGAAGGCGTTTGGACATTCGATCGCCAGGTGAGCTGCACCGCCGCCAGAATCTTGCTCGATCGCATTGCCCTGTACCGCCCAGAATTACAGTTAAAGGTTGAGCAAGCCAAGACAGATTACTTAGTAGAAGCAGTGTCTGGAGTGGGTGAGGTTGATCCTGATCCTTTTGCTCAGCGGCTAGTGACTTACCTTCAGGCAGGGCAATATAAGCTGCTGAAGGCATATCGCTCTATGTCGGCTCAAGAGCGGCGAGAGCGGCTGGTTAATTTGATTACGTCCGCTATGCGGCGATCGCTCGACCCCAACGAGATCTTTAAAGTAGCCGTTGAGGAACTAGGACGCGCCATGCAGGTCTGCCGCTGCCTGGTCTATCGCTGCAAGGCAACCGATGCGACTGTGCCGATCGTCTATGAATCATTGGCGAGTGCAAGGATCAAATCAGTCGTGGGGCAAAACTGGTCGTTGCAAGGCAATCCTCTGTTTCAGTCGGTGGCACAGCGGCAAGAGGCGATCGCCCTAGCCGATACGCAGATTCCTCAGCCGATTGACCTGTCTTCGCTGGATTTGTTGGTCGATCGCTGGCAAATTCGTTCCTGGCTCATGGTGCCTGTGATTTACCAAGGACGGCTGCTGGGCATGGTGGAGCTGCACCACTGTCAGGCAGAGCCATACGGCTGGAGCCAAGATGAAGTAGGGCTAGTGGAAGCCGTTGCCACGCAGCTCGGCGTAGCCCTGATTCAGTCTGAGTCTTACGCCAACCTAGAAGATTTGAATCAGCAGCTTGAGGCACTGGAGCGCACCCGTAGCAACTTAATTGCTATCACTGGACATGAGCTGCGTACGCCGCTTTCCACAATTCAAGTCTGTTTAGAGAGCCTTGCGAGCGAGCCAGATATGCCGCCAGAACTGCGACAGGTGATGCTGAATACGGCGATGTCGGATGCTGATCGCATGAGGAAGCTCATTCAGGATTTTATTACCCTGTCGCGCTTAGAGAGCGGCAGAGTTCAGTGGCATTTGGAGCCGATCGCCCTAGATGAATGTGTCGATCTTGCCGTCAGCAGCATTCGCGGCATGAACCGGGAAGAATTTCCTCAGATTCGGGCGCAGGTACCCTTAGAACTTCCCCAGGTGCAGGCAGACGGTGAGCGCGTAGTAGAAGTCCTCTCGAAGCTATTGGATAATGCCTGTAAGTTCACCGATCCAGAAGGTGAGGTGTTGATTGAAGCCAAGACCAACGGCGGTAAAATGCTGGAAATTACCATCACTGATACCGGGCGGGGCATTGAACCAAACCGACTAGAAACCGTGTTCGATCGCTTCTATCAAGAAGAGGGAGCCTTGCGCCGCACTGCTGGGGGTACAGGCTTAGGGCTGGCTATCTGTCGCCAAATTATCAAAGGATTGGGCGGACAAATTTGGGCAGAGTCAGCCGGTCGCGATCAGGGTAGCCAGTTTCACTTCACGCTGCCGATCGCTCCAGAGATAGTGAGTAATGGCAGTCAAGGAAATGCTAGCCCAGCTGTTGCGCCTCCGCCTAAAGGTCGGCGATCGAACCGCAAACGAGCGGCTTTGGGTTAGTGAAGGAGTGTAAGTAATGGACATCAATCTCCCTGACGTGGTTGCAGAAGTGACGATCGCCTTTGAACGCTACGAAGCGGCGCTTACAAGCAACGATGTCGCCGTCCTGGACACCTTATTTTGGAATAGCCCCCATACCATTCGCTATGGCGCGACCGAAAATCTGTACGGCTATGAGGCGATCGCTGCCTTTCGCAGCGCCCGTTCGGCACAAGGACTCGATCGCACCCTCAGCAACACTGTGATCACCACCTACGGCAGAGATTTTGCTACTGCCAACACCGAATTTCAGCGCCTTGGCAAGAGCGGACGGCAAAGCCAAACCTGGATGCGATCGCTAGAGGGCTGGCGAGTAGTCAGCGCTCATGTATCTTTTCTGCCGGGATAAAACTCCGGTAGTCCCCAAGAGGCAATATTTTTTGTGGTGTGGGCAAAGCCCACACCACAAAAAATATTGCCTGCACACCACTCTCCAAGAGACTTCCAATCTGTTTGCAAATTGAGGCGAAGAACAGGCGATCGGCAGGAAACTTTTGCGGCCACTTTTCAGTCATCTTCGGTTCAAAAACGCTTTAAGAATCAATTTGAGCAAGCCGGAAACATTGGGATAGGTTTCATAGTCATATCAGTTTATTTGTAGTTACCTCATTACTTTGGAACTATTAAGTAAACGCTGAGATGTTGATATTCATTGTTTTGAAAGAATCGCAGTTTAATTCTTTTCTTACCCGTAATGGGAACATAAAGATCTCGTGTTATGTCTCTAAATTCATCAATAACGACTTTCAAAATTGATAGCTTAAAAGATTTTTTAAGCAAAGCATTGAGAAACAAAAGTGTCGTTTTAGATGTCATTGATCACAACGAAGCCGTATAGGAATCAACAGAATACTACGGCAAAGTAATTCTTTCCTCCATCACAGAATCAACCTGAGAACAAACCATGAAACCTGCTCTTCGTCGCATGGCTGCGATCGCTGCCGTCACCACAACTACCCTTGCTAGCGCTCTATCTGCTATCACACCCGCACTGGCTGCGCAGTTTGGTGAAAAGGAAGTCGATCAAAATAAATTTGTTGCAGTGGCTTCCCCCTACCGAGGCGGTGCAGCTCACCAACTCCTCATCTTAGAACAAGTTGCCGATAGCCGTCCTTGCTGGAGCGAGTCTGGCTCTCCCAATGCGTTGATTGCAATTAACCCTCTTTTGCTAGAGTTTGACTTCACGGGGGTATGCAGCCGCAGTACCGATAGCAACGGCTACTCCATCCGCGTCAATGACGAAGATCTAGGGCTGCGCTATAGCCTGCGAGTGGTTAAACAAGACAACGATATGCTGCTGATTGGTGCCCCTAGCAGCCGTGCCGAGAAAGCCATCTTGATTGGTCGCACTAACGGAGTGACCTCTGACTTCGCCAAAATCACCCTCGATCCGGGCTGGCGCTTTACCAAGCGGGTATTTGGTGAACAGACTCTAGGGCATGTTTACCTCACCTACGATGGTGATAACGTTCCTGTTGCGAATGTCGGCGGTGGCACTGGCTCTACAGGCTCTACAGGCAATACAGGCAACACAGGCACCGGGTCTACAGGTAATACAGGTACAGGGTCTACAGGCACCCCGGCTCCATCTCGCTTCAACGATACTGTTAACGACATTTACGCTGCCGATATCAATCGCGCGGTTCAAACTGGGTTTATTTCTGGGTTTGAGGACAACACGTTCCGCCCTACGGCTTCTCTGACCCGCGAACAGTTGGTATCTATGGTGTTGGGCGCGCTGGGCAGTTTACCTAACGTCAAGCTTGATGTTCCTACTCAGGCGACTGGCAACCCTTACTCTGATGTAGAAGCTAGCCGCTGGAGTGCTGCTAGAATTCAGTTTGCCCGCGACAACAACATTATTACGGGCTATCAGGATGGTTCTTTCCGTCCGGCTCAGCCTGTGACTCGCGCAGAGCTAATGGCGGTCTTGCGTCGGGCGGCAGAGTATGGCAAGGCGATGCAAGGTCAACAGCCTCAAATTCAGGGCAACCGTCCGGCTGCTACCTTTGCAGATACGAATGGTCATTGGGCAAATCCTTTGATTAGCCAAATGTCTTCCTACTGTGGAGTAGCTTCTCCGTTGAATGAGACGGGTTCAGCTTTTGCGCCTGATACGGCTGCTCAGCGCAACTATGCGGCGGCGGCGACTTTGCGGACGCTGAGCTGTTTAGGTGGGGCGGCAAGTGCATCTCGCTAAGGGCTGCTGCGGGTCTTGATGTCATAAGTCTTGATGCTGTGATTCAGGTTGGGTGGGGCAATCCAGGATGTCCATAACACCCAACCTTTTCTTTTGGGCAAAGATCCTCAGCAATGTTGTGCCCCTTTCAAATTTACGAAATCTTCATGTTAGCTGTAGCTGTAGTCTGAATAGTGAAGGCGAATTCACGAGTCCTTTCTCTAGCTAAATGTGTCTGCCCATCTGCATTTCAGGCTTTGTGAAGAAAGCAATCAGCCGATCGCTTAATGTTTCCTAAAGTCGGGCTTGAGGAGAAGTTAGCTGTCTCTTAACGTCCCTATGGGAGCTTGATTGGGGTGAAATTCTTTCCCACATTCAGGAATCCACAGAAAGCCATGACAGATGTTGTATTGAAGAGTTTCGCGTCACTTCCCGCAGATACGCTTGCTGCGGGACCTGCATCTGGCAAAGATGTGTCTGCCAACGGTCGCACAGGCCCTTTTGCGGGGCAGCCCGTTCAGGGCTTTAGCGGGGTTCAGTTTTTCGATAAAGATAGCTTCTGGTTTATGCCAGACAACGGCTACGGTGCCAAGAATAACAGCTCTGATTTTTTGCTGCGGATCTACCGCGTTGATCCCAACTTCCGAGGCACGGAAGGCGGAGATGGCAGCGTCAAGATCTTCGATAACTTTATTCAGTTTGCCGATCCTGACCAGAAAATTCCCTTCAAGATTGTCAATGAGGGAACGGGCGATCGCCTCCTAACGGGCGCAGACTTCGACATTGAATCCTTTGTGATTGCTGAGGACGGCACGATTTGGATTGGCGATGAGTTTGGCCCCTTCCTGCTGCACTTCGATGCCACCGGAAAGCTATTGGACGCTCCCATTGCTACCCCCAATCCAGTCAATCTCAACACGCTGGATGGCAAGCCGCCAATCGTGATTGGACACCGGGGAGCCAGTGGCGAACTGCCAGAGCATACCCTGGAAGCGTATAAGCTGGCGATCGAGCGCGGGGCTGACTTCATCGAACCCGATCTGGTTGCCACCAAAGATGGTGTGTTGATTGCCCGCCATGAGCCAATGCTGGGCGGCACCACGGATGTTGCCAGCCGACCTGAATTTGCCGATCGCAAAACCACCAAGATCTTGGACGGTGTAGCAGTCGAAGACTACTTTGCGTCTGACTTCACCCTGGCGGAGATCAAGACATTGCGCGCCATCATGCCCCAGGGATTCCGCACCCAGGCATTCAATGGCGTGTTTGAAATCCCCACGTTTGAAGAAGTGATCAACCTGGTCAAGCAGGCGGAGAAAGAAACGGGCAGAAAAGTCGGCATCTATCCTGAAACCAAGCATCCGACTTTCCATGACAATTTGGGACTCTCGCTCGAAGAGCCGCTGCTAGAAACGCTGGACAAAACGGGTTTCACTGACCCTAGCCGTGTTTTCATCCAGTCCTTTGAGGTTGCCAACCTGAAGGAGCTAAACCAGAAAACTGATATTCCGCTGGTGCAGTTGTATGATGCGTTTGATGTCAATCCGGACGGCACGCTGATTGAAATCCGCCCCTACGATTTTGTCGTCAGCGGCGACCTCCGCACCTATGGCGACTTGCGGACTGCCGCAGGTTTACAGGAAGTAGCCACCTATGCGGATGGCATTGGTCCCTGGAAGCGGATGATCGTTTCGGTCAAAGAGGTAGATGCCAACGGGGATGGCAAAGCGGATGACTTGAACAACGACGGCGTGATTAACGATGCCGACAAGGTGACAACCGAACCCACTTCGCTGATTACCGATGCTCACAACGCCGGACTGCTGGTGCATCCCTACACCTTCCGCAATGAGGGAAGTTTCCTGGCTTCCGACTACAACGGCAACCCGGTCAGGGAATTTGAGCAGTTCATCAATCTGGGTGTAGACGGCTACTTTACCGATTTTCCGGGCACAGGCGATTTAGTCCGCGATCAGATCACCAGCCCTTTTGTCCGATCGCCCCAAAATCCAGAGGTGCTGCAAACCACGACCTTCAATACGCTGGATGGCAAAGCGCCGATCGTCATCGGTCACCGGGGAGCGAGCGGCGAACGTCCAGAACACACGCTGGCGGCCTACAAGAAGGCGATCGCCGACGGTGCTGACTTCATCGAACCCGATCTGGTGGTAACAAAAGATGGCGTGCTGATCGCCCGCCACGAACCCATGTTGGCGGTGTTGACGGCGACGGGCGCACTCAACACCACCGACACCAGCACCGATGTTTATCTGCGGCCTGAATTTGCCGATCGCAGAACCACCAAGGTTTTGGACGGCGTTACCGTCACGGGCTGGTTTGCTGAAGACTTTACCCTGGCGGAAATCAAGACCCTGAATGCGATCGAGCGTCTGCCCGCCCTGCGAGGAACGCAGTTCGACAACGACAAGCTAAAGGTGCCCACCTTGGCAGAAGTGATCGACCTGGTGCAGCAAGTTGAGAAAGAAACCGGGCGCAAAATTGGCATCTATCCTGAAACCAAGCACCCGACTTTCTTTGCCGCTCAGGGCTACAACACCAGCCAACTGCTGGTGGAGACGCTGGTGGAGAAGAAATTCACCGATCCGACCCGCATCTTCATTCAATCCTTTGAGGTTGCCAACCTGAAGGAACTCAACGCCACCCTCATGCCCCAGGCAGGAATTAACATTCCGATAGTGCAGTTGTTTGGTGGCTCAGGTCGTCCCTATGACTTCGTGGTCAGCGGCGACACGCGCACCTATACCGACCTGTCTACCCCAGCAGGATTGGTGGAAATCGCCACCTATGCCGAGGGCATTGGTCCCAACAAACAGCGGATCGTCCCCCTCTCGACCGTGGATTTCAACAATGACGGTCGCCCGGATGACCTGAATGGTGACGGACAGATTAGCGATGGCGATCGCGTCACGGGCAGTCCCACGACCCTCGTTACCGATGCCCATCAGGTCGGATTGTTGGTTCACCCTTACACCTTCCGCAACGAGAGCTTCTTCTTGCCCGACAGCTACAACGGCGATCCGCTGGCGGAGTTCAAGCAATTTATTGAGCTAGGCGTGGATGGCTACTTTGCGGATTTCCCCGGCACCGGAGAGGATGCTCGTAGCACCTTCATCACCCCTGCTCAAGTCTCCAACTTGGGACAATCCAGAGGCTTTGAGGGCATGGCGATCAGTCCGGACAAGAGCACGCTGTACCCGCTGCTGGAAGGAACGGTCGTGGGCGATCCGGCAGGTACCCTGCGCATCTATAAGTTTGATGTGGCCTCAAAGCAATTTGCTGGACTGGAGGGTTACTACAAACTCGAAAGCGCAACGAATGCGATCGGTGATTTTACCGTAATCAACGCCAACGAGTATCTGGTGATTGAGCGAGATAACGAACAGGGCACTGCCGCCAAGTTCAAAAAAATCTACAAGGTAGATTTGTCTCAGAAAGATGCCGACGGCTTTGTCTCTAAAGTGGAAGTTGCCGATCTGTTGAACATTCAAGATCCAGGCGACCTCAACCACGACGGCAGCACCACCTACAGAATGCCCTTCCAGACGATCGAAGATGTGTTGGTGTTAGACAAAGACACCATCCTGGTTGCCAACGACAACAACTACCCGTTCTCGATCGGTCGTCCCCCGGCGATCGACAACAACGAGATCGTTACCCTGAAGTTGGCAACGCCTTTAAATCTGGACGATCGCGTTGGATTGGCGGGTCTAGATCGCCCTGCCGATGCTCTAGCTGGCTCGACCCCTTCTCTCAATAGAGATGCTGCTGACAGTCAATTCAATACACCAAGCGTCAGAAGCGGAGAGTTGGCAGAGACTTCACTGTTCAATGTGCAGGTCGCCAACGTCCAACCCTTCCCAGAAGTTCTGACCGAGAACTCCGGAGTCGGAGGGCAGCTTCTGACAGCGCCCGTAGCGATCGGTCTGAATGATTCTCAGGCGATCGTCACTCTGCCCACCTCAGTGAACACTGGGCTGAGTGGCTTGAGCTAGCGACCCTCAGACCTCCGAGGTTTTCAAAATCTCGGAGGTCTAAAATCTCGGAGCGCCTTGCGTAAGATAGTGATAGCTATCGAAAGAGGGAAACTGCGTGAAATTAGTTTGGATACTGGGCTTAGCGTTTGTTGGGCTAGAGGCGCTTTTGTTGTATGTTTCAACCTCTTCGTCGGCGATACCCCCCTCCCCGGCACCACAAGCCGATGCTTCACCAACCGCCAGCCCGATCGCTCAGCCCATTCGCTACGAAAAGCGATCGCTGCCTCAAGCTGAGGTGCATATTTTAACGATTCCGAGCCAGTATCAGGTCGTTCCGGCTCTGTCTAATGGGGTGGCAACGCTGAAGGATTTTGCGGCTCCGGCAGGGGCGATCGCCGTGATCAATGGCGGCTTTTTTGACCCTGCCAATCAACAATCTACGTCGCACGTTACGTTAGACAGCAAACCTGCGGCTGACCCCAAACAGAACGATCGCCTCACCCAAAACCCCGACCTTGCCCCCTATCTGGACAAGATTTTCAATCGCTCAGAGTTTCGGCAATATCTGTGTAACCAAGGGAGCAGTCAGACAACTCAGTATGACATTGCGTTGCACAGCGATGCGCCGCTTGCCAACTGCCAGCTTGTCAGCGCGCTAGGGGCTGGGCCGCGTCTGCTGCCGGAGCTAAATTTGCAGCCGGAAAGCTTTCTTGAAATCTCGAACGGTGCTGTAGTGAGAGATCCGATCGATCATGATCGCCTCAGTCCCCGGAGTGCAGTCGGCATTTTGCCAGATGGTGGCGTGGTTTGGGTCATGGTGGCGCAGAAAGCGGAGGCGATCGATGCTTCGGGCATGACCCTCCAGCAGCTTGCCGATTTCCTCAAGTCTCTGGGAGCTACGAAAGCGCTAAACCTGGATGGTGGTGGCTCTGCTTCGCTCTACTACAACGGCACGACACATTACGGCAAGCTGGATGAGCAGGGAAGGGCGATCGAGCGTCCGGTCAAGTCGGTGCTGCTGGTGAAGTAGGCGCGGCTAGTATTTGAACAACCCTGAGCCTTTCACCTTGTATCCCGTCGGCTCTAGAATTGCCGCTGCCGCCTGTTTGCCCGAAATAGTCGCGCCTTCCATGCTGTCAATGTAGTCCTGCTGCGTGTAGCTGCCTGCCAAGAAGAAATTGGACACAGGCGTTTTTTGTGCGGGACGGTAGAGATCCATTCCGGGATTTTCTCGATAGAGCGACTGAGCTAGCTTGACGACGCTAGACCAGGTCATGTTCAAATCACGCGAGGAGGGAAACAGCTCATGGAGCTGCTTTAGGGCGTGCTGAACAATGTCTTCGTTGCTCATTTTGACGAACGGATCGCCAGGAGTCAGCACCACCTGCATCAGGGAACCCTGCCCTTCGCGATAGTAGTCTTTGGGGCTAGTGAGAGCCAGATCGGCGAAGCAGGAAAAGTCGGCATCGGCGCTGTACAGCAGGTTGTCCATCCCGGCGGCGTGGTCGAGCTGCTTCCTCTGCTCGGCATCCTGCAATTCTGTCACCCAGCCATCAAACCTGAGCTGCACCGTAACGACGGGAACCGCCTCCAGCTTGTAGATATTGTCGAACTCTTTCCAGGTGCGCCATTCCGGGGGCAGTAACCGTTGAATGCCGGGAATATCGCAAGCTGCGAGGTAAATATCGGCAGCGATCGCCTCATCTTCTTCCCCATTGGCAACCAGAATGCCCGTCACCTGCGTTGCGCCATCCTGCTCCTCAAACAAAATCTTGCGGGTCTGGCGGCGGGTATGGACTTTGGCTCCGCGCTCCTCCAGGTAGTTGAGAATTGGCTTGTGAATGTACTCGTCGGGCGATCCGGCCAGCATATTCAGCCGCGAAGCCTCGGTCTTGGAGGCAAACATCATAAAGATGGTCAGCATACAGCGCGCCGAAATCTGCTCGGTGTCAATGAAGCCCAGCGCTAGGGCGATCGGGTCCCACATCCGCTCTAGGCTGTGCTGTGAACCACCATGACTTCTAAACCAGTCGGCAAAGCTGATGCGATCGAGGTTACGAATCATCTTCATCGCCAAGTCATAGCTGACTAATCCTGGCACAATCGGGCTGGTGCCCAGAGCGATCGCGTTCTGGAGCTTGTCTTTGAGCGTCAGCTGCCCGGTTGTGAAAAATGCCTTGAGTCCATGAAACGGCGCACCTAGCAGGAAGCGAAAATCCAGCTTGCCGATTTCGCCTCCACGATTGACAAAATTATGGACATGCTCTTTGGGCAGCAGCGCCTCAAATGCTCCCACATGACGCATCAGGGCAAACAGGTTGTTGTAGTTGTTGAAGAACACATGCAGACCCATTTCAATATGGTTGCCTTCTGCATCAATCCAGCTACCCGCCTTGCCGCCGACAAACGATCGCGCTTCAAATATTTCTACTTCATGTCCAGCGTCTACCAGTTCTACGGCAGCCGCCAACCCAGCCAATCCCGCTCCAACGATCGCAACTCGCATTCCTACGCATTCCTGAAGAGTCTCTTTACGTATCTTAAAAGAATGCGACTCACTTCAGCTAGGCGCTAGGCGAAATTGCTCTTGTCTATAGCGAGGTGAGATCAAGTCAAAGCCTGAAAAGACAGCACCAGCAAGACGGCAGCGATCGCCCCCATCAGCGTGTTTACGATGTTCACCACTTCATTAGTCAGCCAGTCAAACTTAGATTGCAGAGTTGCACCGATGACGCTTTCTAGATTGGTAGCAATGAAAGCCGCAATCATGCACCACAGAATATCGATCGGGGTGATGAGTCCCACCAGCCAGCCGACGATCGCCAGTGTTGCCGAACCCACAATGCCCGCCAGCGTCCCTTCCAGGCTGACGGCTCCTTCAGTGCCGCGATCGACGGGCTTCAGCGTAGTAATCAAAAAAGTGTGCTTGCCGTAGGCTTTGCCCACTTCGCTAGCGCAGGTGTCTGAAAGCTTGGTGCTGATGCTAGCCACATAGCCCAAGAGCAGGAGAAAAATCACCTGCGCTGACCAGGGAAGAGGCGCGGCAGCCAGTCCGTAGGCTCCCAAGGCACAAAGCGTAGCGATGAAAGCCGATCCCCAGACGTTTTCAGGCCCTCTAGCCCCCGATCGTTTCTCGGCAATTCCGGCTGCTTCTTTCTGCTTCATGCCAATCCGCGTCACGGCAGAACCCGCCAAAAAGTAAACCATCATGACGACATAGCCCCGCCAGCCTAACGTCCCCCAAAGAATAATCCCCAGAACACCCGCGTGAATCAGTCCGGCAGGAGTCAACAGCTTTTTGGGCACAACCCAGGCGATCGCTACCAAAATTGCGTTGAGTCCAATCGCAAAAGCCCAGGGTGCCAAGACATCTAGAGTTGTAAAGGAATCAAGGGAGTTGAGCATAGCGGTTTTAGATTTTGGATTTTGGATAGAAGGAACTAGGGGCATCTAGCGTAGGCTACCCAGGATTCTATATTTTGAGGCAAGAGGGCGATCGTAAAGCCTTAGAATACTGCCATTGCAGGTTTTGTCCACAGTTCATCAGCCCCCATCTGACCCTAACCTAAACAATAAACGCGACAGAGGATTCTGCAAAACTCACACATAACAAATCTCCTACGGCTGTCGCCCGTTTGCTTAGGACATTTAGAGTAGGGCGAGCGCCCCTAAATGCCCCCGTCCTAACCGCCTTGGCGGTTGCTATAAAATCTAAAATCGATAATGTTAATCTTTCCCCTAGCACAAGCCCTGCCCCCCTCTCTGCCCCAGCCCCCAGAAATTGTGCAGATGCAGGTCGTGCGTCCTTTGCCAGGACAGCTTAATCGAGTGCCTGTGTTTAACAGCAATAGCCCGGAGCTAGTGCAAACGGAAGGCATTTTGCTGTCCACGTTTCCGCCCCAGAATAAGCAGCATCCTGCGGCTCATCTCAACTTTCTGTTTGATGGCGAGTTCGATATTTTTGCCCATCATGCCTTTCGCGCCCTAGCCCCAGATAATTTGAGCAGCCTCTATTTGGGCATTATTGTCTACAATCCGAGCGATCGCCCCGTCACGTTAGAAACGCTGCAAGCCGCCAGCTACCTCAGTCAGCCTGATGCGCCCTTCATTCAGCTCCCTTCAGTGTTGGACAATTTACAGGGCGACGTATATGCGGGGCCAGGGAGCCGCGCCATGAGCGATATTTTGCGCGGCAGACGGCAAGATTCCTTTCTGCCCCAAATTGTGATTCCGCCCCAAGAGTACCGCATGGTGATGAACCTGCCGATTCCGGTTGCCACTCTAGAACCGCCGCTAAACGGTCGCTCGACGCTGATGCGGCTGCGAAGCGATGGCAGAGTGTATGTTGCCAGCTTGGCGCTCTTGGCACGCCGCAATGCAGACGGCAGCGATCGTCCGCCCGATCTAGAAGAATGGCGATCGCTCCTGGAAAACGGCGAATTGGCAGGGGCACGCGATCGTCCGCCCTCCCTGAGAGATAACACGCTGCCCACCAATCAGATCGTCTATGGTCGAGTGGCTGGAGTGGCGCGGGGCGATCGCTGGCAGGCGCAAGTTACCGACAGTTCCACCAGCACAGAACTTAGCATTCCCGCTGCTGGAGCCGCTTTTTCCTACGGGCTTAGCACTCTGGCACGGGGCAGGTTAGGCTCAAGGCAAAGCCAAACGGCTCCTATTCTAGTGCGCTATCCTGATACTGCTTACGAAGCCCACGGCAACTACGGCATTGAATATGATCTGACCTTGCCGCTTTACAACCCTACAACTCAGACCCAAATCGTGACGCTGACCGTACAAACTCCCATCAAGGAAGATCGATCAGAAGGGCTACGTTTCTTTGATTCGGCTGGTCAATCCAGTCAGACATTTTTTCGCGGCACGGTTCGATTTCGCTATAACGACGATCGCGGTCTTCCCCAAACGCGCTATTTTCATCTGGTGCAGCGACGCGGACAGCAGGGCGAACCGCTCGTGACGCTGACTATGCCGCCTAGCAGCCGTCGTTTAGTCGAGTTCAATTTTCTCTATCCCCCCGATGCCACACCGCCGCAGGTGTTGACCATTCAAACCGAGGCAGAACAATGAATCTCCCCACCCTAAATCTGCCTACTTGGATTACGGTTTCACGTTTGTTTGGCGTACCGCTGCTGCTATATCTGCTCTACCAGCCTAGCGATCGCTCCCGCTGGATTGCCCTAGCAATTTTCCTGATTTCTGCGGGAACAGACTGGCTCGACGGCTATCTGGCGCGGCGGCTCAACCAGGTGACAGACTTGGGCAAATTCCTCGATCCGCTGGTGGATAAACTGCTGGTATTTGCGCCATTGCTCTGTCTGATTGAGCTAAGACAAATACCTGCCTGGGGCGTATTTCTGATTTTGGCACGAGAGCTAACGATCGCGGGATGGCGAGTCAACCAGACTCAGATTTCTGGAGCCAATATTTGGGGCAAGCTCAAAACCGTCAGCCAAATTGCGGCGATCGCCCTTCTGATCGCACCTTTGACCTCATTTGAATATGTTGCACTCATCGCCTTCTGGATTTCTGTCGCCTTGACGTTAATCTCAGGCTTCATTTATCTTCTGCCCGCCCCAAACAATGCGGCATCTAGTAGTTGACGCAGTTAAAACCAAGTGTGACAGAATAGCAACCGCCAAGGCGGTTAAAACGGGGACACTTAGGGTAAGGTGCGAAGCGTCCCACCCTAAATGCCCTAAGCAAACTACAGCCGTACCAATCTTGAACTGATTCATAAACACTCAAACATCAAAAAGCTGAGCAGATACCTGCTCAGCTTCTAAGTTTCAGCCCTTCAGCTTTTCAGTCTACAGCCTCGGCATAACCTCTTCCTTCTCAGGAACTACCGTGTACTCGGCAACAATTTGACGGAACTCGTCACCGTCAATTGTCTCTTTCTCAATCAGCAGATCCACCAGACGATCGATTACTGTCCGGTTCTCACGAACGATTTTGCAGGAGATGTCGTAGCAGCGTTCGACGATCGATCGCACTTGAGCATCAATCCGGGCTGAAATCTCTTCAGAGTATTCCGATCGAGTTGTCCAGTCTCGACCCAAGAAGACCTCACCCTGCTGGCTTTCTAGCGACAGCGGCCCCAAATCAGACATGCCGAAGCGTGTCACCATTTGGCGTGCCATGCCAGACACCTGCTGCAAGTCTCCCCCAGCGCCTGTAGTCACTTCAGCATCGCCAAAGATTTCTTGCTCAGCCGCTCGTCCGCCCAGCGCCCCAGCGATCCGCGCCATCAGCTGCGATCGAGAAATCAATCCCTGGTCTTCGGCAGGAGTAAACCAAGTTAAGCCCTGCGCTTGCCCTCTGGGGATCAGAGTGACTTTCTGCACCGGATCATGCTCCTTGATCAGCGTCCCGACGATCGCATGACCAATTTCGTGGTAGGCAATCAGGCGCTTACTCTTGCTGTCCACCAGCGGAGTACCCTCCATCCCGGCAACCACGCGATCGACTGCATCGTCAATTTCTGCCATCGTGGTGGCATCTTTGCGGCGACGTGCCGTAAGGATAGCCGCCTCGTTCAGCAGGTTTGCTAGGTCAGCACCCGTGAAGCCCGGTGTCCGTCGAGCGATCGTTTCCAAAGAAATGTCAGGAGCCAGCTTTTTGTCGCGAGCGTGAACCTGTAAGACCTCTAGGCGACCTTTGAGATCGGGTGCATCTACCTGTACCTGGCGATCGAACCGACCGGGACGAAGCAGCGCCGAATCCAGCACGTCAGGACGGTTGGTTGCCGCAATGATAATGATGCCCGTATTGCCCTCGAAGCCGTCCATTTCCGTCAGGAGCTGGTTGAGGGTTTGCTCCCGCTCGTCGTTACCGCCGCCGATACCCGCGCCGCGCTGCCGACCCACTGCGTCAATTTCATCGATAAAGATGATGCAGGGCGCGTTCTCTTTTGCTTTCTTAAACAGGTCGCGGACGCGGGATGCGCCGACACCCACAAACATTTCCACAAACTCAGACCCAGAGATGCTGAAGAAGGGCACGCCTGCTTCGCCAGCGATCGCCTTTGCCAGCAGAGTTTTACCCGTTCCTGGAGGACCAACCAGCAAAACGCCCTTGGGGATCTTTGCACCCACTGCCGTGAAGCGCTCTGGCTTCTTCAAGAAAGTTACGACTTCTTGAAGGTCTTCCTTTGCTTCTTCAACGCCAGCCACGTCGTCGAACATTACGCCTGTCTTGGCTTCCATCATGAACCGAGCTTTAGACTTGCCAAAGTTCATCGCCTGACCTGGCCCACCTGGCACGTTGTTAGACCGCCGAAACAGGAAAAACAAACCGCCAATCAGCAGAACCGGGAAGATGAGATTGCCCAGCAGACCCCAGATGGCACCATCGCTGCGAGGAGGGTGCACATCAAAGCTGATGTTGTCCTTACGCAGCCGAGTGACTAGCTCAGGCGAATTGCCAGGAAGATCGACCCGAAGCCGCTGTACCCGATTATCTAGCTCTGGATCTTTCGCTTCCACGATCGCCGTGCGTCCACCCTCGAATAGATCAACGCTGACGATCCGCCCCTGATCCAAATAGTCTAGAAAACGCCCGTAGGTCATGCGGGTGTTAGCGGTATTGCTGCCCATGTTAACAGGTGAGCTGGAGAACGCACCCTGCCATACAAAGAAGCCAATAACCAAAAATGGTAATGTCCAGAGAAGAACAACTTTCCAGGAAAGCTTCATAGATCAATCCGCCCTTAAAACCAAATAAAGTAGCAAAGCTTAGAACCGTAAAACTTAAAAACTGTTGAATTAAACGTGCTTAAGTTAAAAATGTCTCAGAATCAGCCATTTTCCGCAAAACTAACCCGTCAAAAACAGATCTGTAGGTGGAAGATTCTGACTAAACTGAGAACGAATCTTAACTAAATTTAACCTAATTTTGAAACTTCGAGCAATTAAACTAACCCACGTTGCTGAATTCTAAGCGTGATCGGAGAGCGATCGGCTCAGGCAATGCCCGGTTTAGCCCATCACCCAGTGAATATTAGCGAACATTTGTACTATTTTTAGCGATCGTGTGGTAAAACACAGGTGGATTGAGCAGGATTTGTCACAATCAGGTCTGATCCGTTGAGCCTGATATTAAGCCCATGGGATGATAAGGCTATCGCTAGCTTGCTTGGGACGTTTTTCCAAAAATGTCCCCGCCTTAACCCCCTTGGCGGTTGCTATATCGGCAGATGTTTATAGACAAAGCTATTTTTATTCAGACTATTTCCTGCTCACCTGTTCATAAACAAAGAGGCTACACAAAGTCATGGTCAGCAAACCCCCTGCTACTCTTCCCGTCACTGCTTCAATGACCGTCCTCAGCGTTGACTTAGGTCGCACCTCCACCAAGGCAAGCGCCAGCCGTGAACCCGAAAAAGTAGTGCTCATTCCGGCGAACGTGGCGCATCTCACCGTTGAGCAGGTGCGGCGCGGCGGCTTTGAGTCGCAGCCCACCGACCCACTGATGGATATTTGGCTGGAGTTTCAGGGGCGAGGCTTTGCGATCGGTCAACTTGCCGCTGACTTTGGCGCAAACCTCGGCGTAGGGCAATCCAAAGTGGAGGATGCTCTGGTCAAGGTGCTGGCCTGCGTCGGCTATTTTGGGCTGAAGGGAGAAATTTCGGTGGTCGTAGGGCTGCCCTACTACTCGCAAGAGCAGTTTGACCGCGAGAAAGAGCAGGTGATTAGTCTGGTGCGATCGCCCCATGTCATGAGCTATCGCGGCGATTTTGTTGCCGTGGATATCCAGAATGTCTGGGTGATGCCGGAGGGATTTGGCAGCCTCATCTGGTGCGAAGCACAGGACAAAAAAGCCGCTAGCCCCGATTTTCCTAGCCTCTCGGTGGCGATCGTCGATATTGGGCACCAAACTACAGATTTTTTGATGGTCGATCGCTTTCGGTTTGCTAGGGGCGCATCGAAGAGCGAACCCTTCGCCATGAGCCAGTTTTATGAGCAAGTTGCTGCCCAAATTCAGGGAGCTGACAGCCAGTCTCTCTCGCTGATTGAAGTGGTTCACCGTCCTGAAGGCGAACGGTTCTACCGTCCGAGAGGCGAAACCAAGCCGACGAATCTAGATGACATTCTGCCTAGCTTGCGCAAAAGCTTTGCCCGCGAACTGAGCGATCGCCTCATCACCTGGCTGCCCGAACGGGTGACCGATGTAATTGTTAGCGGCGGTGGCGGTGAGTTCTTCTGGAACGATTTCCGTCCGCTGTTGCGGGAAGCCCGACTCAAAGGACATTTGGCAAAACCCTCTCGTCAGGCAAATGCGCTGGGGCAGTATATTTATGGCGAGGCGCAGCTGGTGGCGATGGCGAGTAAGCTGGCGGCAGCAAAGGGATAAGGAGCGTGGAGAATAAAGAGTGAGGAGTAGGAAGTAGGGAGTAGGGAATGGGGTGATGAGCGATCGCAAAGAAAGAGCTAGTCCAGACCGATCGAGTTCAGAGCGGTCTATTGCAGATAAGTCGGGCTATGTCGTTAACTTTGCTCAGGCTGAAGCCGATCAGGCTTTGCTGCGGGCAGTGACTCAGACCCTGGAGGCGCAGTCGCTTAGCTTCAGCGACTTGTGCAAGCGATCGCTCCAGCTTTTTCTTAATTCTTCAGAGAGGTTCAATCCTCCAGAACTGCCGCAGTCTGTGGCTGCCCTTCAGCAGCAGGTGCTAGATCTGCAAGTGCAAATGGCACGACTGGAGGGCAAAGAGGAGGCACGCCAGCGCTATGCCCTGCGCAAACTAGAGCAGCAGATGCGGGAACTGGGCGATCGCCTAGACACACTAGAGCGCAAGGAATTTTTGGAGCAGCAGGTGCGCCACCTTACCGATCGGTTGGCGCGACTGGAGATCCCGGAGGCGATCGCGGCTGATGCCAGTTACTCGTCTCGTGCGCATTTAGACAACCCAACGGCTCCAGAAGTCGAGCAAGTCCCTCAAGAAATTGATCCTTTACTCGATCGCCTGGGGCCGCTACTCGAAGATTTCTAGGGCTGCTGGAGTTCCGTGATGCGCATCACGTAGGGATGATATTTTTGGCTGTCATAGGAGCCAATCCAAACTTGGTAGGTGCCCGAAAGCCACTTGCCCGCAATGCCCGGATTTTTTCCGGAGTAGTCGTCATTGCACCAGACTCCTCCGGGGCCGCGAATTACCAGGGTGGTATCTTCTGGGCTTTGGACTTGCAAACTGAGGTAGTTGAAATATTGCGTCAGGACGATCGTGTGATCGGGCTGAGCGTCAATGAAGCCATTGCAAGGACCTGTAACTGTGTCTGCCCGTTCTGCAACCTGACTAGCCGCCGCTTCGCCCCCACTAATGCCGCGCACCGTCGTCGGATCGGGGGTAAAGCTGGGGCTAAGAGTGACGTTTTCAAAGATGGTGGTGGGACTTTGAGCGATCGCGGGCAACCCAGCCCACAGTCCCGTCACCAAACCCGTTCCTAAAACAATCGCTTGAGAGATTCTGATACCTAAGTTCAGCCCTGGAAGTTGCATGGGGTGTATGAATAGCTGATTTTGCGAACGCTGCACGAACTGTGCAATCTGTTAGAGCAAGTGACCGAGTTTAGAAGTGAACTGTTCCAAGATTTATGCTTATGGCTGTCGCCAGTTTGCCTAGGACATTTATGGTGGGGCGCTTCGCGCCCCACCATAAATGTTCCCGTCCTAACCGCCTTGGGGGTTGCCATGACTCCCTTGACTGACCGCTAAAGCCTGCTTCAGGCGAGGCAAATCCATCTTGTGCTGATTGAGCAACAGCCAGGACTGCACCAGATCAGGCCCATGCATATCGCCCGTGAGAGCCGCCCGCAGCGATCGCATCACGACGCCTTTTTTCACGCCTGCCGCCTTCACGCCTGCCTGAATCACATCCTGAACGTTGGTTTCCGTCAGCGAAACGGTTTCTAGCGCCTCAATAATGCCTCCCAGCGCCGTGGCGACCTTTTCTTGCTGGAGCTGAGTCGTTGCCTCCTCCGTGAAGCCTACATCTGCCACAAAAAGATATCGGCTCATGGCGACCGCATCCTCTAGCCGCACTAGGCTTGGAGCCAGCAAGGCCGTAAGCTGCTCTAGCCAAGGGCGATCGCTCACCTCACAGCCTGCTGCCTCCCAGTAGGGAATGAGCAGATCCGTCAGGCGATCGATCGGCATGGCGTGGAGATACTGACTGTTGAGCCAGTTGAGCTTGTCCCAGTCAAACTTGGCTCCTGCTTTGTTCACCCGTTCAAAGCCGAAATTTGCGGCTGCTTCTTCGATCGAAAAGATCTCAGCCATGCCTTCCGGCGGCGACCAGCCTAGCAGCGTCATGTAGTTGGCGATCGCCTCTGGCGTGTAGCCCATCTTCTGGAAATCCGAGATGGAGGTAACACCATCCCGCTTAGAGAGCTTTGCCCCTGCTGTGTTGAGAATCAGCGGCGTGTGTCCAAACAAGGGTAAAGCTGCACCCAACGCCTCATACAGCAAAATCTGCTTGGGGGTGTTGCCAATGTGGTCTTCGCCGCGAATGATGTGGCTAATCTGCATATCAATGTCATCCACCACAACCACAAAGTTATAGAGCGGCTGACCGATATCGCCTTCTGCTGCACGGGCAATCACCATATCGCCGCCCAAGTCTCGCCCCTTCCAGGTGACGGTACCGCGCACCAAGTCAGTCCAGGAAATTTCGCGATCGTCCTCGATCCTGAAGCGAATCACGGGCTTGCGTCCTTCGGCTTCAAAAGCGGCGCGTTGCTCAGGCGTAAGGTGACGATGGCGATTGTCGTAGCGCGGAGCCTCATTATTTGCCTTCTGGGCTTCACGCATGGCATCCAGCTCTTCGGGCGTGTCATAGGCGCGATACACCAGCCCTTTATCCAATAGCTCCTGGATCTTCTGGCGATACAAATCCATGCGCTGCGTCTGATAAACTGGCCCTTCGTCCCAAGTCAGACCCAGCCAGGTCAAGCCCTCCATGATGTTTTCGGTGTATTCAGGGCGCGATCGCTCCAGATCGGTATCCTCAATCCGCAACACAAAAGTACCCTGGTGATGACGGGCAAATAGCCAGTTAAAGATGGCAGTTCTCGCCGTGCCAATGTGAAGCTTTCCGGTGGGGCTAGGAGCAATGCGAACGCGAACAGACATAAAAACTCAAGATAATTAGGAAAACCTGATGCTGGGATAGCTTATTCACAGGAATAATTTATCTCAGTGAATAAGCTGTCCCATCCTTAAGAATTTTAGCGGGTGATGGGAAGATTCGGGCTTACGCGAACCGTAATGAACTGAAAAGCCCTAAGCAAGGCTTGACCTACGCTAGGCTCCGTATTAGCTCAGAGACAGCTGCAACGCCAGCGACCGGATCGATCGGCTTTGCCATATGCTTTTGAAAACCCACCTGGTAGGCTCTCTGCTCATCAGCTTCCCCGGCGTAAGCCGTTAGCGCAATCGCCGGAATTTTTCCTTGAGGACTCGTCAGACTTCGGATCTGCTGCATCAGCGCGTAGCCATCCATTTCAGGCATACCAATATCGCTGATCAAGAGATCAGGAGGAGATTGGATTAGGGACTGAAGTGCTTCGCTGCCAGAGCCGACCACCGTGACGGTTGCGCCTGCTTGCTCTAACGCAAAAGCAATGAACTCCCGCGAGTCAGGATCATCATCCACAACTAAAATTTTTATGTCGCTCAGATCGCCCGTACATTGGGGCGATCGCTCTAATGCTTGCGGCGCGGTTTTTGAAGACATCAGCGGCAGACAAACGGTAAAAGTTGCGCCTTGATCTTTGCCGGGACTCTCTACCCTCACCATGCCACCATGCATCTCAACTATTTGACGAACGATCGCCAAACCTAATCCTAAGCCGCCAAATTTGCGGGTCGTTGCGCCATCCTCCTGACGAAAATGCTCAAACACATGGGGCAAAAAGTCGGGTTGGATGCCCTTACCGCTGTCTCTGACTTGAATCTGAGCCTGGTTTTCGACTTGGATTAGCTCAATAGAAATCTCTCCGTCAGCGGGCGTGAATTTGACGGCATTTGTGATGAGATTCCAGACGACCTGCTGCAACCGAGTCGTATCACCCAATACATACCCCACCTCTGGGCTAAGCCGTAGATTAAGCCGAATGGCTTTGGCATCGATGGCAAGACGCACGGTATCGATCGCGCTCATGACCACAGCCGATAAATCAACGGGCAGCATCGTTAGAGTAAGCATACCGCGCAAAATTCGGGAAATGTCCAGCAGATCGTCAATCAGCTGCACCTGAAGTTTGGCATTACGCTCGATCGTCGCCAGCGCTTGAGTCGTTTTTGCGGCATCTAGCTTGCCGCGTTGCAACAATGTTGCCCAGCCCAGAATGGGATTCATGGGCGTACGCAGCTCATGGGACAGCACCGCTAGAAACTCATCTTTGACGCGATTGGCGCGTTCAGCCGCTTCTTGTCCCCGCTTCTGATCGTCAATATCGGTGACGGTACCAATCCAGCTGGCAATTTGACCCGATCGATCATGGCGCGGCACCGCTCGACTCACAAACCAGCGATACATCCCGTCTCGACGGCGTAACCGATACTCCACCTCAGCTTGTTGTCCAGCTGCCACTGCCAGTTGCCAACTTTGCACAATCCGCTCCCGATCGTCTGGATGCACGGCAACAAAGCAGCCAAACCCCAGCGACTCGGCTTCACTTAGCCCCGTGTAGCGATACCACTGCTGATTGAGATAGGTAATCTCCCCTGTAGGCTGCATTAGCCCTACAATTTGGGGCATGGCTTCCGCTAGATCTCGATAGCGCTGCTCACTTTCTTGCAGAGCCAGCTCGGTATATTTGCGATCGGTAATGTCTTCAGCAACGCCCGCCAATCGACAAGGCTGCCCCTGGGCGTCATACAAACTAAAGCCGCGATCGCGTATCCAGCGCACCGCACCATCAGGTTGAATAATCCGATACTCTTCATCATTCCGACCATTTGCGATACAGCGTTCGGGTGCAGTGCGCATCTGTGGGCGATCGTCAGGATGCACTGTCTCAATCCAGATACTAAAATCGTCGTACAGCTCTTCACGAGAACGTCCCCAAATCTCTTGATAGGCAGGACTCAGATAAATCATTTGCTGAGTTTGCAGATCAAACAGCCAGAACACGCTAGGAATAATCTCAGCCATCTGGAGGAACTGCTCATCGCTGTAGCGTTGAGCTGAGATAGCCCGATCTCGTTTCACTTCAGCCTGCTGTCGAGCCTTAATCTGCTCTGCTGTGATCTGTTTGGAAGCTTGAAGCTGTAGCGAAAGCTGGCGCGATCGTAGCAGGATCTCAACCCTTGCCTGCAATTCAAGCTTTTCAATCGGCTGAGTAATCAGTTCATCAATGCTTTTCCACAAATACCGCGTTCCATACTTTACGCCTTGCCGACTGGTACTCAGCAGAAACGGCAGCAAAACAGGCTGCTCGGCAGAGCGTCGGACTTGTACTGCCTGCCAGAGCTGATCTAAAGTTCTAGGCCCAATAATGCATAGGTCGAAAGACTGCGACAACAGCGACTCATCAATGCCATCTGCGTCTGGTTCTAACTCAATCACCTGATAGCGAGGCTGAAGCCATTCCGATAAAAGACGGCGGTTCTCGCGGTGTTCCAGAAGCAGTAAAATCCGATTCATTCTGATCCTTTCAGCAAATCCCGAATGAGCTGTGCAAATTCCCGCATGGCTAGAGGCTTTCCTAGCAACCCCATTGCTCCAGAGGCAATGCTTGCTTGCTGAATGGCAGAATGGTGGCGTGGTGAAACCACTAAAAAAGGAATTCCCTGCTCACGAAGCTGCTGGCATACCGTCCAAACGCTGGAATCAAACCCAGTAATGTCTATAAGTGCCAGGTTAATTGTATTCGAGGGGATTAGGGTGCGGGCAACCTCCTCTAGAGAGATTACGGGCAAAGTCTGATAACCCTGCTTCTCTAAAAACTGCGTCATCAAAGTTAGGTTGTGACGGTTGCGATCGAGGATCAGGATTTTTGGAGGAGCTTTGGGCATCAGGGCTTCAGACCTTACACATCAGGCATTACAAGAGGTGACGTTTGTCTGCCCATTCTGGGATTCCACTCAGCAGTCCGCGTAGATGCGCTAGGGGTTGACCTATTTTTATCCCCTCTGAGGTAATGTCTAGCTCTCTCAGCGTCCGTTCAAAATCAGAGAGCCTTTTCTTAAGCACCCCGATCGCCTTACGCATTTCACCCTGCATCTCCAGATAGCGCAGAAACAAAATGTTGTCGGCGAGATAGCTAATGCCAATTTCGGTAACGCGAAAGTCTCCCGTAATGCTTTCAGTCTCATTCACCAAGATGACCGTTACGCCAACATTCTGAAGATACTTACAGAGAGAATGCAGATGGGTGATGAGCGCTGTCCCTCGCACTGATAGCTGATAACCCGCAGTGCTGTCAATCATCACGACTCGAACATGATGCTGGTCTACTTCCTCTCGCACTCTGCTAGCAAACTCATCCGGGCTAAGATCCATTGGCTCGATTGGCACAATTGATAGGGTGCCCGATTCAATCATCTGCCGTACGGGAGTGCTAATTGCCTCGGCTCTGTGCAGTAGAGTGCCCACCTGCTCCTCAAACGTGTAGAGTACCGATCGCTCTCCACGCTCTGCGGCAGCTTTCATAAATTGCAGACCTAGAGAGGTTTTGCCGACTCCCGTAGGGCCAGTCAGAACCGTGATGGTTCCGCGCTCAATGCCGCCATGCAGCAACCGATCTAGCTCTGGGATACCAGACGAAATAACCTCCATTGCAAAATTCTGTTCATATTGCTCAGGGCGCAGTCGAGGAAACACTTCCATACCTGTCTTTAGCAGCCGTAGGGTGTGTGAACCTGCTCGAAAGGACGAACCGCGAAATTTGGTGATGCTAACGCTGCGATCGCCTTCATCTTGGCAAAGCTCAATCACGCCGTCGCTCATAAACTGCAGATCGTCATCTGGATTAGCGACATTGCTTTCAGAAGCAAACAGAACTGTAGCTCCCTGCTCTAGCAAAAACCGTAAAAAAGACAGAACCTGCTTACGAAACTGGAATACATCACTCGATAGATAGCGAAACTGTGTCATGGCATCAATGAAGACCCGACGCGGCTGGATCTGCTGCACACATTCCACAATTCGCTCTGTGGTCGGCGCTCTCTCAACTTCAGATGGAGAGAAGATATCGTAAGTTTCCACTTCTGTAAAAAAGCTAGAGCTAGGGCTAAGGTCGAGAAAGGAAACGCCTTTAGTATCAAATCCTAAGCGACTGGCATTTGACCGCAGCTGGGCTTCAGATTCTCCTAGAGAGATAAAAAGTGTTGGCTCATCCAGCGCTGCACCAGCTATCAAAAACGCTAGACCCAGCGTAGTTTTGCCGACTCCAGGCCCTCCTCTCACCAAGTAAGCTTGTTGAGGAATTAGCCCACCCTCTAGCACTTCATCTAGTCCTAGGATTCCACTTGAAAGACGATCGTGTTGCATGGAGTTTTAGACTGTTGTAGCTTAGGGGTTAAAAGCAGTTCGGGAATTAACAGCGGCTCAGGAATTAATAGGTTTGTTCAACCCTTTCATGTTCAGTTTACTCAAGCAAGTGTCATAGCAACGCCGTTGAAAATTGCCCATAGATGTTTTTCTACAATCACAGGCATTTCCATACGCAAAGTAGCAGAGAAATAAAGGCTGTATCCTCTACCTAAAGCCGTAAAACGGTACCGCTAAACACCGCAACCACAGACTCAAATCACAGCCTTTTACCCTGCTAGCCAGAATAGATTAGTCAGAATAGATAGCTGTTCTGACCAGGCTAGTTACCTAAAAGACCCAAGGCATCCTCTCAGAGCAAATATGGCATTACGTCATTGAGTTATTTTTTGAGAGCTGCGCGACCCTCAAAAAATAACTCATTGGATCTAAGCAAGTAGCGCTATACAGCTATCGCCAGTTTGCTTGGGACATTTTGGGTGGGGCGCTTCGCGCCCCACCCAAAATGTCTCCGTCCTAACCGCCTTGGCGGTTGCCATACCAGTAGAATAATCATTGAAGAATTTCTTATTAATCTGAGGTGGCATGGCTAACGGCAGTTTTTCACGCCCTCATTCTTTTAATCAGTTTCTCAAGCAATGGATGAGTCGCCATTGGCAGTCAGTCACTGTAGCGCTATTGGGTGTTCTGATTCCTTTACAGGCTTTCCTCATCTTGGCGCTAGTAATCTGGAGACACCAGGGCGGACTTCAGTGGGACATCGCAATTCTGAACGGGGTGCATGGGATGGCTAGCCCTCAGCTAGATGCCTTCGCCAAAGTCTTGACCAACTTTGGCACAGCATGGGGAGTATTTCCGGCTGTTGGGTTAATTGCTTTGTCTCTACTGTTTTATCGACGCTGGCGATCGCTCACCTATGTTTTGATCACCACTATAGGATGTGGCATGATCAACACGAGCGCTAAGGCATTTTTGCACCGCGATCGCCCTAGCCTATGGGAGCATTCTTCGATCCATGGTTTTTCTTTTCCTAGCGGTCACGCCATGTCAAGCATGGTGCTGGTAGTAGCTTTGACTGTGCTAGCGTGGAAAACTCGCTGGCGCGGATTGGCGATCGGTCTGGGCAGCTTATTTGTGACGGCGATCGGCTGGACTCGACTCTATCTGGGCGTTCACTATCCCAGCGATATTTTGGCAGGATGGATGCTGACATTGGCTTGGGCAATTAGCGTCAGCTTAATCGTGCGACCGAACTTTCAGCCCCCCAATCTACTAGAAATCAATGCGCTAGAAAATCAAGAAGAGAGCGTGCCTGCAGATGAACTGATTCCAGACTGACTCCGTTTTTTAGACGAACATTTTACCCGTAGACAACCCGGTGGTAATACTGCAATTGGCGATAAAGCGATCGGCTCATAGTCTAGGCAATTAATAGCTTCTTCCGACAATGCTCTACAGGGATGCACTGTACATTTCAGCCGATAGTCTCCCGTAAAGAAAGCACAGCGGCTACAGGGAATTTGATGGAGCCGTCGCAATCGGATGATGCCCTCCTGTACCGCGAAACAAACCGCCACGAGAAACATCATCAACAGAATATAGAGGCAAGCTGAACACAAAAAATGTAAGGGTTCATTCATAACCAAATGACTAGAATGGAGAGAACGATGTACGAGAGGCAGGATGAGTTGGAGTCTGTAATGATGACCAAAATTTAGAGATCTGATCGCCCGTCAGCGCCGACTGGTTGCAGTGGAAGAAGTATTCACCTTTAGGGCAGAGCCAAAGGCGATCGCCCTCTTTAACCCAATCCCGCCATCCTTGAAACAAATTAGGGTCAATAACAATGTCGTCTGCCCCTCCACAAACCATCAGAGGGACAGGAACGTCACCGGGCGGGATACTCACTCGCTGGAAAAGCGTATGGGGCGAGAGTGATGTCAATAAGTCTCGATCTAGAACTTTGACCCAAGCTTGAGTGATCGATCGCGATTGGCGACCCAACAGGTTGTAAACCATTTGGGTGAGCAACACGAGACGACTGCAACTCAGAAATTGCGCTTGAGCGTAGTAGTGAGCCTGCCAGTCTACTGCCGGATACACCCCGACTGACAACAGCGTTAGTGATTTGACCCGCTCTGGATGCTGGCGGGCATAAAGCAAGCCCAGCAGCCCGCTCGTGCTATGCCCAATGAGGTGAATCGGGCGAGGTTGATGCTTCAAATAGTCATGGAGTAAAACCAAGGCAGCGTCAAATGAGTTGGGTTCATCTAACGTCTGAGAGTACTCCCATCGCGCCACGCTATGAGACTGCGATAGTCTGCTTAGCAAAGGGCGATCGAACTGGCGCAAAGCTGGACTAACGCTCAACCAAACAACATCCGGCAGAACTTCTGGCAATTTAGACATTTAAGGCTCACTTCATGTGCAATTTTCTACAGACCAAACTCTCGCTTGAGTTGTGTTACCCAAGACTTGATTCGGCTGTCCGTCAGTTCTGACTGGTTATCTTCATCGATCGCCAGTCCCACAAACTTCCCATCCCTAACCGCTTTCGACTCATTGAAGTCATAGCCGTCCGTAGACCAGCAGCCTACTGTTGTACCTCCCAGAGATAAAATCTTCTCTTCCAAAATTCCCATTGCGTCCTGAAAGTTGTCAGCGTAGCCCACCTGATCGCCCACACCAAAATACGCCACTTTTTTACCCGTGAAGGCGATCGCTTCTAGCTCATCATAGAAGCCTTCCCAGTCACTTTGCAGTTCGCCAATATTCCAGGTAGGACAACCGATAATGATAAACTCGTAACCCTCAAAATCAGTCGTATCGACAGTCGATACGTCATGTAAATCTACAGCGCTAGATCCGCCCAATTCTTTTTGGATTATCTCTGCGGCGGTTTGAGTGTTTCCAGTTTGAGTACCGTAAAATAAACCGATCTTTGCCATATTTCCCCCTAGATAAATTTCTCGATCGTTTTCTATTTGTGAACAAATAGAATCGAATGGTGAATGAAGAGAGGAGAGTTCCAGACAATCTATGGAACTCCCCATAGCGTCAGGAAAAGAACTAAACCTCTACAGAGTTAAGGGCACGTTCGACTCGTCTAAAATCAAAGCCGATCGCCCGTAGTGCGTGCCAGAGATGACCTTGCAAAAAGAAGAACGCTAAAAAGAAATGAGCGTTAGCAAGCCAGCAGCGAGACGTGTGGGCACCTGAGGGTAAACCTACCGTATCTGCAAAGTAAGGCACGACACCCAACTTGACTTCTAGAGGTGCCCCATAAAATTCCGGTGGATAGGCTAGCGTGTTCACTGCGCAGAAGTAAGCCGCTACAAACCCCGCTAGGGCAATTCCACCCAGAGAATAGGACAAGATCGCTTCACCCGAAAAGATCAGAACCTTTTTCGCCCAATTCAATGGAGGCACTAAAATATGCCAGATGCCACCAGCTATTAGCATCACCCCAACAAAAATATGTCCGCCGACCAGATCTTCCAGACTGCTAATGTTCGCAAAGTGAGTCTGATAGCCGTGATTTACGGCTGGATTCAGTGTGGGTGATGTGATAACGCGAACCGTCTGCGTTGTTGAATCATAAAGCCCTCCCCAATACATGGCTTTAGCCGCCAGCAACAGCGTACCTGCCCCCAAAAACAGCAGGTGATGCCCCAGAATCAACCCCAATTGCTTGGAATTATCCCAGTCAAAGTGAAACTTTTTGGCTTGACCCGTTGCGGTTTTGAGATTTTCGGGTGCCCGGAATGCGTGGAATAACGCACCCGCTCCCAGCACAGCCGATGAAATCAAGTGAATTGCACCCACGACAAAGTAGGGATACGTATCGACAATCTGACCGCCATCTCCTACCCCCCAGCCAAGAGTTGCCAGATGAGGCAAAAGAATTAGCCCCTGTTCCCCCATGGGTTGAGCAAGATTAAATCGGGAAATTTCAAACAGGGTGAAAGCCCCTGCCCAAAACGTAATTAGAGCTGCCTGAGCCACATGGGCTGAAATAAATAATCCAGACAGGTTGGCGAAGCGGGCATTTCCTGCCCACCAATCATATTTCACGTCGGTATTGTCATAGGTCTGCATATTTGCATTTCTCCTTAATGAGATTAGCTTTTGCTCAGTTTGCTGTGGGCAAACAGGATTAGTCGCGACAAAATCAGGCTTTCAGCTATAGAACTGGAAGCGCTTAACTCTTCTCCTCGCAAAATGCCAGAACAGCTAAAGAGCTTAGCTATTCTGAAAGCACTTCAACAAGGCAGGGGCTATCGTCGGCACAAACTTATAATTGAGAATTTATCTCATTAGCAACCTGGAAGCAATCCTAGCATAGTTAATGAGATAGATTTGCAATAAGGTAATGTTAAATTATGTTGCTTATGAGTTGCTTTAGCCGCCGACAAACTGAGATTGAGCTTGTGGTAATATTGCTATTTATTCACCCTGCCGATTCATATCTGAATCACTCACATCTAAATTATTTGTATCTAGATTATTCACACCTAAGTCATCTAAATCATCTTCTAAAGTTCTCAAAATTTGACTTAGCGCAGGTAAAACCTCAAATCTGGCTCCGGTTATTCCAGGCTCCGAGTGAGCGCGATCGCGGATTTCCTTCAACTTGTTTTGAAGCTGCCTAGCAATGCCCATTGCATCGCGCTCTAGCTTCGTGACCTGCTGCTGCTGATAAAACTTCAACGCCGCACCGCGCAAAACCTGTAGGGTGGCTTCCTCGCCATGGGCACCGCTCATAAACCTAAACCGTAACAAGACTCGGTTGCGATCGTACAAATATTCAATTTCTACCTGTTTAGCCTGCTCTATAGTCTGTGAAGACAGCCCTGCCATTTGCTTAAGTTCGTCTATTAAGCCTCGAAAGACCATCAGCGGCAGTTTTTCTAAAACAGATTGCAGCACTCCATTTTGACTCCACATGACCCGCCCATAGTACATATGAGATTCAAAATAAAGTCGTCCAATACCGCCCACTAACACTCGACCTAGCAGCTCTCGCAGCATTGCCCTAGGTGACAAGTTTGCCAATGTCTCGACCGGAGCAGATAGGTAATCAGCCTGAATTTCCAGCGGCGGCAGCGCTTTTATCAATGAAGCGGCTTCTACTGTTGCGATCGGCTTTTCCTGAATCGGCTCTAACGTTGCGGGTAAGGTCGTTTCTGGCGGAGACGCATCTGGTAAAGACGCATCTGGTAAAGACGCATCTGGTAAAGATGCGTCTGATAGAGTGATTTCAAGGTCAGGTAGCTGAGGCGGTACTTGAGGCGGCGCGCTCGGTGGCACCGGGTTTGTCGCAGTCGGAGGTAGATTTAGATCTTCTGGGCTGTCTACAATCAGAGTCTGGCGATCGTTCTGAGTGGTTTCGTGACTAGCCGCTCCGTCAGAATAGCGATGATGACCGTAGCTAAAAATCTGGCGCTTGCTCTCAAGCGATTGCCTCTCGCCAATATGATTTAAGTAGGCCGTCAGCACGACCTGCACAGCTTCTGATGAGATCTGGCGTGGCACCAGCGAGTAATTGAGATAGGAAATAATGCGGCGGACGTACTCGCAAGCCGGGATATCTTCAGGGCTAACCATGCCTAAATTTAGGCGGTTACCCTCCAGAAATAGAGGCAGCACCTGGTAGTACAGGCAGGCTTCAAAAGGCAGTATGCCATCAATTAGCATAAACATTTGTTCGCCATTGAGGCGATCGACCCAATCTCCCTGAAATTGGGACAGAATGCGCCGCTGCACGGGGTCAGAGAGACGAAAATAGGAGCGGTCGTCCAAGGGAGACGCCATAGATAGCTAAAATTATCCCGGTGAAATAAAGGCAGTTTGAGCTGATGTTAAGGTCAGAGTTCCCAACATTATCCTCTCAATGAACAAACCTTTGTATAAATTAATCACAAATCAATATAAATTATGCTTAAAAAAGCGCTCAAATAAAGCAACCTGGCGAAAGCTAAATGGCATTACGTCATTGAGTTAGGACGAGTTATTTTTGAGAGCCGCGCGGAGCGCGGCTCTCAAAAATAACTCATTGGATCTAAGCGCGTAGCGCTATACCAACTGGACTTCGGACTAAATCGCGTCAAATTTTCTGAAAATTCGGCGCGAAGGAATAGGTTTGCCGCAGGCGCTACCCCCCCATTTTGTGGCAGGACTTCCAAACCCTTCAAAGTTCCCCAGAATTAGGGGAGGTGAAGGCATTTATACTTGCATTCAGCAACGCCGCTGTCCCTAGAAACTGCCTCGTAGCTCCTGTGCAGCCAGATAGAGCTTACCCCATTCTCCCGTCACCTGATTGAGCTTTAGATTCAGATCCTTAGCGATCGCCTCCAATCGCTGCCCTGCTTTGAGGCGATCAATAATCTGCTGCTGAAACGGCGTGAGGCTACCACAAAACTTTTGCCACTGCTCAGGTGTTAATCCCATGCTGTGCTCCGTCAGCGATGTGCCCAGCCATGCTCCCACCAAGTCCGGCTGATGCTTGAACCCGAAGACTCGAATCGCATGATAGTTAATTTTTTCGCGTAGCCGATAGACCTGCTTAATCGGCAAATTGAGCGCCTGAGCAATTGCCTCCTGAGATTGCCCTTGCAGATGCAGCCTCAGCCAGTCCGCAGCCACAGGCTCAACTTGCTCTCGCAGATATACTGCAAATTCCTGGATTACCTTGTCGCGGAGCATCTGCTGCTCTTCAGTTGCCTGAGTGTCTTGATACTGGGCGATCGCCTGACCATCCAACAAGCTCACGGGATTGTCGGCAGCATCGGGCATAATTTCCTCAGAAACTAAGCGAATCAAATCACCCGTGGGCACCTGAGTCATGCCGCCTCGCTGAGAGCGCCGTAAATAGTTGACAAAGCGATAGACCAGCAGCGGCTGATTACGGATCGGGCGCAGACAATACTCCTCAATGCTGGCCAGCATCAGGGCGTTTCGCAGTCGCGGATCGGCGGCACATTGCCCAATCCAGGCAATCTGTTGACGCATGTAATTGTCGCTCTGCATGAGTTCCTGAATCACCTCCTGCAAAACATCCACAACCGTACGACGACGATCGCGGGACAGCGCCACCCAGGTTTTAATCTTGCTGCGAATCAGGAATAGGCTGCTAAGACGCTGAAGTAACTGGCGATAGGCGCGCTCAGGCGGTACGCCCAGATATCGCTGCTGCAAAATTCGATAGCGGTAATCCATTGCCTGCCTAGCCACCCCTATCTGTGCTAATGGCAGATCCTCTAGCCGCTCAGGATTTTCGCCCAGCAGCCAATTTACAATGCTCTCCTGTTCAGCAGACGACAAATTTGGGCAGCCGATTTGAAGCTGCGATCGCCAATTTTGCCTAAGTTCTTCAACCACTGCCATCAAATCGCTAATCCTTGGTTTTCGCCGACGCTTCTGTCTGATTCGCCCTTTTATCCGTCCGTGGTTTCGATCGCCACCACTAAACTTTGCAGAGTTTCTGTAAGCTGCCTCAAACGTTCTAGAGTGGTGTCTTGATTTTCTGCCAGAGTTTGCACTGCATTGCTAAGGGCAAAAATTTGGTAGCCTTGCTGCTGAATCTGAGAAGATAGTGCGCTAACCTCTCCAGCGAGTTGATCCACAGTCTCCGCTGTTGCCAACACGGCTTCTCCAATCTGCAAAACAACGCCCTCTAAATGGCTGGCTCTAACTTCCACTCCCCAAGACCCTTAATTTAATCTGAGCAACCCTAAACCTAAGCAACTTCAAAAAGCATACGTTTAAGCCTACTATCTATAGGGCAAAACCTGCTAATTCTTTGAAAATCAGCTGATGCTTCTTGAACATTATCCTCTCTTGAACATTATCAGCGGGACGGCAAAGTTTGGCAGTAGCTTAGCAACCAGTTGACCATTGTGGCGCGGCGGGTTTTGCGAGGCGTGAGTTCATGGATCTTATATCCTTCAAAGCCCAGCTTCTCCTTCAAGAGCTGTTTGTTCTCTGGAGGGATAGAGCGCGTGAGCTTGACCACAGCCGGACGACTGTCAATAAAGTCAGGCGGTTCTGGATACTCTGATCGCCACTCAGGTGCAACGCTGTCACTGCTCCACTGACGGGTATGCTCGTCGTAGCGGTAGCCCAAGCACTGCCATACAAGCTGATTGACGGCAGCATCATCCATCTCGTCTTTGAGAATTTCCCAAAGGGTGTCCTGGGTAAAATTAGGAAGTTTAACCATGAAAATATCTCGAATCGAACAGGTTTTAAATTGAACAGGCTCAAAAATAATGGGGACACTGCAAAAATCGGCACATTTCCAGGGAAATAGGCGATCGTTTTTCGCACACTTAAAAGCAAGTAGCGTTTAACTATTCTGCCCTTCGACCCAGTTGAAGGGTTTTTTATTTTATTCAAACAATTATTTTATTCAAACAATTATTTTATTCAAACAATTATTTTATTCAAACAATTATTTTATTCAAACAAGTGTATCAGCGCTTTCACCCTGGAGAGTATAGCGCTTCGAGGCAAAGTCTGCATAGGTGATCAAGAGCATGGAAGGTTAAAATCAACTTTTCTAAAAATTGTTCTAGAAAAACCTTAACTTAGCAAAAAGTCAGGCTAGAGTACGGCAAAGGTTAAGCGTAGGGTCTCTGAAAAGAATTCTATGAAAATTGTCTGGGAACACAGCATTTATGTCGGCGAGGCTCCGGTCTTTTGCGCTATTTGCGATCGCCGATCCTATCCGATAAAGAACAGCCATAATCAGCTTCTACTAGCTGTTATCTACGACAAGCGCGGCGTTGTCTGGGGCGAAGCCTGTCGAGATTGCGTCGCGGCTGGGTCAGAAGCCATTCAAGCCAGATTGCAGGAACGGATGCTGGCACTTCAGAAAAAAATGGATGGGTTGCAGATGCTATCTGCCGAAAAGATTGAGACCCCTAGCCTAGAGCAAGAGTTTCAGATACATCTGCGATCATGACTTACGGCGCTTTGCGCTTGGTGTAAGTAGGGGTTATGCAATTGAAAATTGCTGTAGTCCTGAAGGCACAGATCGCGATCGCGCTACTGACGAGTTTTTCGAGCCGTGATCATCACAAAAATTAGCCCAAAGCTGGCAACCAAGAGGGAGACTGCCAACCCACCCGCAACCCAATCGAATTGATCTGTGCCAAGCCAATTTGCCAATTCCATGCCAATTCTACCCGCTGACTCGCATGGTCTGGTGATGTCTTCTAGCCTGCTGATCTCTTCTAGCGCTAATCACCACACAGCTCAAATTAATGGCGATACAAAGCCCACCCAAGAAACTCAAGATATAGGTGGGAGCCATAACCACGCCGATCGCTAGCCAGGTGATGACATGCAGGATTAAAATCAGCGCAAAAAAGCTGGCGATCGCCGCCATTCCCTGAATCTGAGTCGTGGGACGACGAAACCAAACCCACAGCATCGTTTGCAGCGTTGTCAGCAGGTTGATGGGCACCAAAACAGCGCAAATGGCGATGCAGTGCGATCGAGAGAACTCCGATAGAGCAGAAATATCAAGCATTCAAAAATTGAAATGTGGCATTGCTTCTCTCAGCATACCCGCTGCGCCAAGAGACAGGGGGTTTGCAACAGATCATAAAGTCAGCGTTAATTTTTTTGAAATTGAGTCAGTCTTGGGGAACTTAGCGATCGGAATTTCGTCTTGCAGGGGTGTGTTTGCTCTAAGTTACGAAGCTTTTAGGCTCCCAAACAGTTTGAAGATTCCCATGCAAGTTGCGTAGGGAATAGGTTTAAGGGGTTACAGTTATGGTTTTGGATCTTAGGTGTCCTGAAAAACGGTGTCCTGAAAAACTAGAAGCCTGATCACCGCCGATCGCAGTCATTCCTCCCTGTTGCTCATCTCTGCCATCTTGTTGAGGTATTTCCATGACGACTATTTCGCCGTTGGACGGTCAAGGCGCACGGAAAAAACCTGGGAACAATCAGTTCTCTCGTCCCCAGATTGGCACATTGGTGATGGTAGCCGTAGTGCTGCTGTCTGGGGCGATCGTCTCAGCCTGGTTTGCCGGACAAGGAACCATCAGCAAAATCTTTTTCCAGATTAATCAGATTCAAGAGCGTCCTCCTTTGTGGCTAGAGGTGCCCATCGTTGCCGGGGGATATCTGGTGTTTCCCACAGTGGCGCTATTTTTGATTGTTCTATTGGTAATGCGTCTGTCGCCTCAGCCGCGACCCTGGTCTCGATTTGTGGTGGTGGGGATTTTGCTGGCGCTCACCATTCGCTATCTGCTGTGGCGATCGCTCTCTACGCTCAATGTCAGTACACCCATGAACGGTGTGTTCAGCATGGGGCTATTTGTTCTAGAGCTGCTAATGCTGACTAGCAGCACAATCCAGCTTTTTCTGATGTTGCGGGTGCGCGATCGCCGCCGGGAAGCCGACTGGCTGGCAATGGATGTTGCCGAAGGTCGGTTTACGCCCACCGTAGATATCTTTGTGCCGACCTACAACGAGCCAGTCTTTATCCTACGTCGGACGGTAATTGGCTGTCAGGCGATCGAGTATCCGGCAAAAACGGTGTATCTGCTGGATGACACTCGCCGCCCAGAAGTGGAGACACTGGCACGAGACATGGGCTGCGTCTACATGACTCGTCCGGATAACCAATACGCCAAAGCCGGGAATTTGAATCATGCGATCGCCCAAACTCAGGGAGATCTGCTGGTGGTGTTCGATGCAGACTTTGTGCCTACCACTAATTTTTTGACGCGTACGGTCGGCTTTTTCCAGGATCTTCAGGTGGCTTTGGTGCAGACTCCCCAGAGCTTTTACAACTCAGACCCGATCGCCCGTAACTTGGGCTTAGAGAATGTTCTCACTCCTGAAGAAGAGGTGTTTTATCGGCAAATCCAGCCGATTCGCGATGGGGCAGGTAGCGTTATCTGTTCAGGCACTTCTTTTGTGGTGCGGCGATCGGCTCTAGAGGCAGCAGGTGGATTTGTCACCGATTCCCTCAGCGAAGACTATTTCACAGGCATTCGGCTGTCTGCCCAAGGCTATCGGCTGATCTACCTAGATGAAAAGCTGAGTGCTGGACTAGCTGCCGAAAATATCTCAGCTCACGCCCTCCAGCGATTGCGCTGGGCACGCGGCACCCTGCAAGCCTTCTTCATCAAAGCTAATCCACTGACAATTCAGGGGCTAAATCCGCTTCAGCGGCTTGCCCACTTAGAGGGTCTGCTGCACTGGTTTACCAGCATTTCGCGGGTTGGCTTTGTGTTTATGCCGCTGGCATACTCGTTCTTGGGCGTGATTCCGCTCCGGGCAACCGCCGCCGAGCTGCTGTATTTCTTTCTGCCCTATTATTTAGTGCAGGTGTCGGTCTTTTCCTGGCTCAACTATCGATCGCGTTCTGCCCTGCTTTCAGATATTTACTCGCTAGTGCTGTGCTTTCCGCTGGCGGTAACGGTGGTTCAGGCGATGCTGAATCCATTTGCACGAGGCTTCAAGGTCACGCCCAAAGGCACCCAGAGCGATCGCTTCTCTTTTAATTGGAACCTAGCATGGCCCTTGCTGCTGCTGTTCGTTGCCACGGCAATTAGCCTGTGGGTCAATTTTGGCATCTGCATGATTAAGGGAGTCTGGGTCAGCACCGTGCCGCCAGAAGTGGCTCAGCAGGTGAAAGGCGTTGGCTTGGGCTGGATCTGGAGCAGCTATAACCTGATTATGATCGGCATTGCTCTACTGATTCTATTGGATGTGCCCCGCCCTAGCCCCTATGAGTGGTTTGATTTGCGGCGTACTGTGAGGTTGAGGGTGGCACAAGACGGCAGAGAGCTGACTTTTTGTGGTGTGACGACGATGATTTCCGAAATTGGGGCGGAAGTAGCGCTAACTCAGGCAGGTTTTCCGGCTCTCGTTCCGCTTCTGGACTCAGAAAGCCATGTGAATCCAGAAAGCCATGTGAATCCAGAAAGCCGTGCCCCAATTTCTACGCCAGCTTTCCAGGAGACTATGCCTGTGACTCTAGAAATTCTGGAAAATGGGCTGCTGCTCTCTGCTGAAGCAACCCAAACTGGATTTGACGGAGAATTTCCGACCGTACGGCTGGTGTTTGAGTCGGTAGGGCTATCGCAGCAGCGTCAGCTAGTAGAAATGCTGTTTTGTCGCCCTGGACAGTGGAAAAATCGCTATACTCCGGGCGAGTTGCAGTCTCTCTGGCTGCTGTTTAGAATTTTGCTGCGACCTAAAGTTTTGTTCGATCGCAATGCCGGGGTCAGCGCTGTATCAGTAGCACAAGTCTAGCGGCTAGGAAAAGGCGATCGCTCTGAGATTCTACAGCGGCAAATGGGCAAACTGAATCGAGAATACCCTTCCCGATCGCTCACCGAGGTTGCCTTCCATGTCGCACCGTTCTAGATTGCACCTGCTTACTCCATTGCTTGCGTTCACATTAGTCAATAGCCTGAGCGTTAGTAGCCTGAGCGTTAGTAACCTGAGCATTAGCGAGCAGGCTGAATTCTCGGTTCATCTGAAGGGCGATCGCGTTGAGGCAAAAAGCTCAGGGGGGCGGAGCCGAGGCGGATCATTTCGGCGATCGTCTCCTCCAGCCCCCAGTCGCTCCACTACGCCCTACCGATCCGACAATCCGCGGGTCTATGTTGATCCTTATCCCTACCGTTCCTATCCTGTGGGGGGATATGGCTACAGCAGCCCTCTAAATTTCCTGACCTTTATACTGTTAGCGGGAGGTCTAGCCACTTTTGGAGTCATCCTGTGGTACTTCCTGGTGCGACGTCCTGCAAATCAAGCAGGTCAACCTGAAGCCGTCCCAGGGACAAATAGAGACCTGCAAAACGATACCGTCACTGTTACCCAACTTCAGGTCGCACTCTTGGCACAAGCCCGACAACTTCAGGCTGACCTAACCGAGCTAACCCTCAATTTGGAGACTGACACGCCCGAAGGAAGAACTGAACTCCTGCGAGAATCTGTGCTGGCATTACTGCGATCGCCCGAAAACTGGACACATGTTTTCGCGAAATCTCAAACCTTCAAAAGCCGTGAGGAAGCCGAATCTCAATTTGAGCAGGTTTCGATCGAGGAGCGTAGCAAATTCAGCGCTGAAACCTTAGCCAAAGTTGGCGGACAAACCCGCAGACAAACGCTACGCGCGGGAGATGAACCTGCGGCTTACATCGTAGTCACCTTACTCATTGGCACCGAAAACGACAATCCTCTAGTGCGCCCTATGCATACGATCGAGGAGCTGCAAAACTCACTTCGCCAAATTTCTGCTCTGCCGCCAGAATATCTATCCGTCTTTGAACTGCTCTGGAGTCCTCAAGACTCAGCCGATAGCCTAACCCACGACGAGCTTTTGGCAGAGTACCCCAGCCTGATTCAGATTGCCTAAAGTCGGGGCAGACCCAATGCAGAAAATTATTTGCCCAACTTAGCTTTTTTCGCAGCTCTCCGGGCTTCAATGTCTGCCTCCGCTTTTGCCGCCTTAGCCAGTTCAGCATTGTTTCGCCAGTTTGCCCGCATTCGACCCCAGTTGGTTGTAAACTCGTCCCAACCCACCAGGCTACCCACAACCTCTTCGTCCCACGAAGCCGAAAGTACGCCATAGCTTAGCCCCAGCACGCCTAAGCCAAACCAGCCGAGGCTAACTAGCAAGACCGCATAAGTTGGCAAATCGACATCGTTAATGACCAAAAGATAGCTGCCCACAAAGGTCAGCATCCCCAGTGCAGATGGAATGCCGCAGAGAAGCGCCATCCGCCACACCATGCGGCGACTTACCTCATCGGGAATGCCTGAGGCGATCGCGCTCCGGCTAGTTTCACCAGATCTCCCGGAAATAGGCTTACCAACGGCAGCAGGCTTAGCGGCGGGTTTACCGCCTTTAGCTTTGCCCGCCTTCGCCTGAGGGGTGATCTTTGAATTGTCTACAGGCTTGCGACTCTTAGGTTCAAACGGCAGCAGCTGGCGCTGAGCCGCATTAGCATCCGGTTCACCTTTTTCACCGTTGCCCTTTGAAGCGTCTAATTCTGGGCGAGAGGACATACAACTACCTGGCAATATGACCTGAACTAGAAACCAGCGACAAAAATTTAACCGCGAATACCTAGACGAGTAATCAGCGCTCTGTAGCGATCCTTGTCTTGACGCATGATGTAAGCCAGCAATCGCTTGCGCTGACCAATCATTTTTAGCAGTCCCCGGCGAGAAGCGTGATCCTTCTTGTTTCCCTTCAGGTGGGAGCTGAGTTTATTAATACGTTCGGTTAGCATGGCAACCTGAACATCTGATGATCCGGTATCAGTTTCGTGAACCTGATAATCCGTGATGATTTCCTGCTTACGCTGTTGCAACAGAGCCATAACAGTAGCTTGTCCCTATAAAAATAACAATGCAGTCAAGCATTCTATCATATCTTCACCTAATCTAGCGACCCTGATGTAGCTCCTCATCCAAGAGCTATTTTGGGGCAGTAAACTACTCCAAAACGGCTCTCTTGCGAAAAATACAGACTATTTCTCACCTAAGCCCCACCGATCGAGCAGGAAGGCGAACTCGAAGGCGATCTCTTTAATCTGCTCGTAGCGCCCAGAGGCACCGCCATGTCCGGCTCCCATATTGGTTTTGAGCAAGAGAATATTGCTATCTGTTTTCAAGTCACGCAGTTTGGCAGTCCATTTGGCGGGTTCCCAGTACGAAACGCGAGGATCATTCAAACCTGCCGTGATCAGCAGCGCCGGGTAGTCTTTAGCCTCTACATTGTCGTAGGGCGAGTAAGACTTCATGTAGTCGTAGTAGGCTTTGTCGTTAGGGTTGCCCCACTCCTCCCACTCCATCGCCGACAGCGGCAGCGAGGTATCGAGAATCGTGGTGACAACATCGACAAAGGGCACATCTGCGATCGCCATTTCAAACAAGTCAGGCCGCATATTCAGCACTGCCCCCATCAGCAGTCCTCCGGCACTCCCGCCCGAAATTGCCAGATGCCGAGGCGATGTCCAGTTTTCCTGAATTAAGTATTCTGCACAAGCAATGAAGTCGGTAAAGGTATTCTTTTTATGCAGAAACTTGCCGTCTTCATACCATTTGCGCCCCATCTCGGAGCCGCCGCGAATATGGGCGATCGCGATCACCACGCCGCGATTCAGCAAGCTCAGCCGCGTCGATGAAAATGAGTCAGGATAGCTATAGCCGTAGGAGCCATAGCCCGTTAGATAAACCGGATTAGCGCCATTGAGAACTACCCCTTTCTTATAAACCAGCGAGAGAGGTACGGAAGTGCCGTCAGGGGCGATCGCCTCTAGCCGTTCGCTGACATACTGTGCGGGGTCATAGCCGCCTAAGACAGCCGTTTGCTTCAGCAGGGTTTGCTCTCGCGTGTTCAAGTTGTAGTCAAACGCAGAGCTGGGTGTGACCAGAGACGTGTAGCCGTAGCGCAGTGTATCGGTGTTGAAGTCTGGGTTCGTGGATTCCCCAACCTCATAGGTGGGTTCAGGGAAGGAAATATAGTGTTCTTCTGCTGTCGAGAGCTGACGAATCCGAATCTTGGGCAAGCCACCCTGACGCTCGTAAATAATTAGATGATCGACAAAAGCGCTTACCCCTTCTAGCAGCACATCTTCTCGATGGGGCAGCACCTCCTGCCAGTCACTCACTGCACCCACGGGAGCCTTCATCAGCTTAAAGTTGATGGCAGCTTCGTTGGTGGTGATATAAAAAGCGTCTGTGTGATGCTCTACGTCATATTCAATGCCCGTGGTGCGCGGACGAATCACCTGAAACTCGCCCGTTGGATTATTGCCGTCTAGGTAGTGAATTTCTGAAGTGATTTTGCTGCCCATACTCATCAGCACATAGGCTTCGCTGCGGGTTTTACCCACACCCAGATAGAACGAGTCATCCGTCTCGTGATGAATCAGCACATCTGAGTCGATCGCCCCTCCCAGGGTATGCCGAAACAGCTTGAAGGGTCGATGGGCTTCATCCATGGTGGTATAAAACACCGTCTGACTATCGTTGCCCCAAGCAAACGAAGAGCCTGTATCGAGAATGCTCTCAGGATAGAGCTGGCGCGTATTGAGATCGAGAAATTGCAGGGTGTAAACCTCTGCACCTGTTGCATCGACTGAATATGCCAGCAACTGATGGTCGGGGCTAACCCGCAAGACCCCTAGAGAAAAATATTCTTTCCCTTCTGCAAGCTGATTTTGATCCAGCACTATTTCTTCAGGTGCTTCCAGACTGCCCAGCTTACGGCAAAAAATCGAGTAATTTTTGCCTTCTTCAGTGCGGCTGTAGTAGTAATAATTTCCCTTACGATAGGGCACCGACAAATCAGTTTCCTGAATTCTGCCCAAGATTTCGTCATAGAGCGACTGCTGTAGCGATCGCGTCTGCTCCATCATGGCTTCGGTGTAGGCATTTTCGGCTTCTAGGTAGGCAATCACCTCTGGATTTTCGCGATCGCGCATCCAAAAATAGGGATCAACTCGCTCGTCACCATGCAACGAATGCACATAAGGATGCTGAGCAGCGATCGGCGGTGCTAGAACCTCCCCACTTTCGCTCTTCATGCCCTCACGATTAGCATTAACCACACTCTCGTCCTCCTAAATTAAAGTCTTTACCCACATAGCCTAACGAAATCCAGCCTTCTACCGGAGCCGTAATGTAGACCCAGCGCTGAATTCCTTGAGGAGTTTCGACGGTGCGGGTGGTGCGCGTAAATTGGAATTGGTAGGTTCCGATAGGGATGGTTGTAATAAAGGTATCAGCCGCCACAATTGGCTCACGCCTTACCATCAGCTCTTCAGTAGGCAACACGTCGCAGGTTAAAGTCGTCACTTGAGTATCAGGGGCTTGAGCAGCATTAGGCGATCGAATTTCGGGTGTAGATCTGCCGTTACCAGCACGGTTAGAACGAAGACTGGACAGATCTGGGCTGGGGAAGGAACTAGCTTCCTGTTGGCGCGGCTGGCGCTGGCGCGGCTGACTAGAGGAACCCGGTTGACCAAAGGAGCGATTGGGGGCTTGAGCCGATCCAGAGGTTGCCGTGTTGGAAAGTACGGGATTTTGAGGAGTAGCCACCCCCAGATCGCCACAGGATGCATCGGGCGTCAGATATCTAGCCTGTATCCACCCCACTACAGGTTGGTTAATGCGTGCCCAGCCTGTTCCGGTTCCCAAGACTTCTATCCGCACGGTCTGTGCCAAGGGCAAGATGCCCCGCGAAGCGCTGTCTAGATTTGGCTGTTCGTAAACTCCGGTTATGGCATTGGTTTGACGGCAGCCTATATCAGAGTTTTGGGCAACTTGTCTATCTGCATCAAACTGTCCATCTGCACTGGACTGCCTATCTACATTGGATTGATAGATCGGAGAAGCGATCGCCCCTCCCAATAAACCAATCCCCAATCTACCGATTTCTATCATGCTGTAGCTCAGCACAGTTAACAGGCCCAGCCTTCTCAAACCCATACTTTAACCTCGCTCATTCCCGGCTTGCTCATGGTGCCACCGCTTGAGATGCCACTGGTGAATTTAATACTGGTGAATTTAATGCGTAAGGATAATAGCACAGCCACTAAGAATTGCAGTCCTGTCGGATATCCTAGAATTTCCCATCAAAGGAGGTCAGTCTGTGCATTGGTTTGTCAAGATTGAGAAAGGTATCGTAGATAGGACGACCTTTGACCAATTTGTTCCAGCTCACAGAGACTATGTGAGAGACTTGATTGCCCAAGGGCATGAGGCAAAATCAGGCTACTGGGCAGAATTTGGCGGCGGAATGCTCCTCTTCAAGGCTGCAAATCTGGAAGAGGCTAGGGCGATCGTTGCTCGTGATCCGCTGATTCAAAATGGTTGTGTAGACTACCAGCTTCATGAATGGCGCATCGTCGTTGAGTAGCGACAGGATCGAGCGTCAGGGTCTAGTCGGCGATCGCCCAATGCCCCGCAGCCCCAGCCTTCAATTGATTTATCTTAATTCATCTGCAATTTCTCATGAGCGAAAATGACGACGGTTACAAAATAGTTGCCGATAACCGCCAAGCCCGATTTCAATATGAAATCTTAGAAACCTACGAAGTGGGGGTTGAGTTAAGGGGCACAGAGGTAAAATCTATCCGGCAAGGCAAAGCCAATCTGCGGGATGGCTTTGCGCTAATCCGCAACGGCGAGGCATGGCTGCATAATATCCATATTTCACCTCACCAAAGCACTATTCAGGCTTATAACCACGACCCGCGCCGCACTCGTAAGCTGCTACTGCACCAACAGGAAATCCGCAAATTGATTGGTCAAGTAGAGCAGCAGGGCTTAACGCTTGTGCCGCTGAAAATGTACCTGAAACGCGGCTGGGTCAAGCTAACACTAGCTCTGGTACGAGGCAAAAAGCTACACGACAAGCGGGAGGACCTGAAGCGTAAGCAAGATAAACGGGAAATGGAGCGAATAATCAAAAATAATTGAGTTAGGACTTACGCAAGCCCTCTAGCTGTAGTGCATTTTTATTGTGTGTAGTGGGCTGCGCCCACTACACACAATAAAAATGCGTAAGTCCTATGAGTCTTCCTCTGAAACATAAAAGAGCTGCCCCCGTAGAGGGCTTGTGAAGAAATATTGCGGCATATCCAGAAGTAATGTTATATTTCTTAATACGAAGCCAAGTTCATTCAGTCAAGGTAAAGCTTAGAAATTTCTTTTGATTTGCCGTCATCCGAATGTTTCAGTGGTATCGGGTTATCTCCTCCCAACACAGCGAGTTCAGCCAGCCCGATTTAGAGGCTGGTTTTTGTTGCAAGGGCTATCGAAGCTAGGTTGCGCTATCGACAGGTCTTTCGGACATATCCTTATAGCGTCTGTTTTTCAATGAAGGAGTCTGAGCGGACAGTTTGCTGGCAACAAACTGGCAACAAAAGTTTCTGGTTTGGGGTCGAAGCGACGGAAAGGCTGGTTTTGTGAAGGGCAGTGGCGATCGCTTATGTCCACAATGAAATCTTTGTTTTGAATTGGCTCATGGCTCAACACCGTGATACCTTAGTGGGTGGCGTAGACATATTGATGCGGTCAAACTCCAGCCAAACCTATAGTTCTCACATTTTGAGATTGAAAAAGCGCGGTTCACAAGTTATTTGGGCAGTTTTTTCCCTCCTAAGTGTAGATCTTTGAAAAGCAGGTGTCGTTTAGCATCGATGAAGGTACTCATCAAGCTGTATTCTCAGAATGGGTCGAAGGGTTACGCGTTAGTTGGCAAATTCTTTCATACACCCAGCTCTATATTTAGATTTATCAAAAAGCAGCGTCATATAGACACGTTTCAAATCGTTTGTTACTGAAGCCTCTGGAGGGATTTTTTTCATGTCTATTCGTCTTTATGTGGGCAACTTGCCTAAGGAATTCGAGCGGCAAGAGTTGGAAGCTGTGTTTAGCGAGTTTGGCGACTCGGCATCTACAAAAGTAATAACCGATCGCAAAACAGGAAAATGTCGCGGATTTGGCTTTGTCACGGTGAAGACTGAAGAGGAAGCCGATCAGTTGATCGAGAAGTTCAACGGCTCCATGTTTAAAGAAACCGAGCTGAAAATTGAGCGGGCACAACCTCGGACAAAGGGTAAGGAAGACGAAATGGAGCCTAGTAGCTCTGCTCCTGCTCCCACCATCAATCGCCGTGCTAAGGGTGGCAGCACCGGCAATAGCGGCAAAGCTGTAGCTGGTCGCAAGGCTGTAGTGACCGAAGATCCTGAGTCTATTCAACCTGATCCACGCTGGGCGCAGGAGTTGGAGAAGCTAAAGCAGCTCTTGCAAACAGCTAATCCGTAGGCTGCATTAGTCCGTACATCCGTCAGAGGCAAAGCGATCCGGCGCTGTTGGTTCTAGGTATAAACCTGTTCAAGAGGGGCGCAGAGGAGTCCTTTTAAACAAATTTATGTCTCGCCAATGACCATAAATTAAGACCCAAGGAATATCTTCCTTGGGTCTTAATTTATAGGCTATTTTAATTCACGAGTTTGCGAATAGCTTAGCGGTGACTTAACCACACCATTTTCTTGAAAGCGGCTGTAGCGAAAAAGTTTCATGCTCTCTAGCCTGCTATCAGATTTGCCCATGATGGAGCGGCTCATGGGATCGCCAACTATAGGGCTAAGCCCCTACAGCAGCCCGGTTGTACAGGTTATTTAATCCACGATTCTTAAGACATTTTTGGTGGGGCGCTAAGCGCCCCACCAAAAATGTTTCCGTTCTAACCGCCTTGGCGGTTGCCATAGTAAGAGGCTTAGGGATCTAACAGCAGCTAACTGGCGTACTGCCATAGGATATGATGCAGCTCAAGCTCTACTCAAAGGGGACGAGAACGTTAATCTTGATAAAGATCGGCAACTCTTTTCAATCATCTTTAAATCTTCAAGACAAAAGTACTTCAGCAATTCTAATTACTATTTCCCACAAGTTTTTAAGATCTGAGCTGAAGCGGTTTAAACGGGCATAGCAAACTCATCTAGATTTAACAGCATCTCACCATAATCGGGAATCCAACCTAGCCATTGACTTTCAGAGACTTGGCAAAGCAGCCAAGCTTCATCAAAGCTAAAAGCTGTGGGCGGATGAAGTAGCTTAACCCAAGTAGAAGACTCTATTTTGCTAGGAACAACATCGGAGCAAGGACTGAGGTTTTCCCAAACAGATGCGGGAATATGTGCCGTACGAGTGTCAAGTTGTAGTTTCATAATCTCCTATGAAGTGAAGAGTTTATCCTGGTATGCAAATCTTGCTTATAACGTTTGGGCTGCAAGGGAGAAAACCTATAACTTTGCAGTCAAACTATTTGCAAATCAACAATATAAACTTGATTATGTATTTTATGCTACAGAAAAAATGAGGCGGTGTGGAGTCTTGTTTTGGAACTTTACAAATTTTAGAACGTTACAATGCTGCCTGTGAGTAATAGTGCTGCCTGTGGGGGGATAGATACCTGTGCGATCGCTCCCTCTCCTGACGTATTCTCGTAAAGCAAGATATCGCCAAAGGTGCAACTCGTTCTATGCCAAAACTTCAAGCGGTTCAGATTGACGAAGATACCATCATTTATATAGAGGCTGAAGATGATATAGAGGTGCCAGTGGCGATCGAGGAGCCAGAAGAAGTGCAGCGAGGGGGTGGCAAAGGCTGGGAGTCTAGCGGTAGCGTGATGCAAATGGCGCGTAGCTTTGAGCAAATTCAAAACACCATCAAGGTTTACACCAAGTACACGCTCAATGCCTTCAAGGATGCGGCACTGGCAGATGTGCAAAAGGTGACGCTGGAGTTTGGTGTCAATGTCGGCGGCGAAACCGGAATGCCCTACATCGCCAAAGGCACCGTTGCCTGTAATGTCAAAATTACTGTAGAGTGTGCCTTCCCGCAACGGCGACCCGTAGAAGGAACAGCGCGTATGCCCCAGCCCGGAATACCGCCTGGAATGCCGCCCCGTCCAGCCAATCCATCATCTGGCGGATGAGAAGTGAGTTAACCTGCGATTTGCTGTTAGAGTCTATGGAATTTTAGATTTTGAGATTCTAGATATAAACCTGCGATCGCTTAAGGACACCTGCATGAACTCGCTAGATCTGGCATTTGCACCCGCGTTGGAACAGGCGCGGCTGATTCGCAGCAAAGAAATTTCTCCATTGGAATTGACACAGCTTTATCTCGATCGGATTCAGCAGCTTGATCCGCAGTTGGGAAGCTTTTATACGGTCATTGCTGACGAGGCGTTAGCAGATGCCAGAGCTAAGACTGAAGCCGCCCCACCAGATCTACCACCCTTCTGGGGAGTGCCTATTTCCATCAAAGACTTAAATGCAGTGGCAGGGGTTCGCTGCACCTACGGCAACAAGGCAATGCTGGATCACAAATCTAGCTACGACGATGGCATGGTGACTCGGATTAAAGGCGCAGGTTTCGTGATCTTGGGCAAATCGGCAACTTCTGAGATGGGTTCTTTGCCCTACACCGAGGTGGAAGCCTTTCCACCCGCCCGCAACCCCTGGAATTTAGACTACACGCCAGGTGGATCGAGCGGCGGCGCGGCAGCTTCAGTGGCAGCAGGTTTTTCAGCGATCGCCCAAGGCTCAGATGGCGGTGGCTCGATCCGAGGGCCAGCTTTTTGCTGTGGATTGGTGGGCATCAAGCCCGCTAGGGGGCGAGTCTCCTATGCTCCGATCGGCGATGCCCTGAGTGGGCTAGGAGCCTTTGGCACGCTGGCGCACACGGTGGCAGATGCCGCTGCATTGCTCGATGTGATGTCGGGCTACATCACGGGCGATCCTTACTGGCTGCCCGATCCTGAGCCGACTTTTGTGCAGGTTGCTTTAACGGCGGCTCAGGGCATGAAGCCGCTCCGAATTGCCTACAGCACGGCGATCGCTCCGGTTGGAGAAGCGGATTCACTTTGCGCTCAAGCTGTTTTAGACACTGCTCAGCTCTTGGAAAGCCTGGGACACCAGGTAGAGCCTGGATTCCCAGAGGGCACTGCCAACATGGTTGAACCCTTCAAGCTACTCTGGAGAACGGGCATTAGCGCCTGTGGACTGCCGCCTGAAGCCATGCAGCCGCTCAATCGCTGGCTCTACGAACAGGGAGGCTCTAACGGCGACTATCAAAAGGCAGTCTGGACATTGCAAAGAATTAGCCGTCAAATTGTGGCATTTTTCGATCGCTATGACGTGCTGCTTGTGCCGACCTATCTGCATCCACAAATTCGCGTCGGGGAATGGGCAAACCTTGACCCAGCAGAGATCCTAGCAAAGGTCGTCCGCTGGGTTGCCCCCTGTCCGTTGGCTAACACCACAGGACAGCCCGCGATCGCTCTGCCCACAGGCACCTTTACCCCTGAAGGTCTGCCGCTGGGGATTCAAATCGTCGGTCGTCCGGCCGATGAGGCGACCCTAATTGCCCTAGCAGCTCAAATAGAGGCAGCAAGACCCTGGGCACAGCACCGCCCAAAGTTTGCAACGCAATAACATTCCAGCCATTGCCAACAGCAGGGCAATCACGCGGCAGGCATAGCCCCACTCATTGTCATATATAGCGCTACGCGCTTAGATCCAATGAGTTATTTTTTGAGAGCCGCGCGGAGCGCGGCTCTCAAAAAATAACTCGTCCTAACTCAATTATGTAGGGCTATAGCAACCGCCAAGGCGGTTAGGACGGGGACGTTTAGGGTGGGGCGCTTCGCCCCACCCTAAACGTCCTAAGCAAGCTGGCGATCGCCTTGAAGAAGTTGGAGTTTAGCTCAATTCCAGCCAGTGCGTCGAAAATACTCGATCGCGCATCCGTTCGGAAATCCATCGACACAACCTCTTCATCGGTGTAGCCCATCAAGAGCTTCTCCGATCGCCCCTCAACCCTGAGCTTTTTTGCGATCGGGTTCTAGCACTTCGCGGCTATAAACCTGGAGAGCAATGCTCCAAATTTGGTAGCCTTCGGAACTGAGGTGCAAGCCGTCTGTCGTCAGGTTGGGCTTAAGATTGCCTTGGGCATCAGCAAACAGAGATTCCAAGTCCAGGTAGTATACGCCTTCCTGTCGGGCGATCGCCTCTAGCTCTCGGTTAAGCGCTTGGATACGGCTTGCCGGAATTGCCAAGAGGCGATCGCGCCCTTCCCACTTCACGCGATCGCCCCCGTGGGGCAAGATAGACTGAACGACAATTTGCGACTTTGAGTGATTATTTTTCATGTCCCGGACAATCTTTTCCTGATTATCCAGCAGCGTTTTATCGTCAACGCCTCTAATCAAGTCATTAATGCCGATCATCAGAAAAATTGTTTCTGGCGCGGTCTGATCAAATAGACTGAGGCGTTTCAACAGTCCAGCAGAAGTTTCACCCGAAATGCCTTGATTCAGCCACGATCGCTCCGTCGGCAGCAGGTCTTGCGGAAACCAAAGACTGATGGAATCTCCCGCCAAGACCGTCAATCGAGCGGGTTTCTGAGTCGCCACGATTTTTGCCTCCTGCCGCAATTGATCAACCCACTGTTGGTAAGTCAACTGATGACGTTCGCCCAAAGCTGGAGATGGAGCAGATTCTACAGACTGAGAGGTGCTCAAAGCGATCGGAGACGGTTGTGGGGATGATTGCGGTAAAGACGATCGCCCCAGTGACAGTAACAGCGCTACTGCCAATAGCCCATTGCCCGCCAGCGATAGAAATACCCAGCGCGGCAAAAGCTGCATTTGCAGAGCCACAGGAGAAAACTTGAAGAAGTTCGTCGCCGAGCGGAGACGGCGATCGCCATTTCGCTTAGCAGAACGGCGGTTGCGCACAACATCAAGATCCATCAGGTATGTCCACCAACGTTCGACATCGCCAATCATAACGTAAACGACCCCACCGCTAGGCAGATGGGACTTTCAGCAACCCCAGAGATCACTTAAAGAGCAAGCCCTACCACGAGGAGTGTTTACAAACGCCCCATTGATGGCAATATTTTTACCCTTTCAAAATAAATCAACAACACACCTAGAGCATCCCCCCAATCTTTGGGTATGCAGACCTCGTAATTCGGGCAGGGCAACTCATTAGGGTCTTGTGTTTGCCTGGGAACCCGATCGCGCTTCAGCAATTTCTTGATTCAGCACCTCTAGCGCCTTGGCATACTGAATATCGTCAGCTGTACCTAGGCGATTGTTTGCGCCAAACAAGTCTTTGCGCTGGTCATCCGTTAGGTCAATTACCACGTCAGGTCTAATACCAGAACGGTTGATATCCCGACCGCTGGGGGTGAGATACTTTGCCACCGTCACTGCCAGACCAGAGCCGTCTCCCAGACCCCGCACCGATTGCACCAATCCTTTACCGAAGGTTTGGCTTCCCACCAACGTGCCGCGCTTGTCGTCTTGCAGCGCTCCCGACAAAATCTCGCTGGCGCTTGCCGAGCCGCCATCTACCAACACCACTAAGGGCTTGGTAGTTAGTGCAGTGCCGTTAGCGCTCTCTTTTTCTGAAACTCCCTGGCGATCGACGGTCGAAACAATGCCACCCTCGTTAATCCACATCCGCGCAATGTCAATACCGGAGTAAAGCAAGCCACCTGGATTGGAGCGCAGGTCAAGAGTGTAGCCCACAACCCCTTTTGACTCTAAATCTTTAATTGCCGATCGCATTTCGTCTGGGGCATTAGCGCTGAATTGAGTCAGGCGAATGTAGCCGATCTTGCTGCCAGAACTATCCTGCACGGAGTATTTCACAGGGTGAATCTCAATGCGCGCCCGATCCAGGGTGTAGTCAATTTCCTGAGTGCCACGTCGGATAGTGAGCTTTACTTGAGTACCCACTTCGCCCCGAATCAGACTCACAGCATCGTTGCTATCCATACCCTGCGTGCTTTTACCATCAATTTTGGTGATGACATCTCGTGCCATGATTCCGGCTCGGAAGGCAGGCGTATCCTCAATGGGCGATACCACAATCAGCTCTTTGGTCTCCTCATCCTGAGAAAGCTGAATACCTACTCCAGTCAATTCTCCTGAGGTATCAATCTGCATATCGCGGAATTGCTCAGGATCCATGAAGCGCGTGTAGGGATCGTCAAGCTTCTTCAGCATTTCCCGAATCGCATCATAGCCTTCCTTAGGCGTGCTGTAGGATCTGCCTAAATATTCCTGCCGCACGGCTCGCCAATCAGTCTGATTAAAGGTGGGATCAACATAGGTGCGATCGATCAGCTGCCAAACCTCATCAATCAACTCTTTCGGGTTTCCCTGAAAGAAGGCTTGACCTTGAGACAGGTGCAACCCCGCTCCGGTAACAGTCACTGCGGCGACAGCGACGGCAGTTGCACCTAAAACAAGTCCACGCTTTGTAATGACCATAGTTTGATCCAGATGAGGATTGAGCAGAAGAGGATTAGCGGTAACGAAGGTACGCCCAATCTAGCATAGACGGAAGAAAACCGGGCTGAAGTTTGTGATTTGAAAGAGGTGCTGCGTACCCCTTTCAAATCACAAAGAGCTTTGGTCTATGATTTGAACTACGGCTCACTCACCTGTGGCTCAATCCACTGCCCGTCGCCTTTAATCAGGTTAATTAATTCCTCTACGCCTTGCTCTTCAGGAACGCGCTTGATCTCTTCTCGACCGCGATAGAGAGAAATGTAGCCCGCCTGTTTACCCACATAGCCATAATCGGCATCTGCCATTTCGCCGGGGCCATTAACGATGCAGCCCATAACGGCAATGTTCAGCCCAGTCAGATGGCTGGTGGCTTCGCGGACTTTGTGCAGCACTTCTTCCAGGTTAAACAGCGTCCGACCGCAGGAGGGACAAGCCACATACTCCACCATCGTCCGACGTAGCCCCAAAGCCTGCAAAATGCCATAACAAACCGGAATTTCTTTCTCCGGCGCTTCCGTTAGCGAAACGCGGATGGTGTCACCGATACCTTCCGCCAGCAGGGTGCCAATCCCTGCCGTAGACTTAATCCGCCCATATTCGCCATCTCCGGCTTCAGTCACGCCCAAGTGCAGCGGGTAGTCCATGCCCAAGGCATCCATCCGGGCGACCATCAGGCGGTTTGCCGCGATCATCACGGGCACTTTGGATGCCTTCAACGAAATTTCGATATTGTAAAAATTCAGGTCTTCGCAGATGCGAATGAACTCCAGCGCCGACTCCACCATGCCTTCGGGCGTATCGCCGTAGGTAAACAGCATCCGCTCGGCAAGGGAGCCGTGATTCACTCCAATCCGAATGGATTTGTTCTGATCTCGCAGGGAAATTACCAGCGGCTCCAGGGTTTCCCGGATTTTCTCACCAATTTCCTGAAACTCTGCCGGAGTATATTCGGTGCGATTGGCGCTGGGCTTCTCAAACACATAAAGACCCGGATTGATCCGCACGTTGTCCACGTAGTTTGCTACTTCCAGGGCAATTTTCAAGCCGTTGTGATGCACATCTGCCACCAGGGGCACAGGTTGATAGGAGGCGTAAAGGCGATCGCGAATCTCTTCCATAGCCTTTGCGTGAGCCATGCTGGGCACGGTAACACGGACAATTTCGCAGCCAATTTCATGCAGCCGCCGAATCGCTGCCACGGAACCATCGATATCCAGAGTGTCTTCGTTGATCATCGACTGCACGGCAACCGGATGACCACCCCCGATCGTTATACTGCCGACCGGAACCGGGCGGGTTTTGCGACGACGAAGGGTGCCGTCTGTGGGCAAGTTGAACGCCGAAGGTTGAGCACTAGCTAGATTGGGAAGAGTTTGCATATCCCGTTTGTTGAGTGATTCAGTGAATTTGGACTGTGAGTTTGGACTAAGTTCAGCCTAGGCTATACCTCTAGCATAGTTGGGGAAGTCGCTGAAATTCTGTTTTTAGCCGCGCTTGATCCAAATGGCTCGGATACCCAGATTTTTAGCCCCTTCGTAATCTTCTTTGAAGCTGTCGCCAATGTGCCACGCTTTTTCTGAAGGGCAGCCGTGTTTTGCGAGTGCTTTTTGGAAAATTTTAGGGTGAGGTTTAGCGGCTCCAACTTCAGTCGAGATAGTAACTGAGGTGAAAAACTCGGAGAGTTGCAGAGCAGACAGGACATCATGAAGGCGCGTGTCAAAGTTGGACAACACGCCTAGGGGAATGCCTTGACTCTGCCAATGTTTTAGCGCTGGAAGAACGTCAGGATAGATCTCCCAAGGCTGGGCGGTGGCAAAATGGGCATAGAGCGCCGCAAAGAATTCTGAGAAATTGGCAAAGCGATCGCTCACCCCTGCTCTCTCAAAGGTTCGGTGCGCCAACTGCTCCCACCATTCATATTCTTTTTGGGGAATCTCGGCTGGCGTTGCGCCAGGAAACGCCATAGGAGCTTCAGCAGTTTTGAAGCTGTGGTAAAAGGCTTTGTCCAGCAGCGCCGCCTCTACTTCGACTCCAAACTTTTGCGCCACTTGCCGATAGGTTTCCCCCACGCTACCTTTCACGCCGAACAAGGTGCCGACAGCATCCAGAAAAATCACCTGGGGGCGATCGCCTCCCTCAAATTCGATATTCCTCACGCAGAATTAGCTCTCCTCCAACTTTGCCCGCAGCTGCTCCAGCTCATCGTCGATCGCCGATCGCTTTGCCGGATTTGAGGGTGAGGCGGTGAGACTGGGAGCATCTCCGGCAATCAGCTTGGCTTTGAGGGCTGCCAGCTCATCATCGACATTGCCGCCGCTTTCTAACACCTTGAACTGCTTCTCGATCGCATCTCCACTGCTCAATTCAGCGATCGCCTCGGACTGAGCCTCTAGTTGCAGGACTCTCTCCTCCATGCGATCGAAAGCTGCCATAGCGTTGTTGGTGCCGACGCGATCGAGCATTTCGTTGAGCTGCTGCGAGGCTTTTGCCGAACGGGCACGAGCAATGTACATATCTTTCTTGGTTCTGGCTTCCGAGAGCTTGCTTTCTAGCGTCACCATATTTTGCTTCAGCTTGCCGACTACAGTGCTTTGCTGCTCAATTTGTGACTTGAGGGCGTTGGCGGTGTCTTGGTAGGACTGGCGACGGGCAAGAGCTTCACGAGCCAGGGTTTCATCATTTTTTTGCAGAGCCAACTGCGCCCGTCGATACCATTCTTCGGCAGTCGCTTGAGACTGAGAGATCTGTCGCTCAGTGCGCTTCTGGGTGGCGATCGCCTGGGCAACGGCTTGCCGAACCTGGATCAAGTCGTTTTGCATATCTAGCACCGCCTGCTCCAGTATCTTCTCTGGATCTTCTGACTGGCTGACCATGCTGTTAAGATTGGCGCGAACGACCCGTCCAATTCGATCAAATAATCCCATACCCAAACTCCATTAGCCCATGAGGCAGGGCGATTGCTTCATGGTACCGCACCTTATAGAAGGAAGGTTTGAGACAGCTCCTCCAAACTCCATTTCTAAAGAAGTTCAGCGGTTTCTATGCCAGACCCTACAAGTTGCGTCAGGATAGAGAGACAGTAGCGTAGCGATAGAAACCTGGACATGATTGAGCATGATGTCGTAATTGTGGGCGGTGGCTTGGCAGGAACACGCGCGGCAGTCGAGATCGCTAGAACTGACCCTAGCTTGAGCATTGCCGTGGTGGCAAAAACCCACCCCATCCGATCGCACTCTGTGGCAGCTCAAGGCGGCATGGCAGCCACGTTAAAGAACATCGATCCAGAAGATACTTGGCAAGCCCACGCCTTTGATACGGTGAAAGGCTCTGACTACCTAGCCGATCAGGATGCCGTCGAAATTCTCACCCGCGAAGCCCCTGACGTGGTGATCGATCTAGAACATATGGGCGTACTGTTCTCCCGCTTGCCTGACGGACGTATTGCCCAGCGTGCCTTTGGCGGACATTCCCACAAACGCACCTGCTACGCTGCCGACAAAACCGGACACGCCATTCTGCATGAGTTGGTCAACAATCTGCGGCGCTACGGCGTACAGATCTATGACGAGTGGTATGTGATGCGGCTGATTTTGGAAGAAGATCAGGCAAAGGGGCTGGTGATGTATCGCATCCGCGATCGCCGTCTGGAAGTCGTCCGAGCCAAAGCCATCATGTTTGCCACGGGCGGCTACGGGCGGGTTTACAACACTACCTCCAACGACTATGCCTCTACCGGAGACGGGCTGGCGATGACGGCTGTTGCCGGACTGCCCCTAGAAGACATGGAATTTGTCCAGTTTCATCCCACGGGTCTGTATCCGGTGGGCGTCCTGATCTCGGAGGCCGTGCGGGGCGAAGGAGCCTATTTAATCAACAGTGAGGGCGATCGCTTTATGGCGACCTATGCCCCTAGCCGCATGGAGTTAGCTCCTAGAGACATTACCTCCCGCGCTATCACACTCGAAATTCGGGCGGGACGCGGTGTTCATAAAGACGGCAGTGCAGGTGGGCCTTTTGTCTACCTCGATCTGCGCCACATGGGTAAAGAGCAAATCATGAGCCGAGTCCCTTTCTGCTGGGAAGAAGCCCATCGGCTGGTGGGGATTGATGCCGTGACCGAGCCGATGCCTGTGCGTCCTACCGTTCATTACTCCATGGGCGGCATTCCCACCAATACAGATGGGCGAGTGCGTAGCGGCATTGGCGATGGGCTGGTGGAAAGCTTTTTTGCGGCTGGCGAGACTGCCTGTGTGTCGGTGCATGGTGCCAATCGGCTGGGCAGCAATTCGCTGTTGGAATGTGTGGTGTATGGCAAGCGTACCGGAGCAGCGATCGCCCAATATGTGCAAAACCGCAAGCTTCCTGATGTAGATGAGCAGCGTTACTTAACTCAGGCAGAACAGCAAATTCAGGAGCTGATTGACTTGCCGGGACAGTACCGTATCAACGAAGTTCGTCAAGCTTTCCAGGACTGCATGACTGACTACTGCGGCGTTTTCCGTAATGAGGCATTGATGCGGGAAGGGCTGGAAAAACTGCAAGGTATCCGCCAAAAAGCTCAGCGCATCTATCTTGACGAAAAAGGCGCAGTTTGGAACAGCGAACTCGTGGAGGCTTTGGAGCTGCAAAGTCTGCTGATCGTCGGAGAAATGATTCTCACAGGCGCACTCAATCGTCAGGAGAGCCGAGGGGCACATTGCCGGGAAGATTTTCCCGATCGCAATGATCCTGATTTTCTCAAGCACACGATGGCGTTTTACTCTCCAGCGGGTATCAATATCAACTATCGTCCTGTATCGCTGACGATGTTTGAGCCGCTAGAGCGCAAGTATTAGGAGCATGGGACATGGGTAGCAACCGCCAAGGCGGTTGGGATGGGGACATTTTTGGTGGGACGCTTCGCGCTCCACTAAAATGTCTTAAGCAAACTGGCGACCGCTATATTAGGAATCATGGGACATAGTAAATGGGCAAGTATTGAACGGCAGAAAGCCAAGAGCGATGGGGTTAAAGGCGCAACGTTTGCCAGAATATCGCGGGCAATTATTATGGCTGCTCGGAGCGGTGTACCTGACCCAGCAGGCAATTTTCAGCTGCGGACGGCGATCGAAAAAGCAAAAGCCGCAGGAATGCCCAACGAAAACATCGATCGGGCGATCGCCAAAGGCTCTGGCAAACTGAGCGGCGACGAGCTAGAAGCGATTCGCTACGAGGGCTATGGGGCGGGTGGCGTTGCCGTAATTGTGGAAGCCCTGACCGACAACCGCAACCGCACGGCGGCTGACCTCAGAGCTGCTTTCAACAAGCGGGGCGGCAACTTGGGCGAAATGGGCTGCGTCGGCTGGATGTTTGAACAAAAGGGTGTGGCGACGCTTCAGGGCAAGGCGTTAGGCAAGGGCACATTTGAGGCGATTGATGAAGAAGCCCTGCTAGAAGCCTCTCTAGAAGGCGGCGCAGAATCCTATGAGATAATTAACCTGGAGGGGGTGTCTGAAGATCAGGTGCCCGGAGCAGAAGTCTACACGGATACCAATACCTTAGAAGCTTTGGTGCAAACTCTAAAGGATAAAGGCTACAACGTCATTGAGGCTGAATTGCGATGGATTCCTCAAAACAGCGTTGAAGTCACCGATCCCGATCAGGCTCGATCGCTCCTTCAGCTGATGGATGCCTTGGAGGAACTGGACGATGTGCAAAGCGCTACGGCAAATTTTGAGATGAGTGAGGATTTGATGTTGGCAAGCATGGTGTAGCGCCCCACTCCTATTCTTTTTGTCCTGCTTGCCAGGTTGCACCAACGGCTGCACCAACGCCAGCAAATAGACCAATTCCCATGTTCTCTAGGCGAATAATCCAGGGATCTCGGACATTGCAACTCGCGCTGGAATTATCTGACTGCGTGCATTGATCGATAGCAGCCTGACTGGTTGCACCCCCAAAAACAATGCCGAGTACGCCACAGACGGCGATCGCAATCCAGAAGCGGTGAGAATTTTTGCTCATAGTATTTCTGCTCATGACGTTGAAGTGACGGCTCAGGTGAATTAGATCTACATAGTCGATTCTGCTCATTCCGACTTCATTCCACAGTGGTAATAATGCAGAATGTAGCTACGATTTCTTGACCCGCACGAGCAACCTCTACGTGTGATCATCAGCAAACCTCATGCAAATTGGGTTTGGTGGAGGCGCGCCTCCACCAAACCCAATCCCAAAACTCTAATCTGCGAGAGGTATGGCTATCGCCAGTTTGCTCAGGACATTGAGGGTGGGGCGCTTCGCGCCCCACCCTCAATGTCCTGAGCAAACCGCCTTGGCGGCTGCCATACGGTACGTGTAATGATCATAGGACTTACGCATTTTCGTTGTGTGTGGTGGGCTGCGCCCACCACACACAACGAAAATGCACTACAGCTAGAGGGCTTGCGTAAGTCCTATATCAGTAGACCTGAGAGGCAAAAATTGAACGCAAACACAGTAGTGCCGATATGGGATTACGTAATTGAGTTAGGATAAGTTATTTTTTGAGAACCGCGCGGCTCTCAAAAAATAACTCCTTGGATTCTAAGCGCGTAGTGCTATGTAAGGCGGTGCAAATATGAAGCGGTGCAGATATGAAAACGTTTGATTGGATCATAGTAGGTGGGGGTTTGGCAGGTTCGGCACTAAGCTACGAACTCGCAAAGGTAGGGTTTTCAGTTTTGCTGCTAGAAGACTCGCCAGTTCCTTCAAATGGAACGCGCTACAGCTATGGAGGTATTGCCTACTGGTCAGGCTCGACGGATCTGACCAAGCAGCTCTGCCAAGAAGGGATTGCCATTCATCACCATCTATCGTCTGAGCTAGGGGCAGACACGCAGTTTCGCGAGATGAATTTGTTGCTTATGATCGATGCCGATCGCGATCCTGAAGCGATTGTTCGCCAATATCAGCAGTTTCCCATCACACCTGCCTTGCTAACGCCTGATGCTGCCGTTGAGGCAGAACCGCTGCTCAATCCTGAGGCGATCGCGGCAGCTCTGCTACTGCCCCATGGGCATGTGTCGCCTGAAGCTACGGTAAAGGCTTACAATCAGGCTTTTTTACGCGCTGGAGGCACAATGCAAGTTGCCCCAGTCACAGGGTTGATACAGATGGGCGATCGGGTACAGGGAGTGACTACACCTACGCAGACTTATGAGGGAGCTAATGTGGCTATCTGTGCGGGTGGCTTGAGTCGATCGCTACTCAACAATGTCGGCATCTCGACTCGACTCTATTTCACCCAAGCTGAAATTATCGAAACCCTTCCTGTCGAGGTGCAGCTCCAGACCATTGTGATGCCTGCCGAACTAAAGCGATTTGAAATGGAGGCAACGGCTGGAAGCATAGAACATGACGCGCTCTGGGATCAGCCGGGTCACGAAGTGGTTGCCCCAGTTCTAGATATTGGAGCCATCCAATTTCAGGACGGCAGCCTGCGGATTGGGCAGGTCAGCCGCACGTTGACTGATCCCCAAGCTCAAGCCGATGCGGCAGCTAGCGAATGTGAACTACGGCAGACAGTAGGACATTTCTTGCCTGCCTTGAAACAGTTGCCAGGGCAATGGTCTAGCTGTTTAGTCTCTTTCAGCGGCGATCGCCTTCCGTTGGTAGGTCAGCTTGCAGCTGTTGAGGGTTTATACTTATTTTCTGGGTTTAGCAATCCTTTTGCAGTGTTGCCGCCTGTAGCACGGCGCTTTGCCCAATCTGCCATGGGTCAGCCGGATGAGCCAGACATTCTACTTGCTCAACTCTCGCCCAATCGCTTGATCCCGTGATTTTCCCATGATTTTCTCCGCTCCAGTATCTTGGCGATCGGATAGTTCCAGTTGATCTCCGCTAAGCTTAGAAGTATTGTCAAGTAATTAGTATTTAGGGAACCTACGAACCCATGAGCGCCGTATCCATGATTGTGGCTCCGCTAACCATCTTTCTGAATGCCTATCTTGTGCTGTTGCTGATTCGCATCTTGTTGAGCTGGTTCCCCAATATCAACTGGCTCAGCCCGCCATTCTCGATTCTCAGCCAGCTTACCGATCCTTATCTCAATCTTTTTCGATCGATCATTCCTCCTCTGGGCGGCATTGATTTTTCTCCCATGCTGGCGTTTCTTTTGCTCAATGTCATTATCAGTTTGCTGCCTCGTGTTGCTCCAGTTGTTTCTATGTATTAGCCTGCGGACATTTCTCGATAAGAAACTCCCATTTTTGAGAGGAGGGCGCGATGGAGCCGTTCCTTCTTCTCAGAAAATGGGTAAGTTTTTTCTCAGAAAATGTCTATCCACGACTCTCCTGAGCCTTTAGAAAGCCAGTCTCCGTTAAAGGGTGCTGGTTTTTTAATGCGGTTTTGCAGAATAGGTCAAGGGATCGCTGGAGGCAAGGGAGTCAAGAAGCGAAGTACGCTAGTATTCAAACAACACTTTTTGGGCTGCTCTCGCGTGGACTTTGAGATTATTGGCGATATCAGAGATATTGAAGTTATCGCCATAGGAACAGGAATTCGAGATCGGGCGCGATTGCAGAAGCAATATGGTCGAGCCAAATGGAGGAAGTTAAAGGGCGTAGCCCAAGTTCAGCTTCCCAACGGTATGATACGGGTAGCTGAGATTCATTGGTATGAGGCTCATGGAATTGGCAAGAAAGAGTTCAAACTCAAGCTACCGTTTTTAGATTAACTATGAAAACAGAGCAGATTCAAATAAATCAGTTTGCGGTATGTCTAAATAGTGAAGGCTACAAAGCTTCATTGGAAGTCGGCAAAATATACCGCATCATCAATGATAACGAAGCAGAAACCAATGGATTAATTCGAGTCATTGATGAGAGTGGGGAAGATTACGCTTTTTCTGCAAATCGATTCTACCCGATTAAGTTGCCAAAGCCTGTGGAAGAGGTATTGCTGGCAGCTTCTTAGGAGCGCTAAGTCAAAAAAAATTAATTTAACTTTAACTCAGCTGCTACAGCGATCGCTGTAGGTAAGGAATAAAAGGCGATCGCTCCTATACTCCTCTATTCCTCTACTCCTCCATGTCATCTAGATAAAGCCGGACAAAATCCTTTGCCGCTTCAGAGTTCAGCTTCTGAAGGGAATTTTTTATTGTAAACACTGCTTCTGCCGAGGGATCTCTCTCTTCGCTGACCCAACGGCTCACATTGGAGCGATCAATCCCCATCACGGCTGCAAGCTGATACTGACTAATACTGTAATGCTCTAATACTTGTCTAAGCGCTTTTCCTGCTCTTCCCATGCTCTCGATTGTGTCAGAGAGTCTGAACGGAGTAAACGATGTAGATTAGCATCTAGATGACAATTAGCAACTGAAAAGGTATGATAGTTAGATGACGATTGGCAACTATGCGATCGTCATCTAACTATCTGGTGAACCAATATGTTCAAAGGCTTTATTCCCAATCCTGAATCAATGCCCTGAAATCTCTACTTTGCCTCTTGCGCCCAAGCACCCCGATCGCGAACCCGTCCAAATCCTGATCACCTGATCATCGGTTCTGAGCCGGGAATCGAATCTATGATTCATCGACTCTATCTGTGTCGATTTGCTGAAGTTCACGAATGGACAATTTTGCTTCCGGCTCCCGTTCCCGGAAAACTGATGCGCAGCCTAACGCGATATGTCGATTTGAATTAACGTTCGCTTCCTGTCTTTCTCTGCAAACCTGTCTTTCTCTGCAAACCTGTCACACCCAGTTGCAGAACTTTTGCCAAAATTCAGTAGAGTCAGCGTGATCATCGTGGTGCAAATGTTCTACCCTGAAGGCATGGTTTGTGAGGCAAAGGCAGATTAGCATGGAAATTCTTTCGGTGACGCTGAAGAACTTTAAATCCCATAGCGATCGCCATTTCGCTTTTCAGCCTGGAACCAACGCCATCTGTGGCGAAAACGGAGCCGGAAAGACGAGTATTTTGGAAGCGATCGCCTGGGCAATGTTTAATTACCGAGGCGGTTACAACAAAGAAGATTTGATTCGGAACGGATCAAACAGCGCTCAGGTGACGATCGCCTTCGTTTCCAGTCGAGATGGACGTACCTACGAAGTTCAGCGCTGTACGACGAAAGGCTATACGCTTTACGATCCGCAGTTAGATACCAAACTGGATTATAAGCATATTGAAGACGAGGTCTTGCCCTGGTTGCGACAGCAGTTTGGCGTTGCGCCAGGAACAGATTTAGCGCGGCTATTTGCCAATACAATTGGCGTTCCTCAGGGAATGTTCACCGCAGATTTTTTGCTGTCTTCCGAGAAGCGCAAACCGATCTTCGATGCCATCCTCAAGGTGGAAGAATATCGGATGGCAAATCAGCAGATGCTGTCCTTAGAAAAGTATGGTAAGGCAGAGTCCGAGGGTCTAGAACGCTCGATCGCCCAGTACAATGAATCGCTACAAGAGTGGGAGTCTCTGCGCGATCGCCATCTGTTTGTCAGCCGCGAAATCGCCGCTAGCGAAACGGCATTAGCGGGTCTTCAAACCGAGCTGGCAACGCTGCAAGTTGAGAAAGATCGACTAACGGCGCAGGCACAGCAAGTACAGCAAACTTCTGCAAAACTGCAAAACTTGACGGTGCAGATTGAAGGTAAACAGCCCGCAATTACCTTGCTCAATCAGTCGGTGCAGCGGGCGCAAGCCGCCGTACAAGTCTGTCAGGAAAATCGGGAAAACTACCAGACCTATGTACAGGCAGAGGTTACCTTAAAAGAGCTGGATCAACAGGCAAAACAGCGGCAGAGCATCCTCAGACAGCGAGAAGCGCAGCAAAAAGGACTCACCGATCTACAAACTCAACTCACCAAGCTCGATATCAAGCGGGAGGCGCTAGATCAAGCCTCAGCCGATCTGGAGCAGTTGCAGCCTTTCATCGCTCAGCAGACCGAGCTAGAACAGCAGCAGCTCAGCCTGATAGAGCAGCTTAACCAGCTCCAAGCCCTGAAGCCCGAACAGCAGAATCTCTCTCGGCAAATGGCAAAAATTCGGGCGGAGCAGACAAAGCTGAGTGCCGAAATCGAGCGGATTCGATCGCTAGAATCGTTGATCAGCCAAATTCCCGACTTAGAACTGAAGCGCGATCGCCTTCAGGAGCAGCTCAGCCGAGTAGAAGCCGCCAAGCAGTTTGAGTCAGAGCTACGGCAGTTGGTCAGTCAGGGAGAGGCACAGCGCGATCGCCATCAGTCTCAGGCTGAGCAGGCATTAGCCACCCTTCAAGCCGTTCAGCAAACGGTGCCGCTGTTGGCAAGTGCTTCTGTAGAAGCGGCACTGGCGACTATTCGGTTAGGCGTTGAACTCAACACAGATTTGCTCAACGCCCTCTGGCGGATCTTGTCAGATTTGTCGGAGCAGATTTCTGTGTCCAAGCTTCAGGAGCAGTTGCGCCAAATCAAAACACAGCTTGAGGCGGGCTATCAGCACAGAGCAGAATTTGCAGCGCTAGACTCAAAGCAGGCTCAGCAGACGCACTGGCAGACAGAATCCGCCCAACTTCAGGAACGCATCGACCAAATTGCTGCCGCCCTCGCCGCTGAACCCGACTGGTTAGAGAAGCGATCGCATTTCATAGCCGAGCTAAATCAACTCGCGAACCCTAAAGGACAGGCACAGCTTCTAGTCCGGGATCTTCAGCAAGCTGACGCCTTGAGCAGGCAATACGCTGCCCTCAAAGCTCAGTCCGCCAAACTAGAGGAGGCGATCGCCCTGCTTGAAACACAGCTCATGCAGTTTGCCGAGCTTGAAGATCAGATAGAGCAGCAAAAGCAGCTCCGCCAAACCCATCAGCCCACCTATCTGATCTATATGCAGCACCGCAATGATGCCAATCAGTTAGCAAAGTTGCAGGCCGACCTTCATCTCGCTTCTGAACAGTTGGCAGAGCTGGTGACAGAGCAATCCGCCTTACAAGTCGAGTATGAGCATCTGACCCAGACCTATGATCCGCAGCAGTGGCAGCAGATCCAGACCCTCTATGAAAAAACTCGCAGCGAAGCCGATCGCCTTGCTGGGGGGTTGCCTCAGCAGCAAAAACTCATGGCGCAGCTAGACAGCCAGCTTGCCATTCTAGACTCCATGGCTGAGAAGCGCGATCGGGCACAGGCAGACCTCAAGCAAAAAGACAAAGTTCGCAAATTCATCAGCTTTGCTCGCAAAGTCTACAAAGAAGCGGGGCCGCGCATCACCGAGCGCTATGTGCAAAATATCTCCCGCGAAGCCGATCGCCTGTTTCGGGAACTGCTCAACCGCCCCAACGTAGCTCTGGAATGGACGCGAGACTACGAAATTATGGTGCAGGAAGGGGCGCACTCTCGCCGATTTATTAACCTATCGGGAGGCGAACAGATGTGTGCAGCGCTGGCGGTGCGGTTAGCCTTGCTACGCGTTCTGGCAGACATTGATATCGCCTTCTTCGACGAACCTACCACCAACATGGATCGCCCCCGTCGAGAAAGTTTGGCAGAGGCGATCGCCAATATCAAAAGCTTCCGGCAGCTCTTTGTCATTAGCCATGACGACACGTTCGAGAAAATCACCGAAAACATCATTTTGGTTGAGCGCGATCCCCTAGATTAGCCCTAGATTAGATCGTATGACATTACATAATTGAGTTAGGACGAGTTATTTTTTGAGAGCCGCGCTCCGCGCGGCTCTCAAAAAATAACTCATTTGATCTAAGCGCGTAGCGCTATAGAGTAAACTAAGCAATCTATTTTGGTGCTGCAAGATGGTGATTTCTCCTGCATCCCAAGTCGAAATCTTCTATCCCACTGGCGATGGTAAACCCGTGGCAGAGACCTTTGACCATCTCTATGCGCTGCTAGTGACTCTTGAGGTGCTGCGGCAATACCTCACCGGACGACAAGCCACAGTTCTAGGCAATCAATTTCTTTACTATGCTCAGGGCTTTCCCCGCCTGCGCGTCGCGCCCGACGTGATGGTAATCTTTGGCGTAGAGCCAGGTGGACGAGACACCTACAAAACCTGGGAAGAAGGACAGATTCCTAGCGTGATCTTTGAAATCACCTCTCCATCGACTCGCCAAAATGACGAGCTTTCCAAGAAAAATCTCTACGCCCAGATGGGAGTGCAGGAATATTGGCAGTTTGACCCCAGAGGAGAGTGGATTACTGAAAAGCTGCGAGGGTACCGCCTCCATGATTTTGTAACGCTGGATGGCGAACCAGAATCAGTCTATGAACCCATTACCGACGGACACAGTCAAGTCCTGCAACTGCGGCTAACCGTCGAAGGTCTGCTGATTGGATTTTATCGGCTCGATACAGGTGGAAAGCTTCTGATTCCTGATGAACTAGCGGCAGCATTGCAGCAAGAAACTCAAACCCGACAGCAGGCAGAAGCGATCGCCGAAGAGCAGCGCCAAAGAGCCGAAGAGCTAGCGGCACAATTGGCACGATACCGCGATCGATTTGGGGAATTATAGCTGTCGCCAGTTCGCTTAGGACATTTTTGGTGGGGCGCAAAGCGCCCCACCAAAAATGTCCCCGTCTTAACCGCCTTGGCGGTTGCCACACCTGAAGCATAGTTTTTCAGAACACTGTCTGAAGAAATTCATTCTAAGAAATCCATTCCGGGTCAGCATGAAGCAATTAAAAACCTATGGACGCTGGGTGGTTTTGGGGGCGATCCTCTTCTTTTTAGTCACCACGCTCAAGCATCACTGGGAAGAAGTTGCCGCGATTCGGGTAACTGCCCTTGGCTACAGATATTTGATTGCTGGACTAGGCGTGACGCTGCTGGCGCATATTTGGTCAGGCTGGGTTTGGGGCTGGATTTTGCGAGAGCTAAATCAGCCTGCACAGCCCTCCTGGAGTATTGCCACCTACCTGAAAACCAACATTGCCAAGTATCTGCCGGGAAACATTTGGCAGTTTTATGGGCGGGTAATGGCAGCCAAAAATGTCGGATTTTCAGTCAGTGCAGCGACTCTTAGCGTTGTGCTAGAGCCTCTGCTAATGGCGGCTGCGGCATTGGCGATCGCCCTCATCGGCGCTCAACAAAACAATCAACTCTTGCAGGGATTAATTCTGATCGCCGTTTTAGCCAGCATTCACCCGCGTGTTTTGAATCCGCTATTGCAGGTTGCCAGTCGATTGAAGGGAAAGGGCAAGCCTGCGGATGAGCCTACAGAAACCCTGCAACTCAGACGCTATCCTTTGCGACCGCTCTTGGGCGAAGCGGGCTTTGTGCTGCTGCGGGCAACAGGATTTCTTTTAACCATGTCGGCGCTCAGCCCGATCGCCCCTGAGCAAATCCCGGCGCTGATCAGCGGATTCAGCTTTGCCTGGTTGCTGGGTCTCATCGTTCCTGGTGCACCGGGGGGCATTGGTGTATTTGAGGCGACGGCGATCGCTCTGCTGCATCAGTTCCCCACAGGCATTGTCTTGGGTAGCGTAGCGCTCTATCGTCTGGTGAGCATTTTGGCGGAAGCGATCGGTGCAGGGGTTGCTTGGAGCATGAGCCGACGCAAAAGGGCAAACGATTAGTTTTTACTTATAGATTTTATTTGATAATCATCTCGAAAATCATTGAGATAAGTATATGCCTACGCCGCAATTCGCAGTAGACTAATTTTCATGCGTTAAACCAATGCAGATTCAGTTTTAGATAGAAAAAAATCTATGTATCAGCAACAGTTCATCTGTTGCAGGGAGGTTTTCATGTCTAATTTTTCCCCTGTGAATCGACGCAAGTTTCTAGTTACGGCAGGTGCGGCTGCAAGCGCAACTTTCTTAAAAGGATGTCTTGGCAACCCTCCGGGTTCAGTGCCTAATGCTCAAGGTGAGGCAACATTTGCTGCTCCGCTGGTGAATATAGCGGTAGGGGATGCGCCCGAAACCCCGATCGTCAAGCTGGGCTATATCCCGATCGTTGAGTCTGCACCGCTGATCATTGCCAAAGAGAAAGGCTTTTTTAACAAGTACGGCATGACGGGAGCCGAGGTTTCCAAGCAAGCTAACTGGGGAGCGGCACGAGACAACGTTGAAATTGGTGCTGCTGCCGGGGGAATCGACGGTGGACAATGGCAGATGCCAATGCCTCACCTAATTTCCGAGGGGGTGATCACAAAAGGGAACAGAAAAGTACCCATGTATGTGTTGGCGCAGTTGAATACGCAGGGGAACGGTATTGCGATCGCCCAAAAACACTCGAATAAAGGTTTTGGGCTAGATATTAGCGGAGCTGCCGACTACATCCGCGGACTAAAGACAGCAGGCACTCCCTTCAAAGCGGCATACACTTTTCCAAAAGCCAATCAGGATTTCTGGATTCGCTACTGGCTAGCGGCTGGAGGCATCAATCCTGATACTGACATTAATTTGTTGGCAGTCCCGGCGGCACAAACGGTTGCCAACATGAAAACGGGCACAATGGATGCCTTTAGCACAGGTGATCCCTGGCCTTATCGAATCGTGGGAGATGGCATTGGCTTTGTGGCAGCCCTGACTTCCCAAATTTGGCCTGACCATCCTGAAGAATATTTGGCAATTCGATCGGATTGGGTGGACAAAAATCCCAAGGCAACCCAGGCGGTTTTGAAAGCGGTGATGGAGGCACAGCAATGGTGTGATACTCCAGAAAACCGGGAGGAGCTGGCAAAGATTTTGGCAGGTCGCAACTACTTCAATATTGCCCCCAAAATTCTGTCAGAACCCTACAAAGGCAAATATGACATGGGGGATGGCAAGCCTCAAATCAATGACGTCAAGGAGTCTACACTCTACTGGAAAGATGCGCGCGGCAATGTTTCCTACCCTTACAAAAGCCACGATCTATGGTTCCTCACCGAGAGCGTACGCTGGGATTTCCTGCCTGCTAGCACCCTGGCAAACGCCAAAACCATTATCGATAGAGTGAACCGCGAAGACCTGTGGAAAGAGGCGGCAAAGTCGTTGGGTATTGCTGCTACCGATATTCCTACCAGCACATCGCGGGGTATTGAGAAATTCTTTGACGGCACAGAGTTTGATCCTGAAAAGCCTGAAGACTATCTCAAGAGCCTCAAGATTAAGACGGTCAAGATATAGACGATCGCTTCCCGAATACTCATTGCTTTTGGAATGCTCAAGCAACCACCATTTGACTCAAAAAACGATTCCCTTAGAGAATAATTAGGAGTATATAGAATGACCGCTACTAAACTGCCAACTCGAAACACGTCAGACTTTTTAGGATCGATCGCCAAATTCTGGAAAAAGCAGGCTAAAAACATTTTGCCCCCCCTCTTTGGCACATTGGGTTTTCTGCTGGTCTGGGAACTATTTTCCCGCTCTGGACTGACCCAGCTTCCGGGGCCATCTAGCCTGTTTTTAGACGATCGCACCCGTACCTATTTGCTCTACCCGTTCTATGACTTGGGAGGATTGGATAAAGGGCTATTCTGGCAAACCTGGGCAAGCTTGCAGCGGGTGGCGATCGGCTATAGTGCAGCCGCGATCGTCGGCATTGGCGTGGGAGTCATTGTCGGGGTCAGTCCGATGATCTCGAAGGCGCTCGATCCGCTGTTTCAGTTTTTGCGGACGGTGCCGCCGCTTGCCTGGGTGCCGATCGCCCTGGCCGCTCTTCAGCAAAATGAACCTGCGGCACTATTCGTTATCTTCATCACCGCAATTTGGCCCATCTTGATCAACACGGCGGTGGGCGTGCGTCAAATTCCACAAGATTACATCAACGTCAGGCGAGTGCTGCAACTCTCAAATCGAAAGTTCTTCTTCAAGATTTTGATTCCCTCGGCATTACCCTACATCTTTACAGGATTACGAATTGCGATCGGTCTGGCATGGCTAGCAATTATTGCCGCAGAAATTGTCATGTCGGGTGTGGTTGGGATTGGTTTCTTTATCTGGGATTCCTACCAAAACAACTATGTCAGCCAAATCATTCTGGCATTAGTTTATATCGGTGCAGTGGGTCTTGTCCTGGACAAGGCGGCAGCATATATCCAGAACAGAATTGTTCCTGAAGATCCTAAATAGGATGTATTAGCCTTATCTCTTTAACATTTCTGAAAAATCCTCATTCAGGTGAAGTATCATGTCTGTTTTTGTTGCCATTGATCAAGTTGATAAGGTATTTCCGCTGTCGAGTGGCGGAGAGTATATTGCACTCAAAGGGATTAATCTAGAGATCAAGAAAGGAGAATTTGTTTCTCTCATTGGTCACTCTGGCTGTGGCAAATCGACGCTGCTGAATATGCTGGCAGGTCTAGATTTGGCGACGAGCGGCTCCGTGACCCTGGAGGGTAGCCCGATTACTCAACCCGGTCCCGATCGCATGGTGGTGTTTCAAAACTACTCGCTGTTGCCCTGGCTAACGGTGCGGGAAAACATTGCCCTTGCCGTAGATTCCGTGATGGAAGTCAGCAAAGCCGATCGCCAGGACATTACCGAGCGCCACATCCGCATGGTGGGGCTGCAACACGCCGCCGACAAACCCCCAGCACAGCTTTCAGGCGGTATGAAGCAGCGGGTGGCGATCGCCCGTGCCCTTGCCATCCGTCCTAAGCTGCTGCTGCTGGATGAACCCTTTGGTGCATTAGATGCCCTGACGCGGGGCAATCTGCAAGAGCAGCTGATGCAGATTTGCGAAGAGAATCAGGTGACGGCAGTCATGGTGACCCATGATGTCGATGAAGCCGTGCTGCTATCCGATCGCATCGTCATGTTAACCAACGGTCCCTGCTCCAAAATTGGCGGCATTCTGGAGGTAGACATTCCTCGCCCCCGCAAGCGCATGGAGGTGGTGAATCATCCCAGCTACTACAGCCTGCGATCGGAGATTATCTATTTCCTTAACCAGCAGAAGCGGATCAAAAAGCTGCGGGCAAAGAAAATGGAGGCGATCGCCCGTCACGGTCTGGAGAAAGTCAATCTGGAGCTAGGCTTTGTGCCGCTGACCGCCTGCGCGCCGCTGGTGGTCGCCAAAGAGAAAGGCTTTTTTGAGAAACATGGGCTAGATGAGGTAAGTCTGGTGCGGGAAACAAGCTGGCGCGGCATTGTGGACGGCATTGCCGGAGGCTATCTTGACGCAGTGCAAATGCCTGCTGGAATGCCCGTTTGGCTGACGGTGGGTGGACATCAAGACCGACCCATCCCCACCGTCAGCGGTCTGACCATGACCCGCAACGGCAATGCCGTCACCCTAGCAAGAAAATTCTACGAGCAGGGTATTTACAACGCTGCCGACTTCAAGCAGATGCTGCTCGACTCCGCCGATAGTCAGCACACGCTGGGCATGGTGCATCCTTCCTCAATGCACAACATCCTATTGCGCTACTGGCTGGCATCCGGCGGTATCGATCCCGATCGCGATGTTGTTCTCGAAACCATTCCCCCGGCACAAATGGTTGCCGATCTCAAAGCAGGTACAATCGACGGTTACTGCGTCGGCGAACCCTGGAATCTGCGGGCGGCGATCGAGGATATTGGCTTCACGGTGGCAACAGATTTAGAGATTTGGCAAGGACATCCCGGCAAGGTCTTGGGCGTAAAGGAAGAATGGGCGATCGCCTATCCCAATACCCACATTGCCTTAGTCAAGGCGCTCATGGAAGCCTGCCGATATTGCGCCGATCCGGCTCACGCGACAGAAATACAGGAGTTGCTGTCTCGCCGCGAATACCTCAGCACCAGCGAAGAATATATTCAGCTTGGCGACCCCAATGCCTATGTCTGCACCCTCGACAAACCTATGCGCGAGTATGCCCACCACCTGTTCTACGGCGATGGGGTCAATCGTCCTAGCCGTACCGAGCATCTGTGGATGATGACCCAAATGGCGCGGTGGGGAGACATTCCTTTCCCGCGCAACTGGCTAGAGATCTTAGAGCGCGTCTGTCGCGTCAGCGTCTTCAGCACTGCTGCCCGTGAACTCGGCGTACTAGACATGAAATACCACCGAGGGCCAATCCAGCTCTTCGATGGAGTCAAATTTGATGCCGAAGACCCGATCGCCTATCTCAACCACCTCACCATCAAACGCGATTTCAGCGTTGCCGAAGTTGCCCTCGACGCTCGCAGAGTAGCCGCATAGCCACCCCACATCCTTTCCACCTGCCCTACACATCTCCGACTCTCGCTGAACATTCTGCATCTTGCCCCCCAACCCTCCAATTCTAGGGACTTCCGGAGTTCAAAGTTCCCCAGAATTAGGGGATTTAGGAAGCTAGAGAGCCTAGCTCGTCCAATCCATCCACCCATTCACTCATCCACCCATCATGCTGAATCAAACCAACATTCGCCCTCCAGTCTCCCTCCAGGAAGATCACCCCCCTTTCCTGTCGATCGCCCATGTTTCCAAGGTTTATCCCACGCCCAAGGGTACCTATAATGTTCTACAAGATGTCAACTTAGCCATTCATCAGGGTGAGTTCATTTGCGTCATCGGTCATTCTGGCTGCGGCAAGTCTACCCTGCTGAATATGGTGTCTGGATTTGTTCAGCCCACTCAAGGCTCGGTAACGCTGCAAGGCAAACCCATCACTAAGCCTGGATTCGATCGCATGGTGGTCTTCCAAAACTATGCCTTGCTGCCCTGGCTGACGGCATTCGAAAATGTCTACCTGGGGCTAGATTCCGTCTACCCCGAAAAATCTGAAGCCGAGAAAAAAGCGATCGCCCGTGATCACCTAGCCATGGTGGGCTTATCAGATGCGATGGACAAAAAGCCAACCCAGATTTCGGGCGGCATGAAGCAGCGGGTGGCGATCGCCCGTGCCCTGGCAACCCGGCCGCAGGTGCTAATTCTGGATGAACCCTTTGGCGCGTTAGATGCCATCACTAAAGAGGAACTGCAAGAGGAGCTTTTGAAGATTTGGAATGAGCACCGCTGTACCGTGCTAATGATCACTCACGATATTGATGAGGCACTGTTTCTCGCCGATCGCCTGGTGATGATGACGAATGGCCCTGCGGCTGACATTGGCGAAATCATGACGATTCCCTTCCCCAGACCGCGCGATCGCACTCGTATCATGGAAGATCCTGAATACTACAAGTTGCGAAATGAAGCGCTAGATTTTCTCTACAATCGATTTGCCCACAGAGATTAGCCCACAGAGATTAGCCCAACCCATCTAAATCTATTTGTGCCAGCAGTGACTCGATAGGCATCTGAATCTGGGTATGAGTTTTTTGAGCGGGGGCGCTCTCCGCACCTTTCGAAAAAACTCATACCTAAAACCAGCAACGCTAAAATATAGTATTCTCCTGATCTCTACTCCGTAAACCTGATGAGCGTCATTGTCTTTGGCAGCATCAACATGGATCTTGTGGCTCGAACGCCGCGAATTCCGGCTCCGGGAGAAACGCTGACTGGGCATGGGTTCGCTATGATTCCCGGTGGTAAAGGTGCCAATCAGGCGGTTGCCGTAGCGCGTCTGGGGGTGCCAACTCAGATGGTTGGGCGAGCCGGTTCCGATAGTTTTGGACAAGATCTTGTGAAAGCATTGAGGCATAGCGGCGTAGGGTGCGATCGCGTCACGATTGATGACTCAACTCAATCAGGAATTGCTCTGATTACGGTGGAGGATACAGGTGAGAACAATATTGTGATTATTCCAGGAGCCAATGGGCGAATCGATGAGTCAGACTTAGAGCGTTTAAAGCAAATCTTGCCCTCTTCTAAAGTCTTGATGCTTCAGCTAGAAATTCCTCTCTTGATGGTAGTAGCCGCAGCTAGGGCAGCTAAAGCGATCGGCGTAACGGTGATTCTCGATCCGGCTCCAGCGCGATCGGATTTACCTGACGAACTTTATTCGCTGATTGATATCCTTACTCCTAATCAAGTCGAAGCCAGCCAGCTTGCAGGAATCCCAGTAACAGATCTTGAGAGCGCTGCCAAAGCCTCCGCCATTTTGTACAAGCGCGGTATCCCCACAGTTATCACCAAGCTAGGGGAGCAAGGATCTTACTGCATTACCGAGATGGAATCTTTTTGTACCCCTGCTTTTCCGGTAGAATCGATCGATACGGTAGCAGCTGGAGACTGTTTCAACGGCGGGTTGGCGGCTGGACTGGCGCACGGAATGTCCCTGCGTCAAGCGATCGCACAAGCAACAGCAGCAGCAGCACTTTCTGTCACAAAAGCTGGAGCGCAGCCCTCTTTGCCCACTCAAGCCGAACTAGCAGTCTTTCTGGCTCGTCAGCCCTTTGAAAGCTAGGGATGAGCTAGGTCTGCTTGCAGGTACAGAACTCCTCCAGCGTTATACCAATATTAAGACCCAAACAGGGCAGATGATTTTGAGAGCAAGACTCAATAGCTGAGGTCAGCAAGCTAGCACATCAATCGCTCTAAATTTAATTCCCTGTTTCAATGATGTGAATATCAACTTCGTGGAGCGATCGCATCAATCGATCCACAAATGATCCTTTGAGCAAAATTTTCCATCTTGCTTTTTGGGTTTTTCCCAGTACGACCTGAGTAATTCGGCGCTCTTTGGCAACCTGGGCGATCGCTTCGGCAATATCGACATGAACAACGCGCAAAAACTCACCTTCAAACTCTTTGCACAAGCGTTCGCAAGTTTCTATATGCAGCGCCTCAGTTTTAGTCAAAAAGCGGTCTGAAGTGTTGACGAACAGAACTGAAAGGGGAGCCTTCATGTAGTCTGCAATGCGAGCGCCGCGACGGAGGAGCTGTATGGCGTTAGGATTGGTGGAAATGCAGACCAGCACCCGTTCGTGAATATTACAAAACTGCCTGCTGGTAGCAGTTTCCATGCCGTTAGCTTCGACATTATCTGCGATCTCTCGTAGAGCCAGCTCACGCAATGCAATCAGGTTTCCTCGCTGAAAAAAGTTTTGCAGCGATTGTTCAATTTTTTCAGGAGCATAGATTTTGCCGTCCCGCAGACGTTCTTGCAGCGTTTCCGGCGTAACGTCTACGACAACAATTTCATCAGCACTTTCAATAATGCGATCGGGTACACGCTCGCGAACGACAACTCCCGTGATTCTAGCCACCAGATCGTTCAAGCTTTCCTGATGCTGAATGTTAACTGTGGAGTAAACATCAATTCCCGCATTCAAGATAGCTTCAACATCCTGGTAGCGTTTTTCTCGTTCTGAGCCAGGTACATTGGTGTGTGCTAACTCATCTACTAGCACAAGCTGCGGACGACGCGCCAAGATAGCATCTGTATCCATTTCTTCAAGGACAATCCCTGAGTGCATAACATGCTTGCGAGGGAGGATTTCTAAGCCAATCGACTTTTCTGCCGTCTCTTTACGGCGATGGGTTTCTAGAAGCCCAACGACAACATCTATGCCCTCTCGTTTCAGACGATGTCCTTCTTCCAGCATTTTATAGGTCTTGCCCACACCCGGAGCCATGCCGATGAAGATCTTATGTTTACCTTTACGAGTGCTGCTGCTATAGAGTGTATCGGGGGATGGATTGTACATTATTCTGGGATTTCAAGGTGAATCAGTCTATGACCTGCTAATAAGAGACTTACTGAATGATTAAAAGAAGTTTTTGCAATCTGTAAATGGAAAGTCGATCGCATGAGGACGTAAAAATGGTGCAACAGCCCACACTAACTCAGACTGTTCTCGCAGATCGGAAATATGATGCCACTTGCGGGTCAGCGGCTCATAGACAGTAGCTGAAACTGAACTCGAAGCGCCTGAGGCAGGATTTACCTCAGCCTGCGGCAAAAAAGTCAAATCCTCCAGCACCTCTGACGCAAACTGATAGCGGCGATTTATTGCGGGTTGCAACAGTCGATTAAGGATATGAGCGAGAGAGGAATCGATCGGATGAGGCAGAAAGTTTTGCCAGTTCCAGGCATCCTCACCTGTATCAAATAGATCAAAAGGGGGCATTTGAGTCAGTAAATGAATACAAGTAACTCCTAAACTATAAAGATCGCTAGCGAAGACCGCCCTGCCGCGAGTTTGCTCAGGTGCAGCATACTCGGCGCTACCAATTAAGGTGCCTGTCTGGATAGGTAAATCCTCGGCGATCGCTTTGGCAGCACCAAAGTCTACTAGAACAAGCTGTCCATCCTGACGGTGGCGAATGATGTTTGCAGGTTTGATGTCGCGGTGAATGATATGGCGATCGTGGATGAATTGCAAAACGGGCAATAGCTGGGTGAGAAGTTGGCGAATTTGAGCAGCCTTAAACGCGCCCGCCTCAGCCAATTCTTGCTCTAGCGTCTGACCCTCAATAAACTCTTGCACCAGATAACCCTGTCCACCCTGTTCAAACAGGTCTAGCAGGGCTGGAATCTGAGGATGTTGTCCCAATTCTGCTAATCTCAGACCTTCCTGCCGCAGCGCATTTCTGGGCTGACTTTCGCAGGTTGGCAGAGGAGACATAATCTGCTTAATTACGCAGTACGGCTGAGCGGGCTGGAGCTGATCGAATGCCAGAAAAGTTTTGCCGAATCCGCCCTGTCCAATCCATTTGTGGAGGCGATAGCGGTTTTGAAGCAGTCCGCTACTCGGAAAATTTTCGGAGAGATTATCGCCCGAAAAGCCATGTGAAGAGGTTGAAACTGGGAGGTTATGGCTCATAGACTGAGACTAGAGGAGCGATAGAAGGTGAGGGGGCGAGTAGGTGAAGTCATGTATTCCACCTACCCATTTTACTAAAGCTAGAATCCTAAGCTGGCTGTAGAGCATCCAGCGCTAGATTGAGCTTAAGGACATTAACGCCGGGTTCGCCAAAAATACCCAAAAATCGCCCCTCGGTGTTTTGAGCAATCAATGGCTCAAGCTGGATAGGTTGAAGGTTCCTAGCGGCTGCAACTCGCGTCACCTGATTACGAGCGCCCTCTACGGTGATATGGGGGTCAAGGCTAGAACCAGATGTGTAGAGTAGATCGGCAGTGGGTTTAATTCCTGCCTGTTCAAGTCTGGGTAAGTCTCCTGCGATCGCCTGACTCGGATCTGGATCGCTTTTACCCTGGATGCGATCGAGCAGTGCAGAGTTGCTGGGTGCTAAGTTACTGGCTCCTGAAACTCCGGTTTTCAGAATACCCGCATCGTCTTTTTGAGGATCAGCCGTGCTGTAGCTAGTGGTGCTGGGGCGGCTGTTGAAATAGCGATCGGATGTGAAAGGTTGTCCAATGAGAGCAGAACCTACCACAGTACCTTGCGCATTTTTAATCAAGCTGCCGTTGGCTTGGTAAGGAAAAACGAGCTGTCCAAAAGCAATCATCACCAAGGGGTACAAAATGGCTGTCAGCAGCCAAAGCACAAAGGTCGTTCGAACGGCTCTACTGGCTTCTCTAGCAAAACTCATAGCTAACAAAACTCATGGTAAGGAATGGAAAGTGAATGGAAGTTAGAATCTTTCAGGTTGAAACATCACCACAAAAAGATAGGCAGAAAGGCACACAGTGGCAATACCAAGCAGAGTCAATGCCCAGACCTGTAAGCGATCGAGTTCTCCTCCGGTAGCTGCCAAAACTGCGGGCGCAAAGAGGGTATTAAAGCATAGCGCTAAAAACAGATACGAGGGAAGCTTGCGTCTACGCCAAGCAGACCAAAATTCACCCATATCTTCGAAAGCTTGGGAGGAATAGAATGATATCAGGTATTGATTAGGAGCGGGAGATTTCATAGAGAGTAGATTCTGAAGGAATACAGAAGGAATACAGATTCAGTGAACAAGGCTCTTAAGAAATGGGCAGAATCAGATCGATAAGCTTGATGGCGATAAACGGAGCAATTACGCCACCCACTCCATAGATTAAGATATTGCGTTGCAGGAGCTGATTCGCGGTGAGCGGGCGAAACTCTACTCCTTTAAGCGCTAAAGGAATTAGGGCAAGAATAATCAGCGCGTTATAGATCAAGGCTGAGATGATTGCCGACTGCGGACTCTTCAACCCCATGACGTTCAGAGAGCCGATGCCTGCCGCCGCAAAGATTGTCGGGATAATGGCAAAGTATTTGGCAATATCATTGGCGATCGAAAAAGTGGTCAAAGCGCCTCGCGTAATCAGGAGCTGTTTGCCGATCGCCACTAGATCAATCAACTTGGTGGGGTCAGAGTCTAAATCCACCATGTTTGCGGCTTCCTTTGCCGCCTGTGTGCCAGAGTTCATGGCCACACCAACGTTAGCTTGAGCTAGAGCCGGGGCATCATTCGTGCCATCGCCCGTCATGGCAACGAGCTTGCCTTGTGCCTGCTCTCGGCGAATGACATCAATTTTATCTTCTGGCGTAGCCTCCGCAATGAAATCATCCACACCTGCTTCTTCAGCAATCACAGAAGCGGTAATTCGGTTGTCACCCGTCAGCATGATCGTGCGTACCCCCATGCGGCGAAGCTGGTCAAAACGCTCTCGCAATCCGGGTTTAACAATATCTTTTAGGTAGATAATGCCGTATACCTCACTATTTCTACAAACAGCTAAAGGTGTACCGCCCAATCTCGACACTCGCTCATAGGCTGCGTCGAGATCGGCAGAGAGTGTGCCCCCGCGCGATCGCACAAACCCCTTGACGGCATCCACTGCACCCTTACGCGCCTCGCCACCATCAGGTAAATTGGTACCGCTCATGCGAGTCCGCGCCGAGAATTCGACCCCCTCAGCCGCATTGCGATCGAAGTCAACGGTGGCTCCCATTTCTTCTGCTAGCCGCACGATCGATCGTCCTTCAGGCGTTTCATCAAAAACGCTAGCTGCCAGAGCTGCTTGAGCAACCGCCTGTTCAGAATAGCCGTTAATCGGAATAAATTGGCTGGCAAGCCGATTCCCCAACGTAATGGTTCCGGTTTTATCCAGCACCAGTGTGTTGATATCTCCACAGGCTTCTACCGCCCGTCCAGAAGTGGCAATGACATTAAACTGTGCTACCCGATCCATGCCAGCGATACCAATAGCGCTCAGCAATCCGCCAATGGTAGTGGGAATCAGCGCAACCAATAGCGCGATCAGAATAGCGATCGTCGTAGGAGACTGCACATAGTTTGCTAGAGGAGACATGGTGGCGATCACGATCAGGAAAACCTGGGTCAGCACCACCAGCAGCACGGTGAGGGCAATTTCGTTCGGGGTCTTCGACCGCTCTGCACCTTCCACGAGGGCGATCATGCGATCGATAAAGCCCTTACCCGGATCGGAAGTAATGCGGATGACTAGCTCATCTGATAACAGACGCGTACCGCCTGTTACCGAGCTGGCAATGTCTGTTCCAGGTTGCTTCAGCACGGGAGCCGATTCTCCAGTAATAGCTGACTCATCCACTGAGCCAATGCCCTGAATCACATCGCCGTCTGAGGGAATCATGTCTCCAGCAATGACCTTGACCTGATCGCCCCGCCGCAAATCCGTAGAGCTAACTTCCTGCACAGAGCCATCGGGCAGCATTTTGCGGGCAACTGTATCCGATCGCGTTGCCCTAAGCGAATCTGCCTGCGCCTTGCCTCGTCCTTCGGCAACCGCTTCGGCAAAGTTGGCGAAAACAAGGGTAAAAAACAGGATGAAGGTAATCAGTCCATTAAAAATCTGCTGGTTTAGGCCTGTATCTGGAACGTTACCAAACAAATTTGGGTTAAAGGTCACGAGTGCGGTCACGATCGTCCCGACCCAGACGATAAACATCACCGGATTTTTGACGGTAATCCGAGGATCAAGTTTGATAAAAGCCTCTTTAACAGCCCGTTGATAGAGTCCGCTCATATCGGCTTTGGGCGTATGTCTGCGAGATTCCCGTGGGCCGCCTGGAGCGCGGGGTGGAGTCGATGAAAATTGGTTGCTGGATTCCATAGTGGGTTCTAAAGAGCGCAGATTTGAAGAGTTTTGAGTGAGGGGATGGGCGAAGTCTGATGCTATCTATTCAAGTGACCTCATCCCGCTGGATTCAGCCGCCTTTAGCAATTTGAAAAGCTTCGGCGATCGGCCCTAACGCCAAGACCGGGAAGAAAGTGAGGGCGCCCAGGATCAGCACTACGCCAGCAGTCACACCTGTGAACAAAAACGTATCGGTGCGAAGCGTCCCAACAGTCATCGGTACAGGCTGTTTACGAGATAGGCTGTCTGCTAGCAGCAGCAAGGCAATGATGGGAATATAGCGTCCACATAATAAGCTGAAGCAGGTGCTTAGGTTCCACCACAGCCCTGTAGAAGCAGGTTGAGAATCTGCTAATCCTTCAAAGCCCGAACCGTTGTTAGCTGCGGCTGAAGCATATTCGTAGATGACCTGGCTAAGACCATGAAACCCAGGGTTGCTAATGCCTGAAAGCGTTTCAGGGAATGCTAGGGAAATCGCTCCTGGAATCAAGATGGCGATAGGATGTACCAGCAAAATCAGAAAGCTGGCTAGAACTACCTCTCGCTTCTCAATTTTGCGTCCCAGAAATTCTGGAGTCCGTCCTACCATCAGCCCTGTGACAAACACAGCTAGGATCAGGTAAGCAAACAGGTAAGCTGTTCCAGTTCCCTGCCCACCCCAAATAATTTGCAAAAACAGGTTGGACAACAGGACAAAGCCACCAAGCGGCATGAATGAGTCGTGAAGGCTATTGACTGCCCCACACATTGTTCCTGTTGTCGTGGTGGCAAACAAAGCAGACTGCGCCCAGCCGAAGCGAACCTCCTTTCCTTCTAAGTTAGGTTGTACGCTTCCTAGCAAAGAATTGACAGCAGGGTTTCCTTGATACTCGCCTATTGCTGTTAAGGTGACAAATAGCAGGTAAATCGCCAGCACCATGCTGTAAATCAACCAAGCCTGCCTGCGACTGTTGGCAAATACACCATAGGTGTAGATAAAAGCCGAAGGAATGACTACCATACCGACAATCTGAATGAGATTAGTGGCTGGGTTAGGGTTCTCAAAGGGATGGGCAGAGTTAATCGCAAAGAAGCCGCCGCCATTCTCTCCCAATTGTTTGATAATTTCAAAATGAGCGACTGGCCCCCGCGCGATCGCTTGACTCAATGCCGGATTTTCGAGCGTGGGTACCACAACTGGCCCTGCCAGCGTTTCAGGCACACCCAACAGAATTAAAGCTACTGCACCAACAATGCTGATTGGCAACAAAATCCTGGTAATCGATCGAATCAGATCCACGTAGAAATTTCCTAGCGGTCTGCCTGTTAGACCTCGAATGAAAGCGATCCCAACCGCCAGACCTGTTGCCGCTGACGTAAACATATGGTATCCCAAGCCAAGCATCTGACTGCCATAGCTGAGGGTTGTCTCACCAGAGTAGTGCTGCTGGTTAGTGTTAGTGATAAAAGAAATCGTGGTGTGCAGGGCAGTATCCCAGGTTGGAGCACCCAGACCCGTAGGATTTAAAGGCAACCATCCCTGATTCATGATTAGAAAAAAGATCAGTAGCGCCATAGCCACGTTACTGTACAGAATCGCCCTGGCGTACTTCCAGCCTGTCATCTCCTCCTTCGTCTCAGTCCCTGTCAACGAGTAAAGTATTCGTTCTACAGGTACCAACACTGGGTCAAGCAGAGTTTTATGTCCCAGATACACGCGAGCCATATACCCCCCAAATGTGGGAGCCAACGCGACGAATAGGGCGATCGTCAACGCAATTTGCAACCATCCTTGAAACATGAATCCAAAAGGCTCCAGGTAGATTAAGTAAGTCAAGATTTTCTAGTTAAGGCAATCTTATCGGGCTAATGAGATGGGTGAAGATAGCACGACGCAACTGCGTTCTAAGCCAACACTTTTGCGACAAACCTTGACTGTAGAGGTCTTAATAAAATCAATCAAATGATTCTCAAATTTCATCATCTCGCCTTTCTAAAGGAAACACAAGATATAGGTTGCAATCTATTCAGGTTTTATATGACAAGATATAGCTTTAATTGAAAAACGTTTAGATGTGTTTAGATGTGATCTATATTTCCAGGTATAGAGCACATCTAAACATGCGTTTTAGTCTGAAAACCTCTTATTTTCTATAGCTTTTAGAATTTAATAGATAAGTTTGCTTTATTGCGAATCTATTAAATTTACGGCAACTACTCGATCGATGAATCTCAAATTGTTTAAGCCATCTTCGATCGCCAGAGATCCTCGCACGAGCACGCTCTGGATTATTTTGGGGCTATTTGTTACCGTCATTATTCTTGAATTTTCCACCCCGCCCGAATACGTGTTTGGGTATCTCTATATTGGTCCAGTCTTGTTAGCCACCTCTCGCCTCAGTCGGACAAATGCTGTCAAAATTACGTTAACTGCGGCAGTCTTGACGATGCTAAACTCCTGGCTTCCAGAGAACAGAGTGCTGAGCAGTTCAATTGTTGCCAGCCGCGCGATCGCCGTTTTAGCCATGCTGGTGACGGCGGTGTTGAGCGATCGTAACCGCTGCTATGAAGAGGCTTTAGCTCAGCAGCAGGCAAAGCTTCAGGCTCAAGAAAAGCTGGCAGATATGCGGGAAGATTTTGTCTCGACGCTGACCCATGATCTAAAAACTCCGCTGCTAGGGGCGATCGAAACGCTCAAGGCATTTCAGCAAAGCGCGTTTGGCATAGTTTCGTTGAGGCAGCAAAAGGTTTTGGCAACGATCGTGCGCAGCCACCAGACTAGCTTACAGCTTGTGGAAACACTGCTGGATGTCTATCGCAACGACACAGAAGGACTGGTTTTGCAAAACAATCCCACCGACCTAGTAGCGCTGGTTGAAGAGGTGGCAACTAGCTTAACGGAGTTGGCGGCAAGTCGGCGAGTGCATATCTCCTTTAGCTATGGAGAATCTGACTTTCGCAGGTTTCTCTGGGTCAATGGCGACGCTCTGCAACTGCAACGGGTATTTGCCAATTTGCTCACTAATGCCATTAATCACTCTCCCAGAGGTGGCAAGGTAGAGGTCGTTTTAGAATCTCATGCCTCAAGCCAGATGGCAAAGGTGATGGATAGCGGAGCCGGGATTACTGAAGAAGAGCTTCCTCATCTATTTGAGCGATTTTATCAGGGACACAGCGATCGCCATGCTAAAGGTTCTGGGCTAGGGCTTTACTTAACGCGTCAAATTATTGAAGCTCACGGGGGCACAATTTGGGCAGAAAACCGCTCTCCTAATGGCGCAATCTTCGGCTTTCGCTTGCCTACTTTTCCGCACTATCCCTCTACACCGTCAATAGAATCCTGAAAGCATCTGGCGATCGCCCTTACGACTCTAGCCACTTCGATCAGCGCGCTGGGCTACCAACGCCTTAAAGCTCGTTTCACCTTTACGAACCTTTACACGATCGCGTTTTTGCTGATGAGAATTGGCTATTGGGTGATTAGCTTTGCCCGTAGCTATGAGGTATGGCTGTCGCCACTTTGCTTAGGACGTTTTTGGTGGCGCGCTCCGCGCGCCACCAAAAACGTCCTTGTCCTAACCTCGCTGTCTACAGCTATAGTTTTAGTCGGGTTGGCGATCGGAGGGTTGGGGATAGGACTTCTGATGCCCAACATGAATGTATGTTTGACTTCATCCACCCCGGCTGCATTGCGAGGTCGAATTTTGGGAGGACTAACGACTAGCTTTTTCTTCAATGATTTTCATAGACAATCGGCTTTAAATCGTTTGACTAATCGCATTCAACGTTTGACGTAGCCAAACATTCGCAGCATCTTTATCTGCCAACTTGCTCCACAGCATAGAGACTGTCCAGGCTTCTGTTTCAATGGGCAGCTCAAATAGTTCTAGACTATGCGATCGCGCAAGCTGTACAGCAACACGGTAGGGCACAGTTGCCACTAAATCGCAGGCGGCAAGAATTGCCGGAAGTGCCAGCATATGGGGTGTGGTAATTGCCACCCGACGCTGGAGATGGCGCTGAGCCAAAAGTTCATCGATTTTACCTGTCGTGTCTCGCCGCAGTGTCACCAGGGCATGAGGTTGGCTCGCAAAGGTTTCCAGCGCCATTGTGCCACGGGCGATCGCCGGATGCCCCCGGCGGGCAATGCCGACAAAATGCTCTTGGAACAGAGCCATACTGTGGGTTTGATGGGGTAGGGTTGGAAACACCCCTAACGCCACATCAATAGCGCCTTGTTCTAGTAAATCACCCACGCTATCTTTCTCAAAACCAATCAGCCGAAAGTTGAGATACGGAGCCTGTTGACCACAAAACCCCAGCAGGGAGGGCAGCACAACCGAGCTAGTGTAATCAGAACTGCCGATCGCCAGCCGACGGGATGAGGTTTTAGAGTCAAAAACTTGACTGGTTTCAAGGGTCTGCCGAATCTGATTCAGAGCAGACACAATGCCTGAAGCAATCTCTAGGGCTTTGCTGGTCGGCTGCATCTCCCGACCCATCCGCATAAATAGCTCATCTTCAAACACCCCTCGCAATCGCCCCAATGCCGCACTCACCGCAGGCTGCCCCAAATGCAGTCGTTGGGCAGCAAGGGTGACGCTCCGTTCTTCTAGTAGAGCTTCAAAGGCAACCAGCAGGTTCAAGTCGATCGCGCTTAGATCAATCGATTTCATTGATTTTAACTATCTTAAAAATCAATTTGCTTAATTTATAGCCTACTGCTAAATTGCCAGTAGAAGCACATTTTGAAATGGAAATCATGACAAAACTGTTTGCGATCGTCGGTATGGGAGATGGCATGGGGCTAGCGATCGCCCGACGGTTTGCCCAAGAAGGGTTTGCGATCGCCATGATTGCCCGCAACGCCGCCAAGCTTGAAAGATTTCAGGCAACGCTTCAAGCCGAAGGATTTGAGGCTCATGCCTTTGCTGCTGATGCGGGTGAAGAAGCCTCTTTGCAATCTGCGTTTACATCCATTCAAGCCCAGTTAGGTAGTCCAGAAGTGATGGTTTACAACGTGGCTACACCCAAGATGGAGAAAATTCTGAACGAAACAATGGATACCTTGGCGATCGATTTCAAGATCAACGTTGCTGGAGCATTAGCCGCCACAAAAGCTGTATTGCCTGCCATGCAAGCCCAAAGGCAAGGGACAATTCTGTTCACAGGTGGCGGCTTTGCGATGTATCCCAGCTCAGATTTTGGTTCGCTTTCATTAGGCAAAGCCGGGATCAGAAGTCTTGCCAAAATGCTGGCTGAGGCATTGAAACCTGACGGCATCCACGTGGGCACCATCACGATTTGCGGCACCGTGAATCCTGAAGATCCCCAATATAGTCCCGGTCAGATCGCTGAACAGTATTGGGCTTTTCATACCAATCCCGACTCTGACTCAGAAATCGTTTACTAACTCACGACAGGGTAGTCCTCAAAAGGTAATGATTTTTTGTTGTAGGGGCAAAGCCCCTACAACAAAAAATCATTACCTGAACCCTATTACTCACGACAAAACCACAGCGTACTAACCATGACTGAAATTGAGAGCCAGAACTTAGCGATCGCCCGCACCTTTATTGAACAGTTCTTAGGCAAAGGCGACATTAGCATTGCCCCAGAAGTTTTAGATGAAAATGTGCAGGCGATAACAGGACTAAAGCCCGATGGCCCGATTAACGGACGGGAAGAGTATAAGCAGATCTTCAGTGCCTTCTATGACGCTTTTCCACCGATTCCGGGTTCAGAAATGCTCATTGAAGATCTGTTTGCCGCAGGCGATCGCGTAGTGGTTCGCTTTCGTTCCGTTCAGAAACACACAAAAGACTTTTTTGGCGTTGCGGCAACTCATCGGGATATCACCTTCATTGAAACCCATGTCATGCGCTTACGGGACGGCAAGATTGTCGAAAATGTGGTCAGCGCTACTAACCTAGAGTTTGAAATGTTGATGGCTCCTGTGCTGACACCATCGATTCTCAAATAGAGCTAAACTCAAGGTCTATCAAAGCATTTCTACTGCTGAACTTTATTATTTCGCTGCTTCTTTAATTGGGTAATCGACCGAGTCCTAATAAAGTTTTTTAGTGAGAACGTCTTGTCCGCGATTCAATGCGAACGAGACGTTTTATTTTAGCGAGCAGAGCGCGATGCAGATCCTCGCTTTAGGAGCGATCGCTCCCCCAATCAGGCAATTTTTCATAATTCAGTTAGAAAGGGCTTAACTTAGAAAGCGATTGTTCATGAGTCAGCGATCGCCCCTTTTTGCCTCACCTGAATCCAGCATAATTAAACCATAGAGTTAAGACCTAGAGTTTGGTGTTTGCCCATGACTCAAGAACTAGGACTCAAAAACTATGACTCAAGAACTGCTGAAAATCAAAAAAATCATTCCTGAGCTTGACATTAGCCCCCATGGTCATTGAGAGCAATACGCCCCTGGACAATTTTCAATCTGAAAAACAGCAGCTCTTGGTGGGGTCGTCCTCAAAATCTAATGATTTTTTATGGGGTGAGCAAAGCCTACCCCATAAAAAATCATTACATAAATACCAGTACCCTTGGTGAAACCGCTTTTGCACCTGTTTGCAAACTACGACCTAAGGATCAGTAATTTGTAGACAAGAAAGATATAATTCTCAGCTTAAATGCTCTAAGGCAGATGCTCTAAAGACAGCTCATTCACTAGACAGGTAGAAATGGATCATGGCAATTATTGCGCTAAAAGCTTGGTACATTCAGGAATATGAGCCAATTCGTGAATTAGAGAAACGTCCCCATGACCTTCGCCTAAGCAAAAATAGTTTGCTAAAGTCTGCTCTTAGGGCGGATTTTTTGGAAGACAGCGCAGAAGTTCGGGAGTCAGCCTGGTTTAAGCGCTATCTAGACGGAGAAACGGTCGAATTTTACATTGAGGGGAGCGGTGGCTACGCCATCTCCAATATTGATTTGATCAGCCATGAGCTGTACTTCACCAAGAAGGATGTCATGGCGCAGCTGGAGCCGACCATTTTCCTCTGCTACCAAACTGAATTTTTGGAGTCGAGCGATCTGTTGAGGGAGTCGATTCAGTCGGTGCTGGAGAGGCTGAACAAGCGATCGCGTCTGCCCATCACCCTAGAAGAATCCCATCGCCTCACCGAGGGACCTGTCCGACTCAACAGTACCCTCATGCGCAAAATCCGCAAGAGTCTACTGTTTGTTGCCGACGGTACGCCAATTTTGCAGATTGATGGCAGTCCACCACAGCCTGTCCCTAGCCCCAAAGTCTGTGTTGAGGTGGGGTATGCGCTGCACTGCAAGCGCACGGAGCAAATTTTGCTGGCTCACATGGAGCGATCGGACATCAACGGGCAGTTTTTGTTTGATGTGCCCAGTGGCAATCGCATTCAGTTTCGCGGCAAGACCGAGCTGAATAAGCTGCTGCCCCAGGCGATCGAAACTCAGCTTCAGCGGTTTAATTTGCTCTAGTTTAATTGGCTCTAAGGCTTGCTTTGGGAGCGTCTCCTAAACTGTTGGCTCAGCACATCCAGCCTTGAGCAGTGCCAGTAGTCGACATGCGCGCAAATCAACCCCTCAGAATTTAGCGTCAGTTCGCTCCAGCCTGGAATCTGAGTACGTGGCTTCCAGGGCAGCGGAGTTGTCCAGCTTAGCGTCCAGTCGGTGCGAATCTGGTCATCAGTTTGCTGGATGTCATGCAGATCGAGCTGCGGATCGATAAACCAGGTGTTAATGAACCCAATCATCTGACGGTAGCGATCGCACCCCCGAAATTCGTTCATCGGGTCTTTGAAGTAAACGTCCGACGCGTAAACGCCATAGGTCTGGTCTTGCGGAAATTTGCGGTAGTCTGCTTTCAGGATTTCTAGGATATCCATGAGCGATGATGTTGAGGTGGCATGACACCCCTGCACTCTAGCAAGAAGTATCGCTCTAATGCACATCACCCCGATACACACTACAGCCTTACGTCTTCACCCACAGCAAGATCTAAAAGCTGAACTGGAAGCCTTCGTCCAAACACAAGGAATTGAAGCCGCCTGCATTATCACCTGTGTTGGTAGCCTCACCCAAGCCGCGGTGCGGTTTGCGGGTCAGGCTGACGGCACTCTACTAGAAGGCAAATTCGAGATTGTGTCCTTAGCAGGCGTGATGTCGAGGCACGGGTCGCACTACCATATGGCGATCGCCGACTCTACTGGACGCACCCTAGGCGGACATGTAATGCCGGGATGCCTGATTTACACCACTGCCGAAATTATTATTGGCATTTTGCCCCACCTCAGCTTTTGGCGAGAACCTGACCCCATCACGACCTACCAAGAGCTGGCGATCGGCTTTATTGATCCCAAAGACCTTATTGATCCCAAAGAGTAGAGAACGCGATGTGCGACTCTTTTTCTAAAGCTCTTGATCTACGTGGGGCAGGCATCTTGCCTGCCTAGATTCGGACGGGCAAGATGCCCATCCTACAAGACTTTCAGACCAAGTTACACATCGCGTCATACCCTAACTGAGGATACCGGGATTCTGCCGATCGCTCAAACCTTAGCAAAATTCATCCGGCTCAAAAATGCCTTCAGCCGATCGCTCTTGGGCTGATCTAACACCTGTCGAGCCGCACCTTCTTCTTCCACCTGTCCCTGGTTGAGAAACAGCACCCGATGGGCAACCTCGCGGGCAAACTGCATCTCGTGGGTGACGATCGCCATGGTCATGCCTTCTTCGGCTAGCTGCTGCATCACGGCTAAGACTTCGCCCACTAATTCTGGATCGAGGGCGCTAGTGGGTTCATCAAACAGCATGATTTTGGGCTTCATACAGAGGGCACGGGCGATCGCCACCCGCTGTTTTTGCCCGCCGGAGAGCTGGTCTGGGTAAGCCTCCGCTTTTTCTGCCAAGCCGACTTTATCGAGAAAAAATCGCGCCATCCGAGAGCTTTCTTTAGCAGGTTGCCCCAAAACCTTCTGGGGAGCCAGCGTCAGATTATCCAGCACCGTCATGTGGGGAAACAGGTTGAACTGCTGAAACACCATGCCCACCTGAGCGCGCAACTGCCGGAGCTGCTGGAGAGAAAGGTCAGGATGCGACAAATCCATGCCGTTGACGATGAGCTGTCCACCATTAATTGCCTCCAGCCGATTGAAACACCGCAGCAGCGTACTTTTGCCGCATCCTGACGAGCCGATAATTGCCACCACTTCGCCTGACTGAATGGAGCCACTGATACCCTTCAAGACGCGCAGTTCTCCGTAGTTCTTTTCAAGCTGAGTGAATGCGATCGCGGGGTCAGAGGTCATGGCAGGAGAAGAATAGTAAGGAGTTCATTTAGTCTAAAGCTGATCGAGTATTCTAGAAGCCCTAGAGCCGATCGCTCTGCTAAAAATACCACAGGCTGTTGGAATTCCACAGGCTGCTGAAAAACTCCACAGGCTGCTGAAAAACTCCACAGAGTGTATGGAGAGCAACATTTATTGACTGACCTTTGTAAACTGACTCTATGTAAACTGGCTCTATGTAAGATGACTGCATAAACGCCTTTATGAGTTGATTATCGTAGGTTCACACCTTGATCCTTTCGGACAACAAACTTTGAGGAGAAAAGATTCAGCATGTTTAAAATGACGCGATCGCGCTTTTTGCGCCAACTGATTTTGGGATTACTCAGCCTCGGCTGTGTTGTCGTGTTTGCAGCCTGTGGTTCCCCCACACCAACGGCAGATACTTCAGCAGGCTCTCCGGCAGGTAGCTCTCCGACAGGCGTTGAAACCCTGAAAGTGGCGATCGATCCCACCTTTGCACCTTTCCAAAGTAAGGGAACAAGCGGCAGCTATGAAGGATTTGATATTGACCTGCTAAACGCCCTTTCCGAAGCGGCTGGGTTCAAAGCCGAACTTCAGCAGCTGCCGTTTGATGGCATTATCCCAGCACTGCAAGCCGGAACCGTGGATGCCACCATCAGCACCATGACCATTACTGCCGAGCGGGCAAAAACCGTCGATTTTTCGAGTCCGTACTTCAAGGCGGGTCTGGCGATCGCCGTACAGGACAGCAACACCGACATTACCTCTCTGGAATCCCTGAAGGGCAAAAAAGTCGCCGTGCAAATTGGCACCACGGGCGCAGACACAGCCAAAGCTGCAAGCCCCTCAGATCTACGTACATTTGACAGCGCTCCCCTAGCGCTACAAGAACTCGCTAATGGCAATGTCGATGCGGTCGTCAACGATGCGCCCGTAACGCTGTATGCCATCAAGAGCGGTAACATCAAGGGTCTGAAAGTGGTGGGGCAACTGCTCACCGAAGAATATTACGGCATGGCAACTCCCAAAGGTTCGCCCAATCTAGCAAAAATCAACTCCGGCTTAGCCACCATTATCAGCAACGGTAAGTACGCTGAAGTCTACGAAAAGTGGTTTAGCGGCACGCCGCCAACGCTTCCTGACAAAGCGCCCATTTGATTTTGAGTTTTGGATTTTGGATTGCATCTAAAATCCAAAATTGTCCTTACTTCCGTTCATCCTCTATTTTCTGACTGCCGTGCTGCAATCTTTCAATACTATTGTCGAAGCGCTCCCTAATCTTCTGCTAGGAGCGGGTGTGACGCTGCAACTGACGGCGATCGCCATTGTCATTGGCATGATTGCTGGGTCGCTCATTGGCATGGCTCGTCTATCCTCTTCGCGGCTCGTGAGGTTAGCAGCACGTTGCTATGTTGACTTTTTTCGGGGTACGCCGCTGCTGGTGCAAATTTTCATGATTTACTTTGGGTTGCCTGTGCTACTGCGAGAGGGCGGGCTAAAGTTTTCGCTGAGTCAATTTATGGCGGCGACCTTGGCACTGAGCCTCAATAGCGCTGCCTATATCGCCGAAATTGTTCGAGCGGGAATTCAGTCGATCGAGCTAGGGCAACGCGAAGCTTCTGAATCGCTGGGATTGGGAGCCGTTCAAACGATGCGATACGTCATTTTTCCGCAGGCTCTCCGACGCATGATTCCGCCCCTAGGGAACGAATTTATTTCGATGCTGAAAGACACCAGTTTAGTCGCCGTGATTGGGTTTGAGGAGCTGTTTCGTCGCGGTCAAATCATTGTTGCCAGCAACTATAAGGCATTTGAGATTTACTTCAGCGTGGCGATCGTCTACTTAGTGCTAACGCTGCTGTTTTCGCAGGTTTTTAGCTGGCTAGAGCGGTGGCTAAACCCGGTTGAGCAAGCGAAGAAAAAGGCGATCGCCCAGCCCCTAGCGGTACGCGATCAGTAATCTCAGCTCCAATCTCGGCTCTCAGCCAAATCTCACCTTCTATTCATTGCCGCATCACTTCTCTAACCCCTATTCCCCTTACAGTAGGAGCAGACCAGAAAGATCCTCACAATCCAACATCCTATGGGTTTTAATCCACAAGAGCTATTACAAAATTCCTTGGATTGGATTCAGGGGTTGGGTGCTGTTGGCGCGATCGCTTTCATGGCTCTCTATGCAGTGGCAACGATCGCCCTTGTCCCTGGCTCCGTGCTGACCTTGGGGGCAGGCGCTGTGTTTGGCGTACTTCAAGGAGCACTCTACGTTTTTGTGGGCGCGTGTTTGGGCGCGACGCTGGCTTTTTTAATTGGGCGTTACTGGGTTCGGGACTGGGTGGCTAGAAGGATTGCAGAGAATGCCAAATTCAAGGCGATCGATCAGGCGATCGGGCGTGAGGGCTTCAAAATCGTGCTGCTGACGCGGCTTTCACCCGTCTTCCCATTCACGCTGCTGAATTATGCCCTGGGGATCACAGGAGTTTCGCTGCGAGACTATATCCTGGGATTCGTGGGCATGATTCCTGGTACTCTCCTATACGTTTACTTAGGTTCTCTAGCGGGCAATTTGGCGGCGATCGGTTCCTCTACCCAGCCCGCTGCAATATGGGCGATTCGCGTCGTTGGCTTCATTGCCACTGTTACGGTCACGCTCTACGTCACGCGCATTGCCCGTAAGGCACTTGCCGCCATTCCCGATTCAGAGTCAACGTCTTAAGCTACTGCCCTAAGCTACAGCCCCAAGGAGCCGCATCCATGACCCGTTTTGACGTTCAATCTATCACTGTTGCGCCCATGGATGAGGCAAACCAAACCCTCATTGCCAATGTGCATCCACCGGATTGGGTAAACCCCACGCCGCAGGCTTTGTATGACTTGGTGGTGATTGGCGCAGGAACGGCAGGATTGGTCGTTGCCGCGGGAGCCGCAGGGTTAGGGCTAGGGCTAAAGGTGGCATTGGTCGAGCGGCACCTGATGGGGGGCGATTGCCTGAACGTTGGCTGCGTCCCCTCTAAGTGCATAATTCGCTCGGCACGGGCGGCAATTCCGCAAGACAGAGAGGCTTTGGGGGTGATGTCCGATCGCCCCCAAGTTGATTTCTCGGCCGTCATGGCAAGAATGCGCCGCATCAGAGCTGAAATTAGCCCTAATGACTCGGCTCAGCGGTTTCAAAAGCTGGGCGTAGATGTGTTTTTGGGTGACGGTTGCTTTGTAGACGGGCAAACCTTGCAGGTAGGGGAGACAGCCCTGCGCTTCAAAAAAGCCGTGATTGCGACGGGCGCGAGAGCTACTAAGCCAGCGATCGCCGGAATTGAAGCGGTAGGCTACCTGACCAACGAAACCGTCTTTTCTTTGACCGATCGCCCCAATCGGCTGGCGGTGATTGGCGGTGGTCCGATCGGCTGCGAACTGGCTCAAGCGTTCCAGCGGTTGGGCTGTCAGGTGGTGCTGTTTCACAAAAATGCGCAGTTGCTCAACAAAGAAGATTCGGAAGCCGCTGAGATTTTGCGACAGTCGCTAGTCCAAGACGGCGTTCGTGTGGTGCTGAATGCCGAGCTGCAACGGGTTGAGCAGACCCCTGAAGGCAAAATGATCCACCTGATAGCGGAGGGAAAAGTAGAGGCGATCGCCGTAGATGAAATCTTGGCAGGAGCCGGACGCGCCCCCAATGTTGAAGGACTCAACCTAGAGGCGATCGGCGTAGCCTATGACTCAAAGCACGGCGTTCAGGTCAATGACTATCTACAAACCAGCAACCCCAAAGTCTATGCCGCTGGCGATATTTGCATGGATTGGAAGTTTACCCATGCCGCCGATGCCGCCGCCCGGATTGTCATTAAGAACACGCTGTTTTCGCCCTTTGGGATCGGACGTTCTAAGCTCAGCAGTTTGGTGATGCCCTGGGTGACTTATACCGACCCGGAAATCGCTCATGTCGGTCTGTATGAGTCAGAAGCCCGCGATCGCAATATTGCCGTAGACACGATCAAGATTCCGTTTAAAACCGTCGATCGCGCCCTGATTGACCATGAGGCACAAGGCTTTCTCAAAATCCTGCACCAGCAAGGCTCCGACAAAATTCTGGGGGCAACGATCGTGGCTTCCCATGCGGGAGACATGATTAGTGAAATTACGACAGCGATCGTTCATAACATCGGGCTGAGTAAGCTCTCTAGCGTCATTCATCCCTACCCGACTCAGGCGGAAGCCATTAAGAAAGCTGCCGATGCCTATCGCCGTACTCTTTTGACTCCCCGAACCAAAGCGTTTCTGGGGATTTTGACCAAGCTGGCATAAAAGCAGTGAATAGGATTGAGAAGTAAACAAAACAGCTTGCCCTCCGCAGATCCCTACCCCTTTTCGCCCTATCCTAATCCACCCCACCTCACTGTCACAGCTTCTCCCCTTATGGCAATGAGAACACGATAAATTCAATACAATGTCACCTGCCATTCACAGATTTTCGCTAGATTAAGACTCATGGCATCGATTGCGCGCAAGAATTTATTTGAGGACATCCCTCGTCTGCTGGTGGCGCAGGCGGGGATCATGTTTGCCGTGAGTCTAGTGACCATTCAGACGGGCATTCTAAACGGATTTACGCGATCGACAGGCATTTTAATCGATCGCTCCGAAGCCGATATTTGGGTTGCCAACCAAGACATGGTGGGGCTGGAGCTGACGCTGCCCATCTCTGCTGCTTTCCTACAGCAAGCTCAGCAAATTGAGGGGGTGCAGCGAGCTGAGGCATTACTCTTGAGCGGTGGTACTTGGCGCAGCCCTCAAGGAAAAATCACTTCAGTGCGGCTATTTGGCTTTGATTCTGCTGGAACTCTGTTCAAGCCGTTTGAGGTAACGCAAGGCAATCTGGCTGAGCTAAAGCAGCCTTACACGGTGATCACGGATGCGACCAATCTGGACAGTTTAGATGTCACTCAAGTCGGCGAAGCAGCAACGATTGGGTCGCTTAGCGTCAAGCTTGTGGGATTAACCACAGATGTGCAGTCGATCGCCTCTGGCACTTTCCTCTTTAGCTCTCTGGAAAATGCTAAGGCGTATGCGACGGGCAACCGAACGGCAAACCTCAACTGTCGGATGCAAAACGAAGAATTTCAGTGCACCAATGTCTATCAGCAGTCGGCAGGTGCTAATCCTGCTTCACTTCAGCCCATGCCGCTGACCTCCACGGATGCCATCAGCTATGTCTTGATTCAAGCAGAGCCAGGTCAAGACCTTCAGGAACTCAAGCAAAAGCTAGAGGCGGCATTGCCCGATACTCGCGCCTACACTCGGAATGAGATGGCGGCACGAACGCGAAATTATTGGGTACAGCGCACTGGAATTGGCTTCATCTTGGGATTGGGGGCTACAGTCGGCATCATCGTCGGCATGGTAATTGTAGGGCAGATTCTCTATTCCTCAGTTGCCGATCACCTGAAGGAGTTCGCCACGCTCAAGGCAATGGGCGTACCCGATCGCGTCGTTTATGGCATCATCATCCAGCAGGCTTTGCTCATGTCGATCTTGGGCTATATCCCTAGTCTGGGACTTTGTATCGGTCTGGGAGCTTGGACATTTGCCACCCAGGGCATCACGATTTTGGTGACACCGATCGCGGCAGCAGGAATTTTTGGTATCACCGTTTTCATGTGTGTCGGCTCGGCTCTGTTCGCCATTCAAAAGGTGACTCGTGTTGATCCAGCGATCGTCTTTAAGTCTTGACGTGTGATGTGTTTAGATCCGATGAAGATGCAGCCCTTTTGCCTTCAGGTCGTTATCGCCAGCCTTGGTAAATGGAACAATTGTCTACAAAGAATTAAAAAGCCCTAGCAGATCAAACAGCGTAGAACAAAAAGCCAGTTTTTCCAGTCTAGGTATAGCGCCTCCAATTGCTTAGTCTCTAGTACCACCCCCGGTTACTCCATCCCAATACCCTTATCCATCGAACTGTAATCATGACTGCTACACCGATTAACTTTCAAATGAATTTGACTGCACCAGCGACTAAAGCGGCGGGTCAGGGCATGGAAGTGGCTGACTCCCTTAACGGAGCTAAGGCGATCGTGGCGCGGGGCGTGGAGATGGTGTTCCAGAATGGCGCGCAAAAATTTTACGGGCTAAAGGATATTAATCTGGACGTGAATCGGGGCGATATTCAGCTTTTGATGGGGCCTTCTGGTTCTGGTAAAACGACTCTGCTGTCGATACTAGGCGGCATTCTCACCCCTTCGGCTGGCAGCGTTTGCCTTCTAGGGCAAGATTTGACGCGCCTCAATCGGTCGCAGCTGGCGAACTTTCGTCTCCACAACATTGGGTTTATCTTTCAGGAGTTCAATCTATTTCCAGCGCTGTCTGTAGTGGAAAACGTCGAGATTGCCCTAGAGATGAAAGGCACCAAAGGCAAGGCAGCTCGCCGGGAAGCCCTGCATCTCTTGGATCAGGTGGGTCTTGCCGATCGCGCCCAAAAGCACCCTCGCGATCTCTCAGGTGGGCAAAAGCAGCGAGTGGCGATCGCCCGTGCTCTGGCAGGAAATCCACAGATCATCATGGCAGACGAACCCACGGCTTCTCTAGATTCTCAGAGTGGTCATGCGGTCATTAATCTACTGCGCAAGCTGGCAAAAGAGAGCGGACGCACGGTGCTGATGGTGACGCATGATCCCCGGATTATAGATGTTGCCGATCGCGTCACCTATCTAGAAGATGGCATGTTGCAAAATAGCTCTGCTGCTGTCACCCACCAGCTTTCTGCATAGAGATAAGCGGCGTTCTATCTATGAAATTATTTTGGGAGGTGTGCTCCGCACACCTCCCAAAATAATTTCACACCCGGATTAAAAAATGCTCTCTAATCTATAGCTGCCGCCAGTTTGCTTAGGGCATTTTGGGTGGGGAGCTTCGCTCCCCACCCAAAATGCCCCCGTCCTAGCCACCTTGGCGGTTAGCTATAGGCTACTTTTTGCCGTTCTGCGGGACTTCTGGAGTCGAGTCTACAATTCCAAAGACCTGATCAAAGACTTTGCCAACTTTGTATCCAGAATCGATCGACTCTAGGGGATCTTTGCGCAGACGATGACGTAGCGCCATCACAATTACCCGCTTAATATCCTCCACCGTCACCTCAGTGCGTCCGTCTAGTGCCGTCAGCGCTTTTGCCGTGCGGTTGGTAACAATGTCGCCGCGCAGCCCGTCTACGTCTAGCTCAGAGCAAACCTGCGAGATTTTGATCTTAAGGTCATGGTCGATCGTCACCGATCTGAGGCGTTCTTGTGCCCCAACTAGCCGCTGCTGCAATTCTTCCTGCTGAGGGCGATACTCCTCCAGAAAGGCTTCTGGCTCTTGGTCAAACTCCGATCGCTGTTCCACAATTTGCACCCGCAGCGCCGGATCTTTGACTGTACGAATCTCGGCATGAAGACCAAAGCGATCGAGCAACTGGGGTCTTAGCTCACCTTCTTCAGGGTTGCCCGAACCCACCAGGACAAACCGAGCCGGGTGGCGAATGGAAATGCCCTCGCGCTCCACAGTATTCCAGCCGGATGCGGCAGAGTCTAGCAGCACGTCCACCAAGTGATCGTCTAGCAGGTTGACCTCATCCACGTAGAGAATGCCGCGATTTGCCTGAGCCAGCAGCCCCGGCTCGAAGGCTTTCACCCCTTCAGATAAAGCTTTTTCAATGTCGATTGTGCCGCAGACGCGATCTTCAGTTGCCCCTAGAGGCAGGTCAATCATCGGCACTTTCTTTTGGATTAGCGCAATTGCTTCTCCAGACTCAATCCGCTGCTTCACCGCATCGCTCATGATGCTGGAGTCGCTGGGGTGGCTGTTAAAGGGATCGCCCGACACCACCTCAATAGCGGGCAACACATCTGCCAGAGCGCGAATCGTCGTGGATTTGCCCGTACCGCGATCGCCCATGATCATCACCCCACCAATTTTGGGATCAATCACGTTCAGCAATAGCGCCAGCTTCATTTCTTCTTGACCAACGATCGCCGTGAAGGGAAACACAGCACGACGAGCGACTTTGGGGGCGGCAACCGTAAGACTCACAGCTCTAAACCTAAAAATGCGAAAGAAACATCAAACACTGCTTCTCATTTTGACACAAGCCGGACGTTGCCACGAGCGAGTCGCGTTTTGAACAGCAGTTCTCATGATGAATTTCATATCGGGGAGTTCGCGCCTGCAGGGCGCGAACTCCCCAACAAAGCCCGAAAAAATGAGAATTGCTGCGTTTTTAAGTGCTATTCAACCCCTAACGAGCGGCGATCGTTGGAGCGGTTGCCAAAATTTGTGCCCCTGTCTGCATTCGCTCAATATCCGCAGCCGTCCATTGCCGAGGAGACTGGCAGTGATGCGCCGTCAGTAAACCCCACAATCCCTTAGCCGTCAGAATGGGCACGACCAAATTTGCCCGCACTGCTAACTGACGTAAAAACTCACGATGACAATCGGCGATCGGCTCTTGCTCAACGTCAGCAATTGCGCGTACTCGTCCTGCTAGGTAGAGCGCAGCATACTCACCGTTAAAACATTCGTCAGGTCCCGTAGACCCATAGATCGAATAGTCTGGGGAACTCAACGCCTCAAAAGTCACTTGCCCTTGCCACTGGCTGTAGAAGTAGTAAAGAACCACGCGATCGACTTGTAGAGCCTCACGTAGGTTATTGGCCGTTTGTTGCACTAGAGCATCTCGATCAAGCGTGTGATTCAAATGACTCAGCACACGCTTAAGTCGATTGTGATCAGAACCCTGGGGCAAAAAATCAAATTGAGGATTGGATTCCGTTCGCATAGCAGGCTAGATTTCCATACCACTAAAGTTCTAAAACCCCTAATGGGTTTTGTATCTCCATCCTCAAAATAACATTCTCAGCTCGAAGGCTGAGACACTCCAGCCTTTCCTAAAGAGGTATTTCTTTAAAACAGACCTGAGTAGATAGCAGTCCCAAAGGCGTTTGGGATCGGTATATTCGATGCCAATCTGAACATTCCAAGGCTAAATTCAGGTACACATTTGTTTTGAAATTGATCTGAGAAACCTCTAGGCGTTTATGTTTATAGACATGCTTCAGAAAAACTCTGAGATCTCAAATTAAAAAAACTTTCAGCCGTGTCGTCAAACAAGTCTCAATCAGGTTTTGCATCTACTGCTTTCAGAACAGGGGTGATTTCGCTCAGTCTAGCTGCCCTAGCGACTGTGGCTGCCCTAACCGCTATAGCTCTAGCGACCCCTCTGGCGATCGCCCAACAGGTTCTACCCGTTAGAGTCGATCGTTGCCTAGAGCTACAGCAAATTACGGGAACCGTCACCTATCGCCGTGGGCAAACTTCCGCAGCCGCTCAAATTCACACTTGCCTTGAAGAGGTCGGTGATACGCTCATCACGGGTCAAAATTCCAGCGCCAAGCTTGGCATAGATACTGGAATTGGCACCATCAGCGTTTCAGAAAACACAACCTTGCAAGTTCAGAAATTAGATACTGCTTCCGATGGGGGTAAAATCACCCTGCTGAAGGTAACGGGCGGGCAGGTACAGCTTCGTGTTCGAGCGTTCACACACCGTGAATCTATCCTAGAAATTCAGACTCCGGCGGGTGTGAGCGGGGTTAGAGGTACTGAGTTTGGAGTGAGCGTTCAACCCAGCGGTGCGACGGGCGTAGCCACCCTTGAGGGCAGCGTTGCTGCTTCCGCGCAAGGGCAAACCGTTGATGTAGATGCTGGCTTACAGAGCAGGATTATTCCGGGAGAGCCACCCTTGCCGCCCAGCCCTCTGAAGGATGACCCTTCGCTAGATATTAGATATTTGGCGATCGTCAGACCAAGTGCAGTAGGTCAGAGAACCGTGAGAATCGTAGGTCAGATCGATCCCGTCAACTTGCTCGTGATTGCCGATCAGACTCAAAACGTTGAGCGGAGTGGCGAATTTGATCTGCAAATTCCTTTGCCCACCAATCGGCAGATCTCGGCAGTTGTGATTACGCCATTGGGAACCCGACAAGCCTATGAGCTGGTTGTTCCCTAGCTGGTTATTCTTCTAAATACTGATAAATACTGAAGTCAGGAGTATTGCAGATGTTTGGTAACACTCAAAAAAGCACTCAAATTATTTTGGGGGCGATCGCTATAGCCGCAGTCGTGATCGCCTGGAGTAGCCTACCGTCAGCCCTAGCTCAAACTAGCGCATCCGCTGAATGCGCTTTCCACAATGCGGCTCCGCAGAGTAGCGTTGAGCCGCAGGGTAGCGTTGAGCCGCAGACCGTAATTATCCTAGGGAAAATTCCAGATGCTCCCTACGTAGTTGCCGTACTCAAGCAAGATGATGTAACTTTAGATACTGTACGCGAATGTGTGCCAGATGCGTTTGAGGCGCGATCGCGAGCGGGTGCTTATATCCGTGCTGGGGCTTTTCCACAGCGATCGGCTGCCGAGAGGTTATCTCGCTACTTGCGTACTCTGAATCTAGATGCACGAGTGATGTATCTTCCATAAGCTATCAGTCGTGTCTCAGAAAACAGACCATGAGATGGCAGCACTATCTACATCAGTTTTGGCAGAATGCAGAACCTCTTCTACCTGGTAGTTTTGCCTCACTCGTCATTATAGGCTTACTCAAATTGGGCACATGGCAACCTCTGGAGCTTCTGAGCTACAGCACTTTGTTTCGCTTGAGAGGTGCAATACCCTGGGACGATCGCGTGGTGGTGGTTGCCATTGACGAGCCGAGCCTTAAGACATTGGGGCGCTTTCCCTGGTCTCGGCAGCGGTATACTGAGCTATTGAAGGTCTTGACTCAGGCTGAGGCGAGTACCGTTGTTTTAGATATTTTGCTGTCAGAGCCTAGCCCAGATGATCCGGCTCTAGCTGCCGCCATGGTTCAACAGGGTCGAGTCGTATTGGCGCAAGCCTGGGACTCAATGGGATCTCCCCTCTTGTCTAACTCTGTTTTACGAGAGGCAGCCGCAAACCATGGACATATCTACCAGCAATACGATCGCGATGGTCTGACTCGTCGAATCGAGCCGCAGATGCAAGATATCCCGGCATTGGGGCTGGCGACAACTCAAGTCTATAGCTTGGTACGAGAAGCAGTTCCCGAACCTGACCGGAGGCAACCTTTGTGGATCAATTGGCCGGGTTCTGCTTCGACAGCGCCCACCTATTCTTTTGCTGACGTGCTTCAGCAAAAGGTCGCTGTTGAGAAGCTCCGAGACAAAATTGTGGTGGTGGGTATTACAGCGATCGGATTTGATCCGCTACAAACTCCGTTCGATCAAAGCCCGCCGACTACAAACGTGTATCTTCATGCTGCTCTGATCAACAATTTGCTAAGGCAAAACTTTCTTCAAATCTTGCCCGAAAGCTGGCTGTTGTCAGGCTTAGCGCTATTGGGTTCTCTCTTTAGCCTAGCGCTGTTTCGCTGGCAACTAGAACGACAGTTGGTCGCTTTAGCTGGGCTTTGTGCCGGATGGAGCGTCGCTAGTTTACTCCTGTTTCACTGGGGCTACTGGATACCTGTGGCTTCACCGATCGCCCTCCTAGTTTCCACTACGGCAACAGTGGCTCTACATAAGCACTTCAAGGCAGGGTTCCGGCTGCAACAAGAGATCGATCGCCTTTGGCAAGCCTACCGTGACGATTTGGTGGTGCAAGGTGTGCAGAACAAAGCAATGCCCAATAGAGCCGTACAAAATGCCTTAATTGAAGTGCTGCCTCTGCCCCAGATGGCAAAATTGGCGGCGTTAGCAGAGCAGTTAGGTCGCTCTCAATCTGCCCAGGCAGCCGTAGCCCGCAGTCTGTCGATCGGTCTGGTGGCGGCTGATATAGAAGGATTAATTTGGTTTTGTAATTTCACGGCAACCGCTCATTTACAGGTGCAGGTGGGCGATCGCCTTCACCAGCTTATTCCCAAGTGGCTGAGCCAAACGCAGTTGCAGCAGGCGCAGTGGCCGCTGCCTTCGGTCGCCTTGAACAGTGAGAGCCTAGAAGGTGAGAGCCTAAGCGAGAACAGCCCTGCGTCTTGGGAAATTCAGCAGGGCGATCGCTGGTTTGAGCTAAAGTTTGAACCTTTGTCATATCGTGCGCATTTAGCTAACCCCCCAGATCCGACTGGGCAGCTAGACGGCTTGCTGCTCGTCCTGGAAGACATTAGCGATCGCAAGCAGGTCGAGCAAAATTTGCAGCAGCAAATGCAGGAGTTGCAACAGCTCAGCCAGCTCAAAGACGATTTCCTGAGCACTGTCTCTCATGAGCTACGAACTCCCGTGACCAACATGCGCATGGCGATTCGGATGTTGCAACTCTCAGCTTCAGAAGATCGGCGCACCCGGTATCTTCAGATTTTGGAAGATGAATGTACGCGTGAAATTGATCTCATCAATGACTTGCTAGATTTGCAGCGTTTGGAGGCAGGAGCAAAAATCCCTGCTCTAGAGGTGATCCATCTGCAAGAGTGGCTGCCCCAATTTATGGAGTCTTTTCAGGAGCGTGCCAAATCCCGCCAACAAACGCTCCAGCTTCAGATGGCACCCAACCTTTCCCCCTTGTTCTCGGATAGCAATAGCTTAGAGAGAATTTTGGCGGAGATGATCAACAACGCCTGCAAATACACGCCCCCAGAAGGGGAAATTGAGATCTGCGTTGAGGCGGTACATTCAGTTCCTGCCTACATCATGTTTCAAATCAGCAACTCAGGGTCTGAAATTCCTGGGGCAGAGCTAGATAGAATCTTCGACAAGTTCTATCGCATTTCGAGCGGCGATCGCTGGAATCAGGGCGGTACTGGATTAGGGCTAGCGCTGGTCAAAAAACTGGTGGAGTACCTGGGCGGCACCATTGCAGCCACTAGCCAGCTTGGACAAACTATTTTTACCATCAAAGTTCCCATCGACCCAGCGCCAACAGACCCGGCGCCAGCAGACCCGGCGCCAACAGGCAATATTTCAGTAGGCTAACAGGAGTATGACCTGAGAGCGCCTGATATGGCATTACGTAATTGAGTTAGGACGAGTTATTTTTTGAGAGCTGCGCTCCGCGCAGCTCTCAAAAAATAACTCGTTGGATCATAAGCGCGTAGCGCTATAGAATTGCTGTTGTCGTGTCAAAGAAAGCTATGACCTCTCTAATTCCCGTCGTCGTCAATGGTGCCACTGGCAAAATGGGTCGTGAGATCATCAAAGCCGTTGTGGCAGCGGAGGATATGAGGTTGGTAGGGGCGATCGCCCGTAATCGCGATCTTCAAGGCGAAGACATTGGCGAGGTGATTGGTTGTGGGGCGTTAGAGGTGCCGATTATTGCCGACCTTCAGGCGACGCTGGCAATGACGGGACAGGAGCGGGAACCTGCCGTCATGGTGGATGTCACCCATCCAGACGCGGTGTACGACAACGTGCGAGCCGCGATCGCTTATGGCGTGCGTCCGGTAGTCGGCACAACGGGTTTGACTCTAGAACAGATTCAGGACTTAGCTGAATTTGCCGATAAAGCCAGCATCGGCGGCGCAATTATTCCCAATTTTTCGATCGGCATGGTGCTACTGCAACAGGCGGCCGTACGCGCCTCACAATATTTTGATCACGTTGAGATTATTGAGCTGCACCACAACCAAAAAGCCGATGCCCCCAGCGGTACCGCAATTCAAACGGCGCAGTTGCTAGAAGAATTTGGCAAACTCTACAATCTGCCCAGCGTTACAGAAACCGAGAAACTGCCCGGAGCCAGAGGCAGCCAAACTCAGGACGGGATTCGCATCCACAGCATTCGCCTTCCCGGACTGATTGCTCACCAGGAGGTGCTGTTTGGCGCACCCGGACAGATTTATACCCTGCGGCACGACACCAGCGATCGCATCTGCTATATGCCCGGAGTGCTGCTGTCTATCCGTAAAGTTGCGCCCTTAAAATCTCTGGTCTATGGACTAGAAAAACTGCTGTAACTCTAACGGCAGCTAAAAATTTAACGACAGATTAGCACCGCATTCACCGGAGCGAAGCCTTCAGGATCTTCATAGCCCATGAGTTCCGTGTAATACCGGGAGTCTTCTAACATCAGGGCACGAACGCGATCGATCTTCATGCCGTAGAAGGTGAGCGTTCGGCTAGAGGCGATCGTTGTGGGCACCTGCCCCTCTCCAACAGGAGAAGGAAATTGCTCAAATACCACTGTGGTGTCTCCCTGATCTTCGGCGATCGTCACATAGGCTCTCATGCCCAGAGGATTGGGCACTCCTGAGTTGACATCATAGCTACAGGTGCGGCTGGGTGCTGCCGAGGTGACTTGGCTCATCAGCAATAGCGCCACAACCGAAAGCGCGGCAAGGCTCAAAAATTTCATTCGCATCGGGCACTCCTCATTCCTTGGACGACAGGCGCGTTCATTTAAGCTACAGCTTCAAAGCTTGCCGTTCCGTTTGCGCTTTAAAAAACATTGCAGTCTATCAACTTTCTAGACCACCTGCGGAACCAAATAGGTTCTCTCCAGTCACTAGCTTTAACTGGCACATAACTAGCTCGCACACGTAAGGTAATACAGCCAACAGGCAAGCAATTGACATCGCAAGCGATCGAATTAAGATAGCCGATCGGCTCCAATTTGCTGCGCTTATTTTTTAACTGCTTAGGCGATCAGGAGAATTTATGGCTCACGCTTCCAACCCAGGTTTCGCATCCAGTCCGCTCGATACCAAAGCCCGCTTACAGATTCAGGGCGATCGCAAAAATTCCTTCAGTGCACATTCTGAAAAATCTTTAAAGTCTCAATCTCGTCGGGCAAGTTCCTCTAAAAAGAATGGCTTTCAGTTTTTGAAAGCGCCCTATCTGCAAATTCAGGCCTCTGGAACTCAAACCCTGGGCGGCAACACGATCGGCAATGCCCAAAACCTAGGAAATCTCAGCGGTCAGTCGGCATATAGCCGCAATGATTCTGTCGGCAGAAACAATGCCAGCGATTTCTTTAAGTTCTCGCTCTCCAAGACTTCTAACTTCAAACTGGATCTGAGTAAGCAGTCCGGCAATGCCGACCTGTGGCTACTGAAAACAAACGGCAGTACCTTGAAAAAATCCACTCGTAGCGGTACGAGAAATGAATCGATCCAGGGAAACCTGAAGGCAGGCACTTACTACGTTCAGGTAACTACAGACGACGCTAGCGCTAACTACAGCCTAAACCTCAAGGGTTCCGGAAAATCGAACGACGCAGGGAACGCACAAACTAAAGCGCTAGATGCCGGAAATATTAGCCGCACCCAGCGTCGCTACCGGGGACAGGTGGGAGGCAGTGACACGGCTGATTACTATCGGGTAGATGTATCTGAAGGCGGCAGTGTAAAATTGGCGGCTAGCGGTATCAGCGGCGATGTCGATTTGCAGCTTCTCAATGGCAATGGCGCGGCGATCGCCAAGTCCACCAACGAGGGCAAGGCAAACGAATCAATTAATCAGACCGTGGCGGCAGGCACATACTTTGTGCAGGTTGCGCCGTTCTCTAGCGCCAAGTCAAACTACACGTTAGATATTTCCTCCAACTTCACAGGACAACCTAGTAATCCCGTTCCTGCGGTTGGCTCATCGTCAAGTCCCTCGCCCATCCCCTCGCCTAGCCCTGCGCCTACTACAAACCTAACGGGCGATCCGGGTAATACTCTAAGCAGCGCTGAGGTCAAGTCTTCCGCCGCCTTCTCCCGCACCCAGCAGGTCAACAATGATGATCAGGATTTCTACCGCTTCAACATAGGTCAGTCGGGCGTATTTACCGCCAATCTCACCGGACTTTCTGGCGATGCTGACGTGAAGCTGATTCAAGACAAAAACAACAACGGCTCTGTCGATCAGGGTGAAGTGCTGGGCTGGCAGTGGGAATGGGGCGCAGGCAATGAGAACATCCGCCGATTCCTCTCTGCCGGAAACTACTTCGTTGAGGTGATGGGCTATGGCACCGAGATGAAGGACTACACGCTGAACACAACTTTTAATGCTCAGAGCAGTGACGATCGCAAGTTTTCCATCAATCTCAACTACAAAGATGGGCTAAATGGCATTAGCTCTACGGTACGCAACGCTCTCGTCGATGCCGCCAAAATCTGGGAGAACGTCATTCCTTCCAGCAGCTTCAACGGCGCACACACGCTCAACATTGATGTGGTGGGTATCAACAGTTCTCAGGATTGGCTAGCTGCTGCTACGAATACAGGAGGTCAGAACGCCGCTAACGGCAAATGGCTGCCGACAACCGGAACAATTCGACTCAACACCAGCTATGCCAGCACCTACAACAACAATCCTGACTATCTTAAAGGCATTGTTGCCCATGAATTAGCCCACGTGCTGGGTATCGGCACCATCTGGGAGAAAAACGGCAACAGCTTGATTAATCGCTCTACCAATACCTACAAAGCAGACAGCTATGCGGGTCGTGCCTATGGTCAGGTAACAGGCACTCTGCAACCTACCGCAGTTCCGGTTGAGTCAGGTTCCTACGGTCATTGGGATGAAAACACATTCCAAAACGAGCTGTTGACCCCCTATGCCGAGAGCATTGGTGTCAAAATGCCGCTGAGCGAAGTGACGATCGCTTCCCTCAGAGACTTGGGCTGGAACGTTAACTATGGCGCGGCAGAGGACTTCTCACTGAGCCAATCCATTAACCGCCCGGACGGTCTAATGCCTGATGCAGTGGGCACTACGGCTTCAGCTACAGTCATTGCGATCGATAGCTACGCACCCAGCTTTCAATCCCTCAAAGATTCTGCTGTAGTCAGCACGACGGGAGCCGAACTGAATGCCACCCGTTGCCCCTGTGGAAGCTGCGCAACTACGCGAACCGCCATGGGAATGAACTCGATCGGCTCGACTAGCTTCTCGGATGCGATCGCTTCTAGTGGCTCAGGTAATGACATAACAGCCTCCAAATGGTCAGTGATCTAGAGCCTCTCATCGCATCTTAGTTAAATCTGGGTAGATTCTGTGGGGTAGATCATTTCTGCCCCACTTTTCTGTGATGATGCACTTTTGTGATGATGTACAGCAATTGCTGTCATTTCTTGCATCTCCATAGCTTCGCGAGCTTGCACCCAAAAGTTCGAGGCGTTATCTACTTGAGTGGATAACGCCTCTGTTGATTCACTCTAAGCAAAGAATGCTGCATAGCCTATTTTGTAAAACTTCTGACACATTGTTAGGCATCAGGATTCGTTGATCATTGAAGGCTAAGCACCTGCCGAAACAGTGAGTCTGTTCTTCTAGCGGCTTCTTGTACGGTCAAGCGAGTCAGGTAGTCTTGCTTAGCCTGTTCTCCCATACGACGCACTTGATCCGGATGAGACAGCAAAAATTCCACCGACTTTACCCATTCAGAGGGATCAGATATGAGTATGCCATTGTCTCTATTTCTGAAAAATAAAGGATACTCTGCACAATTAGATGCAACTACAACAGTGTAGGCATTCAGATAAGCTAATACCTTGCCAAAAGATTTTCCAGCACTGAAAGGAGATTTGTTGATGAGTAGTGGAGCAAGCCCAATGGATACTTTTTCCAACGTCTTTAACAGTTTTCCGTATCCCATGAAAGGGAACACTTTGCAAGGGATGCCGCGATCGATAATCGGCTGCACAAAATCTTGACCTTTAGATCGATCTTGAACTCCAATTAGCCAGAATTGGCTGCGAAGATGGTTAGAGAGACCCAGCATGATCTCCTGAACCAGTGAAGCTTCCTCGTGCATCGTATGCGGATTAGCACAAGCCCAGCAAACTACAGGAGGATTCGCCTTCACTGGAGGGCTGGAATGCTGTAGCGGTTTAGAGCTAGTCCAGATTACTTCAACTTGCCGACAATGCTGCCTCAAGAAATTTGCAACATAGTGACTGCCAGCAATAGCAGCTCGGCTTCCCGTAGCACAGTTGATAACTGTTTGCTTTACTTCGTCCCTAGGATCTAGAAAATCAGCATCATCAAGGTCATACACACAAAGCTGATCAGGATAAAGCTGAGGATTGTTTAGCTTAGGACGAGCAGATTGCAAAACTATAATTTGAGGCTGCTCGTCCTGAATAATGCGCTGTCGCTGAGATAGATTAAGTTGAGGGGGAATCGCGATCGCTCGCCAACCCAGAGGCTTTAGAGCTTCAGCGATACCATAGCCACGCAAACCAGATGACTGCCCGTTCTTAGGGCCATCAACACAGAAAATGACTCTTAAATCACTTGTATTCTGCAGGCGTTGAAGATTGACTGTGAACTCACAGGCTTGACGTCTAGCCCAAGATTTGTACTCTGCCAGAGGATTCATAACCTATATAACCTCAGTTCAAAAGCTTTTCTAAAACTCTTAATTTGCCTAGTCACAGCGCATGCGTGACCTAGATGAATTGCTCCGGAATTCGGAATGTCATAAGTAATTACACCTCATAAGTAATTACACCTCTTCCTACTTACACCTTCAACGGCTTCTACAAAAACCGAATATTCTGATGCCAGAGATCGTAGATGAATTAACTAAGCCAGGTAAGCACCTGACTCTGCGGGAAAAACTCTCGAAAGTTTAACTGGGCGAAGTAGTAGTAGAAAGGTTCTCCTGTCTGAAAGCAAAAATGCTTTTGACTCATTAGGAAAATTGAAATTAGGACTTCGCAGAAGGGTAGAAGTCACGCAGGATTCTCATAGACAACCCTAGATTTTTGTCGATCGAATCTTGCAAGAGTTAGGGATATGCATCATCTTATCCGATGATTTGACTTGGACTATATGAGGCTCATGAACAATATATTTAGCTGACATAAATTAATAATTCACTAGAGAATAAAATAACTATTGAAAATGCTAGTCGGTCTTCCTATTACAAACATCTTAATATTTAATCTGGATAATCTTATCCAGATATAGCAATCCCAAATGGGTTGTGAGAGGTGAGGCGAGCATAGCCCATTTGGGATTGCTATGCAAATGCGACGATCGCAAGGAATGAGATAGGGTAATAGGTGCGGAGCGATCGAGATTTGCAGGAACTCTAATCTATGGCACGAGGCGACCAAATCTATGTGATGCGCCCCCTGGCGGGTATGGATAGCGTCTACGAACATCACGGCATTGACTGTGGCGATGGCACCGTCATTCATTACTATAAAGGAAGTGGCGAACCGATTATCAGCCGCACCACAATGGAAACCTTTGCGATGGGCAGTCCGGTTTACCCGTACAAGACCTCGGTTTCCTTTATTCCAGATCTGGTGATGGAACGTGCCGAAAGTCGCCTGGGCGAACGGCAATACAATCTAGTGACCAACAATTGTGAGCACTTTGCCAACTGGTGCAAAACGGGTCGAAACGTCAGCCAGCAGCTCCTAAACTATGGGCTGGATGCGAGACAGCTAAACGGCAACGCTGGGTTAATTAACATCGCGGCTCAGGAAGGCGACCCGATTCAGGCGATCGAGCTGATGCGGCAGGCTTCGGGAAATGTGGCGATCGCCCAATCTCGGCTCCAGCAGCAATATAGCCAAGCCCAAGATGATATGCTGACCTGGGATCGGGTGGCGCGTCTGGCGCTTCAAAAAAACCGTGAAGACCTAGCGCGCGCGGCTCTGACGCGCAAGGTTGAGTTTAAGCGCAAGGCGGAAAAGCTGCAAAAACAGCTCATGGAGCTAGCCGAAACTGAGGTAAGCCTGAACCGGAATCGCGCCTTGATCAATCAGCGGCTTACCTACTCCTAAGGCTGTCAGGGTCGTGTCTCAAATGTGTTGTTGATTTTTTGAAAGGAGCGCTCCTTTCAAAAATCAATAGTATGTTCAGACCATTACCGAACTTGAGGCTGAACCGATTTTCTCCAAGATGTTTCAGAATGGTACTGGCAGATTCAAAAAACTGAGCTGATAGAGAAGCCAAAAAACAGGAGAACAAGACTATGAAAATGCTGCATACTATGCTGCGGGTCGGCGATCTGGACAAATCGATCGCCTTCTACTGTGATTTGCTGGGCATGAAGCTCTTGCGTCGCAAAGATTATCCGGGTGGCGAATTTACGCTGGCATTTGTGGGCTATGGCGATGAGTCAGACCATACTGTCTTAGAACTTACCCATAACTGGGGCACAGCCGCCTATGAGTTGGGCAACGCCTACGGACACATCGCCCTAGGCGTAGACGATATCTACAGCACCTGCGAAATGATTAAGAGCCGAGGCGGCAAAGTCAGCCGTGAGCCAGGACCGATGAAGCATGGCTCGACCGTGATTGCCTTTGTGGAAGATCCAGATGGCTATAAGGTTGAGCTAATTCAGCTTAGCTCCCATAGCTCGACCTCAGAAGGCTTAACCTCAGAAGGCTCGACTTCAATAGAGGAGAAATCGGCGCAGACCGTTTAGAAGATGCTTCAAAAGTATCAAAAGTTCTGCGTTTGCCCCCAACCCCCCAATTCTGGAAGATTTCAGACCTCATCTGTATTCACAGTCCCTCAGAATTGGGGGATATAGGGGTCGGGTCGCTATCAGACTTTTCAAATATCTAGAGTCATTGACACCATGGGCTATTTACACCATGGATTATTGACGCGATGTGCAACTTGGTCTGAAAGTCTTGTAGGATGGGCATCTTGCTTGTCCGAATCTGGGCAAGCAAGATGCCTGCCCCGCGTAGATCAAAAGCTTTAGAAAAAGAGTCTTACATCGCGTTTATTCACAAGTGGTTATTCACAGGGAAACTTTATTGAATGGAAACTACAGTTAAAAAGTCAGACTTTGTCCTTGCTCCCTACATGAAGAGCAACGACTTGCGGGCGACTTATCAGATCCTCAATACGGTTGTTCCTTACGTGCTTTTGTGGTTTTTGGTCGGGAAGGCTGCCGCGATCTCCTATTGGCTGCTGCTGCCCATTATGGGGTTGATGACGCTGTTCTCACTGCGGCTGTTTTCCTTAATGCATGATTGTGGACACTATTCCCTCTTTCGTTCAAAAAGGGTGAATCGATCGATCGGTTTTATCCTGGGAGTAATCAACGCTATACCTCAGTATCCCTGGTCACGCGGACATGCCTTTCACCACAAAACGAATGGCGATTGGGAGCGGTATCGCGGGCCTTCTGCCTTAATTTCAACAGGCGATTTTGCCAAGTTAACTCCATCGGCTCAAAAGCGCTATGAGCTCCTGCGGCACCCGCTGATGATGTTTCCGGGAGGATTTTTCTATCTTGCTATCAAGCCTAGACTGGCTCTGATCAAAGGCACCTGCGATTTTGTCGGTCATCTGCTGACCTGTCTGAAACAGCCCGATATGAGTTGGGCAAAAATTATCTCCTCCCACAAGTCTAAAAACTGGTACACGGCAGGTGAGTTCTGGGATCTGCTGTTTAACAATATCTGCGTGGTTGGCAGCTGGATTGTTCTCGGTCACATCCTTGGGTTTGGGTTGTTCTTCAGCGTTTACTCGATTACGTTGACCTGCTCGGCAGCGATCTTTATCTGCGTCTTTTTCGTGCAGCACAACTTTGATGGCTCCTACGCCCACAAGACAGAAGGCTGGGACTATCTGCTGGGGGCGATCGCAGGCAGTAGCTACCTAGAGTTGCCGACTATTTTTAAGTGGTTTTCCGCAGACATTGGCTATCACAATATTCACCATCTTTCTGAGAGAATTCCAAACTATAACCTCGAAGCTTGTCACAATAGAAACAGTCATTTGTTGGCTGATGTCAAGAAACTGCGAATGGCTGATATCCCGGATTGCTTTGAGTTTCTGCTGTGGGATTCTGCTTCAAATCGGTTGGTGTCGATCGCATCATTTCGTCAGGCGATTCAACCCGATCGGCTGGAGACAGCAAACGTAATGGTCAAAAATGCTGAGGCTTAAGTCAGGATGAATTTTTTTGTGGTTGCACTTGGCGCTTTCCTTGCCCTGCTGGTCTTGGGCATTGCGCTCTATCTGCTAACGGCTCGCCGCTACCAATCTGCGGATTCTGTGGCTCACTCCTATGACGAATGGACGGAAGACGGCATTTTGGAGTTCTACTGGGGCGAACATATTCACCTGGGTCACTACGGTTCGCCGCCTCGACGGAAGGATTTTCTGATAGCCAAATCCGACTTTGTGCATGAGATGGTGCGCTGGGGAGGATTAGACAAACTGCCTCCAGGTACGACCGTTCTAGATGTGGGCTGTGGCATTGGCGGTAGCAGCCGAATTTTGGCGCAGGATTACGGGTTTGCAGTCACGGGTATCACCATCAGCCCGCAGCAGGTGGAACGCGCACGGCAGCTCACGCCCAAGGGTTTGAACGCTCAGTTCCAGGTCGATGATGCCATGGCGCTCTCGTTTCCGGATGCGAGTTTTGATGTGGTTTGGTCGATTGAGGCAGGACCTCATATGCCCGACAAGGCGGTGTTTGCCAGGGAGCTAATGCGCGTCCTTAAGCCTGGAGGCATATTGGTGGTTGCCGATTGGAATCAGCGGGACGATCGCCGGAAACCGCTCAATTTTTGGGAAAAGCCCGTGATGCAGCAGTTGCTCGATCAGTGGTCGCATCCGGCATTTGCCAGTATCGAAGGATTTGCTGAGCTTTTGGAGGCAACAGGATTTGTCCAGAGTGACGTGATCACGGCGGATTGGACAAAACAAACTCTCCCTTCGTGGCTCGACTCCATCTGGCAAGGGGTGATTCGTCCTGAAGGCTTGGTGCGGTTTGGTTTATCGGGTTTTGTCAAATCTTTGCGGGAAGTGCCAACTCTTTTGTTAATGCGATTGGCATTTGGCACAGGGCTTTGCCGATTTGGGATGTTTCGTGCGGTGCGAAACTCGATGGCAACAGAAAATCTGGCGATCGTTACAGACCGATCGCGTAAACTGTCATAGAGTGAAGGAGATCGCTGTCCCAGCAAAGTGTCAATCTGGATCTCGTGACCTATGACTTCTGACCCATCCTCTCAGCAAATGCTCGATACTGAGAGTGTGATTGGCTTGACTCTGCAAAACTCAGTGGATGCACCTTTTCCGATCGTCGGGATTGCTGCCTCTGCGGGAGGGCTGGAAGCTTTCACCCAGCTCCTCAGCCATCTGCCCACCGATACAGGCATGGCGTTTGTGCTGATTCAGCATCTATCTCCAGACCACGAGAGTTTGCTGACGGAGATTCTTGCCAGAGCGACAAGGCTGCCTGTACAAGAGGTCGTGAACGGCGTGACCGTGGAGCCAAACCACGTCTATGTGATTCCGCCCAATACCAAGATGATCCTGTCTGAGGGCATGTTGCAGCTCTCTCCCCGCGAGAAGGTGTTCGGGAAATATATGCCGGGAGATGCCTTTTTTACCTCGCTGGCAGTCGATCGCGGACACAAGGCGATCGCGATCGTGCTTTCAGGCTCCGATGGCGATGGTTCTTTGGGGCTAAAGGCAATTAAGGCGGTGGGGGGCGTCACCTTTGCTCAGTGTGAAGACACGGCAAAATTTGACAGTATGCCCAACACGGCGATCGCCACCGGAAACGTCGATTTTGTGCTGCCGCCCGACAAAATTGCTGAAGAGCTAGTCACCCTCAGCCGCAATCCGATGCTGGCTTGTTCGCTGCCGCTGATTCCAGATGAGTCGCAGCAGCCCGATGCTCTGACAACGATTTTTGCGCTGCTGCGATCGGCTACAGGGGTTGACTTTAGCCGCTACAAGCCCAACACGCTCGATCGCCGGATTCAGCGCCGGATGCTGCTGTATAAGCTGGAGCAGCTAGAAGATTATGTCGTCTATCTGCGAGAGCATCCGGCAGAAGTGAAGGCGCTGTACGAGGAAATCTTAATCCATGTCACGAGTTTTTTCCGCGATCCCGAAGCCTTTGACCTGCTGAAGACGCGCGTTTTTCCGGCAATTATGCAAAACAAGTCGGCAGAGTTCCCCATTCGCATCTGGGTAGCGGGCTGCTCGACGGGTGAGGAAGTCTATTCGATCGCCATGTGCCTTCTAGAGTTTTTGGCAGATCGAGCCACCCAGCTGCCGATCCAGATTTTTGCGACAGATATTAGCGAACTGGCGATCGCCAAAGCTCGAATGGGCATTTATACAGAAAATCAGATGGTGGAGGTTTCTGCTGAGCGCCGTCGATTCTTTTATGCGATCGAGGGGGGAGGCTTCCAAATTAGTAAGGCGGTGCGTGAACTTTGTGTGTTTGCCCGTCAAGACCTGGGTAGTGATCCCCCATTTTCCAATATTGATCTGATTAGCTGTCGCAATGTGATGATCTATCTGGGCGACTCGCTGCAAAGGCGGATCATGCCGATTTTTCATTACAGCCTCAACCCGACCGGATTTCTGCTGCTGGGCACGTCAGAAGGGACGGGTCAATATTCTGAACTCTTTACTTTGGTCGAAAAAAAGTACAGAATTTATACCAAGAAGCCAACCGCAACACGCACGACGTTTTCATTTTCCCCCAGCAGTTACCCCATCGTTAACGTGAACGATCGCATCACGGCTGCCCAAGTTCCCCCCGAAGGGTTTGACCTCCAGAAAAAAGTTGATCAGCTGATTGCGGCTCACTACGCGCCCGTTGGAGCTGTAGTGGATGACAAAATGCAGGTTTTGCAGCTCCGGGGAGAGATCGATCGCTACCTGCAATTAGTCTCTGGAGTAGCTAGCCTCAATCTATTTAACCTAGCGCGCGGGGGGTTGCTCGTCGAGCTAAGAGCCGCTATCTATCAGGCACAACGGCAGGAGCTGCCGATTCTCAAAAGCGGGCTGCGGCTGGAGGATGGCGATCGCTCCAGAATTGTCAACATTCAGGTGATTCCCTTTAGGGTGCCGACTGCCGAAGAAGTCCGCTTTTTGGTGCTGTTTGAAGACGCAGCCATAGCTGACCCTAGTGCGATCGCCACCAGCCCCCAGGGAAATTTGGAGCAGGAGAACGAACGGCTGAAACAGGAGCTAGCGGCTGCCATCCGAGAGCGATCTGCCACCCAGGAATACCTGCGAGCCGTCATTCAAGACCAGGAAGATAGCAATCAAGACCTCAAAGTTGCCAATGAAGAAATTCTATCGAGTAACGAAGAGCTGCAAAGCACGAATGAGGAGCTAGAAACTGCCAAAGAAGAAATTCAGGCGACTAATGAAGAACTCAACACGACCAATGAGGAACTCCGCAGCCGCAACGCCGAACTGCACCAAGTCAACAATGATCTGACTAATCTGCTAGCCAGCATCAATATCCCGATTTTGATGCTGACCCAAGACTTTCGCATTCGCCGCTTCACGCCGATGGCGCAGCGGTTGTTCAATTTCATTCCTACCGACGCAGGACGACCGCTCAGCGACATCAGAAGCAATTTCAATATTCCAGACTTAGAGCCTTTAATTTCGGAGGTGCTGGAAACTCTGAGCGTCAAAGAGCTAGAGGTGCAAACCCAGGGGGGGCATTGGTATAATCTCCGCATCCGCCCCTATCGCACTATCGAAAATCAGATTGACGGCGTGGTGCTGGTCTTGCTCGATATTGATGCCCTGAAGCGCAGTGCTGTCACCCTTGAGGTCGCCCGAAACTATGCCGAAGCGATCGTAGAAACGGTGCAGGTGCCGCTGGTCGTTCTGGAATCAGATTTCCGGGTGAACAAAGCCAATCAATCTTTCTACGAAGCGTTTCAGGTTTCGCCCTCCGAAACGACGCAACTGCCGTTTTTTGATTTGGGCAACGGTCAGTGGAATATCCCCGGACTGCGATCGCTGCTCGAAGATATTCTGGTCAACGATACAATGCTCGAAAACCTTGAGATCGAGCGCAATTTCGAGCGCATTGGGCAGAGAACCATGCTGCTGAATGCGCTCAAAATCGTTGCACCCGGAGAGGCTCAGCGAATTTTGCTGGCGATCGTTGACATTACCGAGCGCCAGCAGTTTGAAGTTGAGCGATCGCAGCTCTTGAGTCAAGAACAGTCTGCCCGACAGCTGGCAGAAGCTGCCAGCCGAGCTAAAGATGCCTTCTTATCTAACCTCTCCCACGAACTCCGCAACCCGCTCAATTCGATGATGGGCTGGGCGCAACTCCTGCGCACCCGTCAGCTAGACGAGGCAACCGTCGCTCGTGCCCTAGAAACGATCGAGCGAAATGCCAAGGCGCAATCTCAGCTAATTGACGACATGCTAGATATTTCTCGAATTACGAGCGGCAAACTGCGCCTGGATACGCATATGCTGGATCTGGTTCCCATTGTGGGAATGACGCTGGAGTCCATTCAACTTTCTGCCGAAGCCAAATCGATTGAGCTGGTTTCGCAGCTGACTTCAGCAACCGTGATGGGCGATGCCGATCGCTTGCAGCAGGTGCTGTGGAACATCCTGCTGAATGCCATTAAGTTCACGCCAGCGGGTGGACGCGTGGAGATCACGGTGGAACCTGTGCTGACTCAGGCTGAGATTCGCGTCAGCGATACCGGAAAAGGCATCGCAGCCGAACTGCTGCCCTATGTGTTCGATCGCTTTTATCAAGGAGATTCCAGCACCACTAAAACTGGACAGGGTTTGGGCTTAGGCTTGTCGATCGTCCGGCATATTGTGGAGCTGCATGGCGGCACGGTGCAAGCCGAAAGCCCTGGCATTGGGCAAGGAACCACTTTTGTTGTGAGACTGCCCCTGAAGCTGTCAGAAACGCGGGTCGAGCCGCCTCCGGCAGAGCCAGAAATTACGGATCAGATTTCTCTGGCAGGCTTACGCATCTTGGCGGTCGATGACGATGTAGACAGCCTGAACCTGATGAAATATATGCTGGAAGATGCAGGGGCAGAAGTGGCTATCGTGACTTCGGCAAGGGAGGCGATCGCCGCTTTGGATACCGATCGATATGATGCCCTCTTAGCGGATATTGGAATGCCTGACGAAGACGGTTTTGCTCTGATTCGGCAGGTGAGAGCGCTAGAGTCGGAGGTGAGAGACATTCCGGCGGTTGCCATCACTGCCTATGTCAGCGCTGGAGAGCGGCAACTGGCGATCGATGCTGGGTTTCAAAGGCATCTGGGGAAACCCATTGATCCTGCTCATCTGGTGGCAATTGTTGCAAATCTAGTGGACAGGGTTGAGAATTAGCAAGGATATAGGCAAAATTGTAGAGTGCAAGATTGAATTGCCATAAGCGGGGCTTTATGTATCGAGTCCTTGTGGTTGATGACATTGACGACAATGCTGTTTTTCTACAAACCCTTCTAGAAACCGAAGGCTACGCTGTAGAGACTGCGGCAGGGGGTTGGGCGGCCATCCGTCAGATCAAGGCTTGCTGTCCTGATCTGATATTGCTAGATGTGATGATGCCCGACATGGTGGGCTATGAGGTCATTGAGCGTGTTCGCACTCAGCTAAAGCTGTCTACTGTGCCCGTTGTGCTGCTAACAGCCTACAACGACATTAGCCGCAAAGAAGCGCTGGAAATGGGTGCAAATTTCTTGATGCGTAAACCGATCGACAACAAAAGCCTTCTAGATTGCGTGAAAAAGCTCTGTGACTCAGAGTCGCATCAGCAAGAATCGCATCAGCAAGAATCGCATCAACAGATAGCCTATAGTAAGGCTGACGTAAATTAAGTTATGCTGCCTTATCTTGGAAGTTGCCCTATGCCTACAGTCTCCAAGAAAACACTCAAGATAAACGGGCATGATCCAGTCCTCACAGCTTAAGGCAGTCTACCAACGGGTGATGGTGTTGCAGCAGCGGGCAAACACTCTACCCGACTCACAGCAGGCTCTTCTCTCACAAGCCTTAGAGGAACTTCAGGCGGTCTTAGCAGAATTGCAGGCTTCTGAGGAAGAGCTGTATCGTCAAAATGAAGCATTGATCAGCACTCGTCAGGCGGTAGATGCCGAACGTCAGCGCTATCAGGAATTATTTGAGTTTGCGCCAGATGGCTATCTCGTTACCGATGCCAACGGCAAGATCCAGGAGGCAAACCAAGCGATCGCTCTGTTGCTCAACGTTTCGCAGCAGTTTATGGTTGGCAAGCCGCTGCTGATTTTTATCGAGCCATCCGATCGCTCTCGGTTTCATCTCACGCTCGATCGATTGGAGAAAGTAGGCAAGCTGCAAGATTGGGAAATTCATCTCTGTTCACCCAGGCGATCGATTTTCGATGCAGCGCTGACGGTCACTTCGGTTCGCGATGCAGAGGGTCGGGTCGCCAGTCTACGGTGGATGGTACGTGACACCACCGAGCGCAAGCAGGTCGAACGGCTTCTAGAACATCTCAACGCAGAGCTAGAGCGTCAGGTGCAGGAGCGCACAACTCAATTGCAGCAGGCGCTAAGGTTTGAGGCGGGTCTAAAACGCGTGACAGATAAGGTGCGGGATAGCCTAGATGAAGGTCAGATCTTGCAGTCTGCCGTGCAGGAATTGGCTCTGGTGCTGAATCTCGTTTGCTGTGATACAGCGCTGTATGACAGCAACCATGACCTAGGCTTAGCCACATCCACCGTTCGCTATGAGTTTACAACCTCTGAAGCTAAGGCTTCTCCTTCCTCATTGGGTCAGGTGATCCCGATGACAACCCTGCCAGAAACCTATCGTCAGTTGCTGCAAGGTGAGTATTTCCAGTTTTGTGAAATTGCTTCGCGCCATCTTGCCGTCCTGTCCTGTCCCATTGCCGATGATCAGGGTGTTTTGGGCGACCTGTGGCTATTCAAGCGGCGAGAGGATGCCTTTGATGAGCTAGAAATTCGGCTGGTGCAGCAGGTAGCCAACCAGTGTGCGATCGCCATTCGCCAAGCCCAACTCCATCAAGCCTCGCAAGTCCAACTTGAGGAGATGAAAAAACTCGATCAGCTGAAAGACAGTTTTCTCAGCACCACCTCTCACGAACTGCGATCGCCTGTTGCCACTATGAGAATGGCGATTCGGGTTTTGAGGCTGGCGCTGGCTCAAGAACGGGCGGCTGCATCAGCACGCACAGAGTCAGCAAACACGGAGGCAACTAGACTAGAAAAAGCTGGAGCTGTCGATCGGTATCTGCACATTCTGGATACAGAGTGCGATCGAGAAATTAGCATGATCAACAACCTGCTGGATTTTCAACGCCTTGAGGCGGGTGAGCATCCTTTATTCATGCAGTCGATTGATCTACAAGACTGGCTGCCTGAAGTCGTTGCCCTGTTCCAAGAGCGGGCGCGCGATCGCCAGCAAACGCTGCATCTTGACCTCCCTCTCAACTTGCCTCATCTCATCTCCGACTGTGCAAGTCTAGAGCGAATTTTGGTAGAGCTATTGAATAATGCCTGCAAATATACGCCGTTAAAGGGGCAAATTACTGTTCGTGTGCAGGCTGAATCTGGCTCAATTCAGATAGTAGTCAGCAACACAAGTTTGGAGATTCCGGCGAGTGATCTAACCCATATTTTTGACAAGTTCTATCGCATTCCTAATTCCGATCCTTGGAAGCAAGGCGGAACCGGATTAGGACTAGCATTAGTCCAGAAATTAACAGAACGTTTGGACGGCGCTATTACCGTTGAGAGTACATCAGGGCAAATTCACTTTACAGTTAGCCTGCCGATGATGGGACAAGTACAGTGACGCTGTAATTATTTATCTGCAATCAAAATTAGCTTTGACTTAGATAGATTGGAAATACTTCCTGTAAAGAGTTTACAGATACTTCTAAAGACAGGTAGGCAAAAGCCAAGCCTACAAATAGCATGAAGGAGAACCAGCTATTAAGGAATGTAAACAATGCAAGCTAACAAAACCGAATTGCCTCCTATCGCTAAAGAGTACAACGGAATCGATCGCAATGCTTTCATCTTTGGTTTCCATCCCCAAGCCGAATTGTGGAACGGACGTTTAGCCATGATTGGTTTTGTTGCCTATCTGTTGTGGGATTTGTCAGGTGTTAGCGTTGTGCGCGATTTGCTGCACTTGGTTAACTAGAGCTACATCTAATCACCAAAGTTGAGGGTCTTCCTGGCTATGTTAGGGAGACTCTTAGTTTAACTGTACGAAGCATTAGTAAAAAATTCCTGTCTGAAAGTCTACCTGTCTGAAAGTCTACTTGTCTGAAAGTCTAAAAGTACAAAGTGTCTTGAACTCATGAGGTGAACTGAAGTAAACTATCGTTCTACAGCTTAGAACTGTTCCTATCGCCCTTGTAGAATTTGTGAGGGAGTGAGATTCAGAACTCCAAGCAATGGAGATACGATCGGGCGATTCCCCTCATACGCCTTCTCCTCATACAATCCTTCCACCCATTCCAGCACTGTCACCTTTTGCTGCATCGGATCGATAATCCAATATTCTGCAATGCCTCGCGCCCCATACTCCGATCGCTTGTAGCGGTAATCTCGGTTTTCCTGCTTAGGGCTGACAATCTCAACGGCCAACATCGGTGGCGGCATATCCAGCGTCACGGTCGATCGGCTTGCTCCCTCCAATGCTGCTGCTAGCTCCTCCGACAAAACCAGAATATCTGGAAAACGTGTCGTAGCTTGTGAACCACTCACGACAATCTCAGTGCCAATCCTGACTCGAAAACTAGGAATACCTTGTGTTAAGAAAAAGGCAAACAGGAGTGATGCAATCCGAATGTTCAATTCGCTTTCTGGCGGCAAAGCAACTAGCTCTCCATTCTCTAACTCATACCGAATATCTGTGCCATCGTCATAGTTAAGGTACTCTTCCAGTGTCATCTTCTGAGATGCAATAGTCATAATCACTTAGCAACACAGTTGAGAGATACAAGCTTATTTTAACAGCCCTTCAAAAGACCTAAATTACGCGATGTGCGACTCTTTTTCTAAAGCTCTTGAATCTACGTGGGGCAGGCAAGATGTCTGTCCAGAGTCGGACGGGCAAGCGATAGCAATTCTTGGGGTAGGGGCTTAGCTAAGCCCCTAATAATAGATCTTTTGTACTATAATAGATCGGCTGTACAGGTTATTTAATCCACGATCCTAACCGCCTTGGCGATCGCTATATCAGCAGTAATACTTTAGTTCTATCTCTCAATTAGCGTTAGGAATATCCCTCTGGTGAAGGAGCAAGACTTGAGGAACGATCATCTACTCTAATCGGGTGCATTACTTAATGGCAGTAGATCAGGATTAAGTTTCGGCTCACACTCACAGCTTTAAACACTCATAGCGTTAAGGAGAGATGCAAATGATGACGACAGCTACTCATGATGAAAAAGTTGCAAAATTGCGAGATCTGGTGAAAGAGATTGACTTTTGTATGCTGACGACGATTACTGAAAATGGCAGTCTGCACAGCCGTCCCATGTCGGTCAATGGAGAAATTGAGCCAAATGGCGATCTCTGGTTTTTCACCTACGCGGATACCGCCAAAGTAACCGAAGTCGATCGCATTGAGCAGGTTAGCGTCAGCTTTTCTGCGCCAGAGAAGCAGCGCTATGTCGCCCTGTCAGGTACGGCACAAACCATAAGAGATCGCGCCAAAATGCAGGAATTATGGAAGCCAGAACTTAAAGCATGGTTTCCTCAAGAACTAGACGAACCAGAAATTGCCTTGCTCAAAGTGACAGTCGAGACAGCTGAGTATTGGGATGCTCCAGCAGGTTGGATGGCAAAAACGATCGGGTTCATTAAAGCCGCTACTACTGGCAAATCAGCGGATGGTGGCAAAAATGAAAAGCTTAACTTGAAGTAGAAAATGATTTTTTACGGTTCTCGATGATTCCACAGCAAGCTACCCTCGACGAAAAACGTGCATTGCCTAATCCGGCTATAAAATCAGCAACGCCGAAAAACGTAGGTCTATTGCCAGAGCTTAATTGTGGTGTCACTACTGCTGCTAACTAGGGATTGAGCGGCAGGCTGAGCATTCACAGATAAGACCCAGTTAGAGTGGGCAGGGATGTTTTGCAGCATCTGCCCATTCTGAGTGTCCCAGATCTTAATTGTTTTATCGAGACTGGCGCTGGCAAGCATCCGATCGTTAATAAAGGTGACAGAATCAACGCGATCGCTATGCCCCTCGAAGGTTTGCAGCAACTGTCCGGTGGTGGAATCCCACGACTTGACAAATCCATCCCAGCCCACACTCGCAAGCTGTTCACCATTGGGGCTAAAGGCAACGGCTCTAACGGTATCCCGATGCCCCCCTGGTTCTCCCAACGTCCGGATTAGCTCTCCGGTCGCCAGATCCCACATGCGAATCGTTTTGTCGGCGCTACCGCTGGCGATCGTTTTTCCATCAGGACTTAGCGCCACCGAATAGACCACAGCCGCATGTTCAGCCAGCACACGACTGTTTTCGGTACGCAGATCCCAAACCCTAACCGTAGTGTCTTCGCTGCCGCTAATCAAGGTTTGTCCATCTTTGCTCAAGGCAACTGACCAAACAGAGCCTGCATGCCCTTCAAGGGTGTGAAGCAATTTTCCGGTGGGCACATCCCAAACTTTGATGGTGTTATCTCCACCGCTGCTAGCGAGAATTTGACCATTTTGGCTCAGACTCAGCGATCGGATGGCGGCGAGATGCCCCTCTAGAGTGCGCTGCATTTGCCCAGTTTTGATATCCCAGATCTTGATGGGATAGAACTGACCTGCCGCATCTTTGTCTTCACCCCCGCTAATCAGGGTTTGCTCGTCAGGACTCAGAACCGCTGACCAAACCGGATGAGAATTGCCCTTGAGGGTTTTTGCCACAGAAAAGGTGCGAATGCTGCTTGCCAGTTGAGCAGTGGATGTTCCATTGGGTTGTGAAGACTGCAAGACTTGGGGAAGGGCGTAAATGCCGATCGCCAGCGCTAACAAAACTCCTCCACCCATCAGCAGGAGGGGAAATTTACGGCCAGACTGCTGTGAAGCCGTTTCAAGGGGGCTGACTGCTCTTGACGGGGAGCCAAGGGACGAGGAGCCAAGAGACGAGGAGCCAGGAACAGGTGTAGCCAGAGGCGATCGGGCAACTGTAGCGAGGTCGGTTTGAGAAGGTGCGGGCTGCTGTCCAGTAGCGGGAGCCAACAGTAAAGAATTAATGGGCGTTTCAGCATTGGCGGATTGCAGCGCTTTGCTCAAGGCAGCTACAGAGACAAAGCGATCGCCCGGAGATTTTTCCAAACATCGCATCACCACCGCCTCTAGTTCCGGGGATATGGAGTCGCAGTTCGGTTGCGATCGCAGGGGCTTCACGGGCTGAGTGGCGTGAGCAGTGAGCCAGACATCGTTACTGACGCGCTTGGCGCGAAAATCAAACCCAAACGGATCGATCCCTGCCAGCATCTCGTAGAGAATGACGCCCAGACTATAGATATCAGAACGCTCATCGACTTCTCCCCGGATATCAAACTGCTCTGGGGAAGCATAGTGGCAGGTGCCCAGGAATACGCTGGTGGCGCTGGTAAACTCAGCCTGGAGGGAGTGAATTTTGGCAATCCCAAAGTCAATGACCTTAACAAATTCGCCCAAAGCAGAGGGCACCAAAAAGATATTGGCAGGTTTCAAATCTCGGTGAATCACCTTAATGCGCTCGCTAGAGGCAACTTCGCCGCTCCAAAGCACGACCCCTTCGTGGGCCAACTGCAAGCCTGCACAAATCTGAGTCATGATGTTGCAAGTCCGAGTCACCGATAGGCGCGGCTGATTGAAAAGCAGCTGATCCAGAGGTTGACCCTGAAGATATTCCATCACATAGAAGGGATATCCTTCTGCCGTAACCCCATAATCGCTGACTTGGACAATGTGAGGACTCTTGAGGGCAGCGCAGATAGCGCATTCTCGCTCAAATCGCCGTTTGAAGTCTAGATCTTCGGCTAGCGCCAGCGACTCTCTCAAGAGCTTGACCGCAACAGGTTTGCCCAGTCGGATATCGGTTGCCAGAAACACATCGCCCATGCCCCCGCTGCCCAGACGTTCGTTGACGCGATAGCGATCGCCCACCAAACGACCACTCCAAGGATTAGGCTGACTTGATAAAGAATTAGGCTGACTCAAGGCTATCACCATGGGAAGCTCTCAGACATTACAATACAGCCAACACCTAAGAAGGGCGACAATTCAAATGAAAAATTAAATAATTAGACGATGAAGAGGCTTGCTCACGGCTGCAATCTCACGGCTGCAATCTCACGGCTGCAATTTCCAAACGGCAACCGTTCCATCTCGACCGCCACTGACCAGAGTTTTGCCGTCGGGGCTGAATGTAACAGACAGAATCCAGTCCAGATGTCCCTTAAGAGTAGCAAGCAAGGTTTGATTCTCTAAGTCCCAAAGCTTGACGGTATTGTCAATGCCGCCGCTGGCAAGCGTTTTGTCGTCAGGGCTAAAGGCCACAGAGACAACATTGTTTATATGTCCAGTGAAGGTATTGAGTTCCTCACCGCTTTGGACATCCCAGAGCTTGACGGTGCCGTCCCAACTGCCGCTTGCCAGTCGCTCACCCTTGGCATCAAAGACGAGTGCCCTGACGGTATCCGTGTGCCCCGGCAAGTTACGCAGCATCTTTCCGGTTTGCCAATTCCAAAGCTTGATGGTGGTATCCTTGCTGCCGCTGGCGAGGATACTACCATCGGGGCTAAACACGACCGGGAAGAGGCGGTCTTTGTGCCCCGAAATGGTGCGCGATAGCTGTCCGGTCTGCACATCCCACAATCGAATGGTGCTGTCGCCGCCGCCACTGGTCAGGATTTGTCCATTGGGGTGAAAAGCCAACGACCAGATCACCCCTGCATGTCCGACCAGCGTTTGCAGCAGTTCCCCGGTTTGCAAATCCCATAGCTTAATGGTTTTATCTGCACTGCCCGTTGCCAAAGTTTTGCCGTCGGGACTGATGGCGATCGCATGAATAATGTCTTTATGACCTTTGAGAACGCGCAGAGTTTCGCCCGTTTGCAAATCACGCACCTCAACCGCATTACCGCTAACGCTTGCCAAGGTATTGCCATCTGAAGTCAGCGCCACCCACCAAGCTGCGCCCAAGCGCCCGATAAATGTTTGCACCTTCACCTGTTCCCAGCCTGCCCCTGCCGCACAGTTTGGCAGCAAAAGCTGAGCCTCCATGGGCTGTTTAGAACCGGGTAAGGTTTCGAGGGGGCGATCGCAAGCCTCTGCGTTTTCGGCATTTTCGCCAGCAGGATTGAGACTCGTGAACAGATGAGGATTGAATAATCCAGTCAGACCGCCCAACGCAAACCCAGCGCCCAAGATCGCTAGAGTAATTCCGGCATAACCAAAGACAGACAACTGCTTGAGAGCAACAAGAGTGCTTTCACTTTGCGGGACAGCCTTGGACACACCAATTTGTGAATCCGGCGAGGAGGGAGGATTCACGGGAGCGGAGATAGGAGTTCGCGTAGGAGAGGCTTCGTTATGGGCTTCGTTGTGGGCAAAGTTTTGGGCGAACCGGGTTTCAGAAAGTTCTGCCTTGTCGTTTCCGGGTCGGTCTGCTGCCACAAGCGCGGTTGCTGTGGAAATGCCAGTCCCAGAAATGCCAGTCCCAGAAATGCCAGCCCCAGAAATGCCAGCCCCAGAAATATCAGCCCCAGAAATATCAGAACTTTCTGAAAGGAGTCCCAGGACTAGCTCACCCACCCCTTCCACAATTCGCTTTGGCGTCTGGAGCGGATATTCCGGGTGGAGCGGGCTTTCTTTGCGCAGCTTTTTCTCTTCATTGATCAGACGTAGCTGATAGTTTTTTTGATTCAGGTATTCTACGGTCTGACGATAGACATATCGGTAGAGCGCATCGGCTTCAATTACCCCTTGGGCATCTGCCGCATCTCCCCGCAATCCTTGAATCAGGTAGTAGGTAAACACGCCATGCCCCAGTTCAGGAAATTCCCAAGAGCGCTGCCCTTCATCACAGGACAATAGCGCATAAAATCCTCTACTCTGAGCCGCGCGGGTTCGCAAAACTTTGACGAGCTGTACGGTCGGTTCAAACGAGCCGATCGCCGTAGGTTCATCCATTCCCCTTGCCCCCCGCAAGACCAAGCTGCCGCTGTGGCAAGCATCAAGCCATAGCAACTGATGACGGGCGGCACACCCTTCCAAAAGCTGCAATAGCTCCTGCATTTTTAAACCTGTGGTCAAGAGCGAATCGTTTTGGGTGTCGCTGAGACACAGGACAGCCTGCTGCGTGGTTTGTTCGATCACGCCATGTCCAGAGAAGTAGAACAGTACGGTATCTTGGGGCTGAGCGGCTGATGTGATCTGCTTCAGGCTGCTGTAGACGGCGGCAAAGGTGGGAAAAGCGGCAAAATCGTGATGGACAATCACCTGTTTGCGGGGAAATTCTCTTGTGGCTTCGTTCAGCGCCGCTCCCAATTGCTGACAGTCGATCGCGGAGTAGTCCAACGCTGGAAAATGCTCGTCCTGGTATTGATTGACTCCCACAAGGAGAATCCACATTTTTGCTTTTCCGGTCGCCAGGATTTGAGTGGAGTCGCTGGTTTTAAGGCTCAGAGGACACATAGCAGAGAACCTCAGGTGTAGGGAATGAATGCAGAACTAGAATGACTACCGTAGGCTGACTTTAATTAACAATACTCTGTAACATCTTCACCACATTGATCCGCTAAGAAAGATAAACATTTGAACCGTAAACCTGCTATCTGCTCATAGAGCGGGTTTAACTTGCAGAGCGGAGGAATACGCAGGCAATAGCCCAAACAACTAATCGTTCGTTCAAAGGGGCAGTGGGCTGGAATGGTCTTACAGATAAAGCGGGCAAGCTGAGGATTGTGAATTTCGATCGCGTCCAGAGCGTGACGAATAGGATTCCATACGTTGAATTGTCTCAGCATAATCAGCATTCCTAGTTGAATTCAGGTTAGAAAAATTCTGGTTAAAAGGTAGGAAAAAAGACCTCTCCCCTAGTCCTCTTGTCCTTCAAGAGAGAAACGAAAGGGGGTGGGGAGAAGTCACGTTGGCAAGCTGCTGACGGGTCAATTCTCTATTGAAAGAACCCTTGAGAGAACTTAAACCACGGCAAAGTTGTTGGCAGAGAAGGTGTTCAAAGCCGTGATGCCGTTTTGACCTGTTTGGTTGGTCAAGTTAGCCAAAACGCTGATGCTGCCGCCGTCGCCCAAATCTTGAGAATGAACCAGTCGGCTGACTCCTAGGTTGACGTTGAAGTAGACGAACACGCCTGCATCCGCCTGAATGTTGTTGTTGTTCTGGATCGCTTTGGCAGCCGCAGCAGCATTCGCAAAAGCATCGGTCAGGACAATAATGTTGCCATTGCCTGCAATCTGGGCAGAGTTACCCTTTTGGAAGGCGGCATTGACCAGACCGAGATCGCTACCCACCAAGGTGAACTGATCGTCAGCGATCGAGAAGTCCGTGATCGCATCAGGTGGCAAGTTGGATGTATTGATCAGGTTAGCAGCCGGGGCAAACACGGCACCTCTAAAGGAATCAGCGTTATAGACGAAGCGATCGTTACCCAGTCCACCCGTAAGTACATCTGTGCCTTCGCCTCCTACAAGGATGTCGTTGCCCAGTCCGCCGTTAACCGTGTCAAGACCCACGCCCCCCAGCAGAACATCATTGCCTGCTTGACCAAAAATGGAATCATCTCCCAGATCCCCGAAAACTACATCATTGCCTGCTTCAGCCAGGATAAAATCATTTCCAGCGCCAGCAAAAACTAAATCTGAACCCCCGCCAGTGATCAGAATGTCATCGCCTTGTCCAGCAAATACAGTGTCATCTCTGTCAGAACCTTGAAAGATGTCTGATCTTCTGCTGCCTCTCCAGTCGGGTGTGTCGGGTTTGTTGTTGTCGAGGGCATCAATAGCCTGGTTTTTTACCCAGGTTCCGATCCTTTGATTGTTCAGCTCATCGCTTTGTTCAGATTGTTGAGCAGCTCTAGTTAGTTTAGCCATGATTAGTTCCTGTTAGTTGTGTTGAATGTTGAGGTGACTGATTGATGGAACTTTTTTATCACGAACCTCTCGCGGTGTGAGTAAAGTTTTGAGTTCCTTCTTTCCTTTAAGACGATCGCTTTTAACTTGTTATGCAGTCGGTTGTCAGACAAATTTGAGAATGGAGCGATCGCTCTGGGCGGGTCGTTGCTTGACCACAAAACCTAGATTAAGCAGGTTTCTTCGTTTTGCCAGCCTGAAAAAGTCAGAAAAAGTCAGAAGGTTTTCAATTTTGGGGCTGAGGGATTAATTCCAGGCATTGCTGTTTTATGTCTGATTTTTTTGAAAGGGTCGCTCCGCGACCCTTTCAAAAAAATCACGCCCGGATTCAGCACTGCCTAATTCCATAGCTACAGATTCCATGAACTCGTGGGTAGTCCTCAAAAGGTAATGATTTTTTGTTGTAGGGGCTTCGCCCCTACAACAAAAAATCATTACCTGAATACCACTATGAACTCGTGGTAAGGCGCTCCAGCGTGATATGTTGCTCTAAGCGTTACACGGTTGAGCCATGCGTCCTCGCCAAGAAATTGTTGAAATCTTTTCAACGTTTTTACAATTCGATGCCGATCGGGTTCAGGGCTGGCTGGCTGACCCTAAGCTGCGTCGAAGTATGGAGCGTTGTTTAGCTCAACTCTCACAGACAGAACGCTCAGATGCTTTTTTAGTGCTCTACTGGCATAAAGCTTGGCAAATGCAAACTAGCGGTTTGGCACAGAGTCGTTTGGCACAGAGCCATTTAGCCGCCTATCTTCAAGAGGTTTGCTACTGGTCAGCGCAAAAAACGAGTCGCTATCTTGAAAACGCTCAGTTTCAACTCTCCGACTGTTTTCAGGTGGCAATTGCCGCTCTCGATAAGGTGCTAAAAGGCTTTGATGCCAAGCGCAGCATTTCCTTAAAGGGTTACGCTAGCCTTAAGTTTAGTAGCGTCATCAAAGACATCTTACGCCAGCGGCAAATTGCCGATATTTGTACCCCCTGGGCACTACTGCACAAGCTCAGCAAAAAGCGGCTGATTGAATCCTTGCAAAGTGCAGGACTATCGCCAGAGATGATTCAGCGCTATGTGCTTGCCTGGACATGCTTCAATGCGATTCATGCTCCGACTGAAGTTCCTAACCGCACCGCAACCAGCCGCAAGCTGATTAAGCCTAAGCCAGAAACCTGGGCGGCGATCGCCACTCTCTATAACCAGCAGCGCCAGACCCAGCTCTCTGAGACAACCCCAGCCCTCTCTGCCGACATGATCGAGAAGTGGATCACCGCCTGTGCAACGGCAGGTCGTCAATATCTCTACCCGACCTGGACTTCGATTAACGCCCCCAGACCTGGGCGAGAAGAAGGGGAATTGCTAGACACCTTACCTCAGCCAGACGCAGAACCCGCGCTAGCCGAAATGATTGCGGCAGAGGAAACAACCCAGCTTGACCAGATTAATGCTGTGCTAGTGGAATCGATCGCCCAACTGGAACCCGACCTCCAGCAGCTCTTGCAGCTGTACTACAGAGAAGAGCTGACCCAGCAGCAGATTGCCCAACAGATGCAGGTGCAGCAATACACAATCTCTCGTCAGTTGGCAAAGATTAAGCGATCGCTCCAGCGTCAATTAGTCGAATGGAGTCAAAACACACTGCATATTGCTCCCAACTTAGACGTTATTGAGTCTATCAGCGGAATTCTGGAGGAGTGGCTAAAAATTCATTATGGTCGGGCATAAAAACACCTGACTTTTTAGGACTTTTTCAGGCTGGCTTTGCCAGCAAATCCATTTACTTTGTTTTTGTTGGCAAAGGGACGTTTAAGGAAGATTTCTATGTTTGCAAAAATTCCAGAAAAGTATATGCACTTGACCCGATGGGGATTAGCGATCGGCTGGCTAATCCTGATTGCGTCTATGTTTTATGATCCTATTTCAGCTCAGCTCACTGCATCTAATCAGCTATTTGCAGCTTCCACAACAACGGGCTGCTATCAGTTTCAAGGTCAATGCCGTCCGTTAACGGATTACCCCTTGGGGGCACGAATTTTCTGGGGTATGGTTCTGCCGCTGTCCATCATCACCCTTCTGGTTTTTGGGCATGAAGCTTGGCGGCGAATTTGTCCCCTGTCCTTTCTATCGCAAATTCCTCGCGCTTTGGGGCGGCAGGGCAAACGCACAGTTGATGAAAGCTCCTGGCTAGGACGGAATGCCCTGTATCTTCAGTTTTCTCTACTGTTTATTGGACTAAATCTGCGTCTGCTGCTGGTCAATTCCGATCGCTTGCTCTTAGGAATTTTCTTACTTTCTACCATTCTCTTAGCGATTACCGTTGGTTCCCTCTATGACGGAAAAACATGGTGTCATTATTTTTGTCCGATGGCACCTGTACAAATGATTTACAGCGAACCTAGCGGATTACTGGGCAGCGAAGCGCACCAAGCGCCCCCCAAAACCATCACTCAGTCGATGTGTCGAACGGTGGACAAAAGCGGTCAAGAAAAAAGTGCTTGTGTCGCCTGTAAGGTTGGCTGTATCGACATTGACGCCGAAGGGGCTTATTGGGAAGGCATTAAAAAACCCGATCGCAAGTTGCTTTACTACGCTTATGTAGGACTGGTAATCGGATTTTACCTTTACTTTTGGCTGTACTCTGGAAGCTGGAGTTTCCTATCTGCCGGGGTTTGGAACGAAACAAACCAGCTTGCCACCCTGCTTCAACCTGGGTTCTTTATTGCAGGTCAGGCGATCGCCATTCCCAAACTGATTGCAGTTCCGCTCACCCTGACCGTTACTTCCGGCATGACCTATGCGATCGGGCTGTGGGCAGAATGGTACTACAAACGCTATAACAAACGGCAAAGACATCCGCTCAGTTCCGAACAGGTGCAAAGTCGGATGTTTGCAATCGCCACATTTACTGCGTTTAATCTGCTGTTTTTTATGGGCGTTCGCCCCACGCTGGGCTATCTCCCTGCACCCATCCAGCAGATCTTGAGTTGGGCGGCTGTCGTTGCCAGCAGTTTGTGGGTGGTCAAATCCTGGAATCGCAGTATGCAGCGCTATAACCGAGAGCGAGATGCCAATCTGCTGCGGCGACAGCTTAGCAAACTCAATATCGACCTCTCTCAATTTCTCGAAGGTCGGACGATGGAGCAGCTCAAACCCGATGAGCTATATGCCCTGGCAAAAGTGTTGCCCGGTTTCAGCAATAACTATCGTCTGCAAATCTACCAAGGCACCCTAAAAGAAGCATTAGAGCAGGGTAGCGTCACTCCGGTCAGAAGCCTCAAAGTCTTTCACACCCTACGCCAAAAACTAGAGATTTCTGAGGAACTGCATTGGACAATTCTAGACCAGCTCCAGACGGAAGCCCCCAACCTGTTTCCTGCCTCCCAAGGGCATCGAGATTCAGAGACTACGGTCATCAGGCGCTCTCCTGCCCCCCACACTACCGCAGAAGCAACCGTCTATCGTCCGATCGATCGCCGCTCTGAAACTCCGCCTGCTCAACAAACTCCTGCCGCCCAACCCGATCGCAGCATTAGCTTCAATGAGCTTGATCAAACGGTGATCAAACCGACTGCTCAAGATATACCCCCGTCTGATTCTCGTCCAGACTCGTGATTAGTCAAATACAGATTAGTCAGATGCGGATTAGTCAAATACAGAGTTGGCGTGTAGATAGGTGGATAAGATCTCATCCACCCATCCACTCATTTACCCAGCCATCCCTCTACGCCCCTGCATAAAGATCCAACATCCATCGTTAAGTACAAGCAAGGGACGCATTTCTTAAAAAACAACCCACACTTAACCAAGCGCATAGCGCTGTAGGAAACCCAAAATGCTCAAGCTCAAAGTATTCAACTCTCAAACTGGCGAATTTCAGGAAACGGCTCTATCGCCAGACTCGACCCCGCAAGGAGAATGTTTGGTGGGACGCGCCTCCAATTGCGACTTGGCTTTAGAAAGCCCGGATGTGAGCCGTGTGCATGGTCGGATCAAGGCGCGACAGGGGGAGTATTACTACACCGATCTAGGCAGCGCCAATGGATCGCACATCAACAATGAACAAGTTCAAGCGCACCAAAGTCATGCCCTCAAGGTGAATGACTTGCTCCGGATTGCCGACTTTGTGTTGCTGGTAGAAGCGATCGAACCGACTGAATCAAGCGCAGAATCTTCGACCTGGAAGAAATTGGGGGGCGATCGCTATTGGACGAAGGGCGACTTGACGGTTCGCTGTGTGCGCATCACCAATGAAACTGCCGATGTCAAAACCTTCACCTTTGTTGCAGAGCCGCTTGTTTTGTTTGACTATAAGCCCGGTCAGTTTGTCACCCTAGAGCTAGAAATTAACGGAGATCAGGTGCTGCGATCCTACTCCATCTCATCGACCCCCTCTCGCCCCCACACGCTAGAAATTACGGTGAAGCGGGTTGCTGCCGCAGCAGGGATCTTGCAACCGGGGCTAGTGTCTAACTGGCTACATGACAACCTCAAGGTGGGTAGCCAAATTAAGTTGAGCGGGCCTTTAGGAAAATTCACCTGCCAGCCTGACTCTGCCCAGAATCCGTCCCAGAATCTATCCCAGAATCTACCCCAGAAACTCCTGTTTATTTCAGCAGGCAGCGGCATTACGCCCGTCATGTCGATGTCGCGGTGGATTGCGGATACCGCGCAGCAGTCTGACGTTGTCTTTTTCCATTGTGCGCGTACCCCCCGCGATGTCGTCTTTCGGCAAGAGTTGGAAATGATGGCAGCACGGCTACCCAATTTTCACCTAGCGCTCAGCACCACTCGTCCAGAACCAGGTCAGCTCTGGTTTGGGTTTACAGGCAGAATCGCGGCACCCCTACTCCAAATGGTCGCGTCAGACTATCAGGAACGCACGGTCTATGTCTGTGGTCCCAATGCATTTATGCAAGAAGTGAAGGTGCTATTAGAGGGGCTGGGGTTCCCGATGCAGAACTATCACGAAGAGAGCTTCGGCGCACCGAAAAAGGTGAAGGTTCAGAAACCTGAAAGTGCAGGAAATTCTTCTGTAGCCAGCTCTGAAGCCAATTCTGTAGCCAGTGTCGCCACACCCGATCGCCCCACCGCTCCTCCGATCAGTGCCCCCTCACCCTCAGCAGGGACATCCCAGCCTGTCGTAGTATTCTCTCAGTCTGGCAAACAGGTGGCTGGCACAGAATCTATTTTGGAGTTGGCTGAACAAGAAGGGATTAAAATTCGCAGCAACTGCCGTCAAGGGGTTTGTGGCGCTTGCAAAAAGCGTAAGCTAGAAGGCGAAGTCAGGTACGAATCAGCTCCTGATGCTCTGGATCAAAGTGAGCAAGATGCAGGTTTTATTCTGTGTTGTGTTGCGGCTCCGGTGGGTCGAGTTGTCATTGAAGCCTAAGAAACACAAACGATGTGAGTTCTGGCTCCGCACCTCTGAAATTACCTCCTACCCCAGATCGCCATTATGACCCAATCACCACTTTTCATCGAAACTGAACCGACTCAGATCTCTTTAGAAATTTCGCCAGAGGAGCAAGCTCAGAGCTGGCAGCAGAACTACTCCGGGGCAAGTCGCCACTGGAATGCCTATCTCAACCAAATTTGCCTGAACACCGTTCTGGCATGGCTGCGCCAAGACTATCCTCAGGCAAAACCCTGGACTCAAGCCTTACAGCATCCTAGCTTTTGGGAAGTGGTCGATGGTAGCGCCATTACCTTAACCGGACATACTGCTAACCCCCGACACACCATTCGCTTGGTTCTAATTCCTAGCGCTGCGATCGACACTAGCGAACTGCGGGTACCCCAAGAATGGGTCGATCTTCCCAGTTGGGCAGGCGACTACTATCTGGCGGCACAAGTTGAACCAGATGAAGGCTGGCTGAGGATCTGGGGCTTCACGACTCATGCGCGGCTCAAGGCAAAAGGAACCTATGATACGGGCGATCGCACCTACGCGCTGGATGCCCATGACCTGACTCAAGACCTCAATGTTTTATGGGACGCTCAACAGCTTTGCCCAGAGGAGCCAATCCGCGCTGCCCTTCAGCCGCTCCCCGAACTCTCAGCACCGCAAGCAGAAAGCCTGATTGCCCGCTTGGGAAACCCCCAAGTGCTGTTACCTAGGTTAGAAGTTCCCTTTACCCTATGGGGCGCGCTGCTAGAACATCCCGCTTGGCGACAGCGCCTATATCAACACCGCTTGCAAATGCCAGAGCAATGGTCTGTGCTGCAATGGCTGGCTGGTGGTGTGTCAACGATCGCTAAACAGATTGGCTGGCAACAAGTTGCGTTACAACCCTATGCAGCGGGAGCGCGCAGCATAGAAATTTCTCAAAATCCTGGGTCGATTTTGGTTCGCCCATTGGTGATTGCAGAACAACGCTACGAATTACGCATCATCCCTCAAGATGCCCCTCAATCAGGGATTTGGCGTTTTGAATTATGCAAGCTGCCCACAGCCGCAATTCCCACAGCTACGATTCCTAAAGGCATGAAGCTAAGGCTTTTGACAGAATCCCTACAACCCTTTGAAAATAACGAAGCCATGGCAACAACTTCTGTAGAGCGGCTCTATGTCGTGGTAGCTCTGGAACCTGGAGAAGGAATAGTGTGGGAGGTTGACCCTACTCCAGAGAACTATGAACGGGAAGTTTTGCGGTTTTAAAAATACACCTTCAGGGTCGGAGTCAGAAAACTCCTTCTCACAATGCTCTGGAGACTTCGGGTTCTCTTTTGTTGAATCGATCGCTAGCGCGAGCTGCCTAGCAGGACGTTCATCTCAACCCTAAAATGTTCCTCATAACAGGTAACGCTGCAAGATCCATGTCAACATCGAATCGGTCAAGGAGCCGGACAACTTGATCTATTACATCAATCCTTCAGAAAGGGAAGCCGCCCCCTCCTGAAGGATCAGATCAGTCACCCCTAATGTCCTCTGCGGATTCCTGCGCCTTTATTTTCCAGAATCACCTTCGCTATCATAGTCAAAACACCCAAACAAGCCAGCAGCACCGCTGCCGAATAGGCTGACTGGGTGTGATATTGCTTATAGGCCTCCTCAACATACAGGGGTAGCGTCTGTGTCTTGCCTGTAATATTGCCGGATACAACGATGACCGCACCAAATTCGCCCATCGCCCGCGCGTTCGTGAGAATAACGCCATACAGCAATCCCCAGCGAATTGAAGGCAGGGTGACACGCCAGAAAGTTTGCCACTCCGAAGCACCCAGCGTCTTGGCTGCCTCTTCCTGGTCGGTACCAATCTCTTCCAGCACGGGCAGCACTTCCCGCGCTACAAACGGCATGGAGACAAACGAGGTTGCCAGCACCATACCAGGGACTGCGAAGATCACCTTCCAGTCATTCGCCTCTAACCAGGGGCCAAGCCAGCCATTGCGTCCGTAGAGCAAAACGAGCATTAATCCTGCGACTACAGGGGATACCGCAAAAGGCAAATCAATGACGCTAATTAGCAAAGCACGTCCCGGAAATCTTTTGTGTCGTGCCAGCGCCCAGGCCGCACATAGCCCAAAAACCGTATTGAGCGGAACGGCAACGATCGCCATCAGCGCGGTTAGCTTCACAGCATTAAGAAAGAATCGATCGGAGAATGTGGCAATGAATCCCTGAAGACCTTCCCCCGTGAACGCCTGCACGAACACATTCAGCGCTGGAATAAACAGGATTAGCCCCAAATAGAGCAGCGTGAAGCCAATCAAAGCAGGTTTAACAAACCGATCGAATCCTACCGTCTGCGGAGGTTGCGAGGGCGATGGGGCTTCAGTAATGCGATCGACTGTTGAGAGATTAGTTGCCATAGCGACGACCCCAAGCTTGCAGTAAATTAATGGCCAGCAGCATGATCAGCGAGATCAGCAGCATAACGGTGCCGATCACTGTTGCCCCGGCATAGTCATATTGCTCTAATCGCTGAAAAATTAGCACAGGCGCAATCAGATCTTTGAATGGAATGTTAGAAGCCACAATCACCACGGAGCCATATTCCCCTACGGCGCGGGCAAACCCCAGCGCTACCCCGGTCAGCACCGCAGGCATAATGGGAGGCAGCACCACCCGCCAGACGGTTTGCCAGGGCGTTGCTCCCAGCGACCAGGCAGCTTCTTCAACTTCCTTCTCGACCTCCAACAGCACAGGCTGCACCGTTCGCACGACAAACGGCAGCGAGATAAACAGCATTGCCAAAAACACGCCCCAGCGCGTGAAAGCAATTTTCACACCAAAGGGAGCAAACAGTGCGCCAATCCAGCCCTTCTCACTGTAGACGGTCGCCAGCGTTAGCCCTGCAACAGCTGTGGGTAAAGCAAACGGCAGATCGAGCAAGGCATCGACAAATCGCTTGAGTGGAAAGTTGTAGCGCACCAGCACCCAAGCAATAATTAAGCCCGCTAGACCGTTAATCACACCTGCACCCAGCGCGGTTACGAAAGTGACATTATAGGCAGAGAGAGCCGTCGGGCTGGTCGCAATTTTCCATATTTCTCCAGGGCTAAGGGTCGCAGATTTGAGAATTAGGGCGGCGATCGGCACCAGCAGCATCAAGCTCAAATAAGTCCCGGTGACAATCCAGGGAATGGAGAGGCGAGGCAAAGCAGGCGATCGCCCCTCACGATTAGCAGAAACAGTAGTCATAAGAGCACTTGGGACGAGAGGATAGTTCAGTAGCTGTTTGAAAGCTGGAGCCTGGTGGTCTGTTATTAGCTGATGTGCTGGTGTAGAGGGGTGGATGGGTAGAGGAGTGGATGAGAGTTTCCCATCTGCCCATCTACCCATCTACCTGCCAACTGTTACTCATCACCAGCTTTCAAACAGCAGATTTGATTAGCGATCGGCATGAAAGATCAGATCTTACGCCTTGGATTGCATCTGGTCAAAGATTGCGCCATCGTCGAAGAATTTCTTCTGCACTGCATCCCAGCCGCCTAGTTCTTGCACGGTGAACAGTTTATCGATCTTCGGATATTGGTTGGCATATTTTTCGCCGATACTCGGATCAACCGGACGGAAGCCCACCTTAGCGAATTCTTCTTGGGCTTCGGGGGTGAACAGATACTCTACGAAAGCTTGTGCGATTTCGCGGGTGCCATGCTTATCCACATTTTTATCTACCATCGCAACAGGGTTGTCGATCGAAATATTCACATCGGTGGGAATGACAAACGGCAGGTTTTCTCCTCTTTGTTTAGCCAAAAGCACTTCGTTTTCGTAGTTAATCAACACGTCGCCTTGTCCCTGCTTGAAGAAAACGTCAGTTGCCTCACGGGCATCCTTTGGCAAGACAGGGACATTCTTCATCACTTGAGTGGTGTATTCGAGCGCTTTGGCATCATTGCCCCCCGTTTGAGTAATGGCTCCCCACAGCGCCAAGAAATTCCAGCGAGCGCCCCCCGAAGTCTTGGGGTTAGCGGTAATCACCTGCGCTCCTTTGGTTAGGTCTGCCCAAGCTTTTATCCCTTTAGGATTGCCTTCGCGCGTCACTAGAGCCGCAACTGATTTGTGAACGATCGCACCATTGGGCGCTTCCTTTTCCCATCCGGCTTCAATCAATCCGGCTTTCTCAATCTTTTTCGTATCGAGCGCTAGCGCTAGCGCTACAACGTCGGCTTCCAGCCCATCAATCACAGCACGAGTTTGAGATCCAGACCCACCGTAGCTTTGGTCAAACACGACCTCTTGATTGTGTTCGGCCTTCCATTTTTCAGTGAACTTTGGAATGATCTGTTCATAAGCTGCCTGGGTAACGGCGTAACTCACCAGAGTAAGGTTAGCCGTTTCTTTTTGAGCCGCAGGTGATCCACCAGCCGCAGGAGATGCGGCAGTCTCCGAAGGGCTAGTATTGCAGGCCGCAAGTGTCAGGCATAGCCCTAGACCCACCAGAAACAGTGACAGAAATCCTTTCAGCGATCGAAATCTAAACCTACCCATAAACAACGCCTCTTCGCAAATGAAATGCTCTACAGAATTGCAAAAATCAACATCCTAGACTTGAGAAGATTAAATCCGCCTCTCTTAAGTATCTAAGTCCAAAAGTACCTAAGTCCAAAAGTATCTAAGTCCAAGCTATGCACAAACCTCGTTCAGACCTAGTTAAACGCTCTAAACTACGGTAAATTGATCAAGCTGCCGGAATATTTTGCTCAATTGACTTACAGAATACAGCAAGCTGTGGTAGAAGTACAGTATCTTGATTGAGATGCTGGGGTTTAGAGATAAAGATACTTCCTCTCTGGAGAATTTGCAACATGGGGATTTCGGTTGAGCATGTGTCCAAGCATTTTGGAGATTTCAAAGCAGTTGATCAGGTGAGTGTAGAGGTGAAAACCGGGTCTTTAGTGGCGTTGCTGGGGCCTTCTGGATCGGGCAAATCCACGCTGCTGCGCTTGATTGCTGGGCTGGAACTCCCCGATCGCGGCAAGATTTACCTGACCGGACAGGATGCCACCCACCAAAGTGTACAAAATCGTAGGATTGGCTTTGTGTTTCAGCACTATGCGCTGTTCAAACATCTGACCATTCGGCAAAACATCGCCTTTGGGCTGGAGATTGCTAAGCAGCCCAAAAATCGCGTTAAGCATCGTGTGGAAGAGCTAATTAATCTGGTGCAGCTCCAGGGGATGGGCGATCGCTACCCCTCTCAACTTTCAGGCGGGCAGCGGCAGCGGGTGGCGTTGGCTAGAGCGCTGGCGCTGGAACCCCAAGTGCTGTTGCTAGATGAACCCTTCGGGGCGCTGGATGCCAAGGTGCGCAAAGATCTGCGGAGCTGGCTGCGGAATCTGCATGACACCGTGCATGTGACGACAGTCTTTGTGACGCATGACCAGGAAGAAGCCATGGAAGTTGCAGATGAGCTGGTGGTCATGAATAAGGGACGCATCGAGCAGGTCGGCAGCGCTGCAGAGCTTTACGACAACCCCGCTACGCCGTTTGTGATGAGTTTCATTGGCCCCGTTAATGTCTTACCCAGCAGCGCTCCCATCTTCAAGCGGGTTGGCTATCAGCCAGAGCATCCCAACGTGTTTCTCCGTCCGCATGATGTGTTAGTGGCGTTGACTTCAGATGAGGATACGAGTCCGGCGATCGTTAATCGGGTGATTCACTTGGGCTGGGAGATTCAGGCTGAACTGGCTCTGGAAGACGGTCACGCTTTTACGGTTTACTTATCGCGAGAGCAATTTAAACAGCTCAATCTCCGTTCAGGTCAGCGGGTCTATGTCAAACCGAAGGATGCCAAATCTTTTGCCGCTCAATATGTTGAGGCATAGCTTGATCTAAATTTTGACATCTTGATCTGCGTGACAGCAGCAACGCCCAGTCTGTGTGGCGTTACGCGCTCAGATCTAATGAGTTATTTTTTGAGAGCCGCGCGGAGCGCGGCTCTCAAAAAATAACTCACCATAGCTCAATTACGTATTGCCGTAAGAGCGAGCGATCGCACCCTTTGAAACACACCATTTGAAGAGTTTTCCCAGTAACCAGCAATTCTTATAATTAAAATACGGTAAACCCATCGGAATACGATACTTATGAATGCTAAAATTTAGCTAGAGTTGGTTGGACTTCAGCTAAAGCTTAAGCATGAAAAATTTTAAGACTACTCTTGAGAAGTTTTTTGCCGTAGACAAGTTCAGTAGCGTCAAGCAAACTATTCAAGCACAGGTACATTTGGCGATCGCATCGCCCAGTCAGGTCTTTACCCTAAAAAACATCAGAGGTGGTTTATTCCTGCTGATGGGGTATCTGCTTTCTCCACTCTGCTGGTGGAATGATCTTGTGTTTAACCTGCCCATTGCCTATCTGTTGGGTCACTTTTGCAACTGGGTTTATCCAGGCTCTTTCTTGCCGGGAGCGATCGGTGGCTATTGGCTATCCAATATTATCGGAATCTTAATGATGCAGTTGGGAGCGATCGATGTTTTGCAATCCGCTCCTCAAGGGCAGACTGAATCAGAACCGCGCAACCTTAAGAAGGATCTGCTCGCGGGTGTAGTCACTTCTACAGTCTATACACTAATCATTCTGGCGTTGGTGCAGCTAAAGGTTTTGGATGCTCCCCATCTATTCGACAGCGAGAACGCTATGAGTCTCAGCTTCTTATCTACTTTAGTGTCATAAAGTATTCTCGTATTTCCATACTCCTCTATATTCTGTGGACTTATGAATTATGTCCTGCTAACTTCCTTGAGCTTCTTGGTTGGCATTGTGGTGGGATTAACAGGAATTGGTGGTGCTTCCCTGATCACACCCATGCTGATCCTCGTGTTTCAGGTGCCACCCGCGATCGCCATTAGCTCTGATGTCATGGCAGCCACGCTGATGAAAATTGTGGGAGGAGCTAAACACTGGCAGCAGCAGACGCTTGATCTCCAGGTGGCAAAGTGGTTAGCTTGCGGCAGCGTCCCCGGTTCGCTCATTGGAGTGGGCATTCTACATCTGCTCCGGCAAACTAGCAGCTTAGATCTAGATGCCCTTCTGCTACGGCTGATCGGCATGGCAATTTTAGGCGTGACTGGAATAGCGATCGTGCAAATGCTGCTGCTGATCTTTGCGCCACAGTTACGGTTGCCTGCTCTACCCAAGCTAGACTTAGAGACGCTCAAGGGAAAAATTTGGACGATCGCCATCGGGGCAATCTTGGGCTGCATTGTGGGTTTAACCAGCGTATCTTCGGGTTCCCTGTTTGCGCTGGTGCTAATTGCCTTTTTTCAGCTAGATGCCCGTAAATTGGTGGGGACGGATATCTTTCAGGCAGCAATTTTGCTGTCGTTCACGGCGATCGGACATTTAAGTTTGGGAACAGTCGATTGGGGTTTGGTACTGCCCATCTGGTGTGGCTCTGTGCCAGGTGTCTTATTGGGTGCCAAAATCTGTGAAGTGACTCCCCAGCGGGCGCTCAGGTTTGTGGTTTACAGTCTTTTGGTGATGGTGAGCTGGAAGTTAGTTCATTCGGTGTAGCTTTATTTGGTCTTCATTTGGTATAGCCATCAGTCCAGCACGATCGAATTCAAAGATTCTAGCGGCACGGTAAAAACATAGTAAATGACACCTGCGCCCAGCAGCAGTATGGCAAGGCTAGAGAGCAGCACCCAGCGATCGCCAGGTTCATAGGCATCTTCATCAATGTCGTAGCGCACGGCAAAATAGTGCTGGGTGGAAAGCAGCACCATCAGCATCCCGACGATCGAGAAAGCCAGCCCTAGCTTCCAGCCTGTACCGGGCGGTTGAGGAGCCATAGGCGGACGCAGCAGCCGTAGACGAACGATGAGAACGCCGAATCCCATTAGGGCAATTGCACTACGCATCCAAGCCAGATAGGTGCGCTCATTAGCCAAGTGATCTCGGACGCGATCGGAACTGCGTTTCTTTGGTTTTCCAGTCTCGTTTACCACATCTTTGGAAGACTTAAAGAACAGATGCATCTACTCGTCTCTCTTAATTTAGATTTCAATTTGCAAATCAGCGGATATAAATTTGATACTGTATTAGGAACTTATTTTTCGTATTCTCTCACACTTTAACGGTGATTACAGCGATATTTCTAGCATAAAGTTTGTAGCATAAATTAAATGCCTTGATGAGTGGAGCACAATGGATGTATCTCTACTCATCAAGGCTGGATTGCTTTTACGCTAGATCTCTTTTACAAAAAAATTAGAAGCTTTCTAGTCGTCGATCGGCGCATTGAGCGATTGAGTATCGATCTCTGTTTGTGACAGGCTAGGAATTGCCCAGGTACCCTCACCAGCTTTGAAAACTTTAGCAGGAGGAACATTGAATTCCACAGTGTCCGTGTCAGGATTAGCGGTGGCAACGAATTGAGTTCCAGGCACAAATTTGACCGCTAACGGCTCAGTCAATTCTTGATCTGCAACCCCTGCGACCTTGATACCGCTGGGCAGCAGCACCCCATCACAATTCCAACTGTCATCAGTCTCTTGACCTGCTCCCAAATAATAGAGCGTGGATTGCTCGGCAGTAAAGGCAGCTTTCTTTGAGGGCTTGTGGGCATAGACTGCTAACGTTTTGCCCGTTTCATTACGGCAGGTGCCCCAGTCCGTTGCAGATTCCAAAATATACTTCTGAAGTTTTAACTCGCCAATTTTCTGTTGCAGTCCGGCTGCATTGTAGCCTGTGTCTTCAGGTGATTTGGCGTTTAACAGGTCAGTCAGCGTTTGCGTGATTTCAGCGTAGTCAGCACTGGTGGTGAGTTTGGGTGCATCTGCCCAAGCGGGCTGAGCGATCGCCAAATTTACAACGAATGCCAAAACGATTAGAACAATTCTCGCAAGTTTCATGAGGGTTCTCCTGAATAATGTGGTTGATCTTTTTGCTAAATCCTGATGTCGGAAAAGCTTAATATCTTTTTGTGCAGGGACTGGATTACAGCATTTAATCACGCTATTGATTTTGAAACAGCGGCAGCAGTTTATAGGTGCCGCGCTCTATCAGAATGAAAACACCTAAACCAATGAGAACAAAAGGAACGGCACGATGACCATAGCGAGTCAAGATGTGAGCGATCGCAGGTTGCTGAGTTAATCGATAAGCAACGTAGCACCAAACTGCAATCATGACAAAGAAGGTTATCAATATTGTACCCAAAGTTTCCAGATTGCTGTTCGCAAATAGAGGAACATAAATCCCAATATTATCTCCCCCGTTTGCCAAAGTAATAGCGGCAACACTATAGACTTGTGGAGCAAAAAGGTTAGCTCTTTTGGACTGCCGTTGAGTTACGGTTTGAACATGGGGTTGGTCAGCATCTCTACGGACGAGTTGAGTGATGCCAATCGCGATCGGCACAAAACCTAGCAACCCAATCCAGGCGGGCGGCACAACCAATCCACCTAAAAAGCCAGGAAGACTTGCCAAAATCAGCGCTGCGAATCCGAGATATTGACCGAGAACAATGTGCTTGGGGCGAAAAACAGAATTGACTTGGGCGAATAGAAGCGTCAGGATTACAATATCATCAATGTTGGTTGCAGCGAAGGCAGTGCTCCCAGTAACGATCGCCTTGACTAGCTCATTCATGACAAATCCCAAACTCCTCCAGCGGCTATTTAGCAGGCTGTATTAAATTTCGGCTCAGCGTGATCACCGTACAGCAGCAGGCTACCAAAGTTAGCAGCAGTAGACCTCGATCTTCGAGCGTATGGCTTTCAATCAAGATCATAGCGCCCAAACCTATTAGCACGAAAGGCACAAACTGATTGCCGTAACGGGTCAGCGCTGTGGCGATCGCTGGAACTTTGGCCAGCCGATAGGCGGTGTAGCACCATACGCCGACTAACGAAAAGAAGACGCCCAGCACCACAACTAAACTTTCCCAGGTGCAGCTTGCGAATAGCGGCACGTAAATCCCGACATTGTCGCCACCGTTGGCAAACGTGATAGCAGCAACTCCGTAAGTTTGAGGTGAGAGAAAGCTGCCAAATGGGGCAGAAATGGGTTCTAGTTCAGCACCAGATTCTTCCTCTTCCTCTCGGTTTAGCAACTGATTGAGTCCGATGGCGATGGGCACGATCCCCAACATCCCCGTCCAGGATACGGGCAGCAGCAGTCCGCCGAAGAATCCGGGTAGGCTTACCAGCACTAGCACAGCAAAGCCGAGATATTGTCCGATCACGATGTGGCGATGACGAAATAGTGCATTAGCCTGAGAGAAAAATAGCAGCAGAATCACGATGTCGTCTAGGTTGGTGGCGGTGAAGGCGGTGATGGCTGTGGAGAGAGGAGTGAGTATTGGCATGGGGAGAGGGGAATGGGTAGATGGGTAGATGGGTAGATGGGTAGATGGGTAGATGGGTGGATGGGTGGATGGGTGGATGGGTGGATGGGTGGATGGGTGGATAAGAAGAGGGGGGTGAGGGGATTATCCTTTGGGGTTGCTGAAGCTGAGGTGGATGGCTTCGATCTCGCGCTGCATTCTGCGAACCAGCTTGGGCGATCGGATTCTCTGTACCATGAACCAGCCACAGCCCAGCATCAGATAAAGTAAGAACAGATAGGGAAACAGGTTATAGGGGGCTTCAGGAACGGGAAAGAGTTCACTTCCAGGAATGCCAACCATACCCACGATTGGAATCATCATAAATCCCACTCCTAGCATTGAGAAGACAATGTCCATCGGGCGCAGCTTGCCCAAACGGTAGAGATAAACAGGAGCAGCGAGCGATACCAGGATATAGACCAGCAAGAATCCATAGGTACAGAGCGTTCCTAGATAGCCCATGCTCTCGAAGGGCTGAAGTCCACAGGAGTTCATGACAGCAGGAACTGTGAAGGTGACGATTGAAGAAAGGGCGATCGCCGTATGGGGAGTCAGGTTGGTATCATGTGTAGTCCCCAATGAGTCGGGGAGCAATCCATGCCGCGCCATCATAAAGAACACTCTGGCGGCGGGATTGATGCAAGCCAGGATACAGGCAAAGAAGCTCAATAGCACTCCTAGACTAATTAAGGCTCCCAAAAATCCTACGCCTGCTTGGTCAGCCAGAAACGTCAGCGGTGCCTCACTCTCGGCTAAGCTGACCGAGGTGCCGCTAAAGCCCAAGACCTCGATGTAAGCCATGAAGATAAAGAAGATTCCAGCTTGAATCGTGCTTTGCATGACGGCTTTGGGAATGTTTTTCAGCGGTTTCCGGGCTTCATCTCCCAGGGAAGTGGCGCTTTCAAATCCAGAAAAGCCAAACACCACCATGACTACGCCCATGGCGACACCGCCGGGAGTCGTATTCTGTAGCGTGAGCTGAGAAAAGTCGATCGCAAACCCTTTGTGCGCCCAGATAATCACGCCCAAAAGAGCAATCAAGCCGATCGATACTCCTTCTAGCCACAGCATCGCTTTGGCAGAGAGCTGAATGTCTTTGTAGGCGGCGTAGCAGGAAATCCCGGCACCGATCGCCAGCAGCGTCAGAATATGGGTATGAATTCCCAGATGACTGAGAATCTCTTGCCCAAAGTTAGCAAAGCCGCACAGTACCGCCATTCCCGTAAACAGATAGGCAAGAATCAAGCCCCAAGCACACATCACGCCTGCTGTTGCCCCCAGGCTCTTCGCGATGTAGGTATAGAGCGAACCGGGCGAAGCAGAGCGACGGGCAAATTGGTTGATATTGATGCTCACGAAGACTAAGCCCACCAAGCCAATCAAGAAGCTTAGCCAAGTGCCGTTTCCAGAGAGTGCGAAGATTAAGCCCAGGTTGGCAGCGGGGGTGGTGGTCGGCGCAATGACGGCAATGGACTGAGCAATCACCTCACCGTAGGAGAGACAGTCGCGTTTCAAGCCATGGGCGCTCATTGGAATATCAGCAGTCATCTAGAAGCTCCTAGGGGATAAGCAGATTGATGGGATGGGTCAAATAAAATGAATGGAGAGTGAATTAGATGAATATCACTGTTAAGCAACTCTAAAATCCATAGCTTTAACTTTAGTGACTGCGATCGATAGAATCAAATACTCTTTTTTGTCAGAATCATAAACAAAAGTAATTGATTGCAGGATATTGGATGAGAGACAAGTTGATTAATACAGGGAAAGTTGAAATAAAGATAGGGCGTGAAGCGATCGCATCTTTTCCACAATCTCCCGCTCAAAAGGCTAATTTATGAGCAGTAATTTTTTCCTAGCAACTCAGAAACGCTACGAGTAAGCAATCTCAGTTTGCCCATTTATTTGATAGAGAAACCGGAGAATATGATACATTACTTGTCTAGAGCGCAGTAATAGAATGACGAAACCTAATGACGCTTGAACAATTGCGGATCTTTCTGGCAGTCGCAGAACATTTGCATTTTACTCGCGCTGCTGAGGAACTCTACATTACACAGCCTGCCGTTAGTGCTGCAATTCACTGTCTAGAAGAAGGATATGGCGTTAAGCTATTTCATCGCGTTGGACGACGAATTGAAATTGCGGATGCCGGAAAGCTGCTGCAAATCGAAGCGCAAAAAATCTTGGAGCAGGTTGCCCTCACCGAGCGGGGACTACGCGAACTCAACAACTTACAGCAGGGTGAGCTGCGCGTGGGATCAAGTCTGACGATCGGTAACTATTGGCTGCCTGAGAAGATCAGCAAGTTCAAGCAGCAGTATCCCGGCATTAGCGTTCACTGTACCCTTGCCAATGCTGAAGAGATTTGCGCGGGCACCGCAACCGGGCTATTTGATATCGGTTTGGTGACGGGCGAGGTGAAGCCAACTCTACGGCAAACGCTGGAGCAAGAAGTGGTAGGGAGCGATCGTCTACAAATCGTAGTCGGCACCTCTCATCCCTGGTTTAAGCAAGTCAAGATTCCGGTTGAAGCGTTGACTGAAACTGCCTGGGTGATGCGCGAGTCTGGATCGGGAGCGCAGCAAATGTTAGAGCAAGCCTTGCAAAACTGGGGCATTACTCTGGAAAGCTTAAATGTCGTCTTGGTTCTCAGCAGCAGTGAAATGGTGAAAGCCGTAGTGGAAAGCGGAGTCGGTGCCGCCGCTATTCCAGAACTCATGGTGAAAAAAGAGCTGAAGCTGGCGACGCTACGATCGCTTCAGGTGTTTAGCAACGCATCTAAACGACCGTTACACATCGTGCAGCCTGTCCTCAAGCTCAAACATCGGGAGCGGTTCCAAACCCGTGTGGCGATCGCTTTTGAGCAGATGTTGCAGCTTTGACCGCGCTGCCAATCACTTATTTAAAGTATTCATGCTCCGGTAGAGGGGTCATAATTTCCAAGGTGCCTTTGTCATAAGCGATACGGGCGGCACGATGATCGCTCAAATCTTCTAGCAATCGCTCAAATTGCTCCCAGCTAATGCTGTGCAGCACAACCCGATCGGCTCGACGTAACGCTGCAACCATCGCCTGACTTCCGCAATTTTTTCAAGAGCTACTCTAGTTTACTGGATGAATCTATTCAATTAGAACACTGCGATCGCTTTGAGGATCAGCCTGACTGCAAACGCTCAAGCAAAAGCAACAAACGCTCAAGCAAAAGCAACAAATGCTTAAGTAAAAGCAACAAATGCTTAAGTAAAATCAATAAACGCTTCAGCAAAAGCAACAAACGCTCAAGTGAGATCAGTTAACGCTTTAGCAAAAGCAATGATTGCTTCAGAGCCTTGAGTTACAGTAGATTCAAGATCTACAGGCTGTCTGACCCTCAGTATGACTGCTAGCCCCGATTTCTCTGATTATTTGAGCGCGATCGCCACTCAATACGCGCAGTGGTGGGAGCGTTACACGCTGATGGATGCGGTGGGTCGGGAGCAGGTGAAACGGCAAACGGAGAAATCTGCCTTTCCCTTTGATTTTGGGTTGATGGTGCAGACGGCTAAGCCTGTAGAGGAAAAAGAAAAGGGCGAGGAGCTGGAAGAGAAGCTAGAGCGGCTGCCTGTGCTGGCGGGAATGCGGAAGTATGCGGCAGAGCATATATTGCTAGTGGGGCGACCCGGATCGGGAAAATCGACGGCATTGATTCGGCTGTTGCTGGAAGAGGCAGAGAATGAATCGGCAGCGGCGAAGATTCCGGTGCTGGTGGAGCTTCGCTATTGGCAGACGAGCGTGATCGATCGCATCCTCACCGTTTTGCAGCAGGGAAATTGCTTAGATCTGGATGCCGACACGCTGAAAACTTGGCTGCGGCAAGGTCGATTGCTGCTGCTGATGGATGGATTGAACGAGCTGCCTTCGGAAGAGGCAAGACGCGATGTGGCAACGTTTCGACGGGATTATCTTCAAACCCCGATGATTTTTACCACGCGAGAGCTGAGCGTGGGTGGCGATTTGGGCATTACCAAAAAGCTGGAAATGCAGCCGCTGACGGAAGCCCAGATGCAGGATTTTGTCCGGGCTTATCTGCCGCTAAATCAGGCAGAGCAGATGTTGCGCCAGCTCAAAGACCGTCTGCGAGAGCTGGGGCAAACGCCTTTACTGCTGTGGATGTTGTGTGGACTGTTTCAACGATTGGGCACAGTGCCACCCAACTTGGGCATGGTGTTTCGGCAGTTTACGCAGGGCTATGAGCGGAGTCTGAAGGAGGATATTCCAGTTACGGCAGAGTCGCGGCGCTGGTGGTCGCTGTTGTTGCAGCGATTGGCATTTACAATGATGCAGGGAGAGAACCCGCAGGAGAAACCGACGGAGCTACAGGTGGCGATCGCGCACCAAACGGCGGAAGACATCCTGACGCAATATCTCACAGAAGAGAAGTTTGACAAACCGCGTGATTTTGCCAAGCAGTGGCTAGAGGATCTGCTGAAGCATCATCTGATTCAAATCAATGGCGACAAGATTGAGTTTCGGCATCAGTTAATTCAAGAATATTATGCAGCCGAGTATTTGTTGCGTCAGTTGCCCAAGCTGAGTGATGTAGCGTTGCAGCGGCAGTATTTGAACTATCTGAAATGGACAGAGGCGATCGCGCTGATGTTGGCACTGGTAGAGGATGAGGGGCTGGCGGTAAGGGTGGTGGAATTGGCGATCAGGGTGGATTTGATGTTGGGAGCGCGGTTGGCGGGAGAGGTAAAGCAGGAATTTCAAGGGCGATCGGTTGAGTACCTATATCAGTTAACCATTGAAAATGGTCAAAAAAGCCCTTGTTGGCTCAGAATCGAACTTCTGGGAAAGAGCCAATCAGATATGGCAATTTCAAAACTGATAGAGATTCTTCGAGATGAAGCTTTTGAGATAATGAATAAACAGATAAAGGATGTACCGAGAATTTCGGATTGGAGGAAGAGCAGGTTTTTAGAACTGAAACAGTTAGACGTATCAATTTCAAGTTTATTAAAAATCTTACAAGAGCAGTACTGCGACGATAGTACTGCTCAACAAGTAATAAGAGCAGTGGGTAAGATAGCAACTGAGCAGGCGATTTTTGTTTTAACCCAAGTTTTAGAAGCCTTACGAAACTCGTGGTGGCTCACTGGTTCTAGTGCAGTGAATGCGCTAAGAGAAATTGGCTCGGAGAGAGTAATTTCAGGATTACAACAGGCAATGAAGCATAAGGATAGTTCTGTACGCTGTGAGGCGATAGAAGCGCTTGCAGAAATAGATTCTGAGTTAGTAATTCCTATCTTGTTAGCAGCTTTAGATGATAAATCTAAAGGTGTACGTTGTAGAGCCGTTAAGGGGTTGGGGAAAATCCAGTCTAAGAGTATTATTCCGGGTGTATTAAAAGCCCTTAATGATCTATGCGATGAAGTGTATGGTACGGCAATAGTTGTTTCAGGACAACGAAAAATCAAAAGTGCAATCCCTACTTTACGTAGATTACTACAGAATAATGAATCCTGGATACAGGGTATGATAACCACTGCAATACGTGATATAGAAGCAAAACCTTCTATTACTTTGAATAAGCCACTGCCTAAAATTATACATTCTGAACAAGAGCTTGATATTGAGAAGTTACTAAGCGATCTGAAAAGTGAAGCGATATCAGTTCGTCGTAGTGCAGCAAGTTCATTAGAAAAAGCTAACACTCAAGTAATAATTCCCGAACTATCAAAAGCCTTGAAAGACCCAGATCCAGATGTGCGGCGTGATGCAGCTTTTGTATTAGCAAAACTTGGATCAAAGTTAGCAATTCTGGAACTCTCAGAAGTCTTGCTAGAATTTTGGTTTCCTGATTATCGTTATGAAGCAGCAAAATTACTTGGCGAATTACAAGCAGAAGAAGCAATTCCCCATTTAACTCAAGCTTTACTAAACGATAAAAAAGACATTGTACGCCAGGGAGCAGCAGAGGCATTAGGTAAAATAGGCTCTGAATTGGCAATTCCTGAACTGACCAAAGCCTTGAAAGATCCACATGGAGCTGTTCAAATTATCGCTGCTGAGGCATTAGCTATGATTGGAACTGAACCCGCTGTGGTAGCAATAGCGAATGGGTGGAAAAGCGGCGATCTACTATCGTTTGATGCCGTGTGGGTCATAAAGAGAATTCCGGAGAAAATTTCTCCTGGTTATGCTCTTACTTATCTTTCAAGACTCATTCCTACCGAAACGAATGCTTCCATTTTTGAAGCGATCGCCTCCATCCAAGCCCGCTGCAAATTCTACAACTACGAAATCTTCCAAGCTGCTGAGGTTGTTCAAACTACGGAAATCACAGTACAGACTGAAGAAGATTTAATTCACGATAAATTAGATGCGATCGCGCAAGGGGTTCAGCAAATGTCAGATGTGCCTAAATACAACTTTCCAAACGCCCAAAAAGTACAAATATTCGAGAAAGTTGATACCTATATCGAGAATAACTCTGCGATTCCTTCAGAAGAAAAAGAAGCGATCGCTGAACTCAAACAAGTGATTCAAGATCTGCAAACCAAATACCCGAATGCCCGACCAGAGCAGCAATCTATCATCATTGAAGCCGAATTTCAAGAAATCAAGCAAAAACAGCCTTGGCGCTGGAAAAACTTGCTGAACTATAAGCGCTTGCTCAACGGCGGTAAAACAGCGGCTGTCAAAGTGGGCGAACACTTCGCTGAAGAGAGTCCTTGGGGAAAAGGGGCGATCGCTTTTCTAGAAGGCGTGACTGAAGACGTGGAATAATTTCACAGGAGAAACCTCAATGCAAATTACAATCAACCTTCCAGATAATTTCTCGCTCACCGAAGCTGACCTACGGCGAGAACTAGCGATCGCTCTATTTCAGCAAGAACACATCACACTAGGCAGTGCTAGCCAACTTGCTGAACTCCATCAGATTGAATTCCAGCGACTGATTGCCAGTCGAGGCATTTGCATCCATTACGACCTTGAAGAATATCAACTTGATGTACAAAACCTCAAAGCACGAGGTTGGTTGTGATTGTTGTGAGTGACACTTCGCCTCTATGTAACCTGGCGATCGCCAATCATCTTTGGATATTGCCCGCCATTTACGGCACAGTCATTATTCCGCAAGTCGTTGCCGATGAATTAGCGAATGCCAGCACAATTCCCACGATTCAAGCCATTCTCACCCTAGACTGGATACAAATTCGCCCTCTCACTAATATCGCTCTAGCCGAAAGTCTTCAGCGCGATCGTGGACTTGATCCTGGAGAAGCCTACGCGATCGCATTGGCTATTCAAGTTCAAGCTGACGATCTTTTGATTGATGAACGACTTGGTAGACAAGAAGCGGCATCTCTGGGGTTATCAATTATTGGAATTTTAGGTATCTTGCGAGTTGCCAAGCATCGACACTTAATTACAGCAGTCAAGCCAGTTTTAGACAGTATGATTGATCAAGCAGGCTTTCGGATCAGCAAGCCTCTATACGATCGAATTCTGCAAGATGAAGCAGAAATTGAGTAACAATCTTGAACGGTCAAGCAGAAACTCGATCGCCTCTATTCCTCTAAAATCTCCACCAAATCCTCGATCGCCACATCAAATAGCCGAGCCAGCTTGTGTAGCGCAGTGTAATCTACGGTGGAAAGACTAGGCGAACTCGCATAATTTGTCACTGTGCTGTAGGGAATTTCCGATCGCTTAGACACCTCTTTTAATGTCCAGCCTTTTTCAGAAGCCAGTTCTCGGATTTTCAGCCTGATTCGCCCCATCTTTAGCTTGACAGAAACTACGATCGTAGTTTTCAATGATTTTATAAGATCAAACTACAGCGATCGCTCTTCTTGCCTGGAAAACACGAGAGCGATCGCTGCGCGAGGCTTGTGCCAACGCTACAAATTCCCATAACAGGAAGTACCCCCATGATATCAGGAATGTTGCCGCCATCAAGGGCGGTGAATGGTCTTGTGCGAATACAGGCGGCAGGTGAGCCATGAGCTATCGTGATGCTCTAGCGCCCTGGTGCATTATTCAACATTTACCAAAGCTGCAATATGTCATTGTGGCTCGGTTTCGGAAGCGCAACGATGCCGAGGATTATTTGAAAGTCGTGAAACGCCTCAATCCGGCGATCGCCTATGAGATTGTCTTCGACCCGCCTAATTTTGAGGATTAGAGATCCAGTCCTTGAGGCGCGTGAAACAAATTCTGCCGTCAGCGATTTGCGGTCATTAAATCCTCTAGCTCCAGATCGAACAGCGTTGAGCCAGAGTTTGGTGCAATCAGCGGCAGCTTTCCATCCCAGCGTTCGATCGCCTGTCTACGAAGAATCTCTGGGGTCAGCGTGTCAAGAATCAAGCGGTGGGCTTCAGCTTCTCCACGAGCAAGATTCACTCTCACTTCGGCTTCTCTTATAGCTTTCTGCGCCATGAATCCTGCGCGTTTGGCTTCCTGTTCAGCGATTTGCTTCGCTTCGACGGCATCACTAAAGCGCTCAGAAAAATGGACGTGCACCAGGGAAATATCATCGATCGCCAAATGATATGGGGCTAAACGAGACAGCAATAACTGATCGACCTCGGCTTTAACATCGCTGCGGCGAATGATAATTTCCTCGGCAGTATACTTGGCGACGATTGCTTTGAGAACTTCTTCAACGGCTGGGTTGATGATGCGATCGACAACAACTTCCTCATCGCCAATATCTTGAAACATCAAATTGGCTTCAGTCGGAATCACGTGCCAGTTCAGCGCTACCTTGGTATAGACATCCTGCAAGTCTTTTGAGGAAGCCTCTGCCGAGATTTCCTGCTTCTGAACGCGCACGCTGATCTTTTCTACGGTGTGCAACAGAGGAATAACAACATGAATGCCCTCGCCCAAAATCTGCGGCTGCACTTCACCGAATCGCATCAACACGCCGCGCTGTCCGGCTCCAATGATGGCAAAGAAGCTAGAGGCGATCGCCAAAATTAACAGCGCCAAGATCATTCGACTGGCGATCGAGATATCGCTATTTGTCTTTCTAGCAGGATTGGCAGCAAGCGTTTGACTACTCGACTCTATATTCATTGGATAGGAAAAACTGAGTTGCTGCCACCAGTATTAACCAGATTGGGGTTGAACTGCTTTGAGAGTCCTATAAAGCGGTTTCACTTTGTGAATCTCGTCAGCATACTACGACTTATTGATCGACTTAAAGTATTTAATCATAAATTAGCAGATTCTCATAACCCTTAGAAAATGTTCATCCCAGAAATCAGCAGCGCTGAATATTGTGGGAAGGAAAATTCTGCCCAAAACGTCAGAATCAGAAAACTTTGGCAGAGACTTGCCTTCTCAAGTTGACCGTGATAACGTGTAGCTTACAAGAAACTACTGTAATTACATCAAGTTACTGATGATTAAAAATCAGATTCTTGGGTCACAACGGTTCTGATAGTGAATTGCCCATGATGCCTCCGCCGATTTTTCATAAGCGCTGATTATGACTGTCTCCGCATTGCTCTCCCGTTCATCCCAACAGCAGCTCCATCACTTTGCCGCCCGTGCTGTACTGACTCCTCAGCTCGATCGCCTCTGGCAGATTGAGTCTGGATTTGTGCGAACGCTCACCTGGTTAGAAGACGGTACCAATGTTGCCTTGGGAATTTGGGGTGAAGGTGATGTGGTCGGTGTACCCTTTTCCCAAGCAGATCCTTTTCAAATGGAGTGCTTAACTAAGGTGGAGGCGATCGCTCTTCCTTTTTCACAGTTGCAGAACGCTTCAAAGGTACTTTTGTCTCACTTGCATCAGGCGGAAACACTGATGCAAATTCACAGCCAGAAACGAGTTGACATCAAGATTCTCAAGTTTCTAGATTGGTTAGACCAGCGATTTGGTCAAGATGTAGCGACTGGACGATTGATCAATTTGAGATTGACCCATCAAGATATTTCAGAGACGATCGGCACAACGCGAGTGACCGTGACGCGCATTCTCAACCAACTTGAGAAACAAGGCTTGATTCAGTGCTTACCTTTGCAACGCATTATTGTTCAAGAACATGAACTCTGGCATTACCAGATTTGAAGCGCGATTTAATCTTATTACTTAACGATAGGCTAGAGGAATTTGGATTCAGTATGGATATACATTGGTTCTTTCCAACGCATGGAGATGGTCGCTATTTAGGAACTGCGATCGGCGGACGTGCGGTCACACCTGACTATCTCAAGCAACTCGCAGGTGCGATCGACTCCCTCGGATTTACGGGGGCACTCTTACCGACAGGGCGATCTTGTGAGGATGCCTGGGTGACTGCTGCTTCACTGATTCACGTCACCCAGCGAATGAAGTTTCTGGTGGCGATTCGCCCAGGTATTTCTTCCCCAGGGATGGCGGCAAGGATGGCAGCTACCTTCGATCGGCTCTCCAAAGGTCGCTTGCTCGTTAACGTAGTGACAGGTGGCGATCCCGTTGAATTGGCAGGAGATGGACTACATCTCAATCATGATCAGCGCTATGGTCTGACAGATGAGTTCCTTACCGTTTGGCGAGGCGTGCTGGCGGGTGAGGTCGTCGATCACGAAGGCGAGTTCCTCAAAATCAAAGGCAGCAAGATTTTGTTTCCGCCTGTGCAGGAGCCGTATCCACCGCTCTATTTTGGCGGTTCTTCACCTGCGGCTATCGAAGTTGCCGCCAAGCATGTTGATCTGTATCTCACTTGGGGAGAACCGCCTCAGCAGGTTGCCGAAAAAATTGCGGCAGTCCGCAGACGGGCAGCAGAATATGGCAGAACGCTGCGGTTTGGCATCCGGCTACATGTGATTGTGCGTGAAACAGAGGCTGAAGCCTGGAGCGCGGCTGATCAGTTGATTCAGCATTTAGATGCAGAGACGATCGCGGCGGCTCAGGCAGCACTCTCACGGAGCGATTCGGAAGGACAGCGGCGAATGCAGCAGTTGCATGGGGGCAGTCGGGCTGAGCTAGAAATTAGCCCCAATTTGTGGGCAGGGGTAGGGTTGGTGCGGGGCGGTGCAGGAACCGCATTAGTTGGCGATCCAGATACTGTCGCAGCTCGGATGCTGGAATACGCAGATCTCGGCATTGATACCTTCATTTTGTCGGGCTATCCGCACTTAGAAGAAGCCTATCGTGTGGCAGAACTGCTGTTTCCAAAACTGCCTGTGGATGTGAAATTACCACCACCTAGCCTTCAGTTTAGCCCAGTGGGAGAAGTGATTGCCAACGAAAGAATTCCCGCTATCGCCAGCTAATTGCATTTGATTATCGTCAATAGATGGAGAAGACTATGGTTCAACTTGTAGAACGTCAACAGGACTATCAGGCGATCGCCCGCAAACTGTCGCAAGAATTTTCAGGCAATGCTGTAGCGCGTGATCTGGAAGCGGGTTTGCCTACCTATGAGATCGATCGTCTGCGGCAGGCGGGCTTACTGACATTGGTGATTCCGTCAGAATATGGTGGTGCGGGGGAAAGTATTCCGACGGCGATGAAGGTGCTGCAAGAACTCTCGAAGGCAGATGGGTCGGTTGGACAGCTCTATTGCAACCACCTAGGATTGACGACGCTTGCCCATGTCTCTGGAAGTTCAACCCAGAAAGAATATTACTATCGTGGCACTGTCGAACATCAGTGGTTTTGGGGCAACTCAATCAATCTACGGGACACTCGCCTCAAGCTCACACCCACAGGCGATCGGTTTCGGCTGGATGGGGTGAAGGGCTTTGGCACAGGTATCCCGGTTGCCGATCAGCTCGTATTTGGTGCGTTTCAAGAAGGGGTTGAAGTTCCCTTCTTGGTCGTACTGCCAAAGGGACGCGAGGGCATCACGTTCAACGACGATTGGAACAACGTGGGGCAACGACGCACTGCCAGCGGTAGTATCAGCTTTGATAATGTGCGCGTTGAACCGAGTGAGATTCTGGGCTACCCTAATCCACCCGACAATGCTTTTGCGACATTCCTGGGCATCATTGCTCAACTCACTAAAGCCTACGTTTATTTGGGCATTGCTGAGGGGGCGCTGGAGGCCGCTAGCCAATATACGCGCACGCTCAGCCGTCCTTGGATTACCTCTGGGGTTAGCTATGCCACAGCAGATCCCTATATTTTGCAGCACTACGGCGAACTCTGGTCTTCTCTGGCGGCGGCGATCGCTCTTGCCGATCGCACTGCTCAAGCCGCACAAGCTGCCTGGGAAAAGGAATCTGCCCTGACCCATGAGGAGCGGGCAGAGGTTGCAGTGGCTGTATTTGCCACTAAGGCAGCGGCAACTCGTGCTGGGTTGGAAGTGACTAATCACATCTTTGAGCTAACGGGTAGTCGGTCAACAGACGTGCAGTTTGGCTTCGATCGCTACTGGCGAGATCTGCGAACCTTCACGCTGCATGATCCGGTCGATTACAAGTATCGGGATATCGGCAATTGGTTCTTAAATCATGAGCATCCTGTAGTCACGCAGTATTCATAGCTCGTTGCTCAAAGTGAGTCATCTCCTATGCAAATCGCGCAATCAAAAACTTCAGCTTCTCCCTGGCGATTGCTGCCCTTACAGCAGCTCATTCCTTGGATCGTTCCTGCGGGTCTTATTTTCGTTTGGCAAGTGTTGTCTCAGCTCGGATTGCTGAGCACTCGTATTTTGCCCGCTCCAACAGCGATCGTCCAAGCCGCGATTCAGCTTACTCTGAGTGGAGAACTGATCGCGAATGTAGGGATTAGCCTTTATCGGGCACTGGTCGGATTTCTGATTGGGGGTAGCATTGGGTTTGGACTAGGTTTGCTCAATGGAATTTCGCCGATCGCCGAGCGATTCCTAGACAGCACGGTGCAGATGATCCGCAACATTCCTCACTTAGCGCTGATTCCGTTAGTCATTCTTTGGTTCGGCATTGGTGATCCCGCTAGGCTATTCTTGGTAGCGCTAGGCGTATTTTTTCCTATCTACATCAATACATTTCACGGTATTCGATCGCTTGACCCCAACCTCCTAGAAATGGGAGAAGTTTATGGATTGCGCCCCCGTGAGCTATTTTGGACAATTATTCTGCCCGGTGCATTGCCTAGTATCTTGGTCGGTCTGCGCTATGCCCTTGGCATCATGTGGGTAACGCTAATTGTTGCTGAGACGATCGCCGCTAATTCTGGAATCGGATACATGGCGATGAATGCCAGAGAGTTCATGCAAACCGATGTGGTGGTACTCAGTATTTTGATGTATGCCCTGCTTGGCAAACTGGCAGATTCGATCGTGCGGGTGCTGGAACATTGGTGGCTGCCTTGGCATCCGAGCCAGGGAATTTAATGACTTACAGCAATTTTCAATTGCGTAAGCCACAGTTATTTTTTAGAAGCCGCGCTCCGCGCGGCTTCTAAAAAATAACCTACACCTAACCAAGCGCAAAGCGCTGTAAACAATCAATCTGAGAGAAAAGTATGATGACGCAAATAGAGTATCAAGGTATGAGTATCCATAGTGTAAAGTACGAGAATGGCGCACGCTTAAAGATTCAAAACCTGAGTAAAGCCTTCGGTGACTTTCAGGTATTGAAGGACATTAACCTTGAAGTCTCTCCGGGTGAATTTGTTACCGTTGTGGGTAAGAGTGGCTGTGGCAAAAGCACGCTATTGCGACTTCTTGGCGGCTTGGATCAGCCCACTCAAGGACAGATTTATCAGAATGGACAAGTGCTTCAGGGCTTGAACCGGGATGCTAGGGTCATGTTCCAAGACTCCCGGCTGCTGCCCTGGCGGCGAGTTCTAGATAACGTGTCGTTGGGGCTGAAGCATCAAGCGCAGCAGCAGGGACAGTGGGCACTCGATCAAGTCGGATTGGGCGATCGTCCTCAGCAGTGGATTATGCAGCTCTCTGGGGGGCAGCGACAGCGGGTAGCGTTGGCTCGGGCGCTGGTTAGTCAGCCGCGTCTGCTGCTGCTGGATGAACCGTTGGGCGCATTGGACGCTCTGACGCGAATCGGCATGCAAAACTTGATTGAAACCCTGTGGCAAGAGCAGCGATTTACAGCACTGCTTGTCACCCATGATGTGGAAGAAGCCGTGTGCTTGGGCGATCGCGTCATTGTGATTGAGGAAGGGAACATCACGCTGAATCTGCCCATTACTTTGCCTCGTCCGCGTGATACTGCCAGCGTGCCCTTTGCAGAACTTAAAGTTCAAATCCTCGATCGCATTCTCAAGCGGCAGCGCCCTCCCGTTTCAGAACCAGCCTACACAGCACCGCTTTTTGCAACGTAATTCTTTAATCAATTCATCTCTCAATTAGTCATGCATTTAAAACGCAGAACCGTTCTTTCCGGGCTGATTGGCTTGAGCATTCCCTTGATTGCGTCAAGCTGCACCCGTGATTCATCTAGTCCAACCACCTCGCAAGTCTCTCCTAGTGCTGCACCCGCAACTAGCGCAGGTCAGACGATCCATATTGGCTATCAGAAGGCGACTGAGCTTGATCTGCTGCGTACCAGAGGAGAACTGGACAAGAAATTAAGCGAACTGGGCGCAACGGCAGAATGGGCGCTGTTTCCTTCAGGCCCTCCGATGCTGGAAGCTATGAATGCCGGCAAGATTGACTTTGGTGGCGTTGGAGAGTCGCCGCCCATCTTCTCTCAAGCCGCAGGGGGACAATTTTACTATGTCAGCGTTACGCCCTTATCTGCCGCATCGCAGGACATTGTGGTTTCCAAAAACTCAGCCATTCAAACGCCCGCTGACCTTAAAGGTAAGAAAGTAGCGCTGCAAAAAGGCTCCAGCGCTCACTACCTGCTGTTAAAAGCTTTAGAAGAGGCATCAGTTTCAGCCGATCAGGTCGAAGTAGTTTCCCTTTCTCCCGCAGATGCACGAGCTGCTTTTGAACAAGGCAACGTCGATGCTTGGTCAATTTGGGACCCATTTTTAGCGGTTGCTCAGCAAAGTAGCAACATTCGAGGGCTAAACGTCGGACGTGAACGCCGTAACTATTTCCTGGCATCGCAGCAGTTCGCTAAAAGTCAGTCAACGATGCTCAAAACGGTTCTAGAAGCAGCAAAAGAGAATGGCAACTGGATTGCTCAAAACATTCAGGAAGTGGCTCAACGGTTCTCTAAAGATATCAAGGTCGATCAGGTTGTTCTGCAAGAAGTCTATAAGCGCCGCAGTTGGCAGGTTTTGCCTGTTGATGCTCAGATTCAGGAGGCGCAGCAGGCCGTGGCTGATACCTTCTACAAGAGCAAGGTGATTCCTAAATCGGTTCAGGTAAATGAGGTGTTTTTGCCGTCCGAGGACTATTCCAAGATTTTTCCTAGTTAAGTTCTAGACTGCTAGTTTCTGAGGTATTTCTTATGCAGATCAAAAGTGAATCTACGATCGACAGTAATTCACTATTCTTCCTCACGCTCTTCTGTATGGTGGGTCTAGCTGTCATCCTCACATCACTATTTTTGACACATCCGGCTGTTCGTCCACTTTGGCAGTCCCTGGTGATGAAGAATTTCTATTAGCATTCAATCGCTCGTCATCTCGTATAAACTTCTAGCAACACAAAATGTTTGTGCCTTACCACACCAATTGCGGAATAAGAAAATTCACTGATCAAATCATGATCAGCACATTCACACTCATCCTCTTGTTTCATCCAGCATTCCTATTTGCGGCTTTATCTGTGATGTGCAAACAGGAAAATTAGTTGAGGTTCCAGATGCTACAGATATAGGCAAAGTACAAGTCTAGAGAAAATTGCAGATAACAGCTTCAAGTTACAAATTCAGGTAATCAGGACATGAGATTTACAATCGAAAAACAGCTTTCACGCTTGAAAAATTGGCGATCGGCTCTCACTTTCATCACATCGCTGATCGCTTTTGCCGTCGTTCTTCCATTACTCCCCTTCTCTCCTGCGGTTGCGAATTCATCTACAGTTCAGTTTGTTCCTCCGTCATGGGTTACAGAGCATGCAAGCGATGCTAATTTGAGAATTCTAGATGTGCGGATCAGCCCATTCGATTATTTCGTGGGGCATATTCCTAAAGCTGTTCACATCGCCGACAATACTTTTCGAGGTCCAAACGGTGCATTGCCTGTACAATACTGGCAACCGGACAAGCTGCGATCGCTGTTTTCTGAAGCGGGAGTAACAGACGATAGTAAAGTTCTCGTCTACTCAGACGGTAGAGACTTTTTGGGAGCCACAATGGTTGCCTACTTACTAGAGCGCACAGGACACTCTGATGTGGCGATTCTAGATGGCGGCTTTGCGGGATATAAAGCCGCTCAGCTCCCCGTTACCAAAGAATTTCCCAAGTACACGCCAGGTAAATTTACTACCACAGACAACTCATCCATTCGAGTCACGCTGAATCAAGTGAAAGCCTTGATCGGAAAACCCGGAGTTACTTTTATCGATCCTCGCCCTCCCGAAGTTTTTGCTGGAGAACAGGAGATTTGGGTACGTAATGGGCACATTCCTGGTGCAAAAAATATCCCTTGGGTCACCTTTACGCTTGGAGAAGCGAATTTTCACCAGCTGAAACCGCTAGATGAAATCAGACAAATCTTGTCCGATCGCGGTATTTCTTCTTCAGATGACATTATCGTAAGTTGCAGTACTGGGCGCGAGGCAACCCTGCAATACAACGTGCTAAAGCATGTGCTTGGATATGAGAAGGTCAGGATCTACGAAGGTTCCTGGACGGAATACTCCTCCTATCCTGACTTACCGATCGAAGTGGGTAAAGGCGCTTAGCCATTATTATCCTTCCAATCATTGTCTCCCAAACGTGTAAACCCGCCCCATTCCGTTAAGAATGGGGCTTTTTGGTATTGCTTAGTTTGGTTGGGATCTTTATCCTCAATGCCTTGGCGGTAACGATAAATATAATTTATTGTTTCAAGCAAAAAGAATATTTGCTTCTATAAGTCAAACAATTTAAATTGAAACTATAACTTTGCTTCAACTTTGTGAATAAATGTTTGAATTTTCAGCCCTTTAGCAAACTCGTAGGATATTTTATGCAAAACTCCACTGTCCAGAACAGCATCGACTGGACTCCCATTCTTCAGCACATCTCAACTGAAGAGGAGCATCGGTTACCCACCTATCCAGGCGATCTGAAGGCAGCTTTACTCGCTCGTGCTGGGCTGACTGACCATCCCAAAGGTGAGGAAGCGTATCAGCTTGCTAGAGAGATTTCCCGCCTCTCAACCTGTTGTGATCCAGAAATTGTCTACTGGTTCTCTCGCCTGGTTTCCCTACTTGATTTGCAAGTTGAGCCGTCATAGCCGAATGTGATGAAAAAGCGATCGCTGTTCAAACTTTTGACCTTTCAAAGGATTAAAAGCTAGTGGTAACGGAAAAGCCTCTAGAAATGCTTCGGCAGACCACTCTACCGGACTCCAGAATTGATCTACGGCACGAATGACTTGTTCCCAATTAGTTTCTTGCTCTAATTCTTGACCATATACAAAGAGTTGTTCCAGACCTAATCCGCTGTAGAAGTCTCGAAAGCGATGCTCAATTCGAGCTTGCTGATCTTTGAGTTGTATGAAACTACCCCCTGCTCCAACGATCTGAAAATAAGCACAAGGGATTTGATAAGCCTCAGCAATGACAAGACCATGTAAACTCGTGCTGATGATTCGTTTGCAGGCGGTAATTTCTTCTACCTTTGCCTCCAGCGCCTCAAAAGTTGGCTGGCTCAGAGTTGTGATAATGCGAACATCAGCAGCGATCGATTCAGGCACCCGATATCGAATCAGCTCCTCACGTACATTTGCCGTCTCGTTCAATGATTCTAGTTCTGAGAGATGGACAATAACCCCTAGCTCATAGCGTTTCTCGATCGCAGGTTGAATCAGCGAAGGCAAAAACCAGACAGGATCGCCATACACCGCTGGCACCTCAATGCCCTGCTGCTGGAAAGCCTGGGCACTAAAGGCACCTCGCAGCGCATGAACTTGAAACTTTGTCTTCGGAGGTTTCTGATAATAGGCAAGATTGCGATCAATGGGGTGCTTTGCTTTATCTACCCCTGTTCCCCAAAGATGAACCTCACCATTCTTCAGCGCATGACCGATCGTTCCCACACAGGCCAACTTTTTCTGAGGAGCGTCAAAATGACGGTGTACAATGGGCAACCCAGACAGAGCGCTAACAAGGATAGGGCTAAGGGCATCTCCTAAATTGGCAAGAGGACAATTGGGTGTACTGGCAACCCAGGTAAGCGGAACCGACAGCGTACCTCGATCGCGTACAAGCAGTGGATTCGCTGGTCTTCTCAGCAGTGTAATCATACGAACCTTATGGTCATTGGGTAAAAGTGAATCAGAGCGCTCACTGTAAGTTAGCTCTGGGGCTATGAGCTATTGACTGAGCCGCTGCGATCGCCCTTGCCAAATTTGATGTAGATGAACGATAGCAAGACTTACTAAAACAAGTAGCGCAACACCCACAATCACCCCGTATCCGCGTCCGTAGCTCCAAGGGCGCTTCAAGCGATGTGTATGGAATCTTCTCGCTCGATACCGAGCATGAGGTTGAGCAGAGTCTTGAACTGGGATAGTGCTTACCATGGGTGATTTGTCCTATAAAGTCTAGCTCGGCATTGATTAATTTACTGTAAGTCTATCAGATTACCGTAGATTGCTGCCATCAAAATTAGCATGAACTAATTTCGATGATCAAGAAATCTCTCTCACTGATGGTTATGGTGCTTCGCGCTCGATTGAAATCGATTATCTTTGAAAGCCTTGCGGAGCAGAATTTTCAAAATAATCCGTATCTCACTGAAGTGAAAAGCGCTATAAAAAAGCAAATGTTCCTCTCTTGCTTTTCATCTGTCTTTGTGGAAAGATAGCGCTTGTAGATAAACATCTTTAAATCTACTGATTTACCGTAGATTAGAATTCTTCACTTTTTCCACAAGAGGCGTACCTCCATGAGTTCTTTCCACTTTGACATTCAGCCTATTGCCGGACGGATCGGGGCTGAAATTACTGGCGTTGACCTTGGTGCTGAGCTGAGTGATAACCTGATCCAGCAGATTCGTCAAACGCTAATTCAATATAAAGTCATCTTTTTCCGCCATCAGGCGATCGACGCAAATCAACAAATCGATTTCGCGCAGCGGTTTGGTAATCTCACGGCAGCTCATCCAACTGTGCCTTCTCTGCCCGAACATCCAGAAGTCTTCGATCTCGATTATGGTCGCACGGTGGCTCCAGCAAATCGTTGGCATACTGATGTCACCTTTGTCGATCGCCCTCCCCTTGGCTCTATCCTGCGGGCTGTTGACATTCCACCTGTGGGGGGTGACACGCTTTGGGCAAATTCTGTAACCGCATACCAAGATTTACCGCCCCATCTGCGGAGTTTGGCTGATTCGCTATGGGCAGTTCATACCAATGCCTACGACTACGCGACTCCCCAATATTCCGAAAAGCAGAAGGCTTACCGGGCTATATTTGAGTCTACAATTTATGAAACGCTGCATCCTGTGGTGCGAGTTCATCCAGAGTCAGGCGATCGCGGACTATTCATCGGCGGATTCGTTCGTCGTATCCAAAATTTATCTCAAACTGAATCCAACGATTTGATTCGACTGTTGCAATCCTACATCACCCGCCCAGAGAATACTGTCCGTTGGCGCTGGCAGGTAGGTGACGTGGCTTTCTGGGACAATCGTGCGACCCAACATTATGCGATCGATGATTACGGCAACCAGCCTCGTCGCGTTCAGCGCGTCACGATCGGCGGTGATCTGCCAGTGAGTATTGAGGGAAAACACAGTCAGGCGATCAAAGGCGACTCTGCTGCCTATACTCGTCAAGTCGTTGCCGTGTAATCTCATTTATCAACAGTTCATGGGTAGTGGTATTTAGGCAAGGATTACCCCATTCCTTACCGAATCGAGAAAAACAGATCTTCTTGCGATCGATATAATTGCTAAGGGCGAGTGAGCTTCACGGTGCCTTGCAGTTATGAGTCGCATGAATGAATCAGTATTTTGCAACAGTGGCGCGAGGGCTAGAAACGCTGGCGACACAGGAGTTAGAGCAGTTGGGTGCCAATGCCGTAGAGCCAGGGTTCTGTGGCGTTGCGTTTGCAGGCGATCGCACTCTGCTGTATCGCGTTAACCTTTGGGCTAGGTTACCTTTCCGGATTTTAATGAAGCTGCATGAGTTTCCCTGCCAAGATGCAGAGGATCTCTATCGTGGAATTCAGACGATCGACTGGTTGCAGTATCTGACACCCGACCTAACTTTGGCGGTCAATGCGACGGGCAAAAGTGAGCAACTTAACCATACCCATTTCACGGCACTTCAGGTCAAACGGGCGATCGTCGATCAGCAGCAAGAACGGCTAGGCGATCGATCTGATGTCGAGCTGCAATCTCCGGATGTGCAAATCAGCGTACATATTGAACGCGACGTATGTACCGTCAGCTTAGACAGTTCGGGTCAGAGTCTGCACCGTCGAGGGTACCGCCCAGCTGTTGGCGCTGCACCGCTTAAGGAATCACTGGCAGCCGCGTTAATCCAACTGTCGGGTTGGCAGCCAGAGCAGATGTTTTATGACCCACTCTGTGGCTCTGGTACGTTGCCGTTAGAGGCAAGCTTGAAGGCGCTTAACATTGCGCCGGGTCTATTTCGCGAACAATTTGGGTTTGAAACCTGGCTTGACGCTGACCGACCTCTGCTAGAACAAATGATTCAATCAGCCAAAACTAGCCAGCACGACAGCCTTCCCGCGCCGATTTGGGGCAGCGATCGCGATGGAGACGTGATTGAACAGGCGATCACCAATGCGGATCACTGTGGTGTGCTGAACCACGTTTATTTAGCGGTAATTGACCTTGAAGACGTTGCCGCACCCGCAGACAGCGGCGTAGTGTTCTGCAATCCGCCCTATGGCGAACGGCTAGGGCGAGATAGCGATTTGGGCGCATTCTATAAACAATTAGGCGATGTGCTGAAGCAACGCTTCAAAGGCTGGACGGCGTTTGTGCTGAGTGGCAATAAGGAACTCTCACAGTCAATCGGGCTAAAATCGTCGCAAAGGTTTGCAGTTTACAATGGCACTTTACCCTGTCAACTCATGAAGTATGAACTGTACTGACTTAATCAAGCACAAACAGTCTCAGTAGATCGCAAAGCTTACACTCGATCCTCCTAAATTCCACTTAAAGAGGAGACTTCAGAACTCAAAGTCCTCCTTATTTAAGGGGAATTTAGGGGGACCAGACACGAGTATTCCTAGCGTGAGCATTGGTTTGCGATCTAGTGATACCAACTAAATTGATGAGGTGGCAGATGATTTTTGAGAGCCGCGCTCCGCGCGGCTCTCAAAAATCATCTGCCCTGTTTGGGTCTTAAATGGGTATGAGTCTTTTGAAGAGGCGGAGTTGGGGATGACTAGAGGTTGGGTTACAGATTTTTCCTATTCCTGGACTCAAGCGTAGACTTCATTATTTGTTGACTCAAGCGGTCAAAGGAAAGATTGCGTAATTTTAGGTTTTAGGACTCCTTAAAAGGGTGTGGAAATCGCTGCACACAATTCTGAATATCCTCAACCAGCGGCATATTCCAAGTTCAGGCATAGGAGAGAATCAAGCGCCTCTCAATTAGTGTTATCGTGATTTATGAAATGATTATGAAATGGTCGGCACTTCACCATGACATCCTCCAACCCTCGCCCCAGCCTTTCTGAAGTCCATCGCAGCATTCCTATTCCCAGTGGTGGAGGTTTTTGGCGCAAGCTAATGGCTTATGCTGGGCCGGGCTATCTCGTTTCAGTGGGCTACATGGATCCCGGCAATTGGGCAACAGATATTGCAGGGGGTTCGCGCTTCGGCTACACGCTTCTGAGCGTGATTTTGCTCTCGAATTTGATGGCTGTTTTGTTACAGGCTTTGTGTGTTCGGCTAGGGGTGGCAACTGGCAAAGACTTAGCGCAAGCTTGCCGAGAATATTTCAGTCCACGCACTAGCTTCATCCTGTGGATTCTCTGTGAAATCGCGATCGCCGCCTGTGACTTGGCAGAGCTTTTGGGTAGCGCGATCGCCCTCAATCTATTGTTCAACATCCCGCTAGTGTGGGGAGTCTGCCTCACGGCGTTAGATGTACTGGCGCTCCTGTTCCTGCAAAACAAAGGCTTTCGCTATGTCGAGGCTTTGATCATTGTTTTGGTCAGCACGATCGGCATTTGTTTCGCAGCCGAGATTTTCTTCTCTCGTCCTGACTTGGGCGGCATTTTAGCGGGCTATGTGCCCAACCGCGAAATCATTCGCAATCCAGATATGCTGTATCTGGCGATCGGGATTCTGGGGGCAACCGTCATGCCCCACAACCTTTATTTGCATTCCTCCATTGTGCAAACTCGCGCATGGCAACCTACCTCAGTCAAGCGCTGGGAGGCGATTAAGTTTTGTACGATCGACTCTACCATTGCCCTGTCTCTAGCGCTGCTGATCAATTCCGCCATTTTGATTGTTGCTGCTGCAACCTTTCACACGACAGGCAATCAAGACGTTGCTGAAATCCAGGATGCCTACAAGCTGCTGTCACCCATGCTAGGAGTCAGTGCTGCCAGCGCTGTCTTTGGTGTAGCGCTCTTGGCATCGGGGCAAAGCTCGACGCTCACCGCTACTCTGGCAGGGCAAATTGTGATGGAAGGCTTCATCCAGTTTCGGATGCCCGCTTGGCTACGTCGTCTCGCCAGTCGGCTTCTTGCAATTATTCCTGCTTTAATCGCAATTATCTTCTTTGGCGAACAAAGCACAGGAACTCTGCTGGTATTTAGCCAGGTGATTCTGAGTCTCCAGCTCTCCTTCGCAGTCGTTCCTCTAGTCATGTTTACAAGCGATCGCCGGATCATGGGCGAGTTCGTCAATCCCAAGTGGTTGAAGATAATGGCATGGGCGATCGCCGTGATCATTGCAGGATTAAACATCTGGTTACTGGTACAGACCGCCTTAAGCTGGCTATAGTTTTTTATAGAGCGGCTGACCCATCTGTATCGGCGTTATATCTAGATGGACATTCTCAACGCTATAGTCTTCTCCTCCAAAGGTGCCTGTATAGTATCCCAGGCTGTCTGATTGTTTATAAAACTTGAACTCAAACCCTAGGTCGGGTTCGGGAACATCGACAGCTTGGGTAAAGGCTAACCCGATCGCCTCTTTGTGGCTATTATCAATCAGATTTGCCATTAGATCGACCACTGCCGTGTTCTCTAAAATGTCTGCTGCAAAGAGTTCTTCTGTGAAATAAGGTTCATATTTTGGATCGTTAGTATCCACCTTTACGTCATTCAGCTTATCGGGATGCAATGTTACTGTTTTGGTTTTAAGGTTAAATTGATCCCCGCGATCGAGGTAGGTCAATTTGGCGTTGCGGAGATTGAATTGAGGAACGGCAACATCGGTCGTTGTCTCGGCTAGATCTAGCACCAATGCACCTTTGTAGCCAATTACATCTACCGTTCCTGTGGTTGGAAAAACGACGAGTGCCGTATTCTCATCTACGCCGATTCCCAGCTTGTAGCCTTTAGCCTGCATGGCGACTAAAGCACGGGCAAAGCGACCCCTCGTCAAAAAGTGCTGATCGACAAACACCTCTGAACCGATAAAGCCTAGCCCTTTGTCAATGCTGCCTCCCTCTTTTACGCCCACTTTCATCGTAGACAAAACGTCAACTGAGTTTTTGAACATGGTGGTGCTCATGATCGCTGCCCCAGCGCTAGAGCCACCAATCATGCCACCTCGATTTAAGACCTCCCAAATGGCATCTAGCATGGGAGTGCGATCGCCCGTCTCAGTATACAAAGCCTGCGTAATTCGAGCCTGATCGCCACCAATAAAGTAAATGCCGTCTGCGCTTTTAACCTGGGCAATCAGCACCGGATCGTTGACTGCGACCTTGTAATCTACATCAATATTTTTTAGGGCGATCGGCATCAGTATCGCATCTGCGCCATAGCGCTTAAAGGCATCCACAGTCTGCTGACCATTTTTCACAGGGCTACTGCTGGCTGTAGGAAAAACAGCAATCTTGGCTCCTGCCCCACCCGCCAGCTCAATCATTTTGTTAAACACTTCAGCATTGTCGTACCGCAAAGAACCCCCAATAATTACAAGAGAGGGCATTCCAGGGGCTTCTTGGGCTGCATTCAAACTAAACGGCAGAAAGCTGAGGCTTAAAAAAAATAGAAACGCACCCAATACCCAACCTAGCTGCTTTTTCATAACCTTTCTTAGATGAAATCCTCACCCACTGTAGGCAACTAGAATTCGCTTTATCGGTAGTTTAAGTCACAATTACATATAGCAAACCATCTCACAGGTTATCTGGAATCGCTATAGCAATTTTCTCACTTAACCCATGGGCTAAGTGAGAAAATTATGGACATCTGCTGCTGAAGATATTGTTAGGGCACGGCAACAATATCTTCTCTGCCCGCTTTAGAGTCGATCGCTACACAAGGCTAACAACATTCTGGTTGAAGTTAAGGCGATTTTCGCCCGTTGGGAAGCCTGCCTTTCCGTCTCCATCAGTATCTACATTAGTGTGGATATTGACGTAGAGATCTCCAGCTAAGAACGCAGCCTGCTCTTCTGGCGTGAGTTCAAACTCACCGGAGATAGTGCCTGACTTAGCATCAGTAGGCGTATTGTTGAAGTAGCGAATCACCGTAGCATCTGCGAAGTCGCCTCGGCTATCTTGGGAGGGGCTAAAGTGCAGGTGAGTGCCAGAGATTTTATTCCCTTCTACGTCTTGTGGAACCTTCAAGAAGCCATTGATTAGAGAGACTGGGTCAGAGCCGTTGAGAATGGTGGCTTTGGGATCAATCACAGTCTCATTTTGGCTAAACAGCGGCGCTCCATCAAAGTTTTGATACTTGCCCGTAAAGTTAAGTACGCCATTCTTCAGAGTCGCAGTTGCCTCACTGGTTCCAGGACTGTCGTTAGGGAAAGGAAATTCTCCTTTGCCATCGCCCTTTGCCGTGCCGATCTTGAATCCGTCATCGCCCACGTAAAGGAAGTCATTGCCGCCGCCACCGACCATTTTGTCACGTCCCTGGCTACCTGATAGCTTGCCATCGCCCTGTTGGGTTTTAGCAAAGTTCAGCGTGTTGAGCGTGTCGAAAACTTTGTCGTCAACAAGGCTAAAGCCCTTTCTAGCAGATTGCTCAACTCCCTGAAGAGAGGTTGCCTTGGTGAATGCCAGAGATGCCAGAATATGCCCATCCGATTTATCAATAATCAACGTATTGTTGACCGAATCTAGCGGCTGGTTGACTCCACCTTTGCCTGGATTCTTCCCCTGCGCGATGACAATATTGTCAAGATTCATGCCCTGAGTAAAGAGCAATCTATCCTTAGTTGGATCAAAGTCTAAGATGCGATTTGTGGTTTTACCATCTAGTAGAATGCTGTCTTTGCCGCCACCCGTGGTGATGGTGTTAAACCCACCGCCTCGACCGTCAATCAAATCCGTATCTCCAGTGGCAATCACGGTGTTTTTGCCCCCGCCAGGAATCAGAAAATCACCCTTAGCTCCCACATCATCCTTGAAGGAATCCTCTTTTTTCAATCCCTTCAGATCAAGACCACGAACCACGTCAACTTGACCTAGATCGACATGATTTTCGCTGCTAGCTCCTGCACCTGTATGGTCATGATCATCGGCTGGAGGCGTGGCTGGAGGCGTGACTGGAGGCGTTGGATTTGCGCCGCCACTTGGAGGAGCGACAACAACAGGCGCTTCACCCCCTAGAATATCGTCACCGCCTCGACCTACCAATTTATCCCGACCCGCGGAACCAGCTAGCTGCCCATCTCCTTCTTTCGTCGTATCAAACTTTAGCGTGTTGAGCGTATTGAACACGTTATCTTCAACCGAGCTAAAGCCCTTTCTACCAGACTGTTCAATTCCCTGAAGTGCTGTAGCCTGAATTGATTTCAGAGATGCCAGAATATGTCCTTCTGACTTGTCGATGATTAAGGCATTATTGACAGAATCCAAGCTGTTTGCATCTTGGTTTTTTCCCTGCGCAATCACAACATTGTTGAGATCAATCTCTTTGGTGAAGAGAAGTCGATCCAAGTTGAGGTCAAAGTCCAGCACGCTGTTGGTTGTTTCACGTCCAAGCAGAATGCTGTCCTTACCTGCACCTGTAGTAATCGTGTTGATTCCGCCGCCTCTGCCATCAATGAGATCTTTATCCGCAGTGCCAGTCACCGTATTCTTACCCGCACCAGGAGTCAGAAAATCACCCTTGACTCCCACATCATCATTAAATGAATCCTCTTTTTTCAAGCCCTTGAGATCGAGACCGCGAACCACCTGAACGTTATCTAGCGATGTGTGGTTTGACTCAAACGCTCTGTTCAGATTTGCCTCAAGATCTGATGACTGAACTGAGGAACCCTTTGAACCACCCGTTGCGGTACTAGCAGCAGTATTAGTAGAGAGATCTACTGCGCCAATAGCATTTTGCTGTTCATGCTGTTCTTGATGATCAAGTCCTGCCATGATTGCTCCTTGAATTAAAGAAAGAGTAAGAAATACGTAAAAGGACGATTATCGCTTTGGCAGAAGCACCCAACGATCGCCAGAGATACTGGTTTTAGAAATGCTGGTTCCAGAAATATTGAACGTGTGAGTGAATGCAAAAAAATAGCCGAAGACGTGCAGGTGCAACGCTCGTTGCTGCAATGTCCGGGACATATCTACTTGTGAAATCTCAAGACTTTTTTGAATCGATAATCGTCTTCTACCCCCGAAGTATAGCAAACTCAATGGATTAGATGTCAACCGAGTACAGGCTATTTTTTCAAAAAGCAGGCTTGACTGGACTCAAAACCTCTAATTGGAACCTATCGGCGGCAATATTGCCGATCGAGTTCCAATCAAATCGCCTCTTTCAGGCTGAGAGATCTGCCCTGCTGCTTGACTGCAAGCATCTACCTTAGCGGTCAGCCAAGACAGCCATTGCCCCAGCTCCACGTCTGACAACAAAGCACGATCGCTTTTATCAAATAGATCCAAGAGATTGGATCTAACCTGCATTCGGCTCCATCCAAGCAGCCTGATGTTGACCGAGAGGGCTACCAAGGTGTCTGATAGATCACGCCAAGCTGTCTCCTGTGGCTCTTCCTGAGCTTCCTGAACGCTTCGAGATAGAACCTGCCTACTCTCAGACATCGGGGAGACAGAAGATAGGTCACTCTCAGCTTTGAATCCAGGTTCGGAAACACCAGAACTTGCCTTCATCCAAGTCAGAGCCTCCGCTACCAGGATTGGATCGCCTGAAGCCAGGTATTGTTGCCTCCGATGTAAAGACAGAGAACCGTCTAGAAACGAATTACCACCTGCCAAAGATATCTCAGAGGTGCGATCGCTCAACCCTTTGTCAGAAATACCATTACCGCCTGATGTAGATAATAAGCTTGTAAGACTATGAGAGTTCGATGCGACTTCCTCGCAATCGAACTTCTCAGGCTTACTAAGATTTGGGGGGTGCGGGGGGTTTTCCACAGGTTGATTTATTTCTGTAAGCTCCTCTGTAAATTCAACCAATTCAGTAGGATGCCAAAGATCACGATGGCGATAAAGAGAACCTCCGCCAATTCCGTAACCTATCAAGGCATGAAACCGAGCTGTTGTTCCTATAGGCAAACTGTTTTTTTCCAACAGATCTGCGATCGCTCTACGAATTCGATCGCGGGCTGAGCCAGATTGATGCTGATTCCAGTTGGGGAGATCGGCGATCGCAATGACATCTTCCTGCTTGGCCTTATATTTCCCCTTTAGATCTCCGTAATGAAAATATCGGCTACCTTGTACACATCTTGCCCACTCTTCTGCCCGCTGCTCAATTTCATGCTGATGATTGCAGTAGTCGCGATAGCCAGGTAAAGACTGAGCGGTATTCACAATTTCATCAATTAACGCCTTGCCCTCCAGAGGCGCACCGCCAGAAATTACGTGATGAAAAATATAGGCGCGCATGGCAATACGACCCAAGAGGCGATTGGTCTGTCCTGAACCAGTCCAGCCCAATTCAATCTCGGCATTCAGATCGCCGATAAATTTATCCGCTTTTCCAGAAACTCTAAATTGGGTGCGCTTAACCTGCTTAAGAAGCCGCTTGACTGTTTTGCGATCGATCGAATTTCGATTTTTGATAAACTCCCATTGATCTAGAAAGCGCATCTGATCGCTCCAGACAGGCTGAAAGCTCTCATCAAGCAGATAAGATCCCGCTTGCATGGGCAATCTGTGGGCATTGAATAGGCTGGGACAGCCTTCAACATAGGTTTTGGGATTAGGAAAAACTTCAAGCTGACCTGGTTTGATCGAGAAGCCTGCATTTTCAAGCTGGGCTGTGACGATCGCCGCCAATTCCCAGGAATTTTGAGATTCAACGAAGGGAAAGTAAAGGTGAAGCCCTCCAGAGTAGGAACTGGTACAAGCTACATAACTTTCTAACCCAACGGCTTCTAGGGCTGCACTAATTCGTGAAAGGGCTAACGGATCGCTCTGAGGATGATAGATGCTGCCTCTATCAATATCCAATAGACAATACTGAGTTTGAGTGCCAAAGCGAACGCCAAACAAGTAGCGACCCTGCTGAAAAACTCGGCTTGACAGAGGATGTCTTCGCTCAGTCTGCCAATTGGGCGATCGCGCAGGCTCAGGGTGCTCGGCATAAATATAGTCGAATCGGTGAGGGAACAGATTGAAAAAGCGATCGCTCTGATCCTCAACGGATTGAAATGAATTTGTAGCAGATAGACTTACAGCAGATGAACGTATAGACACACAACAGCACTCCACACTTGAAGAGTTGCAGAATGGAGTGCCCCACAAAATAAGATCAACTTGCGGGATGCGATCGCTTGTATTGCAATTGCGAACCCGTTGACTTTACTATGGATATAGCAACACATATGTGACTTAACTCAAAGCCGCCAAGCTCAATTGAGATTAAGTCCCAGCCTCCATTCTGCGGAATGGACTTTTGCCCTGACTCAAATAGAGTTAGGGTTTTTAATTGGATTTGAAGAACTTCAGCTTTTGATCTGTTAATCCAAAGTCAATGTAGCAGCAAGGTTACAGGGGTCTAGAAAGCCCCACCGATCAAATGATCAAGAGATCAAACTTGTAACCTTTTTTTGAAACCCATGAGCAATCGGCAGTGTAGTCCTGCGCAATGTAACTTTTGGAACGTATCAAAGGTATTTTTCGGTCAAACCAGGGGCATTTTTAGGTCAAACCAGGGATATTGACGTGTAACCTGACCCTAAAACTATGGAAGGCGCAGACAGCTTGATAAAAAGGCTAGACTTCAACAGGGAGAACGATCGCTCCCCTCAATAGACGTAACTTTTGAGTCATACCTGAGCCTTTGAAGTGAAAAATAGTAACTTTTTGGAAAGAGCAATCGCCCTAACTTTTGGGTCATACCTGGGGTATTGATGAAACTTGCAAATCTAGAGAATTCCTGAGCAAATGCAAGGGCGATCGCTCAAACGCTTTCAGTGCAAACACCTCAGCACAATGCTCGACGAAAAATATGTAACCTTTAGGGCTTACCAGGGGAAATAACGCGCTCTGAACCTGCTATAAATTCCTAGATCTGACCAAAATTTATATAAATGCCTAAAAGCCTCTCTTAGCAAGAATTTCAGGCATTTATAGAGATTAAAATGGTCAGCAAAACTTTCCACATTTAGGATGATATGTTCTTTCTAGACGCTACATATAGCGGTAGGGGCAGACTGTGAATGTAACCAAAAGATTCCCGAAATAAACAGGTCACAACTTCCCGGTTCGTTTGTCAATCATGTCCGCCAACAGAGCAAACATCGCAATTTGCGTGGAGGCAATGAGTAAAATCAGAGTGCGCTCAGTCAAATCTTCCCGCACAAACAAATCTTGGCAAAAGGTGAATAGAAATCCGGCAAAGAAGATGCCTGCAAGCGGCATGAATACTCGCAGCGGAGCAAAATAGACTCCTGTGCGTAGAATCAACTGCACAAACCGTAGCGTGTCGCGAATCGGCTTAATCTTGCTCTTGCCGACCCGCATGTGATAGTCGATCGGCTCGTAATGCACTAAATAGTTGTTCATCAGCATGGCAACCGTGATGCTGGTGGTAAAGCTGAAGGTGTTGGGCAAAATATTCAGAAACCGCTCGACCGTGCTTTTGCGAAAAACCCGCAAGCCGCTGTTGAGATCGGGAATTTTGGACTGAGTGAGCCATTGAGCAAAGTTGACCAAAAACCATTTGGGGATGCGGCGAATTTTTGAATAGCGCACGTTAGCGCCAATTCTGGCTCCCACGACCATGTCCGACTGAGGCGCTAACGCTACCAGCTCTGGAATTCGTTCGTTGGGGTAGGTGCCGTCTGCATCGGTGATGACGATTAGCGAATGCTTAGCGTTGCGAATTCCCGTTTTGAGCGCTGCGCCATAGCCTAAATTACGACGATGCTCAATTAGCCGAATGCCGGGATGCGATCGCAGCAGCTTGCCCGTATCGTCTGTTGAGCCATCGTTGACCACAATAATCTCGTACTCGCACTGTGCGGCATTCAGAATGCCCTGCAAATGCTCTAGAACTGGAGCAATGCCCAGCTGCTCGTTGTAAGCCGGGATAATCAATGAGAATGGCGGACAGCTCTGGTCTGCCGGAGTTAAATCTACCTTGCTGTCTGCCCTCATCTCTCTCATTGCCTGATGCCCCGATCGCTTGTGTTGCCTATAGTACTTGCTGAGTATAGAAGAAGTCTGTCACTCAAGACTGCCATTCAAGCACGGGTAATGTTCTAGGCTTGTTATTTATTTTTGGAAAAGGCTTTCCCAAAAATAAACAACGCATTTGAAACACCACCCAAGCACGTTACTCAAGCCCCACCAGTTTTGCACTCAGATTCCACATTCGCTCCGCTTTTTCGTCATCGCGGGCTTGGGGAGAGACTTTTTGCACAAACGATTTCCCGTCCTTCTTTTGGCGATTTCCCCAGCTCCAATAAGCTCCAGACTGCTTATATTCTGGATCGGCAACCACGACGGCAACCCGCTCACCTGACAGCTCCTGCGACACATAGCCGCCCGTAATATTCTTCTGAAACCAGGGAAATATTTTTTGGAACAGCGGATAGTGATTGCGAAACAGCGGCGTATCGGCAACGCACCCTGGATAGAGAGAGCTGAAGGTGATTCCAGTGGATTCGTGATAACGCCGATGCAGTTCTCGCATGGTCAACACGTTACAGACCTTGCTGTCCTTGTAGGCTTTGACAGGCTCAAATTTCTTGCCATCAACCATACTGATAGGGGCTTTAAACCCTGCCTCAAACCCTTGAAAATTGCCTAGGTCGGGACGTGGTGGAATCTTTCCGCCCAGCTCGTCGGGGTTGTGGGTAACGGTTCCCAGGATAATTAATCTGGGATCAGCACCAGAGTGCTTTAGATCCTCAAGCATAAGGTTACACAGCAGGAAATGCCCCAGATGGTTTGTGGCAACGCTCAACTCATACCCATCGACGCTGTAGAGAGGCTCTTTGAGCAGAGGCATATAGATCGCGGCATTGCACACCAGCGCATTCAAAGACTTGCCGCTGTCCCTGAAGTTTTTGACAAATTGCCGGACGTTTCCTAAGTCAGCTAAGTCGAGTTGCAGGATGGTGTAGCTGTCTCGCGGGATGCCTGCCGTTTGAGCGACGCTTTCTGTCTTGGGTAAATCTCGGCAAGCCATGACCACGTGCCATCCTTTGTCGGAGAGTGCCTTTGCCGCTGCCAAACCGACTCCAGACGAGGCACCCGTGATGATGACTGTTGGCTTCTGTTGTGGATTTTGTTGTGATTCCATGCTGTTCAGCCTTCGTTAATCGCCATTCAATGAAATCTATGATCTCATACTGCTGAGCCTCTACTCAATCTTTCGTGAGGTTTAGCAGCAGTTATCATTATGGATTTCATATGGGGGAGTTCGCGCCCGCAGGGCGCGAACTCCCCCAACAAAGCCGAAAAAACCGTCGCAGGCGGGCTTTTTTCGGCTTTGTTGCAAAATGAGACTTGCTGGAGGTTATGGCGATCGGGATGTCCGTAGAAATCTTCTTTTGTCCATAAAGATTTGATTAATTTCAGTGACGATCATTGGCGATCGCGAGGCAACTCTCAGAATCCTGTGCTTTAGTGGAAAGGTATTCCATAGATCGGGTGCAACTGACTGACCCTGTGGACTTGAGATTAAGCAAAACTTAGATTAGGCGAAATTTAGCCGCAGAGGGTCTGCTTTCCGAAAAGCAGCATAGGTGCAGCAACTACCTTTCAAAGATTTTCTCGTAGAACTAAGGAAAATTTTGTCTTCGGCTTGCCCTGATGTCGGTTATGCCTTCTAAGGCTGACTTTAGGGATGAGTTTTTGTGTGAGAGGGGCGCTTTGCGCCCCTCTCACACAAAAACTCATCCCCCGATTAAGCAATGCCGCATTTGAACCATGAACTGATTTTTAGCAAGTTATTTTGCGATCAAAATAGCTCTTGATATCGGGTGATATCTTCCCCTCCGCTCCCAGAGGCTTAGTTCGTGAAACATCTTTATTTTTTGAGGAATTTAGGACAGCTTCGGTTCAGCGGTCAATTAATACGTACGGACTCAGCTAATCGGCAGTGGAGATTCTACTTGTCCCAAGGCTCGATCGTTTATGCAACCGGGGGCGAACATCCCGTCAAGCGTTGGCGTAGAAATTTAATTCTGCACGGTATTCGTAAGACTACACAAATGGGTCATAAAGCTGAGGCTGTTGAAAAAACTGAAGCTGTTCAAAACGCTCAACTAAAAGTCCACACCTCCACAACATTTTCTATACAAGAATCTGTACAAGAAGACGCATGGATATCAGACCTAAAGTATCTTAGCGCCTCTGATTGTGCGATCGGCTGGGAATATGCGCTGCTAAATTTATGGGTTTCCCGACAAGAAATCACCGACGAGCAAGCCGCCAAAGTCATTCTGTCTAACATTGTTGACATACTGTTTGAAATCTTTCAGGCTGGTACACTCACCGACCAAGTTTATGAGAATAATCTCCTATCAACGCGACTTCGCCTCATTAAATTAGAAAAAGCTACGGCAAGGGCACAGGTGCGCTGGCAGACCTGGCAGGACGCTAAGCTTGGCAACTATTCGCCCCAAAAAGCGCCTGTGATTCGGCAAGCTGAACAGATTCAAAGACAGACTTCTGCGGCATTTTATCAAAATCTAGTGACGCTATTGAATGGACAGCATACGCTACAAGATCTGGCAGTACAAATGCGACGGGACGTTACGGAAGTCACTTTGTCTCTATTGCCTTTTATTCAACTAGGTTGGATAGAGCTGATTCAGATTCCTGATTTGCCGACTCCGCGCTATCCCTGTAATGCTTTACCTGCCCAGCGAGTCGTGCCTCAAGTCATGCAGCAAAAGCTGATCGCCTGTGTCGATGACAGCTTTTTGGTGCGCCACATGATGGAGAAGCTGCTGACTTCTGCGGGCTATCAGTTTATAGGAGTAGATGATGGGCTGCGATCGATCGGCATTTTGCTAGCTCGCAAGCCTGATTTTATTTTTCTGGATCTGATGATGCCCAACGCCAACGGGCATGAAATTTGTGAGCAGTTGCGCAAGCTTTCTTTATTTCGGCATACGCCGATCGTCATTTTGACCAGCAGTGACGGCTATGCCAACCGTTTGCGATCGAATTTTGTGGGTGCATCAGATTTTCTCAGTAAGCCTTTAGAGGCTGAGGCTGTTCTTCGGGTTGTTCGTCAGCATTTGCAACCACAGACAAACCGTTCTCTGGCGGCTGATCTGTCTTCTTAATGCTCTTCTCATCATGCTTTTCTCATCTGCCCTATTGTTCTATTGAGGTCACTGCCATGGGTACTGTGCTAGTCGTTGAAGATTCGATAACAGATATGCAAATTTTGATCCACTGTTTGCAGCAGGGAGGCATTAATGTTCTGGTTGCTCAGAGTGGAGAAGAGGCGATCGCCACCATTACGCAGCAAAAGCCTGATGCTGTTGTTCTAGATGTGGTTCTACCGGGTTGCAGCGGCTTTGAGGTGTGTCGTCAGCTCAAGGCTGAAGCTGATACCAGCGATATTCCTGTGGTGCTTTGCTCTACTAAAGGCAGCGAGATGGACAAATTTTGGGGCATGAAACAGGGGGCAGATGCCTATCTTGCCAAGCCGATTGACCAAGCAGAACTGATGCGCACAATTAAAAATCTGATGAAAAGCTAGGCAGTAAGCTAAGCGTAAAAATCGGCGTTGCTGAATATAAGGATGAATGCCCCCAGTCGATTTTGGGGGACTTTGAAGGGTTTGGAAGTTCCCTGGAATCGGGGTTTAGCGTCTGCGGTAGGCAAGAAAAGTGCCTGCGGCAAGCAAGAAAGAGGGCGAGAGAACTGACAGCTCAGACAGATTCATGTTTCGATTCAGCAACGCCAAGATTCAGCAACGCCCAAAAATCTAGGTCTAAAAAATCGGCATTGCTTAATGGGGGATGAATTTTTGTTTGAGAGGGGCGCGAAGCGCCCCTCTCAAACAAAAATTCATCCCAGAGATCAGCACCACCAAAAAATCTTTTAGCTTGAGAAGCTCTATGTCTGATTCTTCTGCGACTGATTTTTACCTATCGCCCACTGCGGCTGAAATTGAAACTGGAATCGAACCCACACCTGCTTCGATTCCAGCTAACACTGAACAATTTTTGCGACTCCGCCTGTTAAATACTCCGGTTTTGCTGTCGGTAGGGCAGATGACTGAAGTATTGACGGTACCGATCGGTCAAATTGTCCCCATTGCCCATATGCCCACCTGGGTCATGGGTGTCTATAACTGGCGAGGAGAAGTGCTGTGGATGGTTGACCTTTGCCACTTGTGCGGGTTAGCTCCCTGGTATGAGCAGCAGGCTGTTTCAGCCCATGCAGCAGTTGTGCTGCAAATTCGTCTGCCTGCTAGCCCTGCTTCTAGGTCTGCATCTGCTAAAAGCCGGACATTGGGGCTGGTGGTTAGTCAAATTGGTGAGATGGAGTGGTGTGATCCTCATCAGATTCAGGCTTTATCCCTTTCTGCTGCTACGCCAGAGATCACGCAATTTCTGCGCGGATATTGGTGGAACTTGAGCGATGACATGCTGGCAGTTTTGGATGGAGAAGCGATCGCTGAGGCAATGCCCTAGTCTTCCCTTAAAGAACTTAAGGATGGAACTGAGCCTAGTTCTTATCCTCTAACGTTCCTTTTGCTGAATTGATCTGACACTTTGAGTTTTTGATTTTGAGTTTTTGATGAGGTTTATATTATGACCCAGATGTTCCCCAAACCCAATCTTGAAGCTTCTCCACAGGATTCTCCTCTCGTGATTCCTAAATCTGATACTGTTTCTGACACCGTTTGGGAAGAATCTTCTCCGGCGCTTCATCCGGTTCAATTAGCTGGCTTGGAGGAGACAGGACGATCGGCAAAATTACAAAAATCTCGGTGGTGGAGAGATCTGAGTGTCAGAACCAAAGCCTCTGCGATCGCCTTTTTAATTGGAACCGCTCCAGTTTTGACCATTGGGGGAGTTGCCTATTACTTTGCCGATCAATCCGTCACGGCTCAAGTTGAGGAATTTGAGAAAGTGAGGGCGGCTGATCTGCAAAGCAAGGTCAACCAATTCATGCGCGATCGTTTCAGCGATATTCAGGTGATGGCGGGGCTGGATATTTTGATCGATCCGGATCTCAGAGCAAGAGCCTCAAACCGCGACAGAGTTGCAGCCCTTAACCGGATCAAGCGAAGCTACACCATCTATGACAGCATTGCCCTCTTAGATCTCAAGGGAAATGTGATTGCCCAAACCGACGGAGAACCGATTAATAACCTGGGCGATCGCCGCTACTTTCAAGCCGCGCTTAAAGCCAATGGCCCGATTCTAGGTCAGCCTGAAATTTCCAATGTCTCCGGTATTTTTAGCGTATTTTCAGCCTCTACGGTCAAAGATAAGGATACGGGTGAACCGATCGCCGTGATTCGCGCCAGAATGCCAGTGAGCGCTCTAGAAGAGGTGCTCAGAAGTTATGCTACGCCCGGAACCCAGTACTATCTGATCGATGGCGCTGGAGAAGCTTTTATTGGCCCAGAAGGAGCCTATGTCAAACAGCTCTCATCTGGCGAAGCCGATACGCGCAAGGGTGACTTTAAGGCGATCGAACCTCAAGAAATTTTTCCGGCGCTTGCAGGTTTTGAGGGGACGAATCAGCTGAGCACGGTGATTTCTCGCAATACTAAATCCAATAAGGAGCAGCTGATTGCCTATGCGCCGCCTGTGCGAATGCAAGGATTGCCCGATCTAGGTTGGAGGGCAATAATTGCCGTGGATACGGCAGTTGCTTTTGCGCCCCAGCGTCAACTGCTGCTGATTTTGATTTTGGGGGTGGGTATTGCGACGTTGCTGATTGGGGCGATCGCCTCAGCTATTGCTAACCGCGCCACCCGTCCGATTCTATCTGCGGCAGATGCGGTAGAAAAAATTGGTCAAGGAGAACTTGACACGCGTTTGGTTGTCCAAGGATCAGACGAAATTGCCTCCTTGGGGACAAACATCAACAGCATGGCGGCTCGGCTTCAGGATGCTCTGGTGGCGCAAATCTTTGAAGTGCAGCAGGAACGTCTGCTAACAGCCGCAAAAGGTTCGGGAGTGGTAAGCGCTGCGGATTTACAAGATATTTTTGATCAGGCAGTTGAGGGCGCTCGACAGATTCTTAATCTCGATCGCGTGGTTATCTATCGCTTCAACACAGAATCAAAAGCCGGAATAGTCTCTGAATCAGTGGATACAGGTTGGACAAGTGCCCTGCAAGGCAATGTTGACGATACCTGTATTCCAGATGATTTGCTGGAACAATATCGACAGGGGCGAACGATCGTTGCTCAGGATGTATTTGCGGCAGATTTACATCCCGATCACTTGCAGATGCTCAAGCGTCTGGAGGTTAAGTCTAATCTTGTTGTCCCCGTTTTTGGTGGGGGGCAGCTGTTTGGACTGCTAATTGGACATTCTTGTGCGGCTCATCGTCATTGGCAAGAGTCAGAAATTAGCTTCCTGAAGCGATTGGGCAATGAGATAGGACTCTCCATTTATCGGATTAATTTGCTAGAGCAAACCACTGCACTTGCCGCAGAACAGCGTCAGTTAAAAGAAAGTTTACAAAGACGGGCGCTAGAGCTGCTGATGGAGGTTGATCCGATTAGCCGAGGCGACTTGACGATTCGGGCAAAGGTGACGGTAGATGAAATTGGCACGATCGCTGACTCCTACAACGCCACAGTCAGCAGCCTGCGGAAGATTGTTCTGCAAGTGCAAGAAGCGACTAACCAGGTGACAGCCACTGCCAGTAACAATGAAGCCTCTGTTCAAGCCCTCTCGGTAGATGCCTTGCAGCAAGCAGAGGAAATTTCTGCCGCGCTAGAAATTGTGAAGGGTATGGCGAATACGGTGCAGTCGGTTGCCGCCAGCGCTGAGCAAGCAGAGATGGCGGTACAGCAAGCGGCACAAACGGTGGAAGAAGGAGATGCCGTCATGAACCGCACTGTTGCAGGGATTCAGGTGATTCGCTCTACGGTTGCCGATACGGCAAAGAAGGTTAAACATCTGGGAGAATCTTCCCAAAAGATCTCCAAGGTGGTGGAGTTAATTAGCGCCTTTGCTGCGCAAACCAACATGCTGGCGCTCAATGCTTCTATTGAGGCTTCTAGGGCTGGAGAAGAGGGGCGAGGTTTTGCGGTGGTGGCAAACGAAGTGCGATCGCTGGCACGTCAATCCGCCGAGGCAACCGAAGAAATTCGCAAGCTGGTCAGCAATATTCAGACAGAAACTAGCGAAGTGGTGACGGCGATGGAATCGGGTATTGAGCAGGTGGTCACAGGAACTCAGCTTGTGAATGAAACGCGCCAAAGTTTGAACAAAATTACGGCTGTCAGCGCTCAGATTAGTGAACTGGTGGAGGCGATCGCTCAAGCAACCGTCACTCAGTCTCAGGCTTCCGAAACCGTGACTCAAACCATGAAAGATGTGGCAGCCAGCGCCAATAAAACTTCGCAAGATGCCAGCCAGGTTTCGTCTTCTTTTGAGGAACTGAAAAAGGTGGCGCAACTGCTGCAAGAGGGTGTGGGTCAATTTAAGGTGAGCTAACTAAAATCCATTACGCAGGTGCAATAGCTATGTTTGACCTCGGAAACTTTGCAAACAAAGATATGAACGATTGCGCAATTGCGCTCCGCAACATGGATGCCAATGCGAGAAGTATGGAGGAAGTAGCCGAACGCATGGTTCGCTACTTGTATGAGAACCTCATTGATCCCCAAACCAATGAATCTGCCTGTGCACTGGTTCGGTTCTTTAGAACCTATCCCTATCGACAGCTGAATGAAGAACTTCAAGAATCTGCTCGCGAAATTTTGGGAGGGCGATCGATCGCTCTAGGAACCAAATGCTTGACGCTCTTAGCGACCGCCGGGGATGAACCCCATTGGAACCTCAGGCGTGAATCGAGCGGACACCGAGCAATTCCGCTTGTGGATAAAGATTTCATCGAACGCGCTCCAATGATTTCACAATTGATTCAACAATTTGGATTGGAAATTACTGCTGTTCTGGAACCTGATCCAGAGCTGCTTGTAGATTTGTATCAGACCAACTTTAACGTGTTCTATGTTCCTGATGCGTTGGGAAGCGCTCATATTCCCGCTCAAAAAGATTTTGTAATCCCCTATGGAATTAAGTCTGTCGTGGGCTTTGGAGGAATGTTGCCTTCTGGAAATCTTTTCGCAATTATCCTGTTTTCCAAAGTTCCCATCTCTCGGAGTACGGCTGACCTCTTTAAATGGGTGTCTTCCTATGCTCGAATCGCTACCGCCACCTTTGACAAACGGGCTGTCTTTGCGAACGCACTGGGTACGACAGCCGCATCTGCATAACGCTCCAGCAGTCTCTGACGCACAAGGACTCACTCTTTAGAGGTTAATGTATGGCAACCTATTCAAGACTCAATGCAACGCCGGGACTGGTGAGCTTACGCTCCAATTGCCTCTCCTTTCCAGAAATTCTGGCGCAATCGATCGCTCTGATTGCGCCCACTCTAACAGCCGCCCTCAATGCCCCATTGGTATTTGGTAATGCGGGGAATGGCACTTGGCTGGCTTTTGTCATTGCCACAGTCGGGTTGATGTTTGTGGGTCTCAATATCAATGTCTTTGCCCGCCGCTCTGCTGCTCCAGGAGCGCTATACCTCTATGTTGCCAGAGGTCTAGGCTCAACGGCTGGAATCATCTGTGGCTGGGCGCTGACCCTGGCTTATCTGGCTCTGGTCGTTGCCGAAGCAGGGGGCTTTGCCCACTACTTTCATATTGTGCTGGCTGACCTGGGGCTGGAGATTCCTTCGATCGTTCTCTATGCCATCTGCATTGGCATCTCCTGGTACTACGCCTATACCGATATCCAGCTCTCCACTATTTTGATGCTGGTGCTAGAGCTAATTTCAGTCGGAATTATCATAGTTTTGGCAGTGCTGGTACTAGGGCATCAGGGTTTTGCCATTGATACAGCTCAGCTCACGCTTAAGGATGTTACACCCGGTGGAATTAGCCTAGGCATGGTAGTTGCGGTTCTCAGTTTCGTAGGATTTGAAAGTGCAGCGACTTTGGGAGCTGAGGCAAAGTCGCCCACTCAATTTATTCCCCCCTCTTTGCTTTGGAGTACGGGGCTGTGCGGTCTTTTCTTTATTTTTATCTCCTATGTGGAAATTCTAGGATTTCGTGGCTATTCAAGTCCCTTGAACGAAAGTGGTAATCCTCTGAATGTTTTGGCGACGCTGGCTGGTGCCGATGTCTTGGGTTTGATCCTGGGTGTGGGCATCTCAATGAGTTGTCTTGGCTGTATGCTTGCCAGCTTTAATGCAGGAGGGCGAATCATTTTTGCGTTATCTCGCCATAGCTTTTATCCTGCATCCATGGGTAAAGTTCATGCCTACAACCAGACTCCCCATTTTGCGATTTCTATGTCGGCAGTAGTGTCGTTTTTGCTTGCTAGTTCAATGGCGCTATTCAACATAAGAGATTTAGATATTTATGGTTATCTGGGAACGCTTTGCACCTACGGATTTTTGACAGCTTATGTCCTCATCTCGATCGCTGCACCTGTCTATATGGCTCGATGTGGTCAGCTTCGGGCACACCATATCGCGCTGTCTTTCCTGGGCGTTATGTTTATGCTGATCCCGATCGCAGGCAGTTTCTTTCCGGTTCCTGCTTTCCCTTACAACGTGTTCCCTTATCTATTCCTGCTATATCTTGGGGCTGGAGGTTTGCTGTTTGTCTTACTCCGTAATCGATCGCCCAAAATTATTGAGAGCTTAGAGCGCGACCTTTGAAGCAGCCTAAAGCAGCCCGATTTAAACGGATGTTTGTAAAAGTATCAAATGTTCTGCATTTGCTCCCCAACCCCCCAATTCTGGATGGCTTTGAACAAAAATCGGCTACGTGCTTCGCACACGCAAGCGAACGAAAGTCTCCCAGAATTGGGGGACTTAGGGGGCAGTTTGGGTAGCAATTTTCACTTTTCAAACATCCTCTAAAGCAGCCCCGTTTGAAGCAACCCCGTTTGAAGCAACCCCGTTTGAAGCAACCCCGTTTGAAGCAACCTAGTCAAGCAGAATTGGTTAAGGGAATCAGTCTATGGCAATTAATCCCGATATTCGCGACCAAGCTTATCAGTTTTTTAGCGCAGAAGCTCCTGAGCTATTGCAAATTATTGAGACGGGTTTACTCAGCCTTAGCCAAGGTCGCAGCACTGCCGAGGTTCATAATCTGATGCGGGCTGCCCATTCTCTTAAGGGTGGCGCGGCTAGCGTTGGCTTAGAAGCGATCGCCACCCTCGCTCACCGTCTGGAAAACATCTTTAAGGCGCTCTACAGCGAAACGTTAGAGATAGATACTCAGCTAGAGAGTCAGCTTTTGCGCGCTTACGACTGTCTGCGACTGCCGCTGATGGAGCAAATTACAACAGGTCATTTAGATTCCGAAGCCGTGTTGGCGATCGCTGATCCGATTCTGACGCAGATTGAGCAATATTGCGGCGATGCCCTGCTGCAAACTGAGAGCTATGTTCCCAGCTCCTCTGATATGGGCGTGAACATGCTTTCCTCTATTTTGGAAGTCGATGTCGTGCAAGGGCTGGAACATTTGGCGGCAGTGGTGGCATGTCCTCAAGACTACGAAGTGGCGGGGGAGTTGCGGGCACAGCTAGAGGTGTTTGCAGGATTTGCTGAGATGCTTAGTCTGCCCGCTTTAGGAATCATTGCTGAAACAGTGGGTGGTGCGCTAGATGACCATCCCGATCGCGCTCTGGAAATTACTCGACTGGCGTTAGCTGATTTTGAACGCAGTAGGCAGATAGCGCTGAGCGATCGCACTCAATTAATTAAACCTTCAGCAATGCTGTTGGCGCTAGCAGATGGCACTTTACTGGATACAGTAACTCACGTAGCAGATTCACAAGCAGATCTACAAATAGACTCACAGGTAGAAGCTCTAGCCGCAATTCCTCTACTTCAAAATGTGTTTGGTAATGTATTTGGCGATGAATTCGATCATGAATTTGAGCGTGAATTTGATGAAGCCACTGAAAACGAATTTGAAAACCTGATTGATACCCGTGATGTCGTTTTTGAAACAGAATTTGAGGACGATCGCTCTGAGCCTTCACCCAATATTCCTGATCTGTCAGAAGCTGATGACTCATTTGCACTAACAGAAGATTTTCAGCAGGACAGTATCACAGTCGGTATCACGGTTGAGGCTGAGCTTGAAACTTTCGATGCTTTAAGCCCTAATATTTTAAGCTCTAATCCCTTAAGCCCTAACAGCCCAGAAACCATTGATGCAGAGTGGATCGTTAATGCTGCCGTAGACCCAGATGGATTTGAAGCTACGCCTCCAAACTTTCCGCAAGAAGTAAGCGGAGCGCTCCAAGTCAGCCGCTCTGCTGAACTCTATTACCCTGCTCGTACAGCTGCCCGCCAGACAGAATTGCCCGTTGCTCCGCTTACCGTCCGAGTGGATTCGGAACGGCTAGAACGGATGAATAACCTGACAGGCGAACTGATGATCGATCGCGAGGGGCTGTCGCTGCAAAATGAACAGCTTCAAAGCGTCTTGCGAGAGTTGCGCAATCGATTCTCTAGGTTTCAAGCTACGGTGATTCAGTTACAGGAACGATCGGATCAATTGCTAAGCAATCCCAAAGAGGATGCTCCTGATGTAAGAACTGCGATCGTGGGAAATGGAACACTGGAAACTCAGGAAGAAAGTTCTTTGATCACGGGCACCCTAAATTTTCCTGTGTCTAATCCCAGTTGGGTAGAGTTTGATTCTCTAGAAATGGATCGTTATGGATCGCTCTATTCTCAATTTCAGGAGCTGCTTGAAAATGTCGTTCAGATTGAGGAGTCGATCGACGATGTTGCGCTGTTTGCCCGACAGTCAAACCGCATCTTAGATCAGCAAAAGCAAACGCTGTCTCACATTCAAAATGAGTTTAGATGGGCAAGAATGCTGCCTGTGGGAGAAGTCTTAAACCGCCTTCCTCGCGTCTTGAGAGATCTGTCTACAACCTATCATAAGCCTGTAAATCTGAAGCTAACGGGAACAGATATTCTTATTGATAAAGCAATTCTAGAAAAGCTCTATGACCCACTGCTGCACCTAGTGCGGAATGCTTTTGATCATGGAATAGAGCCAGCCACTATTAGGCTTCAACAAGGTAAATCTGAACAGGGTCAGCTAGAAATTCGGGCCTATTACAAAGGCAATCAGACGATTTTGGAAGTTAAAGATGATGGTCGAGGACTTAACTTAGATCGCATTCGGAGCAGAGCTTTTGAATTGGGCTGGCTATCTGCCGATCAGCTCATTTTTACCTCTCCAGATCAGCTATTTGAATTCATTTTTGAACCTGGTTTTTCAACCGCTGTCCAGGTGAGTGAATTGTCAGGGCGGGGCATTGGGCTAGATGTGGTTCGATCGCAGCTTCAAGCCGTCAAAGGCAGCGTCACCGTAACTTCTGCACCCGGCAAAGGCACGACCTTTATGATGCACTTGCCCTTAACTTTGACGATCGCCAAACTGATTATTTGTCTCGTGGGGACAAGTGCGGTGGCGCTATCGGCTGACAGCGTTGAAGAAGTCTTAACGCCTCAAGCCGACCAGATTAAGCAATCTGGGGCACAGCGCTTTCTCTATTGGCGGGAGCAGATCATTCCTACCTATCGAATAGGTGATCTATTGGACTATCACTGTCCATTACCTGAAACGGCTCCTGGCAGAGCTTTGACTGTCGTTTCCTCCCCTGATGATTGGGCATTACCTCTGCTGATTGTGCGTCAAGAACAGCAGATTTTTGCGCTAGAGGTCGATCGCCTTATTAATGAGCAAGAACTGATTGTCAAACCCTTTGGGACTGCCATCACCCCTCCCCGCTATGCCTATGGTTGCACCATCTTGGGAGACGGTAGCCTTGTGCCTGTCATCGATGGGGCAACACTGCTTTCTCTGGGAGAAAAACTGAGCAGCACTCCCGCAATCCATAAACCTGTTGCAATCAGACCACAAACTTCTACCATTCTTGTGGTAGACGATGCTACGACTCTGCGGCAAACGCTGGCGCTTTCACTTGAAAGAGCAGGTTTTCGCGTGTTGCAAGCGAGAGACGGATGGGAGGCGATCGATCAGTTGCGTCACGCATCTGTAAAGCTCGTGATCTGCGATGTTGAAATGCCCAACATGAATGGCTTTGAATTCCTCAGCTATCGCCGTCAAGATCCTCAGCTTTCAGAGATCCCGGTGGTCATGTTGACCTCCCGCAGCAATGATAAACATCGCTGGCTAGCGCTGAAATTAGGAGCGGCAGACTACTTCACCAAGCCCTATCTAGAGCAGGAATTTTTGGGGGCGATCGAGAAACTCATGGCTCCTTGATCTGGGCGTGATTGTTTGGATTTTTTGAAAAGGGCACAACGCGCCCTTTTCAAAAAATCACGCATGAAGATCAGCAATGCTCCCCACTTCATTGCCAAGTGGCAGATACTCATGCCCCAACCGCTATCAATCATGGCGCGATCGCCATAGCAGATACCGCAGTGTTACACTTGCATCGCATGATTTTTTCTGGGTGTCAGTAAACTATCCACTAATGTTTACCCCTGCGGGTGATGGCTTGACCAGAATTTTTGATAGAAAGTGATGGTATTCATTCAAGCCCCCTAAAATGAAAAGTACTCTTAATCCTCCCCAAGGTTTAACGACTCAGACCGGGCAAACAATCTTATCTAAAACATTCTTTTCTTCAGGCCAAGAGCAATCTTCAATCCTTAAAAAAAGTATTGAAGACTCTATGGATGGCATCTTAATATTGACTGATCAAAAAGAAGTGCTGTATGCAAACGATCGCGCCCGTCGAGTTTTGCAGCAGCTCAATCAAAATCAGTCGTTGATTGAGCTAGTGCCTGGAGAAATCTGGCACGTTTGCCAGTCCTTAATTCATAGCCGTAATTTATTTCCTGAACAGCAGTGGCTGATTGAATCTGAGATTTTTACAGACAGCTCTGCTTTTCATATTCGAGTGCGATGGCTAAAGTTAGAATCTTTTGAACACTCTTGCCTCCTGATCACCATAGAAGATCGACATCAGGCTATTAGAAATATGGCGATCGAAGAATCAGAACGATATGGCTTAACGCCGCGTGAAAAAGAAGTTTGGGTACTTCACCGCATGGGATACACCTATAAGCAAACTGCGTTAGAGCTGCACATCACGCCCAATACCGTCAAGAAGCACATGAAGAATATCTACGTTAAACAGAAGAGCTAAACAACATCTAGATTTTCTCTTCTGCAACTCGTTTCAATCGGCGGAGCTGCTCCTGCATGTCTTGCTTCGTCCAGTTAGCGGCAAAGGTATTGAACCCATAGCGCACCAGCGGATTAGGAATATTGAACTCAAAGCGATTGACTAAAAGAGTGCCTTGCTTGTTGGGCTGACACTCCCAGCGATCGCGTCCCTTAAAAAAGCCGCTAAATTCCCAGACCACTAATCCCGGCTCTCGTTCCACAACTACGCTTTTGAGGGTCGGTTTCACCCAAGGCACTTGAATCACAAAGCGGCTCCTGCTGCCTAGCTCCGTACTCCACTTGCCGATCGGCTCACAGCGCAGGGCAGGATTCAGCCAGCGGTGCATTAAGGTCAGATCCGTGATGCATCGCTCTACGGCAGTGGCGCTGGCATAGATTTGGATCGACTGTTCAAACGCTTCAGATGGCATGAGAATTCACAAAGAATATTAGATCTCTTGCAGATTAGGATTTCTAGATTGGATTGAGTGGGGGCATAGCTCCCACTCAATCCAATCTGCAAGAGGTTTATTGAAATTATGGAGCTGACATAGGCAGGCTGCCTTTCTAAATTTATATAAAAAAAACTCTGCTATTTTCAAGCCTATTTCAGCATAAAAGCGGAAGCTAGCTTCTGATCAGCGAAATAGTGTAACGGTGTTTGCTAGTTTTATGACCTCTTAAGCCTTAAAGTTCTATCAGCGCATGAGTCAGTTTCTAGCCGCTTACTGTCCTCCGGGCTGTGCTTAATCAGCAGCCTGTTGACCTCAAGCTGCGAAAAGGTCACGAGATTATTAGCCTCTGATAATTCTCGGATCTTACTTCTGCGTCAAATTTAGCCCTGTATTAGCTCATAAGGGTAAGAATATGGATCATTTTTGGTACTCACCTGCAAGTGTTCTCTGGCAACCAACGTCTCCTGTTTTCTGGCTAGCCCAGGTTAACGCCGCCCCCGCTCAGCCGAGTTCAGTGCAGCTTGTTCAACCGGGATTTCTCACCCAGATTGGCACCTATTTACCCAGTATTTTGGGAGCGATCGCTCTCCTGATTATCGGCTGGCTGGTGGCGCTGGTGGTGGCTTCAGTCGTCAAAGGTCTTCTGAATCGCACCAGTATTGACAATCGCATTGCTAACTGGATGACCGGACGACCTGCCGGAGCCGATTCGCCCCCGATCGAGAAGTGGCTCTCGCTGCTGGTGTTCTGGGTCATCATGGCGTTTGCGATCGTCGCCTTCCTCAATGCCCTCAACCTGACATCGGTATCGGCACCGCTGAATAGCTTCCTTCAGCAAATTTTTAGCTATTTACCCAAGTTGGGTAGCGCTGCGCTGCTGCTGGGTGTGGCGCTGCTGCTGGCAACCCTGTCTAAGACGATTTTAACAAGAGGTCTGGCGCGGTTTAACTTAGACGATCGCCTATCTTCCCAAACGGGCGAAGCTAGTCCGTTTTTGTTGAACGAAACCTTGGGAAATGCCCTCTACTGGTTTATTCTGCTATTCTTCCTGCCGCTGATCCTGGATGTCTTGGATCTTCAAGGGCCGCTAGCTCCCGTCCAGAACTTGCTGAATCAAGTGCTTTCGGCGCTACCGAAGATCCTGACGGCAGTCATTATTGGGGCTGTGGGCTGGCTAGTAGCGCGAGTCGTGCGGGGCATTGTCACCAATCTTTTGGCGGCAGTTGGCACTGATCAACTCGGCAGACGAGTTGGCTTAACCCGCTCAACGGGAGGCATGTCGCTCTCGGCACTGCTCGGCACGATCGTTTATGTGCTGGTGCTCATTCCAACGGCGATCGCGGCTCTCAACGCCCTAGATGTTCAGGCGATCTCTGCCCCTGCGACCCGTATGTTGGAGCAAATCCTGACGACGCTGCCGCAGATCTTTACCGCAGCGCTCATTCTGGTTCTGTTCTACGTCATCGGACGGTTTGTTGCCGATCTGGTGGCTAGCATCCTCACTAGCATTGGCTTTGACAATATCTTTAACTGGCTGGGTCTGCCGCCGATTCCGACTCCGGTGGTCACGCCTCCCTATCCTCAAGATATTTTGGCGGAAGAAGAGGTTGCCTCTAGACAGGCGCTAACTCCGCCGCTGCCAAGACGCACGCCTTCAGAGATTGCGGGCATCGTCGTCTTAGTGGGCATCCTTTTGTTTGGTGCGGTTGCCGCAACCGAAGTGATTGGGCTGCCTGTGCTGACGGCGATCGTTAACGGTATTCTTGCCGTTGCGGCTCGTGTCTTGGTGGGCGTGGTGATCTTTGGCGTGGGCTTATACCTTGCCAATCTTGCCTTCCAGCTCATTACCGCATCGGGCAATAGCCAAGCGCAGATCTTGGGTCAAACGGCGCGGATTGCCATCATTGCTCTCGTGACTGCAATGGCGTTACAGCAAATGGGTATTGCTAGCAGCATTGTCAACCTTGCCTTTGGTTTGCTCTTAGGCGCAATTGCCGTGGCGATCGCCCTGGCGTTTGGCTTGGGTGGACGAGATGTTGCTGGCGATCAAGTTCGGGAATGGCTCGATTCCTTTAAAGGCAGAGCACGGTAGAAGTAGATGAGTGGATGGGTGGATGAGTGGATAAACCTTACCCCATCCACTCATCACCCCATCTACCCATCACCCCATCCACCCATCACCCCTTAATGAAGCGCTATCCCAATATCAGTGTTACGATTGCCTCAGAAGAAAAAAGAGGACATTAGCCAAGGATTGGGCGCTTCATGATCAACGAAATAGACAAGTCGATATCCTTCGATGGAAGGGATATTAGGCTGAAAGTAGGTCTGCTTGCACCGCAAGCAGGCGGTTCGGTGTTGATAGAGTCCGGCGACACCGCAGTTTTGGTGACAGCAACGCGGGCATCGGGTCGAGAAGGAATTGATTTCCTGCCGCTGCTGGTTGATTACGAAGAAAGACTATATGCAGCCGGACGAATTCCGGGAGGGTTCTTGCGCCGAGAAGGTCGTCCGCCAGAGCGGGCTACGCTGATTAGCCGTTTGATCGATCGCCCCATGCGTCCGCTGTTTCCGGGCTGGTTGCGAGATGATATCCAAATTGTGGCTACTACACTTTCCATGGACGAGAAAGTGCCGCCCGATGTGTTGGCGGTGACGGGAGCTTCGATCGCCACGATGCTGGCAAAGATTCCGTTTAATGGTCCCATGGCGGCTGTCAGGGTAGGTTTGATCGGCGATGATTTCATCATCAATCCCACCTACAGTGAAATTGAGGCGGGCGATCTGGATCTGGTCGTCGCAGGCTCACCCGATGGCGTGATCATGATCGAGGCGGGCGCTAATCAACTGCCTGAGCAGGACATCATTGAGGCGATCGAGTTTGGCTACGAGGTGGTGGCTGACCTGATCCAGGCACAGCGCGATCTGATGGCAGAGCTGGGTATCGAGCTGGTACAGGAGACAGAGCCTCCGGTTGATCCGACGCTGGAAGACTTCATTGGCGATCGCGTCAACGATGCTGTGAAGCAAATCTTGGCTCAATTCTCGCTCACCAAGTCTGAGCGCGAGGCGGCTCTGGATGAGGTGAAGGCGACTGTGGTGACGGCGATTGCCGAAATGCCTGAAGAAGACCCAATTCGCGCTGCGGCGGCGAAAAACTCTAAGGCGCTGGGCAATACCTTCAAGGGCATCACCAAGAAGCTGATGCGTCGCCAAATTGTGGAAGATAACGTCCGCGTCGATGGACGCAAGCTGGACGAAGTGCGCCCCATCTCCTGCCGGACGGGAGTTTTGCCCAATCGAGTTCATGGCAGTGGCTTGTTTCAGCGGGGTCTGACGCAGGTGATGTCTGTCACGACTTTGGGTACTCCGGGCGACGCGCAGGATATGGATGACCTGCATCCGGACGAAGAAAAGCGCTACATGCATCACTACAACTTCCCGCCCTACTCGGTGGGAGAAACGAAGCCTATGCGATCGCCCGGTCGGCGGGAAGTGGGGCATGGTGCCTTGGCAGAGCGGGCTTTGGTGCCTGTCCTGCCCTCCAAGGAAGATTTTCCTTACGTGATTCGGGTGGTGTCTGAAGTGCTCTCTTCCAACGGTTCCACCTCTATGGGTTCGGTCTGTGGCTCAACGCTGTCCTTGATGGATGCTGGCGTTCCCATTACCAAACCTGTCAGCGGTGCAGCAATGGGCTTGATTAAGGAGGGCGAAGAAGTCCGTATCCTGACGGATATTCAGGGCATTGAAGACTTCTTGGGCGACATGGACTTCAAGGTTGCGGGTACCGATCACGGCATCACGGCACTGCAAATGGACATGAAGATTAGCGGATTGCCCATCAGCGTCATTGCGGATGCGATCAATCAGGCTAAACCTGCTCGTATCCACATTTTGGAGAAAATGCTGGCGACGATCGACCAACCCCGCTCAGATATGTCTCCCTATGCGCCTCGTCTGCTGACCATCAAGATCGACACTGACTTGATAGGTATGGTGATTGGACCAGGTGGAAAAACCATCAAGGGCATTACCGAGCAGACGGGAGCCAAGGTGGATATTGACGACGACGGTACCGTTACCATTTCTGCGATCGATGGAGTCAAGGCGAAGCAGGCGCGTGCCATTATTGAAGGCATGACTCGCAAGCTTAGCGCGGGCGATGTCTACGTCGGCAAGGTAACGCGGATCATTCCGATCGGTGCATTTGTGGAATTCCTTCCCGGTAAAGAAGGCATGGTTCACATCTCGCAGTTGGCAGACTATCGCGTTGGCAAGGTGGAAGATGAGGTGGCAATGGGCGATGAGGTGATCGTCAAGATTCGAGAAATCGACAATCGCGGTCGGGTTAACCTGACGCGGTTAGGCATTCACCCAGACGAAGCTTCTGCTGCGCGAGCTTCAACTGAGAAGTAATGTCGTTTGACGTGTCTGTCTCCCATAGCAAGGTTTGATAGAGTAGGGGCTTGGCACTGCCAAGCCCCTAGTTAATGCCTGCTTATCTGTACAGCCTTGGGTGTATGGAGCAACCGTCAAGGCATTTAGGACGGGGCATTTTGGGTGGGGCGCGAAGCGCCCCACCCAAAATGCTCTAAGCAAACTGGCGACACCTATAGGTTGCTCAATCCCGAATAGGTTCAGGCAGTTCTTCAGGCATGGGAATTGAGGGTGGATAGGGATCGGGTAGCGGCGATGGCGGTAGCGGGTCTGGCAGTGGATCTGGCATCGGCTGGGGAATGGGTTGAGGCATCGGCTGGGGCGGTAAAGGCGGCTCTGGTGGAACAACAATAGCTCGCTCAAATAAGGCTTGCGATTGGATTAAGATGCGATCGAATGTCATAGTAGCCTCTAGAATTTTGCTCATTTCAGATCAACCTGCTAGTTCTTCTTCTTTGTGCGTCAGAATGGTGCAGTCTGAGGTCGGGTGGGCAACGCAGATTAGAACATAGCCCGCAGCAATTTGCTCCTCTTCCAGAAATGACTGATCGGCTTGATCAACAGTGCCTGTGACTAGCTTTCCAGCGCAAGTTGAGCAAACCCCCTGACGACAGGAGGAAGGAAGCTCCATCCCTGCACTTTCGGCAGTTGCCAAAACATATTCGTCATCCGGGACTTCCACCGTTTGGTCGATGCCCTCACTCTCATTCATTAGCCTGATTTGGTACGATACTGCCATGCGCTCTTCCCTCCTATCAGATGTTGATTGCACACAGATATAGATTGCACAGAGCCAATTTGCCCTCGACCGCCTATGTGCAAGAGTATCCTGATTGATTTAGGAATTTCTCTATCTGAGGGCAGCCTGTTTCCTAGAATCGATCGCCTCTAAGACAGATCTAACGCTTTGCACCTCGGTCAGCCCTGACCGCGAAATAGCCGCTTAGCTGCTCGTCCCTTAATTCTCTAGCCTCTGAGCGCTACAATAAGTCCAGCATTGCAGAAGGAACTGCGCCTTCTGGGGAATCTCCAGAGAACTTTTTTCTGGTTTTTTAGCAGCGGTTGCGGCGACGTTTGGAGAGTCAAGTATGGCAATTCTTCACGGTAGCTGGATTTCTCAGTCTCAAGCTCTTGCCTCAGCAGGGAGGGCAGAGGAGTCGATCGAGCATGGCGGCTTCTTCATTTGGGGCGAAGTCTGGCGACGGGTTGAACCGCTTGTCTTGGAGGAAGCAACAGAATCAAGACATCTGAACTCAGATGTGCCCCACCCATTTGCGATGACTGCTAAAGAATTGCGGGATTGGTTGCAATTGCTCCATGCATCCCAGCAGCTCAACTGGACGGTGGCAGAATTTTCGCTGGCGGCGACGACGCAAGGGAAATCGCGCAAACGTGGGGCAACGCTGGAAGCCGAGCCGCCGTTGGAGCGATCGCCTCGCTGGCAGACTTTTACTTTTGCGGCTCCCACCTACCGAACGGTTGCGGATGATCAGGCGGCTTTTGTCCCTCGGCACTCTGCGGCGGAGAGCGATCTGGAGGCTGCACAGGCACTATATCCCTGGCAGGTGCAAGGCATTTGGCTAACGGCAGCCGAGGCTCTGGCGCTGCTTCAGTCGTTGCCCCTCAGCTCGGTTCAGGACGAGGAATCTGCCTGGATGGGGGGAGATTTGCGGTTTTGGTCGCATGTGACGCGTTGGCAGCTCGATTTGCTGGCACGAACCAAATTTTTATCCCATCTGACGCGTCTGACGGCAGAAAAGGCGATCGCGCAATGGCAGGTCTTGATTGACAGCGCCACCGATCAGGGGCGGCTAGAGCAGTTTGCCCGTCAGATACCTGGAGCCTGCCGCGCCTATGCTCTAAGCCATGAGGGCTTGAGTCATGAGGCCCTGAGCCATGAGAATGGCTTAAAGAATGGAGAACACCTGATTCGCTCTTTCCTCAATGGCACGATCGATACGGTTGTGCGATCGCTAACTGCCCTTCAGCCCTTGCCCAATGTTCCCCTACTCAAGGAAACGCCTCTGCGAGAGTGGCTTCAGGCGCTGGGCGGCGATCCAATGATTGCTCTAGATACGGCTAGGCTCGATCGCCTGGAGTCGGTGCTGTCCCAATGGACGGCACTGCTTCAGCATCAGCTTAACCAGAAACTTGCTGCCTTTCGCACCTGCTTTTACCTCCAGCCACCTGCTACAGGTCAAGGCAATTGGGCTTTGGAGTATTACCTGCAAGCCGTGAATGACCCAGAGTTTTTGGTGGGCGCGCGGGTGATTTGGAGGAATCCTGTGGAGCGTCTAGAGTATGGGGGACGGGCGATCGATTTACCCCAAGAAACGCTGCTGGCTGGTCTGGGTCTGGCTTCCCGGCTGTATCCTGTGGTGGAACCCAGCTTGCAGGTGCAGCAGCCTCAGTCTTGCCCACTTAACCCGCTTCAGGTCTTTGAGTTTATTAAATCTGCGGCATGGCGCTTGCAAGACAGCGGTTTTGGGGTGGTGCTGCCGCCAAGCTTAGCGAACCAGGAGGGCTGGGCAAATCGGCTAGGGCTACGGGTGCAGGCGGAAGCGCCTAAGCTGGGCAAAAAGCAGCGGCTGGGGCTGCAAAGTTTGCTCAACTTCAAGTGGGAGCTGACGATCGGCGGACAAAGATTATCTAAAGTAGAGTTCGATCGCCTGGTGGCACAAAACGCGCCTCTAGTAGAGGTGAACGGCGAATGGGTGGAGCTGCGTCCGCAGGACATCAAGGCGGCTCAGACTTTCTTTGACAGTCGCAAAGATCAGATGGCGCTGTCTCTAGAGGATGCGCTGCGCATCAGCACGGGCGACACGCAGATGATTGAAAAGCTTCCTGTGGTCGGCTTTGAGGCATCAGGCACCTTGCAGGAACTCATCAATGCGCTCACCACTGGAAATCAAAGCGTTGAATTAATCTCTACACCCAATGGTTTTCAGGGTGAGCTGCGTCCTTATCAGTTGCGGGGTGCGTCGTGGCTGACATTCCTCGAACGCTGGGGGCTAGGAGCCTGCCTTGCCGATGATATGGGGCTGGGCAAAACCATTCAGCTGATCGCCATGATGCTGCACCTGCAAGAGCAGGAGATGCTAGAGAAGCCCACCCTGCTGGTGTGCCCTACCTCTGTATTGGGCAACTGGGAACGGGAGATTCGGCGATTTGCGCCTAGCCTCAAGGTGATTGTGCATCATGGGGATCGGCGATCGCAGGGCAAAGCCTTTACCAAAGCCGTCAAAGATCAGCACTTGGTGATCACGAGCTATTCGCTGATTCACCGCGACCTAAAGGACTTGCAAAGCCTTTCCTGGCAGGGAATTGTGCTAGATGAAGCGCAGAACGTGAAAAACTCTGATGCGAAGCAGTCTCAGGCGGCGCGACAGATTGACACACAGTTCCGCATTGCCCTGACCGGAACGCCCGTCGAGAATCGCCTCTCGGAACTTTGGTCAATCATGGACTTCCTGAATCCGGGCTACTTGGGTCCCAAGAATTTCTTCCAGCGCCGCTTTGCCGTGCCGATCGAACGCTATGGCGATACCGCTTCTCTGAAAACGCTGCGGGCATTGGCTCAGCCGTTTATCTTGCGTCGATTGAAAACCGATCGCTCCATTATTCAAGACTTGCCCGACAAGCAGGAGATGACGGTGTTTTGTGGCTTGACGGCAGAGCAAGCCGCCCTTTATCAAAAGCTGGTGGATCAGTCGCTGGAGGCGATTGAATCGGCGGAGGGTATTCAGCGGCGCGGCATGATTTTGGCGCTATTGACCCGGCTGAAGCAGGTCTGTAACCATCCGGTGCTGTTCAAAACAGGGGATGCTGAAACCCACTCTAGCGCTCAGTTTGCTAGCCACTCTGGGAAATTGCAGCGCCTTGAGGAAATGCTGGAGGAGATTCTGCTCACGGGCGATCGCTCCCTGATCTTCACGCAGTTTGCGGAGTGGGGAAAGCTGCTTCAGCCCTACCTGGCGAAAAAGTTCGATCGGGAGGTGCTGTTTCTCTACGGCGGTTCTTCCAAAAAGCAGCGAGAGGAAATGATCGATCGCTTCCAGAACGATCCGCAGGGCGCGAGGATTTTTATCCTGTCCCTGAAGGCGGGCGGTGTCGGCTTGAACCTGACCCGCGCCAACCACGTGTTTCACTTCGATCGCTGGTGGAATCCGGCGGTGGAAAATCAGGCAACCGATCGCGTCTTCCGCATTGGGCAAACCCGCAACGTCCAGGTTCACAAGTTTGTCTGCACAGGCACCCTGGAAGAACGCATCCACGAGATCATCGAAAGCAAAAAAGCCCTCTCGGAGCAGGTGGTGGGCGCAGGGGAAAACTGGCTAGCTGAGCTAGATACCAACGGGCTAAGAGATCTGCTGTTGCTCGATCGGGCGGCGGTGATTGACGATAGTGACTGAACACCCTCTACCGCAACTCATGAGAAAAAACGCTCATAGTCGTCGTGACTGCCAATCCAAAATCACGTCACTGTGTCGCCTTCTAATACTCCAAGTGCTCGATGGCTTCGCGTTATCCTGACAGACCAGATTTTTTCTTCACTGTTGATGCACTTAAAATGTAAGGATGGATGAAACGCGTTCTCTTCCCAAAGTCGGTACGCTTTCCTTGTACTCTGCCTAATTTCGATATTCAACCGCCGATATTCAACCCAAAAGGATGGAAGAACAGCCGACTTCATAGCTGGTCATAATCCATTGCGGTTGCGTGCCCTTTAGCGATCTCCTGTCTGGCTTGTTGTGCAGCAGTAATAAGCTTTGACTGAGTTCGTTGAAAAGATTGATCCCACCTAATTTCATCCTGTAGATTGTCAATGTACTCCCGGAGGTGCTCTGCAACTCGGTCTTGAACTTCAATAGGCAGAGATTCGAGCATTTTGACGATCGTAGTGACAGATGTAGAAGACATAACGCATAGCTCTCGCGCAATACTCTGAACTTAAAGCTAGCACTAACTCTGGATTCACTGCCAGCCTTGCCTAGATGCTCCCTAGGGGTAGGATTGTGGGTGGAATAACCTGTGGGATGGGCATCCTGCTATCCCACAGGTTACTCAATTTACGATCTTAAGCCCGCTGAGCGCCGGGTTTGCCATCCTCTACAACAAACGAGGCACCAGTGCTGATCGTTGCTTCAGGTTCGGCGATCGTGGAAACGACCCGATAGTCGCTCTGCCAGCGATCGCGCGTTAAATCACACCGGACGTAGCCCCGCAGCGCCCCGTTGAAAAACTTCGTGTGTGGGTTGTTGGACAGCGCCAGGGTGACAGGCTGAAGAAACGCCGTAGGAAAGTCTGAGGAAATTGAGGTTCCCACAAACTCGGTGCCCAGCGTTTTGGAATTGGGATTGCTGAAATCCTTTTTGATGTCATGCACCCAGCTTGAGTGAATATCACCCGCCAGAACGATCGGATTCGAGGGCTGCTGCTGTTCCAAGAAGGACAAAATGCGGTTGCGGGCAGCAACATAGCCATCCCACTGATCGACGTTAAACGCCTGAACTTCTGGACGGGCATCAAAGTCGAACTGAGAGAACATCACCTGCTGAGCCAAGACATTCCACTGGGCGGACGATCGCTGTAAGCCTTCAAATAACCAGCGCTCTTGTGCAGCTCCGGTCAGGCTGGCATTAGGGTCAAGAGCCTCTTCACACAGCGGCTTCAAGCCATCGCCGCAGGGCTGATCGGTGCGGTATTGGCGCGTATCCAAAACGTTGAACTGCGCCAAGTTGCCGTAGGTCAACCGACGATACAGCCGCATATCTGCTCCATTGGGAAAGGAGAACTTCCGCAACGGCATATGTTCGTAATACGCCTGGTAGGCAGCGGCTCTGCGGAGGACAAACTCTGTGACGGGATCGCTGTCCTCAGAGATTTCGTCAGCATAGTTATTTTCAACTTCGTGGTCGTCCCAGGTCACAATCCAGGGAAACGCTGCATGAGCTGCCTGAAGATTGACATCCGTTTTGTACAGCGCATGACGGTTGCGATAATCTGCCAGAGTCCTAATTTCAGGGCTGTTGTGCTGACGAGGGCCGCCTGGTTCAGGTCCATACTCATAGATATAGTCGCCCACATGCAGCACGACATCTAGCTCTTCTTCTGCCAGGTGTTTGTAGGCGGTATAGTATCCATTCTGCCAGTCCTGACAGTTGACTAACCCAAAGCGCATATGGTTGAGTGTCTGGTTGCGCAAGGGTGCGGTGCGAGTCCGACCGATCGGACTCACTTCGCCACCCGACTTAAACTGATACCAGTAGGGGCGATTGGGCTTCAACCCCCGCACGTCAACATGAACGGAGTGGGCTAATTCTGTGATCGCCACTTCGGTTCCAGACTTGACGATCTGCCGCATGTTTTCATCGGCGGCAATCTGCCAGCGCACCGCAATTCTGGAATTAGACACGCCGCCGCCGTTGAGTGGATCGGGTGCAAGCCTTGTCCATAGCACTACGCCATCTGGAATGGGATCACCGGAGGCAACTCCGAGGGTGAAGGGATAGCTGGAAAATTTGGGCTGGGCTACGACGCGCTGCGGAAACTGACTTGTGAGAGCCAAGCCTGCTAGAACGCCCGCTCCCCGAAGAAGGTCACGCCGCTTGAAGGTTGACGGTAGAAAATGCAGAGGTGAAGGCTGTTGATCTGAAGAAGGGTGCCAGTTCATGATGTTGGTAACAACCAGTAGATGAGAAAACTCTACCAACTGGTCATTAACGGGCTGCCAAGATTTCATTAAGGCGAAACCTTTTGGATTTGAGATTCTGAAATCTTTTAGGTATAGCGCTACGCGCTTAAATCCAATGATTTATTTTTTGAGAGCCGCGCGGAGCGCGGCTCTCAAAAAATAACTCGTCCTAACTCAATTAAGTAATGCCATACGAGCTTTTCAGCAGGAGCAGAACCAGACAGAACTTACGCAAATTGAAGCGAAATCTGCCCCCCAACCCCCAATTCTGGGGGAGCCGGAGTTCAAAGTTCCTCAAATTTGGGGAATTTAGGGGACAGATGCGTAAGTTCTACTAGAGTGTCTGTCTGCCTTCATTAGAAGGGCTGGAGATCGTTTTGGGGTCGATCGCTGCATCGATCGCATCCAGCATTGAAAGATCTAAAACGTCAGGCGGAGAATCGGCTGAGGGTTCAGCGGGGGGCAGGGTCGAGCTAGTCGCCTCTGGGATTCTATTTGCGGCTGAATCTGCAATCTTCGGAGCATCAGGGACTTCTTTGACCCCTCGAATCGGCAAATTTGCGGTCAAGATGGTGGTGCGCTGGTCGCTCTCTAGCAAAAACTCCGAATGATCGGGGTCAATTTCTACATAGCGCGATACGACTTCCAGAATTTCCTGTCGCATTTTTTCCATGACTGCCGGGGAGAGATCGGCGCGATCGTGGGCTAGAAGGATTTGTAGGCGACGTTTGACCGTCTCCCGGCTGGTCTTTTGAGCCGTGCCACGGGAAAAAAGGCGATCGAGGAGTTCTTGCAACATGGGCGGACATCTGAAAGGCATGGACAGGCGATGAATAGAAGAAGCTATTCGGTGGGATTGGGTGAGGCGGCTTGACGAGACTGGTTGACAAGGCGGCTATTCGGTGGGACGAAAGAGCCGACGGAGCCGCGCCAAAAAGTCATCAGCGGGAGGAGTTAGGTCTAAGAACGGGACTGTCTCACCCTCTAGACGGCGAACAATATTTTGGAGTGCCTGCCCTGCCAGTCCTCTCTGGCTGGCTTCAGCCGCCAAAACTAAGGGTTCCCCTCGGTTGGTGGAGACAATCACTTTCTCGTCGTCGGGAATCACGCCAATTAGAGGAATCGCCAGAATCTCCTGCACATCTTTCACCGACATCATTTTGTCTTGTGCCACCATCGCAGGCTTGATGCGGTTAATAATCAGGTGGGCATTGCGGATACCGTTGGCTTCTAGCAGCCCGACAATGCGATCGGCATCTCGCACGGCAGAGATTTCCGGCGTAGTAACGACGAGGGCTTCTTTAGCTGGGGCGATCGCGTTCTGAAAACCCATCTCAATTCCGGCCGGACTGTCAATCAAGATGTAGCTAAAAACTTTGGTCAGGGCATTTACCAGCTTCTTCATCTGGTCGGGCGAGACAGAATCCTTGGTGCGGTTCTGGGCGGCAGGCAGCAGCACCAGATTGGGCTGACGTTTATCTCGCACCAAAGCCTGCTCTAGGCGACATTCCCCTGCCAAAACCTCAACTGCGGTATAGACGATGCGGTTTTCTAGACCCAGCAATAGATCCAGGTTGCGCAATCCAAAATCGGCATCCACCACAGCAACTTTGTGACCGCGTTGGGCAAGCGCCATTCCCAGATTAGCGGTGCAAGTTGTTTTGCCAACTCCACCCTTGCCAGACGTAATAACAATAATGCGACTCATGCGTTGCCGAAATAAATGGAGCAGTGGACTGAACTATAGCTTGAGATGGGATTTTTGAACCAGGCGATCGGACTTTTTTGTGCCGCCCTGTAATAGATCTTCGCAGTAGATAGATCTTCGCAGTGCGCGAGGGGTGAGCAGGATGTTTGGGAGTGGGGAGCGGGGCTAGATAGGGCGATCGCGAGAGAAATCGGCGGCGCGGACAATGCGAATGCCGCCTTCGCTGACATAAGCGACCTCAGGCTGATATTGTGCCGGGGCTTCGGGGGCACGGGCAACAAAGTCGGCAATGCGGATTTGGGTTGGCTCTAACCGCAGCGCCATGATCAGGCAAAGACCATTTCCGGCAGATCCCGCTTGCGCCAAGCCCCGCAGCGTTCCCCATACCAGCACATCGCCCTCGGCAACAATGCTGCCGCCAGGGTTGACGTCGCCCAGCACCACGACCGTGCCGGGATGGCGAATCTCTACGCCCGATCGCACCGTACTCTGAATATACAGCGGTTCCACTAGCGCTTTGCCTTCCGGGGGCGGATTAGATTGAGTGACGCTGAGCTGAGCGATCGGCTGCTGCTCTACAGAAAACCCCGCCATTGTTGCCGCTACGGCGGTCTGACGACGGTTGGTATAAACCCGCTTGAGGATTAGCTGTGCATCTGTCAGGGTATCGGCGATCGTCTGGAGCTGCCGTCCGTCGAGGAGGCGATCGCGGGTCATCAGATGCACGGGAGTGTGCGGTTGCCAAAAGCGCTCTCCAGCCATTAACCGCTGCTGAAGCTGCCGACACACTTCTGTCCAGGTGTTGGGTGCGCTGGGCGTATCCAGTTCGGGGGGCAATAGCAGCAACAGCCGTCCACCTTCGCCTTTGAGACGCACCTGCGGCACGTCTCGTCCTTCGTCAGACGGCATCTGTTCATCAGGGGCGGGTGAGCTGCTTGTCGAGAGAGAGGGCAGGGAAGAATCAGAGTTCATGCGATGCAAATCCCGTCAAAGCAGGTTAGAACTGGGAACGCCTTTATGTTACCCCTTTCCCCGCAATCGCTGATAGGCGGCAGCTAGGGCATGGCGATCGCCCACATTACCCGGAAACAGCACCACGGGCATTTTCGGAAACTGGGGATGGTCGTCGGGCGTGATAATGACGGAAACTCCGGGCAAAATTTGACCCAGCAGACGGGCGGCGGTTAATGCAAGTCCATTGCTAAGAGTGTCGTTGGAGGTGATGCCGCCTTTGCTGATCAAAAAGCCGATATCGGCAGGCAAGCCCTTTTCGATGTCCATCAGCAGGTCAGAAACGGCGGTGCCAAAGTCGAGACGGGTTTGAACATCGTCAAAGCTCAGCTCTTGGCGACTGGTGTAGATCACAGGGGTTTTGCCCTCGGCATGGGCGGCATGGACTTGTTCTAGAGCTTCCTGGAGCAGGCGCGATCGCGCCTGCAAATCTTCCAGCAGCCGGGATACCTCAATCTCAATGCCCACGATCGCTTCTGCCTTGAGCAATTCCTCAAACTGCTCAGTCGTCTTCTGAACGTGAGATCCGACAATCACAGCTCCGGGCTTACCGTTGCGCGTGTAGGATGCCATGTCTTCGGAGGGAACAGGCTGGGGTGGCAGGGCTGCTAGCGCCGTCAGCAGACTTGCCGCGCTGCGAAACAAAAACCGCTTGCCCTGCGAGGCGGCAGCCAGGATCGCGGCGGCAAACTGGTTGAGATCTTCTTGCGTTTCGGCATCGACCACGGCGCACTGGTTATCGTGGAACTGAATTAGCCGCTGACGCAGCGCCTCCTGATCCGATCGCACGTCCTCCAGCAAAATCCGCTCGACTTGGGTTGCCTTGATCTTGCCCTCGGTTTTCTCTTCCACGTAGTCCGGCAGATAGCTATGGCTAAAGGCAAACACCGAATCTTTGGCAAACTCAGTTTCATGTACGGGGGTCGGCACGCCGTTCACCATCAGGTAATGCACGCTGTCTTTTGTGAACCGTCCGCCCTCAAAGAATGCTGGCGTGAGGAAATGGGCGTCAAAGGAGCCTAGCTCTTGGGCGATCGCATCGGTTTCCACCGGGTAATGTCCTCGCAGCGTCGAGTCGGAGCGGCTGACGATCAGGAAATCGGTGATCTGGGCGATCGCTAATGCCTGCTTTAGGTTCTGGCAAACTTCTCGCGTGGTGTGCAGGGCATTCTCGGCGGTCATGGCTCTCGTGTTGGTCAGCACAAAGAAAATCGGTGCGGCATCCCGTAGCCCCAACAGCAGCGTTTCCACATCCCAACGCATGAGCAGGAGGCAGCTATGAACGGTTTGGGAACCAGTGGGGTCGTCGTCGAGAACGATGATTTTTGGGGTAGGCATGGGGAGATGGGGAGCGAGGGACAATCTATTCACGATAATATGTGCTGGTCTTAATTAAGAGCGCCGATCGCCCCAATCGAACATGATGCTGTAGGTTGCCTCAGTGTTAATCTGGCGCAGTATTCGCAGATACGCCTCGGCATCGCTGCGGCGGCGAAAGCGTTCTATGACGATCGTGCGGGCGTTGGGCAAGCAGAGAATGATGCACCAGGGAAACAAAATCTCGGAGTAAGACATGGGAAATGGGGGCGATCGGGCGATCGCGCTAGGGGGATGGGTAGGATTGCAAGGCGGCTCTCGTTCACAGACGAACGCAGCTAACTCGCCGCATTGCGAGGACAAAAGACCGTAAATCGCTGAATTGATGAGAAACTAAGGAACGAACCAAAGGCTTTCAAGGCAAACGCTGGCTGGCGATCGCCCGAAAATCTTGGATCACTTATCCATAAAAGTTATATAAGCAGACTTTAAACCCGTTTGTCAATATGGGTTATATAAGTGTTCTTTAACAAAGCATGACTAAAGAACCACAGCAAGATAAAGAATCTCCGCTAAGAAAGCGTAGAGAAGAATTGGGTTTGACGCAGAGAGAAATTGCTGCGGCACTCGACAAAACCGTTCAAACCATCAGCAATTGGGAAACAGGCTTGTATGAGCCAAAAATGACTCCCCGCGAGGTAAAGCGGCTCTGTCGGTTGATGGGCTGGACGCTGGAAGAAATGCCCGACGAGTTTGCTGCTCCCAAGGAATAGCTGATTACTAACTACTTTTGGAGATTATGGAGAGCGATCGCTCTAATCTTGCACTAGGCGAATTAGGCAGAGCTTTAGCAAGAATTAGCCCGAAAAAATCATGATTTTTTCGGGCTAATCAGCAGGTAAGAAGTATCATGCGGAAAAGAGGTTAGTCTAATTCCCTATTTCAGGAATTAGGCGAAAAATATTTGGGCTAATGCGCCAATTGAGTGAATACCCCGACGGGATTCAGCCTAATCAATAGTTATGTCTCTCACCCCTATGATGCACACTACTAGGTTTTCATCTCATGAAGGCTACTGAATTCAAAATTTTAACAGAATTAGATGCCAGAAAATTTGATCAGTTGTTAAATCAATATCGATTAGACCATCACATTCATCAATGGCCTTTTATTTCCCTTGAAGACACTTTTAATGCTCTAGAAGGGTATCCAAAATTCCGTCAATCTTTCTCTGCCTTTTTTGATATATATCTGCAAGACGTAGCCCTACAAAGTGATCTTAAAGTTATTCAAGATGAGACAAATCGTGAATACAAGGGAGGAGAAATCGACGGTTTTTTCTCCCTTCGTATGGGACGATACATAGCCTCAAGTAATACAGCCATACGACTTCGAGCAATGTGGGACAAGTTGATGGGTCTTAAAGTACTGTTATATTGTCCAGATAAATATGAGAGCTTCTCTGGAGCAAAAAGCAGGCTTAGAGCATTTAAAAAGGTTGTAGATACATGGAAAATAGCCGATGAAAAGCAGATAGAGGAGGCTGAGGAGTGGAATAAGGCTTTAGAACAGTCTATTGATCAATTTGAGAAATATGTTAGAGAGATTGACGATAATTTTCGTACTGCTGAAGCGCATAGTGTTGGACGAATGTGGAAGTGGGCATTTGTGAAGCAAGAAGATGAGGACGATCCTTTTGAAAAGTTGTTGCTAGCAAGCAATGATATATATGAGCAACTGAATGAGGTATCATTTTTCCTTAAATTCCGTGCAGCGCGAAAGTAAGAATAAATCAAAGAGACATAACAACCGTGTTGCAGTGGAACATGAAATTTGCTTCATGGATTTCAAAGGTACCTGCGTCCGCTGAAGCGATCGGTTGGGAATACTACAAATAGGCTGTATGCGTTGAGCATCTATGTTTGTACACCAATAGCCGTGAGAAATTGTAATGCGAATAAATGTATGTGTTCTTGCAGTATGCACAGAGGCTTTGATTCTATCTACAACTGGTTGTATTTCTGATAATCCAGCGCCAGAAGCACAACCGAATAGTCCTCAAGCTATTGAATCAACAGCCTCAAATCAATCTACACAGGCTAATTCATTTAGAGATGCGGTCAATCAGGCGATGGAAGCTGCAAAACTCGCACAGACAGCTAAGACATCTGAGGAGTGGACTAAGGTAGCAGCTTCCTGGCAACAATCTATTAATCTTATGAAAGCTGTCCCTGAGGCTAGTCCGAATTATGAGACTGCCCAGAAAAAAGCGGTTGAATATCAAACGAATTTAGAATATGCGCATCAAAATATTCGCACTACAGCGAACTCGTCACCTAGTCCCAGCGTGGTTGCTCTTCCACCTCATCGTGTGAGTGAAACGCCCCTAGGTAATGGCAAGCGTATTCAAGTTGACACCAATAACCCTCAACTTACTCATGATGAATGCTCTAGACTCGCGGCGAACTACTCACCCACAGCAGGTCAGGGAGGACAGATTGTTATTCAGAAGCCTAACCCCGATGCGCCCTGGAATGGTAAGCTTCTACCTTTTTGTGTAGACAATTTAGATGGTAAAGGAGTTTTCTTTAACGATTTCTACTTTCAATAGAAGTTGATGCAGCATAACGATTCTAGTGCAGCGGACTGGTCTAAGTCGATTGGATGAGTTTTAAAGCGATCGGTAGCCGCTGACTAGAACCGTTAGCTGACTTCTTCGATTACCTCCAAGATTCCACGCCAAGTTGTGGTTTACAGAGGAACGATCGCCCCACCCTCCAATTTTGCATAGATTCATCTCAGTGATTTTTGTTGCAGAGCGCGATCGCTGGATCTCTGTCAGGCTAGAGGGTTTTGGGTTACTCTGAAAGCATTATTGGCAAGGTAACCCTGTTATGAGTGTCGTAATCTCGGACGAAATCCTGCAAGCATCTCACCTCACCCCAAGCGAGTTTCGCCAAGAAATTGCACTGCACCTGTTTGAAACAGGTCGTCTGACGCTAGGCTATGCCAGTCAGTTAGCAGAGATGCCCCCTAACACCTTTCGTCAGCTTCTAAAGCAGCGCAGCATTCCACTTTACCCCTATGATGTCGAAGACTTTAACCTAGATCTGAAAAACTTACGTGAATTGGGACGATTGTGACTGTTGTTAGCGATACGTCAGCCATCACAAATTTAGCGGCAATTCACTACCTACAACTTTTGCCCCAGCTTTACGATCAAGTCACAATTCCTGAAGCAGTCTATCGAGAACTTGCTGATATCGATCCTCCTGTTCCGGGAACTCTCGAAATTCAGACAGTTCCTTGGGTTGAAGTCAGACAGGTGATTAGCCGCGAAATCGTTGAACGTCTTCAAGACGAGGTGAAGCTAGATCCTGGAGAGTCTGAGGCGATCGCTCTTGCCCTAGAGCTTGATGCAGATCTGCTCTTGATTGATGAGCGTCGTGGCAGAGCAGAAGCCGATCGCTTAGGCATTAGGATTACTGGATTATTAGGTATCCTAATTGAGGCAAAGGGGAAAAATCTAATTGTTGCCGTTAGACCCTTGATGGATGCCCTGATTGCAACATCAGAATTTAGAGTGTCCACAGCCTTGTACAACAAGATTTTGGATGTCGTCAACGAAGCTTAATTTTAAGGTTGTAGGGCGATCGTTCCTTCAATCTCCCTGCATGAATTTATCCCAGTGATTGTTGCAGAGCGCGATTGCCCACCCTTCCCAAGCTTCCGGCTCTGCCTGACAGCAGATTAGTTTAAGAGAGGAGCGATCGCCCCCTCTCCAACTTTGCATAAATTCATCCCAGTGATTTTTGTTGCAGAGCGCGATCGCCCATCCAGGTTTTCAACTTCGCACTTGGAAACCCAAAAGCAAGCCGTCTAACTGAATAATTAGATATATCGAACCTGATTTTCCATCTCATCTGCTGTGACTTGGTTCAAAATTGCCAATAATCGCTGTGCAATTATTTGAGGCGAACGACGGACAGCTAAAATTACGCCATAGTGCTTTCGTTCTGCATCAAAATAAGTCTGGATAAGTTCTTCAAAATCACTACGGTTGTGGGTAACAAATGCCCTTTGTTGATTGACTGCGTAGGCAAGTTGCTCTTCATCACTTGCCTGAAGTTGCTCCGCATCTCTTACGGTTAAAGCATCAAATCCTTTCGCATTCAGTAAATCTGCCACCAATACATTGACATCTTCGTCCAGATACAGACGAATAAATAGGCTACTCATAGATCGATCACTAATGGATCAATTAAGTCATCGGGGATGCGGTTTCGCTCAATATAAGCGTTAATCTCATCTTGATGATCGCTGTAATAACTCAACGCATTGAATATTTGTGCAAGGGTGAGGTGGGGTAATCCCTTTGAAATCTCTTCAGGGGCAATTCCCATGCGCCAAGTCTCAACAATTGCCCTAACAGGTGTACGCGTTCCTTTAATAATTGGTTCACTGCCTAGAATCTGCTCATCTCTGACGATATAAAGGTGCTCTGTGGTTTGAACCATAGTAAAATCATCTCAACAATAGCTTCATGTCATTCCACTATTTTATGCTACGCTAATGAACCGTTTTCCTACTTCCTCTAGAAAGGTGATCACTTTCTCCCTAGCCACCGTTGGAAATCCATCTAAAAAATCGTCGATCGATTCTCCAGCTTTAAGATAATCCAGAAGCGTCTGCACAGGAACCCTAGTGCCAGCAAAAACCGGAGTGCCGCCCATTATTTCAGAAGAGATGCTAATCGTTGAAGAGTTCTTGAGCATAGGTCTTTGACCTCAGAGTTCCGATCAACAGTTTATCAATTCTTGTCAGAGAGAACTGCGCCTGTGTGCTTAATTGCTAATCGTGCGATCGCTCCCACCCTCTCCCAATTTTCAACTTTGCATAGATTTATCCCAGTAATCTTTGTTGCAGAGTGCGATCGCTCACCCTTCCCAAGCTTTCGGCTCTGCCTGACAGCAGGGTAGTTTAAGAGAGGAGCGATCGCCCCAATTTGCTTGATGAGCTTCTGCTGCAAGCTTTATTTACGCACCGCTGGCGATCGGCATAAACAAAGCTTGTTCAATGCGGTGTAGCGCTTTGTCTAAATCATCGTTAACGACCTGAAAATCGAACTCGTCAACGGCTGCTATTTCAGCTCTAGCAGTTTTCAAACGACGGACGATCGCCTCTTCAGTATCCTGCCCTCGGTTGCGTAGGCGCTGCTCCAGCTCGGTCAGCGAAGGCGGCATAATGAAAACACGCAGCGCCTCTGGAAAGCTTTTGTGAATTTGTCTAGCGCCTTGAAGCTCAAGTTCTAGGACAACCCATCGCCCTTGCTGAATTTGCTCCTCTACGGGGCGGCGAGGCGTACCGTAGCAGTTTCCGGCAAACTCTGCCCACTCCAGTAGGTCGCCCTCTGCCACCATGCGTTCAAACTCGGTACGCGTGACAAAGTAGTAGTGCTGTCCGTGGATCTCCCCCGGACGAGGCGCACGGGTGGTCACAGAAGTGGATAAGTACAGTTCTGGATGACGCGCAAACAGGGATTGCAGCAACGTACCTTTGCCGACACCGCTGGGTCCAGTCAGTACAATTAGTCTACCTTTAGCCATATCTGTACCGTTGTGCGATCGCCAAATGTAGTTCAGTATACTCTGTTGATTCTACAAAACACTGTTGACTTTGCAAGATATCGATTTTATTGAACCGAGCTACTTATCTTCTCCTGCCATATCTTTACTGACCACAAAGCGATTTGCAACTGTTTCAGGTTGAATGGCCGAGAGCACAACATGTCCTGAATCTGTAATGATGACGGCTCGCGTCCGACGACCATAGGTCGCATCAATGAGCTGATTGCGTTCACGAGCATCTGTAATGATTCGTTTGATCGGAGCTGACTCTGGGCTTACGATTGCAATGACCCGACTGGCAGACACAATGTTGCCAAATCCAATGTTTATGAGCTTAATATCCATAAGTAACCCGTTTTCGTAGCCGATCAGGAACCTTGTTGCCTTTTTATGTTATCGGGAAAAATATTGACCTACAACCACATCACTCTATCCAAAGACAGAAATATTCTCAATTTTTAGAAAGTTTGGCGGTTACACCCTGAATCTTAAGGTACTGTACTCAACTTAAATTTAGAAAGTTCAGAACTTAAACCTCTCAATTCCTTAAAACTCTTGACTTAAATGATGAAATGCTTCATCAAAAATTTAGGGTTTTGAGCGCTTAAATCACTTTTCCCGCAATACTCTTTATCTCTCTCATCCTCTGTGCAACCTGTAGACTTTACAACCTTAATGGCTGCCTGTGCCGAACTCAGAGCCGATTGGCTTCCGGCTCGGCTGGAGCAGGTGTATCAGATCGATCGCCACACGATCGCCCTAGCGCTCCGCACCCTAGATCAGCGGGGTTGGCTCACCCTCTCCTGGCATCCCCAGGCGGCTCGCGTCTGTATGGGTGACCCGCCGCCTCGGCTACCCGATACCTTTACCTTTAGCCAGCAGTTACGGCATCAGTTGGGCAGTTTGGCACTGGTGGCGATCGTTCCCCTCTCTCCCTGGGAGCGGGTGATAGACTTGCAGTTCGCCCGCCGCCCCGGAGATAGCGCCCTCTGGCATCTCTATGTCGAAATCATGGGCAACTACAGCAACGTAATTTTGACCAATCAAGAGGATCTAATTGTGACGGCGGCGCATCAGGTCAGCGCTCAGCAGTCCAGAGTCCGACCCATCCAAACTGGTCAGCCCTACGAATTTCCCCCGGCGCTAACGGATGCTGTGCCGACGTTAACGGAATCTCAATCGCGCTGGCAAGAGCGGTTGAGCCTGATTCCGGGATCGCTGCGACGAAATTTGATTAAATGCTATCGCGGGTTAAGTTCGGCGCTGGTGCTGTCGATGATTGACGCGGCAGGGCTAGACCCTGAGCAGTCTACCGAAACGCTGACGGCACTGGATTGGCAGCAGCTCTTTCAGGGCTGGCAAACCTGGCTGAACGGACTAGAGCAGGAGCAGTTTCAGCCGGGATGGCGATCGTCAGGTTACACGGTCATGGGTTGGGGCATAGAGCGACCTGAGAAAACGGTGCAGGCGCTATTAAATCGCTACTATACCGATGAGCTAAACCAGCAGGACTTTTCTCAGTTGCGGCACCAAATTAGCCAAAAGTTGAGCAATATTCTGAAAAAGCTGTACGTGAAGGCAAAAGATTTTCAGTCGCGGCTACAACAGTCAGACAATGCCGACCAGTACCGCGAACAGGCTGATTTGCTGATGGCCTACCTGCATGAATGGCAGCCCGGAATGAAGCAAATTACTCTGACTGACTTTACCACCGAGCAGCCTGTCCAGATTCCGCTCAATCCTGAAAAGAACGCCGTACAGAATGCTCAGGCGTTCTACAAGCGGCACCAAAAGCTAAAGCGATCGCGCCTTGCCCTAGAGCCGCTGTTAGCGGAAGTTCAGGCTGAGATTCATTACCTGGAGCAAATTGAGGTGGCGATCGCTCAGTTTGATCAGTACATCAATCCCGAAGATCTGGTGTCTCTGGCAGAAATCCGCGAGGAGCTGATTCAGCAAAGCTACATGGATGATCCTGAGCAGCGCTACCGGAATACGGGTGCGGCTGAAACGACGAACTTTTTGCGCGATCGCACTCCCAATGGTTTCGAGGTGTTGATTGGTCGCAACAACCGTCAGAACGATCAGCTGACGTTCCGCGTCGCCGGAGATTACGATCTTTGGTTCCACACTCAAGAGATTCCTGGAAGCCATGTGCTGCTGCGCCTAGAGCCTGGAGCCGTTGCCGATGCGATCGATCTACAGTGCGCGGCAGACTTGGCGGCTTACTACAGTCGGGCGCGCCAAGGCGATCAGGCTCCGGTGGTCTATACAGAACCCAAGCTTGTCTACAAGCCCAAGGGCGCAAAGCCCGGAATGGTGATCTATAAGCAGGAGCGCGTACTATGGGGTAGACCCGGACAAATTAGAGAAAGACTCAGTTAGCTGTTTGTCTCAACTTTCAGGAAGGCTTTCCAAGCGCCACCGTCTTAAGGTAGAGATGGAAGCTAAATAGAGTGGATTAATATAGAAAAGCCTGAGGCAATATATCTACGTTCAGTTAAAAATCCTGGCTTCCGTGACTGGGATCAATGGCTGTATTCCAGAGTGCATCCTGATGAAGATTTAGGTAATTTTTGAGAGCAGTTTCGCCCATAGCCCAGACCTAAACTCAGATCTGACGGGTTTTACGGAAGCTGCCGAAAAATCTGTAGGTGGATGATGGAATCTAACAGCGGAGGAAAAGTATTATGGCAATGATAGGAAGACGAGAGTTTGTCTTAATGGCAACTGCCTTTGGAACCGTGCAGGCTGTTACTCTTGTAAACGCGCGTTCTTCTAGAGTGTCTCAGCCTACTCAAATATCTCAGCCTACTCAAAGCTCTCAGCCTACTCAGATATCTCAATTTACTCAAAGCTCTCCATCTACTCAGATATCTCAACCTGATGAAATATTCACCGATGGTTTTGAGGGATCAACTTTGAAGCCCGGATATTACTGGGTAAATGAGTCTCCATCTGATTGGAAGCTTTTGGAGGGGCGCTTAGACATGCGCCGCTATCAAGGTCACGGATTCTACCGCACTCCCGACACCTATCACGGACAAACTCCTGTCCCTATTCTCTATCGGGTAGGGTACCGACTTACAGAAGGGTTTCAGGTGCAGTGCAAAGTCGGTTTTTATAACGAAAAGGCTTTTGGGCAGGCAGGCATTCTGCTGTTTAATGACCTCGATAATTATTGCAAAGTCGTTATTGAGTTCAATATCATGCAGCAGATTGTTGTGGTTCTCCTAAAGGAAACTGACGGCGTAGACTCCAGAACACCAGAGGACTTAATTGATTTGCCTTGGCATCCCAAAACCCAAGTAGAGTTTAGGCTGACCTACAGTAAGGGCAGATTACTTTCTGAAATTCGTGAGAACGAAAAAACGCCCTGGATACGTCATTTTGAGACTTCCTGCAATTTGCCTGAAGGTCCCGTCAAGGTAGGGCTATTTGCAGAGAGCGATCAGCCTAGCGAAGGTTCTGCTGAACATGCCTGGTTTGACGATTTTGTGATTAGACCCGGCGTATAGCCAACGCGTGTAAGCGCACAACAATAAATGCGGGAAGGCAAAAGGGTATGGCGTTAAGTCAGGTTGGAGAGATCAGGCTTATGTGCTGCCGATCGCAGTCCTTCCTCCTGTAGAAAGCGCTTAATTTCTTCAACAGGAATGCTGACTCCCTCGCCTGTACTGCCCTGTACGGCTCGGTTGATGCCAATCACCATTCCAGTTGCGTCAAGCAGGGGGCCGCCGCTGTTGCCGGGGTGCAAGAAATTTCGCGGCATCCGAATACACTTCAATCCTGGAAGACCGCATTGACTCTGCACTTCAATCACTTTTGCCGTGGTTAACTTCCAATGAAAGCCCACTGGAGAACCTAACGCATATACAGTGTCTCCCACTTTCACCTGAGCCGTGCTGTCCGCTAAAGGGGCGATCGGCAATCCCCTGGCAGAGATCTGGATGAGCGCCATATCGACGCTGCGATCGTCTGCAATGACCTGTCCGCTGTAGGTTTGCTCATTTTGCAGCCGATCGCGCGTGTGGATGGTAGGTCGCGGATTACCCTCAACCACATGGGCATTGGTGAGAATCAATCCGTCAGCAACCACAATGCCAGTGGCGGGTGCAGAAGTGCCGTCTTCTAGGGTAATCCAGACTTCAACAGTGAAGGGTTCTGCGTTAGCGCGAATTTGGTCAGATGAAAGCAGTTGTGGCGATGGTGAACTGGATGAAGTGCCAGAGGGAAAAATTAGCCGCTGCAAAAAAGTTGATCCGGCTGCCCATAGAGAACCAGAGGGCTGAGGCGAACGGTAGGCTTCGACTTGGGCAAGCAGCTCTTGATCACGCCTCAATCCTTGTGCAACTCCAGTCTGGAGCGATCGTGGGAGCTGCCCTTGAGATTGTCGCCCTTGAGATTGCCCCGCAGAATGCGGATACTGACCGCGAAGTGGCGTTTGGGAGTTAGGTGACTGGTCTCCATATCTTGTGCCGAGCTGCTGACGATAATCTATACGGCGATTGAGAACCGCGATCGCCGCTGCCTGAGGATCAGTAGGCAGGTTTGAAAAGAATCTTTCCGTCGTTGAACGGGAGCCGCTCATACCGAAACTAACCATCGTATCGAGGCAGGTAGCATCTAGCGGAGCCGCGTAGCTGCCACAATGTTCTTGCTGCCAGTAAGTCTGGTAGAGTCTTTTGGCTTCACCTTCGCTGATTTCACTCACATTCCGATAAGGCTGATTTTGCGATCGCCGCCAGCGGTTATAAGTCATTTGGTTGATCCCAAACTTGCTAGCTCGCGCATCAGTATCAGAAGCCCCTATTTGAGAAACCCATTGAAAAGCAGATTCAAACTGGGAGCGATCACCCGTCTGACTCTGACCTGTCTGAAATTCTCCTGAAAGCACTCGAATCACCAGCAGAGAGCCAATCACCCAAAGTAATAGTAGCCCTACGCCCATGGGCTGGTGGGGACGCAGCCATTGCAGTATGCCTCTGACTCTGTTCCGCAATGAAGACATCGCTTTGGCAAGCCAGCGAGACACCTTTTTTGCAGGACGTGAAGGGCGTGAACGTGGCGATCGACGAGGGGAGTTTTTACTCATCAAATGGTTAAAAGCGATGCGTTGGGGAAATTCGTTAGAGGAAATCGAGCAAGGGATCGACTTCTCCGGTGTAGCGCTTTTGCAGCTAGAACTTCGTAATGATTGCTATGGTAACCGCCAAAGGGGTGAGGACGGGGACATTTTGGGTGGGGCGCGAAGCGCCCCACCCAAAATGTCCTAAGCAAACTGGCGACAGCTATAAATTCACAAAATTAAGCCAGGACAGCGGGAGCTAAATTAAGCGAATGACCGTCATTAACTTTGATCATTCATCCGGATGTAATCCTGAATCGATCGTACCTCTATTTAAAAATAATAATGACGTAGTTCTCAACTATGTCTCATTTACTTATCTCTAATTTCTCATCAGGTAATGATTAAAAGAGTTACTTGATGCCAGCACTACCCATTCTCCTCCCATCCCGGCTATTCAACATGTCTAGAGAAAAATTGAAGCAAACTTGGTGGCCCTCCCTAAAACTGCTGGTCGTTTCCCTGCTTTTGGTGCAGTCTCAGGGAGTTTCGATCGCCAAAACGCTCTCATCCGAATCAATACAGGACGATCGCTCTCCCCTGCCACCGGGTCAATCTCAGCAGAACCCTTCTAGACCCATAGAGGCGATACAGATTGCCGATGAGCCTGTCTATATCGATCGCCCCCCTATCCCTACTGCGATCGAGACACCTGTCAGCTCTGATCTGGTGGATGGCGCTGTGGATGGCGCTGTGGATGGCGCTGTGGGCGGCGACTCTAGCGTCAATCCTGATGCCACCAGTGCAACGGATGCTTCCAATATGGATGCTTCCAATATAGATGATACCTCTGGTGCAACTGTGCCAGAAGCAGTTGACAGTGACCTGTATGCCTCTGAGCCGACGTACATAGCAGATGAACCGACCCGGATGAGGCGCTCTAATCCGCAGCCAGCAGTAAGGCGATCGCAGCAAGAACTATTAGCAGACTATCAGGACAAGATTCATGCTTTCGTTGTAAATCGGGATTTGAAAACATCTTTAGAAGGCAGTGACATTCGGACTCAGGCAAAGCAAGAGACGATCGCCACGCTCGAACAATTAGACAGCCAGCGGAAAGCGGCTCTGCTCAAGTTTTTAGCAGAGTCTTATTTGATTGACAGCAAAACTCCGGTGATTTCTCTCGTAGGTGCCGACTTGAGCAGCGCCGACCTAAGTCGCGTGACGCTGAGCAATCTTGACCTGCGCGATGCTGACTTGCGCGATGCCAATCTCAGCCGCGCCAACCTTAGCGGCACCAAACTATTTCGGGCAACGCTCAATCGTGCGGATCTGTCATTTGCTAACTTAAGCGGTGCCGAGTTTTTCCGAGCCAGTTTGGGAGATGCCAAGCTGTTCTTTGCTAACCTGAGCAATGCCAATTTTAATAGTGCCGATCTCAAAGGCGGCGACTTATCCCTCGCCAATCTGACGGCAGCCGACTTCAGCAATGCCGACCTGAGCCAGACCGATCTCTCGTTTGCCAATCTCAGCAACGCCAAACTTATCGGCGCGGATTTAAGCAGTGCCGATTTATCTTTCGCCAACCTCAAGAGCGCCAGCCTCAAGGGAGCCGACCTCAGCGGCGTAAATCTACGCAATGCTGATCTCAGTGGCGTGGATCTCAGTGACGCAAATCTCGACGGCGCGGATCTAACAGGGGCAAAACTCAAAGGAGCTAATCTGTTTGGGGTTGACTTAGGCAATGCTACTTTGTCAAATACAACAATGCCAGACGGCACTGTGAAATAAGGATCTAACGCGACGTCCAACTTGGTCTGAAAGTCTTGTAGATGGGCATCTTGCCTCCCCAGATTCGGACGGGCAAGATGCCTGTCCCACATAGATCAAGAGCCTTAGAAAAAGAGTCGCACATCGCGTGATCTAGGAAATTTCTGAATAAAAATGTACCTGTAGTGTGGGCGGAATGTCCAAGCTACAGGTACATCAGCAACGCTTACTTTTTGAAAGGTGTGCAGCGTATTTCTCTCAAAAACTATGTCGCTCTAACTGTGTCTGGTAGTGGTACTTAGGTGAGGATTTTTAATGGCGTGGGCTTTGCCCACGCCACTAAAAATCCTCACCTCTCAAGGGCTACCCTGTATCCAACTAAGACACGAGGTTGTCCCCTTTTCTGAGTAGCTCTTTCAAAAACCAGCGGTGCTTTTGATGAACTTGCACCAAGCGCGTGTACAGGTCAGCCGTGCCAATATCCCCTGCGTCATTGGCGATCGCCGCATCTTCATGCATTTCGCTAATGATCAGCTCGTGGGTAGCGATCGCTTCTGCCACCATATCGCGCACTGCCAGCTCGCCTGTTGAGGGAGTAACTGTTGCCGTCCGCAGGTAGTCAGCCGGGTCAGCGATGGGTTTGCCATCTAGCATCAGGCTACGTTCGGCTAGCTCGTCTACCATGGCAAAGACTTCGCCGCCTTGCTCTTCAAACAGCAGGTGCAGATCGCGGAATAAGGGGCCAAAAGTCAGCCAGTGATATTTTTTATAGTTAAGGTACGCAACTAAGGCGTTGGCTTGTTCGCGGTTAAGGGTGCTAACAATGCTGGCAGTCGGGTTTTGTAGAGTAGCGGTCATTGCTCTGAGTCTCCTTGTGAATCCTTCACTCAATTAATCATACTCGTTATGAGTACGACTTGCAACTTGATTGAGGTTCGGAACGAGTAGAGACGTTGCTCAAGTTGCTGCTTGTTCTTCAGCTTGTGCTTCAGAAGGTGCGGCTTCAGGGTCTTGAAGGTCAAAATTCACGCCTTCGTAGAGATCGGCGATCGCGATCTCCAGCTCCACTGAGGAAAGTGTAAGGCTCTGTGTATCAGCTCCATAGTCCCGCAGCCGCCAAGAATTATCTTCTAGCCGAGTATAATGCTCAATCTCGATCGCATATTGATCAACCAGCACATATTCCTGAAGTGCAGCGATCGATCGGTAGAACTTAAACTTGCGGGTGCGATCGTAGGTTTGAGTTGATTTTGACAGCACTTCTACAATTAGACAAGGGTTCATGACCGTGTCAGTTCTTTTGGCTTGAAAGACAGGCTCGCCCTGAATCACCATGACATCCGGATAGGTATAGAGCTGATAGGTCGGAATCCAGAGACGCAAATCGCTTGTGAAGGCCTCCAAATTTTTACCGCGTAGCGCAAACTTTAAATAAGCATAGATGCTGCCCACAATACGATTATGGTTAATTGAACCTCCCGTCATGGGCGTAATTTCTCCATCTCGATACTCGCTGCGAAATTCCGCAGTTTCCTCCAGCCGTAAATATTCTTCGGGCGTGTAGCGTTTGAGCGCAGACTCCGCCAAGGTCGGTTCTTCAGGGACAGATTCTTCAGGCTTGTGATAGCTTGGCTGAGTTTGCATGGCTTTCTCCTATGCGACCTCGATGGCTTTACCGTAGTGCAAAGTGTTCAGCGCAAAGTGTTCTTTTAGTTTTCAGCCGCCAAAGCTTGAGGAACGATCGCAGGTGCATTGCCCACAACAGGCGATTTTTTGACGAACGTTAGCTTGTGATCAACCACTTCAATTTGGATGATGTCACCTTCAACAAAGGCGTTTTCTAATATCTTGGTGGCGATCGGGTTTTCGATCAGCTTCTGGATGGCGCGCTTCAGCGGACGTGCCCCATATACGGGGTCATAGCCTACGTCTGCAATGAAGTTTTGCGCAGCAACCGTCAGCTCTAGTCCAATTTTTTGGTCATCCAGCAGACGATGTACGCGCCGAAGCTGAATGCTCACAATTTGGCGCAATTGCTGAATGCTGAGGGGGTGGAAGAGGATGATGTCGTCTACACGGTTGAGGAATTCGGGACGGAAATGCGATCGCAAAGCATTCATTACCCGCTTTTGGATCTCTTCGTACTTTGCCTCATCCCCTGACACATCTAAAATATGTTCGCTGCCGATGTTGCTCGTCATCACCACAATGGTATTGCGGCAATCCGCAGTGCGTCCCTGGGAGTCGGTAATGCGTCCGTCATCCAGCAGTTGCAGCAGGATATTAAACACGTCTGGATGAGCTTTCTCGACTTCATCTAGCAACAGCACAGAATAAGGATGCTGCCGAATCGCATCAGAAAGCTGACCGCCTTCTTCATAGCCGACATACCCCGGCGGTGCGCCGATTAACCGCGCCACGGAGTTTTTCTCCATATACTCCGACATATCTAGCCGCACCAGAGCCGCGTCAGTGTCAAACAGGCATTCTGCCAACGCTCTCGCCAGCTCGGTTTTCCCCACACCTGTCGGACCTAAAAACATGAAGGAGCCGATCGGACGACCCAGATCTTTCATACCTGCACGGGCGCGTCGGATCGCGGCTGAAACTGCTTCTACAGCCTCCTGCTGACCGATGACGCGCTGGTGCAAATAACGCTCCATTTGCAATAGCTTTTGGCGCTCGGATTCCATTAATCGCGTTACCGGAATGCCTGTCCATTTGGCGACAATATCGGCAATATCAGCATCTGTCACCTGCTCTCGCAACAGCGATCGGCTTTGCTTTTGTATTTCTACCAAGCTGGCTTCTTTTTCTTCCAGGTCACGATGAACGGCTTCTAGCCTGCCGTACTTGAGCTGGGCGGCTGTGTTCAGATCATATCCTCGCTCAGCTTTGTCAATTTGACGACGCAGTTGCTCCTCTTCTTCTTTGAGGGCATTAATAGCATCTAGCAGCTGTTTTTCAGACCCCCACTGCAAGTTAAAGTCACCCTCTTGTTGTTCTAGATCACTGATTTCTTGATCTATTTTCTCCAGCCGCTCTCTCGATCCTTGATAGGCTCCGATCGCCACAGCAGGCTGCCCTTCTCCTTCTAAAGACAGCTTCTCCATCTTGAGCTGGCGCAAGCGACGCTCAATGGTTTCCAGCTCTGCGGGCTTAGAGGTGTTTTCCATGTTCAGCTTGGCGGCAGCTTCGTCCACCAAGTCGATCGCCTTATCGGGCAAAAAGCGATCGCTGATGTAGCGATCGGATAGGGTGGCGGCGGCAACCAATGCCGAATCCGAAATCTTGACGCCGTGGTGGGTGGCGTACTTCTCCTTGAGTCCCCGCAGAATTGAGATCGTGTCTTCTACCGAAGGCTGATCCACATAAACCTGCTGAAATCGACGTTCTAACGCCGCATCTTTTTCAATGTACTTGCGATACTCATCCAGAGTTGTCGCGCCAATGCAGCGCAGTTCGCCTCGTGCCAGCATCGGCTTTAGCAAGTTGCTTGCATCCATCGTTCCCTGAGCCGCCCCGGCACCCATGACGGTATGCAGCTCGTCGATGAACAGCACAATTTGTCCGCCAGAACCCGTGACTTCTCGCAAAACGGCTCGTAGCCGCTCCTCAAATTCGCCGCGATATTTGGCTCCAGCGATTAAAGCCCCCATATCCAGGCTAATTAACTGCCTTCCTTTTAGAGATTCTGGCACGTCGCCGTTAACAATCCGCTGCGCCAAGGCTTCAGCGATCGCCGTTTTGCCCACGCCCGGTTCCCCAATCAACACAGGATTGTTTTTGGTGCGGCGAGATAGCACCTGCACCACCCGCCGAATTTCTTCATCTCGACCGATCACCGGATCGAGTTTTCCGGCTCTTGCCTGCTCGGTTAAGTCGCGTCCATACTTTTCTAACGCCGCATAGCTAGATTCTGGAGCCTGATCCTTAACTTTTTGGCTACCCCGAATGGCTTTAATGGCGGTTTCAAGCTGCTTAGGCTCCACGCCCAAACTGCGGAACAGACGACGACCCACGCGATCGTCCTCGGCAAGCCCAATCAACAAATGCTCGACAGAGATAAAGTCATCCTGAAAAAACTTGCGGGAGGCTTCGGCATTGTCTAGCAGGGTGTCTAGCCCTTGTCCCAGATAAAGCTGTCCATCGGCAGCAACCCTGGGCTGACGCTGAGCAAAGGCTTCCATCTGCTGCTTCAGCTTTACCGGATCTGCTCCCGCCTTAGTCAGCATGGCATTCACCGTCCCTTCTAGTTCGAGGGTCGCGATCGCCAGATGTTCGACCTCTAGCTGCTGGTGCCGAAAACGACGGGCAACATCCTGGGATTTGACGATCGCCTCCCAGGCTTTTTCGGTGAATTTGCTAGGGTCGGTGGGCTGCATAGACTCAAAGTAAAGGCTTTTAAAGCCAGGTATGGCGCGATCTCAGTATAACAACCTATAGCAATGTACCCGACTGATGCTGGATTCCAGCTCAGCCGCAGATTGCCCCTCAATTATTTCAGATTACTTCAAGAATGCGATCGATCTTGGGATACCGAAACTTTCACTTCGGGGGCTTCGATAGCTTTTTCTAAACGCTGTGTCATTTCGCCCTCTGCAATTTCATGGGCAGCCTCCATCCGCTTCATTTCGGCTACGCGCTCCTCGCTGTTCATCCCCATTGCCGTAGCCGTTTGTTCGCTCCAGCGCAGCATCCAGTTGGGTTGAATGCCTAAAAGGATGACGAGGGCAGCAATGATCCCAGCCGGAATGCGATCGCGCCATTTGACCCTAGGGAGGTTGGACAAACTTTCGGGCAAGCGACCAAAGAACACGCGATTGACCAGCATCAAGAAATAGACGGCGGTTAGCCCTGTGCCGATCATGCACAGCAACGTCTGTACCGGAAAGACTGGAAAACTGCTGCGGTAGACTAAAAATTCGGCAATAAAGCCCACCATGCCCGGAATTCCAGCACTCGCCATCGTTGCGATCACCATCATGCTGCCGACCAAAGGCAAGCCGCGTTCTGGGCTAAGCAAGCCGCGCAGCACATTAATATCGCGAGTTCCCGTCTTGGAGTAGACCACGCCCACCAGCAAAAACAGCATTGCCGAAATCAAACCATGGCTGACCATTTGCGCGATCGTTGCCACCAGACTCAAGGGTGTAGCAGTAGCGCTCGCTAAAATGATGTATCCCATGTGCCCAACCGAACTGTAGGCAACAATTTTTTTCATGTCGGTCTGCGCGATCGCCGCCAAAGAGCCATACAGGACGCCGACTACAGCGATCGCCGCCAATCCCGGCGAAATGATGTTCCATGCTTCAGGAAACAGCCCCAGACCAAACCTGAGCAAGCCGTAGGTTCCCAGCTTCAGCAAGACCCCTGCCAGCAGAACGGAAACGGGGGTTGGCGCTTCGACGTGGGCATCGGGTAGCCAGGTGTGGAAAGGAACGATCGGGATTTTAATGCCAAAGCCGATCAGCAGCGTTATCAGCAAGACAAGTTGAGTCGAAAGGGGAAGCGTGTGCGATCGCAACGCCTCATAGTCAAAGCTAGAAAGACCGCTAACCAGCGCTAGCCCAAAGAAAGCCACCAAGATCAGCACACCTGAAGCTGCTGTGTAGATCAAAAATTTTGTAGCCGCATAGCCGCGCCGCGCCCCGCCCCAGATCGCAATCACTAGATACAGCGGAATCAGCTCAATCTCATAGAACAGGAAAAATAGCAGCAGATTCTGCGCCAAAAACGCTCCTGCCACCGCGCTACTCAACACCAGCATCAGACTGTAGTAGAGTCGCGGACGGTTGATATTCAAATCGGTGCAAAAAATGGCGATCGCCGTCAACAAGCTGTTCAGCAGCAGCAGCGGCAGGGAAAGACCATCAATGCCCATCTGATAGGCAAGCCCTAGATTCTCAATCCAGGGCAGCGACTCTTGAAACTGCCAGCCCGGTTCAGTGACATCAAACTGAATCAACAGGTAAGCCGTCCAAAGCAAGGTGAGACCCGCGATCGCCAGCGCCACCTGCCGCGATCGGGTCTGCACTCCAGACTCAGGCAATACCGCAATTAAAATCGCGCCAACAATGGGAACCCAAACTAAAACACTCAGCATTCCTAACCTACGGCTCCTGTCCTTATGACTAAACTTGTTTACGTCACCGCCGATCGCCCAAAAAACAGCTCCAGAGCAAACCAGATCTAGGGCTGAACTCTAATTGCCAAGGAATGGAGATCGGGCGACCACTCCCAAAACGTCCAGCTCAAGACCGTAATGGATAGCAGAATGCCGATAAACACCGTCAGCAAATAATGCCGCGACTGACCAGAGATCGTGTACTTCAGCGTTTCGCCGCCAAAAATTGAGGCGACACCCACAAAGTTGACCAGACCATCCACAATGTAGCGATCGAACCACGCCGCCATACGAGATCCTAGCAAGACTGCAAATACAACGCTGAGCTGATAGAGACGGTTCATCTTGAAATCATCGGCAAATACTTCGCGTAACGGAGCCGCAACTGCGCCAGCCAGCTTGGGTCGCTGAGGGCTGAGGTAGAGCCATCCGCCTAAACCGCAGCCCAACAGACTAGAAAGCACCAGTACTACCACCAGACTAAGGTTTGAATCATCCCAAGTGGGCAAGATATAAAACTTTTGCAGAATAAACGGGGTCAGTAAGTTAAAGATGGTCAATGTCACCATAGGCACCGCCATCAGCCAGCCTACCTCTGGGGCACGGCGCGTCTTAACCTTTGGCTCTCCCCAAAACACTAGCCCAAAGACTCGCACCAAGTTAAAAGCCGTCAGGCTATTGACTGTAATCAGCACACCCAGTAACCAAGGCGCTGAGATCCAGGCAGCCTCTGCCCACTCCACCATTGCCATAAAGTTGCCCAACGGCAGCAGCCCAATGGAGGCAAACGCACCGACAACGTAGGCTGCCGTAGTTGCGGGCATCCGAGAGGCAAGTCCGCCCATTTCAGTTAAGTCTTGAGTGCTGGTGGTCAAAATAATTGACCCGGTACTCATGAACAGCAGCGCTTTAGCTAACCCATGAACGAAAAGGAACAGCAGCGCTATCTCATCTTGCTGCATCCCAACCGCCAAAAACACCAGACCTAAATAGGCGCTAGTGGAGTGAGATAGAGCACGTTTGATATCAATTTGGGCGATCGCCACCAAAGAAGCCCCGATCGCTGTCATCGCCCCCAGCACCGTCAGCGTCGTCAGCGCCAGCGGAGAGAGCGCCAACACAGGCTGAAGCGCAATCAGCACATAGGCTCCGCAGGCAACCACCACCGAGTTTCGCAAGATCGAAGCTGGGTTAGGGCCTTCCATTGCCTCATCCAGCCATAGATTCAGCGGAAACTGAGCGCATTTACCTACTGGCCCTGCCAATAGGGCTAGACACATCAAGTTTGCCACTAGGGGCGAAAGCTGAGCCGTTTCTGCCCAAATAGCGAGGTGCGTAAAGTCCAGGCTGCCTGCAACCGACGAGAGCGTGACTACGCCCATCAGCAGCAGTAGATCGCCCACTCGCTTAGTAAGAAATGCGTCTCTTGCCGCAGTGACGACTAGAGGCTGTGCGTACCAAAAGCCCACCAGCAGGTAGGTAGAGAGGGTCAAAATCTCCAGTAGTGCATAGCTAAAGAACAGCGAATCGCTGAGGAGAATGCCGCTCAGCGCCGCCTCAAAGACTCCCATCAGCCCAAAGAAACGCGCCAATGCCCAATCTTTTTCCATGTAGCCCAAGGCAAAAACTTGAGCCAGCAGGCTCAGACCTGCGATGATCACCGTGCCGCCGACACTAATTCTGGAAGTCACGAGGGTCAGCCAAATGTTAAACCCAGGAGCGTGGAGCCAGGGAATCAGCAATCGCTCTGGAGGCAAATCCCAAACGCTCCATAGCAATATGGAGCTATGGATCAGCGCCAAAACGGTCATTAGCACGTTGAGATATGCCGCAGGTCGAGATCCCGTGCGACGCACTAGACCAATTGACCAGGGCAGAGTGATGACCGCGCCGATCAAGCCGTAAACGGGAACCCACCAGCTAGTCTGTGAGAAAAGCTCAATCATGAATTTGTCTTAGATTTCTTATTGAATTTATTTCTTATAAAAGCCAACCCAGTCCGAGCAGTGGCTAGGCGATGGAGGTAGGCTGAGGGTGGAGGGTAGCTCCGCAGACTAGCTCGTGACCTCTTTGAGATACGTACAGAGCCAGATACTTAGAGAGAAAAGTAAGAGAGAGAAGTAAGGAAATCTCACAGTTTATTAACGAAATACTAGCACGACCCAGGTTGGCTAATATTTAGCCAACCTGGCTTGCAGAACTTTATCTAAAAATGATCCGTACAGATAAACGTATTTTATAACTCACATAAATTACAATCATTTTGTTTTATATTGCAAACGTTAAACAACCCTAGTATTGTTAGATCTGGGGATTCTGAAAATGCCTTAACAAAGATTTAACGATCGGTTATTCCGTCGAAGTTTTTAGACAGCATTTAACTAAGAGTTTCTATTTGTTGCGGGAGATAGACGATGCCAATTGCGGTAGGAATGATTGAAACCAGGGGATTCCCTGCGGTAGTCGAAGCGGCAGACGCCATGGTGAAAGCGGCTCGTGTCACTCTAGTGGGCTACGAGAAAATTGGGAGTGGTCGCGTCACCGTGATTGTGCGGGGCGACGTGTCCGAGGTTCAGGCTTCTGTTGCGGCTGGGGTAGAGTGTGCAAAGCGAGTGAATGGTGGCGAAGTGGTTTCGACTCACATTATTGCGCGTCCGCATGAGAACCTAGAGTATGTGCTGCCAATTCGCTACACCGAAGCGGTAGATCAGTTCCGTTCCTAGATAGAACGGTTTGATGGCTAGAAGTCGCTGAAATTCTCAGCGCGATTAAGTTTAAAGCAATCACTGGAAGGGAGAAAGTACGATGGCAATTGCAGTTGGAATGGTTGAAACCCTAGGTTTCCCAGCAGTAGTGGAAGCAGCAGACGCGATGGTGAAAGCGGCTCGCGTTACCCTGGTGGGCTACGAAAAAATTGGTAGCGGTCGCGTTACCGTGATCGTGCGAGGCGATGTGTCTGAGGTTCAAGCTTCAGTCGCGGCTGGCATTGAAAACGTTAAGCGGGTAAACGGCGGACAGATTTTGTCTACTCACATCATTGCGCGTCCTCACGAAAACTTGGAGTATGTCCTGCCTATCCGTTACACCGAGGCAGTTGAAGCATTCCGGGAGAGCGTTAGCGGTATCCGTCCGATCGGTCGCCCGTAAGATCGTAATCAGCAGGATCTTATTAGCTCTCATGCAAATTGCTAGAGTTTGCGGCACGGTGGTCAGTAATCACAAAGAGCAAAGCCTGACCGGAGTCAAGTTTCTGTTAGTGCAGTTTCTTGATGAAGGCGGCTTGCCTTTGTCTGAGTATGAGGTCGCGGCAGATAGTGTAGGGGCTGGACTGGATGAGTGGGTTTTGGTGAGCCGAGGAAGCGCTGCACGTCAGTCTTCCAGCAGCGAAGCGCGCCCACTTGATGCGCTAATTGTGGGCATTATTGACACGGTAAGCATCGGAAACCAGCGACTCTACAGTAAGCGAGACCAGGATCGGTAGAAGGTGTGGCGATTCGGGAACGATCGCCTCATCACCTTCCTATAGTCCTCCTACATACTTCGCTGCTCAGCAGCCTTGTCCGCTCAGCAACGTTTTATAAATATGACAGCTTCAAGCTGCACTTTAACTTTTATGGCAGCCCTAATTTTTATGGCAGCCTGAAGCTGTACTCTGTTTTTGAGGCAGCTCAAGTCTTGGGGCAGTTTAAGGCTGCTACTTAGTTAGGAGAAATTCCTATGGTTGTCAGCGGCTCTGCTGCTTCACATACTCCATACGCCTCAGCACCCAATAGTCTGATGCAACCCAAAATCGATCAGACCGCTCACATCCATTCTTTCTCTAGCATCGCTGGCGATGTGGCGATCGGCGCAAATGTGCTGGTTGCCCCCGGAGTTTCTATGCGGGCAGAGGAAGGAGGGTCTTTGTATGTTGGAGAGGGCACCAATCTCCAGGATGGCGTTGTTATTCATGGTCTGGGGCAAGGGAGAGTTTTGGGGGATGATCAGCATCCCTACTCGATCTGGATTGGCAAAAACACGTCGATTACCCATATGGCTCTGGTTCATGGGCCAGCCTTTGTGGGAGATGGCTGTTTTATTGGCTTCCGATCGACCGTGATTAATGCCCGAATTGGCGATGGCTGCATTGTTATGATGCATGCGCTGATTCAAGATGTGGAAATTGCTGCCGGAAAATTTGTGCCGTCCGGGTCGATTATCACCTCACAAGAGCAAGCCGATCGCTTACCCCCTGTGCAGGAAGCTGATGCTCAGTTTGCGGCTCATATGGTGGGAGCCAATCAAGCCCTGCGATCGGGGCATCATCAAGACATTGCTGGGATTGCGCCCATTCGTCAGCAGCTCGAAAAAGTTTACACCGCCGATTCTGTTAACGCCGATTCTGTCAGAAAAACCAGTTCTTCTATCTCAAACAGTCCCATGATAACTACTGCTCGTCTTGATTCCGCCGTTGTCGCACAGGTTCGCCAGCTTCTTGCTCAGGGCTACCAGATCGGTTCAGAACACGCCGACAAACGCCATTTTCAAACTAGCTCCTGGTATGGCTGTACGCCCATTCAGAGCCATCGTGAAGCTGACGTGTTTTCCGCACTGGAAATCTGCGTAGCTGAGCATCCTGGTGAATATGTTCGCATATTTGGCATTGATACCAAGTCAAAGCGTCGGGTTTCAGAAATGATGGTTCAGCGCCCAGGTGGTGCGGCGGCTCCAGCGCCCAGCGTCAAGGCTAGCGGTGGGTCTGGCGGTGGATTTAGCGGTGGTTTCAGCCGTGGACAGGCAGCTCCGACTAATACAAAGCTCAGCGGTGAAGCGATCGCCAAGATCCGTCAGTTTGTGGCTCAGGGCTATCTGATTGGCACAGAACATGCTGATAAGCGCCGTTTCCAGACAAGTTCCTGGACAAGCTGTTCGCCGATTCGAGCCAATCGGGAGAGCGATGCGATCGCGGCTCTAGAAAGCTGCCTGATAGAACATGCAGGAGAATATGTTCGGTTCTTTGGTATCGATACCAAAGCCAAGCAGCGCGTTTCAGAAATGATTATTCAGCGTCCAGCAGACAAAACAGTAACGACCGCACCCAGCCACTCGTCTGCTTCTAGCAGCTACTCGTCGAGCAAGCCCAGCAGCCAGTCGGCTAATAACGGCAGCCACAAGCAAGCGTCCGGTAAGCTGAGTGCCGAAGTGGTAAACCAAGTGCGTCAACTTCTGTCTCAAGGGTATCGAGTTTCGGCTGAACATGCGGACAAGCGACATTTTCAGACTAGCTCTTGGACGACCTGCCCTCCCATTCAGAGCAGTCGCGATACCGATGTTTTGTCGGCTCTAGAGTCCTGCGTGAACGAAAATTCCGGCAAATACGTTCGTCTAGTGGGAGTAGATACTAAGACCAAGCGACGGGTTTTAGAGCTGATGATTCAACGCCCTTAGGCTGAGGCTATAAAGGCTATGAAGGCTATGAGGCAACGATGAATTGAGCGTAATGAATCCCCCCATCCGATCGCCTGCACCGCATTTGATTCATGACTCGCAGTTTTTTGTGACTGGCGATGTTACGATTCATCCGACGGCGGCAATCGCGTCAGGAGTTTTGCTGCAAGCCGATCCAGGGTGTCGGCTTGTGGTCGGCGCGGGCGTTTGTGTGGGCATTGGCGCGATTCTTCATGCCTACCAGGGCAACTTAATGATTGAAGCAGGTGTAACGCTGGGGAGCGGTGTGCTGATTGTGGGTCAGGTCACGGTCGGCGCAAATGCCTGTATTGGCTCGGCGGTCACTCTTCTCAATCAGTCGATCGCCCCACAGCAAGTCGTCGCATCTGGTTCTCTGATAGGAGACGAGAGCCGTCAGATTGACTTGAACGGGCAGGGCGGCGAATTTATCGAGCCGCCTGCCGCAACTCAGAACGATCCGGTGCAGAATGGGTCATCGCCCAAGCCGCCGATCTATGGGCGCACCTATCTAGAAAAGATCCTGGTGACGATGTTTCCCTATCGGCAGGCATCTGAGCAATTGATCATCCCGCCATCTGAACCGACATCAGGATAAACCTGCATTAGGATCATGAATGGTGTCCTGGGCTGAAGCTCTATACTGAGATGAGATACACAGGCTGACGTTGCCTGCAATAGCGGGATTTGTCATGAATTCATTCAGTCGATCGCCCATTCCAGAAGGCAGTGCGTTAGGTCTGGTTTCTACCCGCAGCTTTCCTGCGATCGTGGGCACCGCAGATATGATGCTGAAATCGGCATCAGTTCGGCTAGTGGGCTACGAAAAGACGGGTAGCGGCTTCTGCACGGCGGTCATTAGAGGCAACATCTCGGATGTTCGGCTGGCGGTAGAGGCTGGGGCTGACGTTGCCGAGAAGTTTGGGCAGTTGGTGTCCAAGACGATTGTTGCCCGCCCCATGCCTAACTTGGAGGTGGTGCTACCCATCAGCAATCGTCTCTCGAAGTATGCGGCTGAGCAAGGTCATAGCCTCCTAAGCAATATGGCGATCGGACTGCTGGAAACGCGCGGTTTTCCGGCAATGGTGGGCGCAGCCGATGCCATGTTGAAGTCTGCGGATGTGCAGCTTGCTGCCTACGAGGTGACGGGAGATGGCTTATGCACCGCCATTATTCGGGGGCAGGTTGCCAATGTAGCTATGGCAATAGAAGTGGGGATGCATGAGGCAGAACGGATTGGCGAACTTCATGCCGTCATGGTGATTCCCAGACCGCTGGAAGATCTGGAAGACACATTGCCGATCGCCAGCTGCTGGATCGAACAAGCCGTACCGATCGCCTTACCCCTTGAGCTAAAGCAGCCTCAGAAGGAGCTGGTAGAGCAAGAACGGCTGGAAATACCCGATTTTCGGCAAATATCTATTCCAGAAGAACTGCCGAACCGCGAAGAATAAGGTTACGTAGCTGACTCTGAAGAGAAACAGTTTTGGTATAGAGTTCTCTGTAACTCTTCCCAAACCTCCTTCAGAAAAATGAGCAACCCATTTCAACAGTTACAGCAACGATTTAAAGCGCTGGGTAAAGATTTGAACCCAGCCGTCTTAGCAGATGCCAAAACTTACTTGAAGGAGTGGCTGGAAGAATATGCCGCTAACCTCGCTGAGAAAAAGGCGGAGGCTGAGTTTAACGGTACTTTAATGCAATGGTTTCACTGGTATACCCCTAGTGATGGCAACCACTGGAACCGCTTAAAACAAGAGGCTAAGGCGCTGGCAGATGCAGGGATTACTGCCCTCTGGATGCCGCCTGCCTATAAAGCCAACGGCGGCAAGTTTGATGTGGGGTATGGTATCTATGACCTGTTTGATCTAGGAGAGTTTAATCAGAAAGACAGCGTTCGCACCAAATACGGCACCAAAGATGAATATGTTGCTGCTGTAGAGGCGGCGCGGCAGGCAGGATTACAGGTTTATGCGGATGTTGTCTTTAATCACAAAATGGGGGGTGATGCTGAGGAGGAATTTGAGATCATCCCGTTTGATCCGAACGATCGCAACCGTCCTTTAGGCGATAGCTACAAAATTAAGTCCTGGACAAAGTTTGACTTTCCAGGTCGGGGGAATACCTACTCCAGCATGAAATGGAACTGGACGCACTTTGACTCAGTAGACTACAACAGCAACGATCCTAACTATCGTGCTGTTTACCGCATGAAGGATAAAAACTTCGAGAATAAGGTAGACTTGCGATCGGGCAATTATGATTACCTGATGGGTTGCGATCTGGACATGAATAATGACCAGGTGCGGGGTGAGCTGAAGTATTGGGGCGAGTGGATTATGGACACGGTGGGAGTCGATGGCTTTCGCCTAGATGCCGTTAAACATATTCAGGGAGACTTCTTCAACGACTGGCTCGATCACCTAGAAAATTACACAAAACGAAACCTATTTTGCGTGGGTGAATACTGGACGGAAGACTTTGGTACGTTGAGCTGGTACATCGGTAACGCGGGTGGCAGATTGAACCTGTTTGATGTGCCGCTCCACTACAACTTCTACCGGGCCAGCAAGTCGGGTGGCAGATTTGATATGCGATTGATCCTCGACAACAGCTTGATGAAGAACCTGCCCCTGTTTGCCGTTACGTTTGTCGATAACCATGACACTCAGCCGCTGCAAGCTTTGGAATCGATGGTGGAATCCTGGTTTAAGCCGCTAGCCTATGCCATTACGCTACTGCGTGCAGAAGGATATCCCTGTATCTTTCACTGCGATTACTACGGTGCCCACTATAAGGATAAAGGCAGAGACGGTAACGATTACGAAATTTGGATGGATTCGCACCAGTGGATTCTCGATCGCTTCCTGTTTGCGCGCAAAAACTTTGCCTATGGCGCGCAGTATGACTACTTTGATCACCCAGATATCATTGGCTGGACGCGACTCGGCACAGAACAGCATCCAGGAGCAATGGCGGTGATTATGAGTGACGCGTCAGGCGGCAGCAAGTGGATGGAGGTCGGTAAGCCCAACACTGCTTTCTATGACCTGACTGAACATGTCAAAGAATCCATTTATACAAATCAGGATGGTTGGGGAGAGTTTCGTTGCAATGGTGGCTCGGTCTCGGTTTGGGTGGAGAAGCGATCGTAAGCAAAAAGTTGCTATCTGGTGGACAGATCAGTAATATTGCCTATGAAGTTCTAGGAATTAGAATATGACGATCGACTCTGCAGTGGGTGAAGCGGCAATCGAAGCCCACCTGAAGCAATTTCTTTTAGTGCTTTCGGTGTCTTTAACCGTTGCAACGCTTCCCCAGGTTTTAAGATGGTTTCGTCAAATTCCTTACACTCTGCTGTTGGTGATCGTTGGCACCGGATTAGCGTTTCTGGATGTGCGATTGGTAGATCTCTCTCCCGCATTGATTCTGACTATTTTGCTGCCTCCTCTCTTGTTTGAAGCAGCGTGGAACCTTAAATGGTCAGACCTCAAACGGGATTTGCTGCCTATTTGTCTATATGCGATCGTTGGCGTAGGTATTTCTATTGCTGGAGTGGCTTTGGGACTCAACCAGTTAGCAGGAATGTCTCTGACCACAGCGCTGCTGATTGGCGCTAGCTTATCGGCAACCGATCCAGTTTCAGTAACAGCTTTATTCCGAGAATTGGGAGTCTCAAAACGCCTTTCTGTATTGATGGAGGGCGAAAGCTTGTTTAATGACGGGATGGCAGTCGTTGCCTTTAGTTTACTGGTGGCGTTGCCTTTAGGGACAGCAAATTTAGGAGTCCAGTCGGTACTAACTCAGCTTTTTACGGTAGTTGGCATTGGTCTTGCGGTGGGTAGCGTCGTTGGCTTCGGCATTTCCTATGTAACGCAGCGATTTGATTTGCCGTTAGTGGAACAATCTATTACATTAGTATCTGCCTATGGTACCTATCTCGTTACCGAAGAACTGGGTGGCTCTGGGGTGATCGCGGTTGTGAGCGTTGGCTTAATCTTAGGAAATTTTGGTTCCCGCATCGGTATGAGTCCCAGAACTCGCGTGATTGTGTCTGAGTTCTGGGAGTTCTTGTCTTTCTTCGTCAATTCGATCGTCTTTTTGCTAATTGGCGATCAAATTCACTTCGACAGCGTCCTGAACAATTCGGGAATTATTGCAATTACGATCGCTGGAATGGTGGTGGCACGAGCGATCGCTACATTTGTTCTCAGCAGTCTCTGCAACCGTTTCGCTCCCACTGAAACGATCTCTTTGCCCCAGCAGACCGTCCTCTGGTGGGGCGGCTTGCGAGGAGCTGTATCGATTGCCTTAGCGCTGAGCGTACCTACAGTAATAGCCGAACGTGAAACAGTCATTGCAACTGTGTTTGGTGTGGTGTTGTTTACGTTGCTGGCACAAGGTCTAACGGTCAAACCCTTGCTTCAGTGGCTCAATCTACTGGGAGATCAGCCGATGCGAGAGGAGTATTTAGAGCTGGTAGCTCGTAACGTGGCGCTCGATCGCGCCCTTCAACACTTGCAAGCGGACACCCGACCTGGAATTGAGCCAGAGTTCTATCGTTATCAGGAAGCGCTGCTCAAAGGGGAGAGTGAAACCTTGAAGACAAAAATCGAAACCTTGCGGGATGAGTATCCTGATCTACGGGACTTTATGGCTGAGCAGCTACGTGGAGAACTCCTGGCGATCGAAGCCGATACCTATGCAGAATTTGTCCGAGCCGGACGGTTGAATAAAGAGCTGGTTCCCCTGTTGGAAGATGTGCTGCAAGGGGAAGAAAAATAGGTTTGCTGTTTTTGATCAATTGCTGTAGCGCTACGCGCTTAGATCCAATGAGTTATTTTTTGAGAGCCGCGCGGAGCGCGGCTCTCAAAAAATAACTCGTCCTAACTTAATTACGTATGCTGCACATTACCAGCTACAGCAGCAGTCTTACGGGCAGAAACCACTACTTTCGCGATCGTCTCGACGATTTCACTCGCCCTGCTCTAGCAGTTCCCAGCCCCGTTGCTGCCACTATGAAATAGCCGATCGAAAGCAGGAAACTGTTAAGCGTCGCCTGATTTCTAGAGTTGCGCATTTGCCCCTGCACCTGATCAAGCTGCTGTTGCTGCTGCTGCTGGATTTGGCTCATGCCTTGCGATCGCGCCTTGTCCACTTCTTGATCCAGCACTTTTGGATCAGCTTTAACCTTTTGCAGCGTGTCTTTGAGCTGCTGCAACTGTGCCTGCTGATCGGCAGGAATTTCGGCGCTGTCTAGCTGCTGCTGCAACTGCGCTACCTGTTGGGGGTTCGCTAGCAGAGCGGTCACCTTGGCTTTCTGCTGCGCTAGAGTGGCTTCAAGCTGCTGCTGAGCCTGAGCAGCTTGGTCATTAATTTGCCGGGTTGATGCGGCGCTAGACAGGCGGCTGCTGTTGAAGTGTAGAGGTACAAACAGCAAAAAAATAATTCCTAACAGCAGCGAAAGAACGAGAGCGCCCGTCATTAGGGCGCTGCGATCGGCTGGAGAATGACCGGAAGTGCGATCGATCCAGGTGCCGAACACGATAAACGCAACACCTAACAGCGGCACCGTACCACGCCCTACCCATTCGTTAATCAAGCCAACAAGCCAGTCAAAATTATTAAAATTGGGCGGAAATGATAGAACGACGTAATCAAGCAGCACACCCAAGATCAAGATGACACCCGTCAGCTTCAAAATCAGGGCAGTGTAGCGGCTAGTGGAAGATGGGAGGGCTACTTGCATGGTGGCAAAAGGGAACTGTTGTAAATATTTAAGGACAGTGGGCAAAAATTCGACGGGTCTTCAAGATTAGAATTCCCTAAAACGTGCCATCTATCACCTAACTCAGGAGCCACGCCCATTATAAACGGCGCTATTACAGGCGGCAGAATTTTCGATCGCGATTCGATCGCGAACTATTCCAAGCTCTCCTTGCCCAACAACCGTTGCACCGGACTCTTGAAACAGACTCCGCACCCTACGATTTGTGAGGCGTGTGCCTCTTGTAGCCTCACAAAAAATAGCCAACGCTAAAAATTAGTAGATTGTTTCATCTTCCTGCCGCCATGCAGGATCAACCATGCACACAAAGATCAGCGGTTCAGAGCCGTAATTATGCACAAATTGCTTGGCATTAGGTGGAATATACACTGCATCACCTGGTTCTATGCGCTGTGTCTCATTGTCTATGTGCATCTCGCCGACTCCACTCAGGATGTAGTACACCTCTGTTGTGGTCAAAGCGTGTGGAACTGAAGTTTGTCCAGGGGGAACGATCGCGTGAGCCAAGCTATAGCGAATGGCGATCGTCTGCTTATCAGGGTGAAGCAGTTCCCGTAGCCGAGTTCCATCTCCAGCAATAAATTCTGGGCAATCGGAGAGTTTTTGGATCAGCATGGAGGGGAAGTAAATTGGGATAAGGCGATCGAGCTTGAGATTTTGGTCAAAGTCCTGTCTAAAAATCCTGGTTAGAGGAACTTGCGTAGCTTTGCAGCTCAGTGCTTAGGATCACCAATTAATTGATCTGGCATAGTTTTTTGGAAGTGGGGGGGGGGGGGCGGCCCCGACAAAAAAAAAAAAGGGT